>ENA-OWNQ01000003-OWNQ01000003.1-gut-metagenome-genome-assembly--contig:-NODE-3-length-375213-cov-25.606452_pt1 | contig 375213 bp, 320 predicted proteins | sample MGYA00248252_ERZ651782 | MGnify/ENA primary metagenome ERZ651782 (study PRJEB26908, sample SAMEA4031705) | gut metagenome | biome: gut; feature: normal infant; material: stool | place: China | collected... | reverse complement strand
TGCTTTCCACGTGCCATGCAGGTGATTGATAGGTTTCATGTACAAAAACTTGTATACGAAGCTGTACAAGAGTTGCGCATTACATATAGATGGCAAGTGATAAAAGAGGAGAATAAAGCTATGAAAGCGGCAAAAGAGAAGGGGGAAGTATATAAAGCAGAAGAACTCGAAAACGGAGATACACTCAGGCAATTATTGGCCAGAAGCAGATATTTATTATTTAAATCACCTGATAAATGGACCAAGAGTCAGAAAATCAGGGCAGAATTACTTTTCAAGCAGTTTGAAGATATTAAGCACGTATATTACTACTCATTGGAGTTGGGAAAGATCTTTTCCACAAACTATGACAAGGATGTAGCAAGAGCAAAGCTGGCACTATGGTATAATAAGATTGAAGAATATGGATACGATACATTCACAACAGTAGCAAACTCTATTGAGAATCATTATGAAAGGATTCTGAACTTCTTTGTGAACAGGAGTACAAATGCAGCAGCGGAAGCATTTAATGCTAAAATCAAAGCATTTAGGGCATCATTTAGAGGAGTAGTGGATATGAGCTTCTTCCTTTTTAGGCTAGCAAAGGTATATGCATGAAGGGAATTGACTAAACTTAATCCCCCAAGAATTACAACTGAGCCAAAGCAGAGCTTTCGATAGGCTAAAGCTATGCTTTTCTATGTCTAAAGCGCCGCTTTACAGAACAAAAACAACCTATATCATCTACGCAAGCTTAGAGGATAACGCAAAATATAATCCACCACAACAAACAACAGCTTTTAAGAAGCTCCTTCATCTCTAAATTCCTTATTCATAGGCTATTCAGAAGAAAGATGAAGGAGAGAATAAAAATAAAAAAATCATAGGCTGATTTAAAATAAATATCCCAATGATTGAATTTAATCATTGGGATATTTATTTTAAACACTTCGATGTTTATTATGAACTAGTCAAGAGTCCATCTTTTTTCAGCATTTAATATTTAATTCATTCAAAACCTTACGTATTGCCTCAAATGTAGTAATACGAGTAGGAACCAGCGGCAAACGAAGCTTATTTTCAATCATCCCCATCGCATTTAACATTGATTTTACGCCTGCCGGATTTCCATCGACAAATAACAGGTTAAATAATTCCGTAAATCGATGATGAATAGTCAACGCATTGGCAAAGTCTCCTTGAAGCGCCAAACGTGTCATGCGACTAAATTCACGAGGAAAAGCATTACCAATCACCGAAATCACACCAACAGCACCTAATGTTATGAGAGGAAAGGTAATACCATCATCTCCAGAGATTACATTAAAGTTTTCCGGTTTATTTTTAATAATATCATCCATTTGCGTGATATTGCCGGATGCTTCTTTAATAGCAACTACGTTATTGAAATCACGGGCAATCCGTAACGTAGTTTCAGCAGTCATATTTACTCCCGTACGTCCCGGAACATTATACAATACGATGGGGAGCTCCGTAGCTTCCGCAATCGCTTTATAATGCTGATAAATACCTTCTTGAGAAGGCTTATTATAATACGGCACCACAGACAATATCGCATCAACCCCTGTAAAATCATCGTTTTTCAATGTTTCTACAATAGCGCGAGTATTATTACCACCTACACCCAACAGAATAGGAATTCTTCCGTTGACGCGGTCAATTACCATCTTTTTTATAGTTTTCTTTTCTTCCTCGGTCAGAGTCGGTGTTTCAGCTGTAGTTCCCAGCACACACAAGAAATCCGCATTATTCTGCAATAGATAGTCCACCATACGCATCAACGCGTCATAGTCAACGCTCTCATCCTCTTTGAAAGGAGTAATCAGTGCTACCCCCATTCCTTTCAATTTAGTCTGTATCATGAGTTTTAATTATAATCTCTAATTTATTTAGCCGCAAAAGTACGAATATTTTTCTTATCTTACGATATAAGTTTCAGAAATTCGTCTTCGCTTAATATGGTTATTCCAAGTTTTTTTGCTTTTTCGAGCTTTGCAGGTCCCATATTATCTCCAGCCAGTATAAAACTCGTTTTCGCGGAAATGCTTCCAACATTTTTTCCTCCGTTTTTCTCGATAAGTTCCTTATATTCGTCACGCGAGTGATGGATAAACACACCGCTGATAACAATAGACTGCCCTGCCAACTTATCAGTGTATCCACTCAAATCTTCCTCTGTGCGATAAAGTTGCAATCCAGCCTCCTTTAGCCTGTTAACCAACTCACGATTAGACTCATTAGCAAAATAAGCAAGTATACTTTGAGCTATTTTTTCTCCGATTTCATCGATACTTACCAATTTTTCAAGATCTGCCTGCTGTAAATCATCGATATTCTCAAACGACTTCGCAATCTTTTTAGCCACAGTCTCACCAACAAAGCGGATTCCTAAAGCAAAGATTACACGCTCGAAAGGAACTGTTTTACTTTGCGCAATTCCCGTTACGATATTCTCTGCCGATTTTTCACCCATACGATCCAAACCTTTTATATCATCAACTGTAAGTTTATACAAGTCGGCCGTATTTTCAATTAATCCCAAACGATAGAACATATCCACCGTTTCCGGCCCTAATCCATCAATATTCATAGCCTTTCGACTAATAAAATGCTCTATTTTGCCTTTGATTTGAGGAGGACACGCTGTTTCATTCGGGCAATAATGAGCAGCTTCTCCTTCATATCTGACTAGTTTACTGCCACATTCGGGACAATTAACGATGAACCGAACCTTCTCACCAAGCATAAAACTACGTGCATCTTTATCAACCCCTGTAATCTTAGGAATAATTTCACCGCCTTTTTCTACATAAACCATGTCTCCAATATGCAAATCAAGCCCCTCGATAATATCCGCATTATGCAAGGACGCACGTTTTACAACCGTCCCTGAAAGCTGCACAGGATCCAGATTAGCTACTGGTGTAACAGCTCCGGTTCTTCCTACCTGATAAGTCACCTTATTCAAACGGGTCAACGCACGTTCTGCCTGGAATTTATAAGCAATAGCCCATCGAGGAGATTTAGCCGTAAAGCCCAAATTCTTCTGCTGCCTCAAACTATTCACCTTTAAAACAATCCCATCTGTGGCAACCGGCAGATTTTTACGCTCTACATCCCAATAATTGATAAATTCAAAAACCTCCTCTAATGTCTGGCACTTACGCGTCAAATCAGAGATTTTAAAGCCCCATTTTGCCGCTTCCTGAAGATTTTCATAATGTCCGTCACAAGGCAGGTTATCACCCAGCAAATAATACAAATAAGCATCCAGTTTGCGGGAAGCCACAATAGAAGAATTCTGCAACTTCAATGTACCGGAAGCCGCATTTCTCGGATTGGCAAAAAGCGGCTCTTCACGCGCTTCTTTCTCTCGATTCAACTCTTCAAACACTTCCCATGGCATAAGAATTTCTCCACGTATCTCAAAAGAAGCAGGATAATTATCACCATGCAATACAAGCGGAATAGAACGGATCGTTTTCACATTATCCGTCACATCATCCCCCTTTTCTCCATCCCCACGGGTGACGGCACGAACCAACTTTCCATCTTCATAAGTCAGCGAAATAGAAGTACCGTCATATTTCATTTCACAACAAATCTCGAAATCCTCATTCAATGCCTTACGGACACGGTCGTAGAAGTCCGTCACTTCCGCTTCCGAATATGTATTTGCCAATGACAACATAGGATATTTATGAGCCACTTGCGTGAAATTCTTGTTTAAATCGCTACCTACACGCATCGTAGGCGAATTTTCATCTTTATATTCCGGATGTGCCTGTTCCAAATCCTGAAGTTCACGCATCTTGTCGTCAAACTCTTTATCTGAGATTTCAGGAGCATTCAACACATAATAATTATAATTATGCCGGTGAAGTTCGGCACGCAATTCCTCTATTTTTTCCTTTATATCCATATTTATTCGATTGTTTAAGGCAAAAATACATGTTTATCTTTGAATATTTGTACTTTTGCGAAAAATTAAAAGATTATGCGTATTGATATTATAACAGTTTTACCCGAAATGATTGAAGGTTTCTTCAATTGTTCTATCATGAAACGAGCTCAAGATAAAGGACTTGCAGAGATACATATTCACAATCTGCGTGATTATACCGAAGATAAATATCGCCGTGTCGATGATTATCCTTTTGGAGGGTTTGCCGGAATGGTTATGAAAATAGAACCCATCGAGCGTTGCATCAATGCTCTGAAGGCAGAACGCGACTACGATGAAGTTATTTTCACGACCCCCGACGGAGAACAGTTCAACCAGCCGATGGCCAACAGCCTCTCGTTGGCACAGAATCTCATTATTCTTTGCGGACATTTCAAAGGTATCGATTACCGCATCCGAGAACACCTGATTACTAAAGAAATCAGCATTGGAGATTACGTATTAACAGGAGGAGAATTGGCAGCAGCGGTGATGGCGGACGCCATCGTACGTATCATCCCCGGAGTCATTTCTGATGAACAGTCCGCACTTTCCGATTCTTTCCAGGATAATTTGCTGGCAGCACCTGTATATACACGACCTGCGGATTATAAAGGTTGGAAAGTCCCCGATATTCTCTTATCCGGTCATGAAGCAAAAATCAAAGAATGGGAACTGCAACAATCCCTGGAACGTACCAGAAAACTTCGTCCCGACTTATTGGGAGAATAAAATAAAGTGTAAATAAAAACGACGGTGAAGAATATGTAAATCTTCACCGTCGTTTTTATTTTGCCTTCAGTTTATAAAGATCTTGCTGATAGCTAATCTTAAACACAGACCTATTTTTCATCCGCTGTTTCCAGCCTGCTTATTCTTCCTTTATTCAAAAGACAAATAGCATTTTTCTCGCAGACTTAGTGCGAATGGTTATTGTATGTTTTCAATTACACCTCAAGTGCACCAATAATTTCCTTTACAGACTTACACCCGTGTCTTTCCAGGTAATTATTTATACCATCTTCCACTTTAATAGTGACAGCAGGATCTATGAAATTTGCCGTACCAATCTGGATAGCCGTTGCACCTGCAAGCATGAATTCGACAGCATCTCTCCAGTCCATAATACCCCCTAAACCAATGACAGGAATATTTACCGCCTTAGCAACTTGCCACACCATACGCAATGCGATAGGTTTTACGGCCGCTCCCGACATTCCTCCTGTTATCGTTGATAAAATAGGGCGTTTACGTTCCGCATCAATCGCCATACCCAGCAATGTATTGATTAATGACACGCTATCTGCACCACTTTCTTCTGCCGCGCGAGCTATTTCGGTGATATCCGTAACGTTTGGGGAGAGTTTTACGATAAGTGTCTTTTTGTAAGCAGAACGCACTGCTTTCACTACTTCTGATGCCCCTTTTGCTGACACACCAAAAGCCATACCTCCTTGCTTCACATTGGGGCAAGAGATGTTTAGTTCTATAGCAGGAATTTTGTCAAGTTCATTAATGATTTCAGCCGTTTTTACATAATCTTCGATCGCAGACCCCGAAACGTTTACAATCATATTCGTTTGAATGTCTTTTATACGAGGATATATATGCTCCACGAAGTAGTCAACACCCTTATTTTGCAGTCCTACAGCGTTTAACATACCAGAAGGAGTCTCTGCCATACGCGGATAAGGATTCCCTTCACGTTTGTGAAGAGTCGTTCCTTTTACAATAATACCACCTATTCGCGTTATATCAATGAAATCAGAGAACTCTTCACCATATCCAAATGTACCGGATGCCGTCATTACCGGATTCTTCATTTGTAATTCACCAATGTTTACACTCAAATCTGCCATAGTAGTTTATTTATATTAAAAACAGGACCTTCTTTACATACACACAAGTGACCTTCTGTCGTATTTTCCACACAGCACAAGCATGCTCCGATACCACAAGCCATTGTATTTTCCAAAGAAACTTCACATTCTATCTGATTACTTTTGGCATATTTTGCCACAGCCACCATCATTGGTTTAGGACCACAAGTGTAAATCTGCTCAAATCGTACCTTATTTAATATAGAATGTTGAGTTACGTATCCTTTTTCGCCATGGCTACCATCTTCCGTAGTAGTATACACCTCTCCATATTTGGCAAACTCTTCCAGTTGCAACAAATCTTTGTCGCTACGGGCACCTAACAAGAACGTAGGTTTGTGCCCTTTTTTAGCCAATTGTTCACCTAAATACAACATGGGAGCTGTTCCGACACCTCCACCAACTAATAAGAGCTTACCAGAAGCCTCTTGCGGCATTGTGTATGCATTTCCCAGCGGAAGCACCACATTAATTGTATCACCGGAATTAGCCTCTGCCAGACGTCTTGTTCCATCACCAACCAGCTGGATCAAAAACCAGACCTCATTTCGCTGTTTATCTACAAAATTAATAGAAATAGGACGACGCAAGAATGTAGTAGGCGAACCGTCCACCCGGATTTCTGCAAACTGCCCAGGTAACATTTCGGGCAGTAATGACTGAGACGTCAATTTTAGCAATACATAGTTTGCATTCAATCTGATATTCTCGGTCACTGTCAGATCTAAAATAAATTTCTTCATGTATGGATATAAAAGTATAAATTCGTATTCCGGGTGCAAAGATACAGGAAATTGCTCAAATCACCGATTTTACTCTTTATTTTTCAGGCCTAAACGTCTCATAGGTATTATCATCAAAAAATATTCTTATTTCTGTGATTTTCCTGGCAGGCTTTTCTATATACCTAATCTCCTGTTTTACAATCTCTTTAGGGGCATTTTCAGCGTTTCTTAATGGCATTTCCTTGCGATTTTCCGGAATAGCCGGCTCTTTGGACGAATTTATGAGATTCTCGTCGAATAAAGAAGGCAGATAATCGCTATTAGAAGAAGAAAAAGATGTCTCTTCTTCAGATACCATCATTTCGCCCTCTCCATAAAGCAACCATTCAAGATTTACATAGTCATACTTTTGATGAACCTTCATTATGACATCTAAACTGGGTTTATTCCGGCCATTTAAAATATGAGAGAGAGTAGATTGTTGTACTCCGATTGTTTTAGCAAAAACTTTAGGAGGAACTTTTTCTCTCTCCATTATCATTCTGATTCTGTCTTTTATTTCCATACTACCTTCTTTTTAGTACAATTGTATGTGTTATGCACCTGATTCACAAAAATACGTATTACATCATTGATAATACAAAGGTAAATATTTAGATTCACAAAAACAAATCACAAATATAAAAATATTAATATTACAAAAGTATACAGCATTCTACAATTCGAATATTACGTTTGTAATTCAAATAAAAAGAGTAAATACAAACATATATCATTAATTGAATAATTGCATATAAAACACAGATATATAGATATATAACAAAGTCAATTGCAAACCGAACGCGACTATTCACAAATATACATACTACCCAAACGAGGCTTTTATAGTACAAATTGATAAAATAATATATAATACGCTGGTTCACAAGCGAATAAACAGTAGACTATTATTTGTTAATAGCAATATAACCACATTTGTACATGTAATATTAGTATTGTGATTTCATAAATATACTATTGTGAATGCTTGCTCTTTATCACATTTGTATTTTATTCACATTAATACTTTATACATTGGTAACAGATCAAATATACAAAAGTAAATATTGATAGTTGCAAAAGCAATAAAAGGAAGGAATCAACCCATACTTTACCAATGTATATTACTATTTTTGTCTAATCATCCTTTACAATTTTCTCTAAAAAGCAAATCCTTGCGATATTTCTGTACCAATCTCCAGATATTTATTTTTTTTCGATTCTAGAAGGATTATTTTTCGCATAAATAAATGATATACAAGAATTTAAGCCCAATAAAGTGAATCTATATTTCTATTAAACTAGAAAAAAATCATGCTGTAACAATCCAATATAGTCTGAACTATCAAAATGACATTAATGGGCAACTTTAGAAAAAGAGAAAATCTCCATTCTCACTATAAAATGGTAGCATCAAAATCTAAAATGCTTTTTTGATAAAACTCAAGGATCAGTAAACTTTTCTCGTTAAAAAATTCAAGCTTTAGATTTAATGAAAATGTATTTTCTGAAAAGATAGGGCAATATAAAATTAAAAAACTGTCTGTGTGATTAGCCAAACAGTAACTCTATAAAACGATGAAATAACTAAATTTATTTGTAAAAATAATCACAGAAAATAGTGAGGAGTCTTTTTGAGATAAGTATAATTGCGGGAATATAAAAAAGACATATACTCCCCATTTCTATCTATGGTAAAAGTATATGTCTGATGATATATGTAATTCTTAATTCGACTTAATGCAAAATTTTAAACACCAGCTCGCGAAGAATATCCCCATCTGTCATAGAACTGTTTTGGACTCCTTTAGATTTTGCATCAGCATATCGTATTTCTCCAACAATTTGCATCGTCTTTACTCCACTATATTTTCGCATTGCCGCCATATAATCCCGAGCCTGCCATGGAGTTCTTAATCCTAGCATGTTTGCAATTCCTTGCTCTGATTTATCCGGCGCATAATAAGTCAACATCAAGTTGGAGTAAAAGCTAAATAATAGAGACAGCGTCATTTGGATTGGATTTGTTTTCGGATTTTCCTCAAAATATTTTATTATTTTGTTCGCTTTCAATATATCCTTTTCCACTAAAGCACTGCGCAATTCAAAGTTATTATAGTCTTTGCTTATGCCGATATTCTTTTCTATCTGTTCAGGAGTAACACGTTTCTGTCCGGCAGGTAAAGTGATAATCAGCTTTTCAAGTTCTCCGGTCAGACGACTTAAATCCGAGCCTACAAAATCAGCAAGCATAGAAGTTGCCTTCGGTTCCACATCAACCCCTTTTCGTTTCATATATGAAGCGATAAAACCGGGAAGTTGCGCATCTTTGATTTTTTTAGACTCAAACAATACACCTGTTTTTTCCACCTCGGCAGCTAACTTCTTTCTACGATCCAAAGTTCCATGCTTATGGCATATCACTAAGATAGTGGAAAGCAAAGGCTTTTGAAGATAATATGACAACTCCTCCATATTACGCACGGCCTGCGCTTCCTTAACGACTACTACTTGATGTTCTGACATCATGGGATAACGCTTTGCGGCATTTATAATCGTTGCCACATCCACGTCAGCACCATACACAACAGTCAGGTTGAATTCTTTTTCCGTTTCACTCAACACATTATCTGTTATGTAATCTGCAATCAAGTCGATATAATACGACTCTTCTCCCATCAGGTAATAGACAGGGCGATACTGCTTTGCTCTCAATTCCTTGAGGATGTCATCACAGGTCAATTCTTGTTTTGCCATATATATTTTTTCAGAAAGACCGGATTACCAGTCGAATTTCAAGTGTTTAACAGTTTTCTTTTCATCAATAATCATACGCAGAGAAGCAATGCCAATTTCAACATGCTCTTCTACATAATTTCTGGTCACCAAATTATCGCTTTTATCCGTTTTCACTCCATCGGGAGTCATTGGCTGATCAGATACCAATAATAATGCACCGGTAGGAATATGATTGGCAAAGCCACAACTAAACAGAGTTGCAGTTTCCATATCGACTGCCATAGCCCGTGTCTTTGTCAGATATTCTTTGAACGCATCATCATGTTCCCAAATACGACGGTTAGTGGTATATACAGTACCGGTCCAATAGTCGCGGCCTTTGTCACGAATGGATGAAGAAACGGCACGCTGCAACATAAATGCAGGCAACGCAGGAACTTCGGGAGGAAAATAATCATTAGAAGTTCCCTCCCCACGGATAGCCGCAATAGGAAGAATCAAATCACCAAGCTGGTTTTTCTTGTCGATACCACCACATTTTCCGAGGAATAAACATGCTTTGGGGCGAATAGCACCCAGCAAGTCCATGATGATAGCAGCGTTGGGGCTTCCCATACCGAAGTTAATCATTGTGATACCTTCGGCAGAAGCAGAAATCATATTTGCGTCCCTTCCTAAAATAGGAACATTAAACTGATTTGCGAAAATCTCAACGTACTTGTTGAAGTTAGTCAACAGAATATACTCTCCAAAATCCTCCAGGTTACGTTTTGTGTAACGCGGCAGCCAATTAGCTACGATTTCTTCTTTTGTTTTCATAATTATCTATTAAATTTGTGCTCCCAATAATGGGAACCATTATTTAACTTACAAAAATAATAAATGTTATCGTTAAACCTACCAGTATTCGACACTAAAATAAACGTACGAAACGGAAAAAATGTAATTTTCGACGTTATTCGTAAACGATATGTCGCCCTTACCCCTGAAGAATGGGTACGGCAACACTTTGTTCACTTTCTTATTGCACACAAAGGATATCCGACTACCCTTCTTGCCAATGAAGTAATGGTGAAGTTGAACGGTACTACCAAACGATGCGATACAGTACTTTACCGGAGGGATTTATCTGCCCGGATGATTGTAGAATATAAAGCACCACACATTGAAATAACGCAAGCTGTTTTCGATCAGATCACCCGATATAATATGGTACTGAAAGTAGATTACCTGATTGTCAGCAACGGAATGCAACATTATTGCTGCCGTATGGATTATGAACATCAGAGCTATACGTTCCTCCAGGATATTCCTGATTACCATTCTTTATAAAATAATCCGCTGTATTCGCCTTAAAAAACAGCCTTGCCGACAAGAATAAAATAGCGTCACTATCCCCTCAAGATAGTGACGCTATTTGCCTACTATGGTGACGCTATCCCGAACAGATAGCGTCACTATACCAACTACCCTTCCAGACAGTCTTCAAACAGCTTTTTACTTCTGCGTTGCAGCATCTTTCCCGCCACCATCATCTGCTTTCTTTTTACTGAACCGCTCTTGCAATTTCTGCATCAATTCGTAAAAATTAGGAATATAAATAGTAGCCAATAAAGTATTCATAGCCATACCAAACACAACAGCGGCCCCCAATGCTATACGACTTTGCGCACCTGCGCCGGTAGCGAACAACAACGGCATCACTCCTAGTACAAAAGCAAAAGATGTCATCAGGATCGGACGCAAGCGGACATGTCCCGCTTCAAATGCAGCTTCCCGAATCGAATTACCTTCGGCACGGAAATCACGGGCAAATTCCACAATCAAAATTCCATTCTTTGCCGAAAGCGCAACAAGCAGAATGATACCGATTTGCGTATAAATACTGACCGGAGTTCCCATAATCAGACAGCCAATCATAGCACCCAATAATGCAACCGGCAATCCGATAACGGCTGCCACCGGGCTGGTCCAACTCTCATACTGTGCAGCAAGTACCAGGAAAGCAACAATTAGAGCCATCACGAGTACAATGGTAGTTGTATTTCCTGCCTGTGTTTCCTGATAAGCCACAGAAGTCCATTCATATCCAAACTCATCTCCCAGCTGTTCCTTAAATAATGCTTCCACTTCCTGTATGGCCTGCCCGGTGCTACTTCCCGGAGCAACATTACAAGTCAGAGAAGCAGTCGAGTACATATTATAACGGTTTATTTGATCCTGTCCTAACTGTTCCTCCACTTTGGTGAAAGAAGAAAAAGGTACCATCTCTCCTGCCGCATTCGGCACACTTAGTTTCAAGACATCATCAATCACGCGCTGTGCCTGATCCCGTGCCTCAATCTTTACCTGATAGATACGGCCGAATTCAACAAAGTCATTCACATAAGCCGCTCCCATATAATAGCCCAATGTAGAGAAAACATCATTCAAGGCAATCCCCATAAACTGCACTTTATCACGATCAATATTCAAGAAATACTGCGGAACATTTGCCTGATACTGACTGGACACAGATCCTAAAGCCGGTTTAGAATGATAAGAAGCAAGCAACGCATTGATAGCTTGTTGCATTTCCGTCGGTCCCAGATTACGACGGTCTTCCAACTGAAGTTGCAAACCGCCGGAAGCACCCAGTCCCGGAATAGCCGGAGGAACCATCGCAAATACTTCCGCAGCCTGAATAGTCATATACGCTTCACCATTAAAACGGTTGACTACGGCAGCAGCCGTATGCTCCTTCCCTTTCCTTTCATCCCAGTTTTTCAGTACCACAAAATAAGTTGCCGAGTTGCTCTGCTCGCCGCCACCCATTATCGAGAAGCCGGAAATGCCAATATAATTCTTCACTTCCGGATAAGAATCCAGAATTGCATTAACCTTATCTCCCACTGCCTGCGTACGTTCAAGGCTGGCTGCAGGCGGAAGTTGAACAACAGCAATAAAATATCCGTCATCCTCGTCCGGAATGAAAGTAGACGGCCAATGCATAAAGAGCAATACAGCAATAACAGTCAAGGCACCGTAGGAAACAAGAGCCATTCCGGGACGCTGAAGCAACCATTTGACAATCTTGTCATACACTCCTTGCGTCTTGTCGTATGCTTTATTGAAACCTTTGTATATAAAGAAGTTAGAAGGTTTGCTCTTTTCAAGAAACAACGCACAGAGCGCAGGAGTCAACGTCAACGAATTGAAACCGCTCAACACGGTAGAAGCGGCAATGGTCAATGCAAACTGCTTATACAACTGCCCTGAAATTCCACTAATCATCATCGTTGGAATAAACACAGCCAGCAATACAAGCACTACCCCGACAATCGGACCTGTAATCTCTCCCATCGCTTTCGTTACCGCTTCGCGGGGGGAGTACTGCCCGGTTTCCAGTAACCTCGAAGCATTCTCCACCACCACTATCGCGTCATCCACCACAATGGCAACTGCCAGAATCAGCCCGAACAACGTCAGTGTATTGATAGAGAAACCAAATGCCGCCATCACGGCAAATGTACCAATCAACGATACCGGGATGGTAATACAAGGAATAATCACAGCCCTCCAATTCTGCAAGAACAGGAAAATAACGAGAATCACCAGCAAAGTCGTTTCAAAGAATGTGACCATCACTTCATCAATAGAAGCATGGATCACATCGGTCGTATCCAAAGTGACATTATACGAAACTCCTTTCGGGAAACTTGCCGCCAATTCCTCCATTTTAGCCTTCACTCCTTTGGATACATCCAGCGAATTGGAACCCGGTTGCTGATAAATAGCAATGGCAGCCGTAGGTTTTCCATTCAATCGTGACACTACGCTATATGACGCAGAACCCAAGTCGATGCGTGCAATATCCTTCAGGCGAAGCATCGCTCCGTTCTGTTCGCGGCGGATAATAATATCGCCGAACTGTTCTGGAGATTTCAATCGTCCCTGGACATTCAATGTATACTGAAAAGCATTATTATTATCCTGCCCGATAGGTTGACCGATATATCCGGCAGATACTTCCACATTCTGCGACTGGATAGACTGATAAACCTGTTGCGGTGAAATATTCCGTATACGCATAGCCTCCGGATCGAGCCAGATGCGCATCGAATAGTCCCCCGCTCCCATAACATTCACAGCACCCACTCCGGGCACACGTGTCAGCTGGTCTACTAAATTCAGTTTGGCATAATTAGTCAGATACAGGCTATTGTATACAGAATCCTGCGAAGTCATTGTCAGGAACATCACAATGTTTGAAGACTGTTTCTGCACAGTGACTCCTTGCACTACTACCGGTTCCGGCAGTGATGATTGCGCGATACTTACCCTGTTTTGTACCTGCACAGTTGCCATATCGATGTCCGTACCGACAGCGAATGTAATGGTCAGAGAATACGCTCCCGAAGAGGAAGAATTGGAAGACATATAAAGCATACCATCTACACCATTCACCTGCTGTTCGATAGGAATACCCACTGTTTGGGCAACAGTTTCAGCATTTGCCCCGGGATAAACGGCAGAGACCTGCACCGTTGGCGGCGTGATCTCCGGAAATTGCGCCACAGGCAATATATTGAGTGTGACCAGACCGGCTACTACAATAAGCAGGGCAAGGACAGTAGCAAATATCGGTCGGTTGATAAAAAACTTAGAAAACATAATATATAGGTTTAAAAGCAGCCTCTCCACAGCCTTCTCCCAAAGAGAAGGAGCAAGAAAGTTACTTTTGTTAATTAATCGGTTTTAAGTACATCACCTTTATTGATTTCATTTGTTAGTCAATCAGTTAGCAAAGAGACTTTACTTTTCTCTCTTAGGAAGAGAATCAGGAAGAGGCTTTATCTTCATTCCGTCTCTGACTTTCATCAAAGCCTCTGTGACATACTGTTCCTGTGGAGAAAGTCCTCCCACTACCTGCCGTAAAGTGCCGTCGACCAACTGCCCTATTTCAATATGCCGGTAATGAACTATATTCGAATCATTTACAACATATAAATATTTACCCAACTGATCGGTCCCGATAGAACCTTCCTTCACCAACACCGCATTTTTAGCTTCTCCATAAGGTAAAGTAATGCTTACATACAACCCACTCTTCAATATCCCTTTCGGATTATCAAAATTGGCACGAACCGTCAGCGTTCCTGTATTCAAATCTACATTGGGTGAAAGATAGTCGAGGGCAGCCGGATAAGTTTCAGTTCCCTCCTTTCCCAGTTGAACCATTATTTTCTGCGGAAGATTGGCAGGTAATTGCTGGTTATCCATAGCCATCGTCAACCATTGATTATCAGCTACATTGAAGTAAGCATACATCTGATTATCCTTATAAATAGTAGCCAATGTAACCGGCTGCAACGAGCCGCCGACATAACTTCCTACATCCACCGTCGCCTTACTGATAGTGCCATCAAACGGCGCACGAACATAACAATATCCCAAGTTTGTACGGGCGGTGCTCAAAGCAGCTTCCGCATTGCTGACAGCTGCAACCCCTTCTGCCACAGACGATTCAGCCTGAAGCACCTGTATCTGACTGACAGCATCACTCTTTACAGCCTCTTTCATACGGCTATAATTATTACGGGCATATTCCAGTTGAGCCTGGGCGGTTTTCAGTTCTGCTTCTGCCTGCTCCACCTTGTCTTTATACAAAGTAGGTTCAATGACAAACAGCAGTTGTCCCTGTTTCACTCGTCCGCCGGGGACATACGAGGTAGACTGCAAGGTTCCGTTCACTCGGGCCACAAGATTCACCGTTTTTTCAGTTGTCAGATAACCCGGGTAATCTTTCGTCAAAGTAATATCCTCCACTATGGGTTTGGTCACGCTAATTTCCGGAGTGGGCATACCTCCCATCGCTCCTGTACTTTTTTTCTCCTTACAACCTGTCAATATAGGCAGTGCAAGAAAGATATACATCAGTTTTTTCATATCTGTTAGGTTATATATTTTTTGATTGATTTTTTTATTCTCTCCAACCGCCTCCCAAAGCCTTGTAGAGGGCTATCAGTTGCAAAAGTGAACTCCCTTGTGCCTGTACCAGCTGATTCTCGTAAGATAACAGAGAACGTTGCGCATCGAGTACGTTTTGGAAAGGCGAGAGTCCCTGCTTGTACAATTCCAGTGAAAGTTTCAATGTCTCAATCCCTTGATTACGCACTTCCCGCAGGGCGACAATCTGTTTGATTGAATTCCGGTAGCCATTCATAGCGTTGTCAGTCTCCTGTACGGCAGTCAAAACCGTCTGGTTAAACTGATTGATCGCTTCATCCAGTTGCGCTTTTGCCAGTCGGGTTGCGTTCACTAACTGTCCTCCGCTGAAAATAGTCCAGCTCAATGACGGAGCGATTTCATAAGTCATACTTTTACTTTTGGTGAGATCCTTCAAATCACGGGCGGCATATCCAAATGATCCTTTCAAGAAAACTTTCGGCAACCAATCCGCTTTTGAGGCTCCCAGCAATGCCGCTTGTGCATTCACGCTCAATTCCGCACCTCGTACATCAGGCCGTCTCAATAACAAATCGACAGGTAGCCCCACTCCGATCGGTTCCATGTAATCGGGCAGTGTTCCGCCGGATTCGAGAACCGGACGAATATCCTGCGGATACATTCCCAATAAAACGGCCAATGTCGTTATATACTGATTGATACCCGCTTCCAGTTGAGGAATGGAGGCTTTCGTATTATACAACACAGACTTAGCCTGTGCCACATCGAGCTTGGCAACAAGTCCGGTATTATAGCGTACCTCGGTGATTTTCAGTACTTCCTCCTGCGAAGCACTGTTTTTCTTCACCACCTCAAGTTCTTGTTGCAATTCCCTTAGATTGATATAGGCCGAGGCTACCTCCGCAGCCAACGAAACCATAACACCTGTGTACTCTTCCTTACTGGCGGCAAAATTCTCTTTCTGTGCTTTTACCCGCTTGCGGATACTGCCAAAGATATCCAACTCCCAACTCATACTCAACGAAGCATCATAATAATGATCCGTTGTTTGAGGTAGCGAACTGGTATTTCCACTTGTTTCCTGACGGGTCCACCCTGCATTCAGTCCGATGGAAGGAAAGAAATTACTACGTTCTATCCAAAGATTGGCACGGGCAGCGGCTATACGGTTGATTGCCATTGCAACGGAATAATTACGATCTACTGCCAGAGCTATCAAAGAGTCCAGTTTGGCGTCTTGGAATGACTTCCACCAATGGTCATCCACCGGAAGTATCTGTTGAAACACTTCCCCGCTCTCTTCCCAATCGTTAGGGAGCGGAGCTTTCAAATAACGGTTTGCAGTCTGTCCAACCGCAGTTACAGTTGAAAGAAACATAAGGAGCGATGTGCCCCACACTCGTATACTCATATCAGTTCAGGTTTTTATGAAATGAAAAGATAACAACTAAAGGGTAAGTTTGTTTACCGGAGTAAAATTGGAGTAAAACTCCCACGCGACGCAATATTATTTTGAAGTATTCGATTTCCCTTTATACGGGCACTTACTAAAACAAAAAAAGCCCCGCATTGCTGCAGGGCTTACTTTATATATCAAAATAGTAACTTTACTTACTACTTCACTGCTTTCTTTATTCAGCAGTTTTTCTTCTGATAGCTCTTTTAGTAGTAGTTGCCGGAGCTTCTTCCACCTTGTGTTCGATTTGCACACCAGCCAATTCCGGGTCAATCATAATACGTCCGCAGTATTCGCAAACGATTACTTTCTTACGAGAACGGATATCCAGTTGTCTCTGGGGCGGAATCTTGTTAAAGCAACCACCACATGCGTCACGTTGCACATACACAATACCCAATCCGTTACGAGAGTTCTTGCGGATACGTTTGAAAGACTGCAACAGACGTGGTTCAATCTTAGTCTCCAAGTCTTTAGCTTTGTCTCTCAATTTCTCTTCTTCCTGTTTGGTTTCAGAGATAATTTCATCCAGTTCGCTCTTTTTCTGCTCCAGGTCTTTCATTCTTTCGTTAAGAATCTGATCGTTCTTTGTCACTTCAGCCTCTTTTTCTTCTTTATCAGCAGAATATTCTTTGATTCTCTTTTCGCAAAGTTCGATCTCCAATGTCTGGAATTCGATTTCCTTTGTCAAGAAGTCATATTCACGGTTGTTGCGAACATTGTCTTGTTGTGACTTATATTTTTCTACTGAAGCCTTTGCTGTTTCGATTTCTACTCTCTTGCCGGCAATAGCAGATTTCAGTTCATCCACTTCAGCTTTGATCTTGTCGATACGGGTACTCAAACCGGCAATTTCATCTTCAAGGTCTTGCACTTCCAACGGAAGTTCACCTCTCAATGTCTTGATTTCATCAATCTTAGACAACATCGTTTGCAGTTGGAACAGTGTCTTCAGTTTCTGTTCTACCGTCAACTCATTCGGATCTTTTTTTGCTTCTCTAGCCATTTTACTTATAAATATTTTATGGGATTCGTATTTATTTTACTCAATTGGAGTGCAAAATTAGGAAATAAATCCCGGATTATGGAATAAAAAATTTCTTTTGTATATTGTTCGCTTTCGTAATGACCAATCTCTGCCATCAGAATATCTTCTTCATGGCCGAAATAATCATGATATTTAATTTCGCCGGTAATAAAAACATCCGCTCCCGACCGGATTGCCTGTGGAAGCAAAAATGCACCTGCACCGCCGCACAATGCCACTTTCTGTATCTCTCTTCCCTTCAGCTTATTGTGACGCAAACATCCCACTTCGAATGTCTTCTTGATGCGTTTCAAAAATTCGAGCTCTGTCTCCGATTCATCCAATTCACCGACAATTCCCGATCCCGCCTGCGACCAGTCGTTCAATAAAGGATAAATGTCGAATGCCGGTTCCTCATAAGGATGGGCAGCCAATAAAGCCTTGATGGTTTCCGCCTTTTTAAAGGAAGGAAGAATCGTTTCAATCCTCACCTCCTCTTCGTGGTGCAGTTCTCCGATTGTTCCACAGAAAGGATGCGTTCCCTCTTTTGCACGGAAAGTTCCCTCTCCTTTCAGATTGTAACTGCATGAATCATAGTCGCCTATATTTCCGCATCCGGCAGCAAACAGTGCTTCGCGTACCGCGTCAGCTTGTGCGTAAGGGACAAACGTCACCAACTTAACCAAGTTATTCTCTTTCGGCTCAAGCACTTTCAAATTCTTCAATCCGATTTTTTCGGCTATCTTATAATTGACTCCACCTTGTGCATTATCCAGATTGGTATGCGCCGAATAAATCACAATATCATTCTTTATTGCTTTCAATATACAGCGTTCCACATAATCCTTGCCCGTAATGGATTTATACCCTTTAAAAATCAGCGGATGATGAGATATGACGAGATTGTAACCCAACGCGATCGCTTCATCTAACACAGCTTCAGTAACGTCAAGACACAACAAAGCCCCTGTTGCTTCCGCTTCTGTCAATCCGATTTGCAGGCCGGCATTATCAAAGCCGTCTTGCAATGGCAGAGGCGCGAATCGTTCAAGGGCGCTTACTATTTGCTTAATTTTCATTATTTGGTAGAAAATTTGGTTGCAAATATAATAAATAAAAAAGGAATAATCATACTAAACGGTCGTTTTTTAGAGAATTTATCGTTATCCGTTTTCTTGAGACCACCGTAAAAGATATCAAACACCACCCGAAAACTATCAAATAAGACCTAAAAACTATCCGATGATAGAAATTCCCCTAAATTCCGTCGGATTCTCCCCCAGCGGGATCGACAAAATACCTTAAACTTGCAACATCAAAATTTTAACAACGAATACTCACATTTTAAAAACAACACATATGAAAAGTTTAAGCTTCAGAAAAGACTTGGTAGGCGTTCAGGAAGAACTACTACGTTTCGCATACAAACTGACAACAGACCGCGAAGAAGCAAACGATTTGCTGCAGGAAACCTCATTAAAAGCATTAGATAACGAAGAAAAATATACACCTGATACAAATTTCAAAGGATGGATGTATACCATCATGCGCAACATCTTTATCAATAACTATCGCAAGGTAGTTCGTGACCAGACATTTATTGACCATACGGACAATCTCTACCATCTTAATTTACCGCAAGATGCAGGGTTTGAAAGTACGGAAAAGACATACGACCTGAAAGAGATGCACCGCGTAGTCAATGCTCTTCCGAAAGAATACAGAGTTCCGTTCGCCATGCACGTTTCCGGATTCAAATACCGCGAAATTGCAGAAAAACTGAATCTTCCGTTGGGCACTGTAAAGAGCCGTATCTTCTTCACGCGCCAGAAATTACAGGAAGAACTGAAAGACTTCCGCTAAACCCTAACTATATCTACATCAGTTTCAGATTAAACAATTGATTTCATTTTTCAGTTTTATCAATAGGCAAAAGGCAAAGAGAGTGTATATTCTTTTTGCCTTTTGCCTGTTTTCATCGGACAAATATGGATAAAAATCAGTGCCGGAATAAAAACTAATTATAAAATTCTGCGTAAAACTTCCGTTATTTATTGAAAATCTGTATTTTTACTTCCACTAAATAATAAATACGATGAAAACAATTCTGACTCTACTGTTGCTGATAGTTGTGACGACCTCCTGTCAACTCAAAAAGAGTGATACGGCTGTAGCCGAGTCTACAGAAATTGACAATGCCGAAGATTGCACGGCAGATACGGTCAAAGCTACTGCTATCTTCTGGATTGATAAAGCAGAAACCAAACACTGCAAAGAGTACGGCTTTCGTACCATCAAAGCCCATGTTCTCATTCGTGAAAATGGAAAGGTCGATTTGATGTCATTCGTCAAAAAACAATCCCCGGCTGTAGAGACGTACATACGCCATCATCTTTCCAAATTTAAAGTGTCGGAAAAGATGTTTGAAAGCGGGTATGTGCAACCCGGAGAACAATTCGTGCAGCTTCGCTGCTTATGGGGAATGTTGAAAGGCAAGTAATCAATGTGCTCACAACCGGAGCTAAAAGCAAAGATAACCCGTTGTTAGCGTCTATCTTTTGCTTTTCATCTGTACTTTGTTTTTCAGCGCATACCGTTCGTCTACCACCCTGTCGGTAGGAAAGAAAGTAAAAATAAGCCGCCACTCTCCTTCTTTATAGATAAATTTACGCCCGCTGGCTCCACGAAGAATTGCTTCGTGCTTTTCCCGCAGGAACGATTCGATGTGTTCCGGCATTTCAGTACCGGATGCCGCAAACTCCACTGTTATAAAAAAATGCGGAATAGAAGCTTCAGCCACTTTACGGAATATCTGATCGGTAACTGTCATTTTCTGGGTTCTTTGGTTACCTCTAATAATTTCCCGTATGCGTCAAAAGATCGGCGTGAAGCCAATGAAATAGTTATCATCAGCGACAGCATAGATGCCGTAAAAGTAATCACCATAATCATCATCTGATACTTGATGGCAACATTCGGACTGCTTCCTCCCAGAATTTGCCCGATCATTGTGCCCGGAAGAGCAACCAATCCCATCACGGAAATGTTCGCAATCAGCGGACTGAAGGATTTAATAATGGCCTGTCGGATAAATGGAGCCTGTGCTTCCTGCCTTGTTGCTCCGTTCCCTAATAAATAACGGTACAGCTGCTGCTCACGTTTCAATCCGCTATAATACGTATTCAAAGCTATCACATTGCTCGAAAGCATATTACCCATCAGGATACCGAATATCGGAATGAAGTATTGGGCGCTAAATATATTGTCCAATTGAAGAACAATACCGATAAAGTACAAGCCTACCAGTACAACACTACAAAGAAATCCTACCGTAATAGGGATTAATAAGATACGACGTTTCAACTGGGTACGCACTAGTGCTGTCTGTCCGGCTACGAATATCATAATTATCACCCAAAGGAAGTTAATCCAGGGATTGTTCCACAAAAAGAGATATTTCAGATACATGCCGATAAAGAACAGTTGGATAATCATCCGTACTGTACCAATCAGGGCAGGTTTCAGTAGTCCCGTTTTAAACTTCCAAAGATAAAAGAACGGGATGGCAAGCAGAAGCAAGCCTATAAAAAGATTATAATATGATATATCAATCGTTCCCACAGTGTATTCTTAACAATTCTATCCGATTCGTATTAGAGTTCTCTCCAATCGTTACAACTCTATTAAATAATGACAACCCGAAGCAAAATCCTTATCATGCGATACGGCCAGCACTGCTGTTCCCCTTTCCGCCTGTCGCCGGAAGAAAGACAAGACCCTACCGGTCGAATCGGCATCCAAAGCAGAAGTAGGTTCGTCTATAATAATCAGAGGTTTATTGAGCATAGCGGCTACGGCGAGCATGATGCGTTGACGCTGACCGCCCGACACTTCATTCACTCTCTTGGTATATAATTCATGTTCCAGTCCCAATTCATCAAAACAGGCAAAAAGCCTTTCTTCCGAAAAAGGGACAGAACGGTTCACTTTCAGTCCGAACGGGAGAGCTACCATCTCTTTCACCCATTCGAAAGGCAATGCCAATTCCTGGGGAATCCATGCAATCTGCCGCCTGACTGTATCAATAGTCGATTTATCCAGTACCATTCCTCCTATCCTGATTATCCCTTCTTTCAACGGAACAAAACCCATTATCGCATTCAGTAACGAAGTCTTTCCACAACCAGATTGTCCTACAATACAGGCAGTTTCTCCCCTTTCCAATTTCATATTAAAACCGGAAACAAGAACCTCTGTCCCAAAAGCAATACAAATGTTCTCAATATGTAGCATTTAATCGTACCTTTTGAAAATTTCACCAAAAGTATAAAAAAACAAGGGCATACGTATCAAAATCCCTTTGTTTTCTTAGAAATTTTCTTAGAACGACATGTTTTGTCGTCACGTGACATTATCTTTGCTCTTGATAATTAAAATTAATACCAAATATGGGCAAGAAACGGGAAGGAATGCAACGAATGCTGGTCATTATCAATAAATTAAAAGGACCGCAACAGTATGTGCCACGTAAAGAATTGGAGAACTACGTGACACATCGCATGGAAGAACGAGATGGAACACCTGTAGACATAAGAACTTTGCAGCGAGACTTCAAAGATATAGAAGATCTATTTGGTATCCGCATCTGTTTTGATAAGAAACAAAACGGTTATTATATCAATGAGGAAGACGATTTGAAAAAGGAGCAGTACGAACGGCTTCTGCTAAACTTCGACCTATTGAATGCTTTGGACAAAACTTCCAACCTACACACCTATGTTCTTGCCGAACATCATCGACCAAACGACAGTGAATGTCTTCCGGCATTGATAAAAGCCATTAAATTCTTTCACCCGGTAGAATTCAGTTATATTTATGTACGTGAAGGAGACAAAGTACGCAAAAAGAAAGTCTTACCTTATTATCTGAAAGAAGACCAGCAAAGATGGTATCTCCTCGCCTATGACAACAACATATTAAAAACTTTCAATATAGACTGTATCCGCAATCTCCAAATCCTTTATGAGGAAACCTTCAAAAGGAATATGAATATTGATGCAAACAACTTATTTAAAGACAGCTACGGCATCTGGAATCAGACAGATATTCCAGTAGAAAATATTGAACTAAGCTATAGTGCATTAGATGGCAGTTTCTTGAAATCGATTCCTTTGCATCATTCACAAGAAATCATTATGGACAATGAGATGGAATTTCGAATCAGATTACGCCTTCGTATTACTAATGATTTTGTAATGGCATTGCTCTCACGTAGTAGTTCACTTACAGTAATTGAGCCGTTACATCTTCGGGAACGGATACGGAAAATTTATGAGGAAGCAATAAAAAGACATTTATAACATAACGTTTAACATTAAAACTATGAATCTATTTAAAGCATTATTTGGTAGCAGTTTTTTTCAGCAAGAAATGAAACGTAATCAACAGTATCGCGACAACTACGCCTGCTGCGATGATATTGACGTAAACATTGATTTTGCAGAAGAGATTGAAGATGAAATACAGAATGAAAAACTGTTTTTGTCTGACTATATACCTGAATCTTATTTATATGACGATGAGAATGGAGAAATGGATGATGAGATAGATTTGATAGAATAAGAAACGAAGACTATACTTAAACCTAAAAAAAACAATACCCTAGAGTGTTATATTGCAAAATATATCTATATTTGCACTGTCATCATAAGCAATTACATGACATTACATTTTATTAGATGAAAGTGTTTTGCTTTTATCCTTATTCGGGAAATCTGGTAAATTTCAAAAGGAACAGGGATAACAATAACACTCATCACTTGTATTTTCGTATGTGTTCCTATGCGCATATCTATACAAGTGTGGGGTATTGTTTATTTGTTCCTTAGGTTTACCAGAACCTCCCGATAGATAAACAGACGACTCCACACTTTCTTTTTTATGTATAACCTCATTTTAGGGAGTCGAAATGATATTATAAATAGGATGTTTATGGAAAAAATTTCGGCAATTCCCAAACCTGAAATTGGAGTTAGAATTCTTCTTTCTCGAAAAATTGGTGTAAAAAAACATGATGAAGACTTTTTAATTCTAACAGTGCTATTCTGTTTATTCATGTTATGTTGGATATTTGCGTTTTTAAATTTTATAGGAATAGATGTTTAATAATATAAACTTTGATTATATGGAAAACAATAATGAAATAAAAAAGATTGATTCTTCAATGGTTGAATGTCCCTTTTGTAAGAATGTGATAGAAGCTCCTTCTAAACCGGACGTTATATTCAAATGTCCCAAATGTTATAAGGAGCTTATTACTTATGATAAAAGTAATGAGCCTACACTAAATTATTCACAAAATTCCACAACTCTCAATTGTAAAAATATGTCCTTAATTTATTGTAAAGATTGCGGGAAGCAAATATCAGATAGTGCTTCAAACTGTCCATTCTGTGGTTGTTCACAAAATAACATCCCATCTAATAATAACGAAATTAGTCTAAGTTATCTGTTCGTCAGCTTCTTAATACCACTGATTGGTCTGATTTTGTGCTTTACTTCATGGAATCGCCATGAAGGAAAAACAAAATCTGCTTTGATAGGTACATTAGTCGGAATCATATTTACAGCAATACTTTATTCTATTATCTAAACATATTCATTCTCATGAATAATTCTGATAAGTTCATTTTATTTAGTATCATAGTTATAATAGGATTACTAATCATCTGGGGTGTTTCTTTTCAGAAAGATTATCTCCCTGAATTCAATCCCAATGCAAGTGAAGAACAAAAGACAAACTGGATTAAGGCAAAAACAAAAGAATATATTAAAAACAATTTGTACAATAATGAAGAATATATAGCATTAAAATGGGAAGGAAGTGGTTATACTGATGATTTAGGTCATACAACTACGTATAGCACTTTTCATATACCTTCCGTTGAATGGAATACATTGCGCCTTTCACATACATTCAAAATAATCAATAAAAAAGGTTGTGAATCTCATTATTGTAAACATATTGAATTTGACAAAAAAGGGAATATTACAAATTTTGTCAATCGTATTGATGGAGAAGATTATACAGGGATAGAACAAATTACAGGTATGATACAAGGTCCATTAAGAAATAGTAATAACGAGGAGCTTATAATATGGGGAGAGGATATAGTAAGAAAACATATTTCAGAAAATCTGAATAACTCACAAAAATATATTCCTATAGAATGGACACTATATACAAAATTAACTTTAGAACGAAAAGTCTTTGATGCGTTGGATTTTACATTTTCTTCTATTAAACAAGTTGCTGATTTTCATCCTAACTGGATACACGCAGCATTATGTATTGAGCATAAATATATAATAGAAGGAAGAGATGGATATAAGCAAACAAAGCACAGCGTATTCATAATATCTCCCAAAGGAAAAGTTAAAGAAGTTTCCTACGGATATTTCTCTATTAGTAAAAGTGCAGAGGAACAGTACAAGCTATTATTTACCAATTTTTATTGATATAGAATTTGTCATGCTTTAATATTATTGTTTATGAGAAAGTATATTTTTTTATTCCTGCTTTTATGTTTTACAACAAATGTTTTAGGACAAAATACGGAAAGTTCTCAAACGGAACAACATCAATTAGTTGAATGGTCAAAAAACTGTATCAAGGAGTTTTTCAATGCAGTATCATTATCGGATACTCTCATTCATGAACCTATTGAATGGATCTTAATTGTGCAAGACGCACGTTATCCCATAAAATTGAAAATGGAGGAGCAAAAAACAGACACACTTCGCGGTTGTATAAAACTTCTTGATAGCAGAGGAGTGTTTGACCAATATTTTGAAATATCAGAAGCCCCTGATGCATTTATAGCTGTATCATTGGTTCATAATATAAAATCCAAACGTACAGGTTTAAAAGTAGAATCAGGTGAAATTACATTCGTTCTTGATAATAAAGGAAAGGTATTGGAAATCAAGGACTATGTTAGACCTATGGCAATACGCCAAATGACGACAATGCTAGTGCTTGATAAGACAAAGCAACTATTAGCTGAAAACTTAGGTAAGGATATATTAAAGTTGGAATGGAAATTTCAATCTGATACTCAAAACTGGGTATTAGAAAATGATAATAAAATTATTTACCGATTGACACCTCTTGAAATTATCTATTTTGCTCAAAAATTTATGAGAAAAAGAAATTAGATTTATTTCTATTCAATCAATAGTTCGTTAAACATTTCCTTAACACTTATGCTACGTAAAGAATTGGAGAACTACATGACACATCACATAGAAGAACGAAAACATAACTTTCATCATTAAACTAATTTTATTTATATGAAACCAAGAGAATATGAAGAGTATATCCGAGAATTATTCAATAAACAAGGATATACCACTGAATTAACTCCACAAAGCGGAGATTATGGAATTGATATTTTTGCCACAAAAGGAAGGGAAAAGATAGCGATTCAAGTAAAAATGTACGGAAACTCTAGAAAAGTAAATAGAAGCATGATAATGGAGTTACATGGTGCAAAAGATTATTTTGGATGCAATAAAGCTATTTTAGTTACCAATGGAGAAATCATGCCTGATGCTATAGAAGTAGCCAACCGTCTACAAATAGATTTGCAAATAATTGATTATCCTGACAAAACAACCAAAACAGCAGAAGGTACCCTTTATTCATCAGCCTCCCCCAAAAAAGTACAAGATATAGAATCTAAGAGCTCAAACATTTTTTTTACCAATGAGGAATACACGTTCGATTCCATTTGGGAAACATACATTATGCCACTCAAAGGGAAAACTTTGTATAATAACCGAGGAAAAGAAAATATAATCACAAACGTAGATTGGGCAGGAATAACAAGAATAACCTCACAAGGAAACCCAGGTAAAATTGAAATAGAACATTTCAAAAATGCCATTAAAATACTATTAAAAAAAGGAGAAATCACTCGGGATTATATCAACCAGAATTGCGTAAAACGAGCTTCTTCCGGTATTGTATTAATCTTGTCACAAGTACCATTCTTTAAGTTGGATGAAAACCCCTTAAGACTTACTTTTAAGTTGAAAGAATAAGTTTTACTTTCAAAAATGACAGTATCATACCTTGAAAAATGAACTTTAAGCGTAAGCACTCAGCCTGTTTCCTCTTTGATAAAATGAGATATTCGATGCGAAGGTTACGGACAGTGAAAGTGTAAACTACGAAAGTGTAAAGAAGCGATTTTCCCTTTTTTCTTTCATCGTTTAATGTAAAGTTTTCCAATTTTGATTTATCTTTGCCTCACTAATTAATTCAAGAAAAGTTATGATACTGAACGAAAGAGATGCCCGTCATGAGCATGTATTACAAGTAGCCCGCCAGATGATGACGGCTGCGCGTACTGCTCCGAAAGGAAAAGGAATCGATATTATCGAAGTGGCCCTAATCACGGATGAAGAGATTAAACAACTGTCGGACACTATGATAGCTATGGTAGAAGAACACGGAATGAAATTTTTCCTTCGTGATGCCGACAACATCTTAAGTGCCGAATGTGTTGTATTGATAGGAACACGCGAGCAGACACAAGGCTTAAACTGCGGTCATTGCGGCTTCACCACCTGCGACGGACGTACAGAAGGAGTTCCCTGCGCATTGAACAGCATAGATGTAGGTATCGCCATAGGTTCCGCCTGCGCTACGGCAGCCGATTTGCGTGTAGACACACGTGTGATGTTCTCTGCCGGACTAGCAGCACAACGTCTGAACTGGCTGAAAGACTGCAAGATGGTAATGGCCATCCCTGTAAGTGCATCCTCCAAGAATCCGTTCTTTGACCGGAAGCCAAAGCAGGAAGCGAATTCATAATAATGCGTAATGATGCGTAACAGGCACACTGACGACTGACGCAGACAATAAACTGATTTTATAAATAACTAAATAGATAATAGTCTAATGGGAATCATGGTTGGACTTCCCAGCCCAAGTGGCTCGGAGAAAGATTTGCAGCTGAATTTCGGCAAAAACATGACCGTGCAGGTAGAAATGAGAGTCCCTCATTTGCCCGCCGAATGGCATATGCAGAGTGGTATACAGTTGACATGGCCACACGCCGGTACAGACTGGGCATACATGCTGGCAGAAGTGCAAGAGTGTTTTATAAACATAGCCCGGGAAATAGCGAAGCGAGAGTTACTATTGATTGTCACCCCCGAACCGGAAGAAGTGAAAAAACAGATAGCCGCTACCGTCAACATGAACAACGTCCGCTTTCTGGAATGTGCCACCAATGACACATGGGCACGCGACCACGGAGCCATCACCATGATAGACACCGGCACCCCTTCCCTGCTCGACTTTACATTCAACGGCTGGGGACTGAAATTTGCTTCCGAACTGGATAATCAAATCACCAAACAAGCGGTAGAAGCCGGAGCCTTGAAAGGCCAGTATATAGACCGCCTCGACTTCGTTCTCGAAGGAGGCTCCATCGAAAGCGACGGAATGGGCACACTGCTCACTACCTCCGAATGCCTGCTTTCTCCCCAACGGAACGGGCGACTGAACCAGGTAGAGATAGAAGAATACCTGAAATCAACCTTCCACCTTCAAAAGGTTCTTTGGTTAGACCACGGCTATCTTGCCGGTGATGACACTGACAGCCACATCGACACTTTGGCACGTTTCTGTTCTACCGACACCATTGCTTACGTAAAATGCGACGACAAAGAAGACGAACACTACCAAGCATTACTCGCAATGGAGGAACAACTGAAAACATTCCGCACCTTAGCAGGAGAACCCTATCGCCTGTTAGCCTTACCGATGGCGGACAAGATCGAAGAAGACGGCGAACGCCTGCCCGCAACTTACGCCAACTTCCTGATTATGAACGAAGTTATTCTCTACCCGACATACCATCAGCCGGCAAATGACCAAAAAGCAAGAGATGTGTTACAACAAGCATTTCCAGGGCATCAGATAATCGGAATAGACTGCCGTGCCCTGATTAAGCAACACGGTTCCCTGCATTGTGTCACCATGCAATACCCATTGGGAGTTATAAAATAACGAATGAATCAACCAAGTAATTATTCATCATGAAAAAGATAAAAGTCGGAATCATCCAACAATCCAATACCGCAGATATTCGGGTCAACCTGATGAACCTCGCAAAGAGTATCGAGGCTTGCGCTGCTCACGGTGCGCAACTGATTGTGCTTCAAGAGCTACACAATTCACTTTATTTCTGCCAGACAGAAAACACCAACCTGTTTGATCTGGCTGAACCCATTCCCGGACCATCCACAGGCTTTTATTCCGAGTTGGCAGCCGCCAATAAAGCAGTCCTTGTCACCTCTCTTTTTGAGAAACGTGCCCCCGGACTATATCATAACACCGCTGTTGTGTTCGACCGCGACGGAAGCATTGCGGGTAAATACCGGAAAATGCATATTCCCGATGATCCGGCTTACTACGAAAAATTCTATTTCACTCCCGGAGACATCGGTTTTGAACCTATTCAAACCTCTTTAGGAAAGCTGGGCGTACTGGTATGCTGGGATCAATGGTATCCGGAAGCTGCCCGCCTGATGGCACTGAAAGGTGCGGAACTTTTAATTTATCCTACTGCCATCGGCTGGGAAAGCAGTGACACGGACGACGAAAAAGCCCGCCAACTCAACGCCTGGATTATTTCGCAGCGTGCCCATGCCGTTGCCAATGGTCTTCCTGTTATCTCCGTCAACCGTGTAGGACACGAGCCCGATCCTTCCGGACAGACAAACGGCATCCTATTTTGGGGAAACAGTTTCGTAGCAGGACCGCAAGGAGAATTTCTAGCACAAGCCGGAAACGATCATCCGGAAAACATGGTAGTGGAAATAGATATGGAACGCTCGGAAAACGTCCGCCGCTGGTGGCCTTTCCTCCGTGATCGCCGGATTGACGAATACGAAGGACTTACCAAACGCTTCCTCGATTAAAGTTCAATGCAGAAGTTCTCCAATAAAGTTCACTCCCAAAGACATAAGAGAGGATATTTATAAATATCACAACACCAAAAAGGAACTGTCTAACGAATTCTAAATATTGAAAATCACCCACGCTACAGATAGTTATAGCGTGGGTGAATTTATTAATGAGGGACTTGTCAGACAGTCCCTATTATATTTATTATGTGAGAAATGTCCCTGATACAGTAAGGAAATAAAAAGGGCACAGAGTCAAAATCTAAATTTAAAACTCTGTGCCCTTTCTATATATTATATTTAATAACTATTTCATTGAAAAGTTATTTTCTTGTTGGCTAGGAAATTAGCTCCTCCATAAATAAACAATCCCAAGAATTGAGCCAGATATTCATTCACGTCCAGTCCTTCTACCAATAAGATAAGAAATAAAAACTGTGCGGTGTAAGCCACGGCAAAAGCAGAACAAAAGAGCAGTATCTGTTTCCAGATACTATTCTTTTTATTTTCTACAGGGAATATCCAGTATTTGCACCAGAGAAAGTTATGGATTTGAGCTATCAGATACGCTGTTATATTAGCCACCATATAGTCGCCGTCAAATGACATTTCTTTCATCATTAACCATACAACCAACGCCATAATCAAAGCGTTCATTGTACCGATGACTATAAAACGGAATATGCGTACAGATTCTTTCACTCGCCCTCTTTCAAATCTACGATCAAATTCAGTTCATCAAGCTGGCTCTGGTCGATTGCAGAGGGTGCGTCCAACATCACATCACGTCCGGAATTATTTTTCGGGAACGCAATACAGTCGCGTATAGAATCCAATCCTGCAAACAAAGACACCCAACGGTCGAGTCCGTATGCCAAACCACCGTGAGGAGGCGCACCATACTTAAAGGCATTCATCAGGAAGCCAAACTGTGCCTCTGCCTTCTCCGGAGTGAATCCAAGAATCTCAAACATCTTCGCCTGCAATTTTGCATCGTGGATACGGATAGATCCGCCGCCAACTTCCACACCGTTGATTACCATATCGTATGCATCTGCACGTACAGCTGCCGGGTCAGTGTCCAACATCGGAATATCTTCCTCTTTCGGATGAGTAAACGGATGATGCATAGCCATCAGGCGTCCTTCCTCTTCGCTCCATTCGAACATCGGGAAGTCAATCACCCAAAGGCAAACAAACTTATTCTTATCACGCAATCCCAGTTGAGCACCCATTTCCAGACGAAGCTCGCAAAGTTGTTTACGTGTTTTCATTACATCGTCGCCAGACAGAATCAGAATCAAATCACCCGGTTTAGCTCCGAATGCTTCTTTCATTTGCTGGAGCACCTCCTGCGCATAGAATTTATCTACACTCGATTTCACCGTTCCGTCGGCTTCCACACGGGCATAAACCATTCCTTTCGCACCAATCTGCGGTTTCTTTACAAATTCGGTCAATGCATCCAGCTGCTTGCGGGTATAAGTCGCAGCACCTTCGGCACAGATACCACCCACATAAGCCGCATTATCGAATACAGAGAATCCGTGACCTTTCATGATATCCATCAGTTCCACGAATTTCATGCCGAAACGCAAATCCGGTTTATCGCTACCATAATATTTCATGGCGTCCGCCCAAGACATACGTTGGAATGGTTCATTCAGTTCCACACCACGAAGAGTCTTAAACAAATGTTTAGCCATTCCTTCGAAAGTAGTGATAATATCTTCTTGCTCAACGAAGCTCATTTCACAGTCGATCTGTGTAAATTCCGGCTGACGATCGGCACGTAAGTCCTCGTCGCGGAAACATTTCGCAATCTGGAAATAACGGTCGAAACCGGAAACCATCAACAACTGTTTTAAGGTCTGCGGAGACTGCGGAAGTGCGTAGAACTGTCCCGGATTCATACGTGACGGCACCACGAAGTCGCGTGCGCCTTCAGGAGTAGAACCGATCAAAACGGGCGTTTCCACTTCGATGAAACCCAGACTATCCAGATATTTGCGAACTTCAATTGTCATTTTATGACGCAGTTCCAAATTGGAACGTACAGCGTTACGGCGTAAATCCAGATAACGGTATTTCATGCGGATATCATCCCCCCCATCCGTGTTATCTTCGATAGTGAACGGAGGAGTCATGGCAGTATTTAGTACGTTCAGTTCGGAAACAATGATTTCAATGTCTCCGGTAGGAATGTTTGCATTCTTGCTGAAACGTTCATTAACCGTTCCTGTCACTTGAATGACGAACTCACGTCCCAATTTATTAGCACGTTCACAGAGTTCAGCATTAATTTCTTCATTAAAAACCAATTGGGTAATTCCGTAACGGTCGCGAAGGTCAATGAAAGTCATCCCTCCCATCTTACGGCTGCGCTGTACCCATCCGGACAGCGTGACTTGCTTGTTTACATCAGAGATTCTAAGTTCTCCACATGTGTGCGTTCTAAACATATATTTTTTATTTAAACGATTATCACTCGCGTTTTTATTTTGATCGAACCAAAACTGCGCAAAAGTACGCAATAATTTGTAATTCGGTGTCAGTAATCCGTTATTTTATCAGACTTTCTTTGTCAGCTTTTTCAATATTTTCTTGTTTCTATCTGTTATATTGTCGACGATGGCTTCATTCATCAATTTGATACCATTCATATATTCCTGCGCTCTTTGGAGCACATTGGCTGCGTCCTTTTCCGATGCTCGTGGCACTACCACGCGCAATCCTCTTTGAATCAGTTGAATATTTACATTGGCATCCGTTTCCATGGGGTCACCATCAAAATGCACGACGCCCGGAGTAGTCCGGCGGATGCACAACTGTTTGCAGCGGAAAGTCTTGATACGGCTATTCTGATCGATTGTTTTATTGAATAATTGAAAGGCCAATGAAGGAACGTCCAATACGGTGAACGGTTCGAGAATGGTCACATCCAGCAAACCATCTGTCAGAGTGGCTTGTGGTGCGATATAAGCATTGTTTCCATATTGCGACGCGTTTCCGCAGGCAATCAGGAAGGCTTTATACTTGGAGACTCCGTTTTCCGTTTCCAGTTCATACGTTTCCGGCTCATATTTAAGACTTTCCTGCAGGGTTTTCTCCAGATAAGTCAATAGCCCCCGTTTACCGGCATGCGCAAACTTCAGACTGACAAACGCGTCGAATCCCACTCCGCAAGTGCAGAAAAAATCTGTACCGTTGATCTTACCATAATCTATCACATCCATGCAACCTTCGTTCAGCACTTCCAATGCTCTCTTCGGTTCCATCGGTATATGCAGATGCCTCGCCAGTCCATTGCCCGATCCGCAGGGAATAATTCCCAGTGCGGTATCAGTATGCACCAACGAACGAGCTATTTCATTGATCGTTCCGTCCCCACCGATAGCCACTACTATATCTGTTTTCTCTTCGGCAGCTTTGGCAGCTATTTCTACTGCATGACCGGCTCTTTCCGTATACACTACTTCCCAAGAGTATCTCGCCTTGTCTATTTTTTCGTCCAGCAAGTTAAGAATCAATTCTTTACTTTGTGTTCCCGAAATAGGATTGACGACGAATTTTATTTTTTTCATTCTTTCGTTCATGCTATTCTTGTCGATTGTAGACGACAAAAGTAATATAAATATCTTAAATTTTAATCTATTAGAGGTTTCTAATCATACGAGAGCAACTTTTTTCTCTTAAAAAGAACAGATAAAAGCAAATTTTGTTATCTTTGCCCCCTGTTTTTAAACACTTGTTAAGATAAAAGGATGTAAGATCGTCAGCGAACGATCTGAGTATGAGTATAAAAATTATAATTCATGGGATTATTACAAGAGAAGTTAGCTAAGTACGACCTGCCACAAAAGTTTATGGCACAGGGCGTTTACCCATATTTCCGTGAGATAGAAGGAAAGCAGGGTACAGAGGTAGAAATGGGCGGACACGAAGTGTTGATGTTCGGTTCCAATGCATACACTGGCCTTACGGGAGATGAAAGAGTGATTGAAGCAGGTATCAACGCCATGCATAAATATGGTTCCGGTTGCGCAGGCTCGCGCTTCTTGAATGGTACGCTTGACCTGCACGTTCAGTTGGAAAAAGAACTGGCTGCCTTTGTAGGCAAAGACGAAGCACTCTGCTTCTCAACCGGTTTTACGGTGAATTCCGGAGTTATTCCTGCTTTGACAGACCGCAATGATTATATCATTTGCGATGACCGCGACCACGCATCTATCGTAGATGGCCGTCGTCTCTCCTTCTCTCAACAATTAAAATACAAGCATAACGATATGGCGGATCTGGAAAAGCAACTTCAAAAGTGCAATCCGGATTCAGTGAAACTAATCATAGTGGACGGTGTGTTCTCTATGGAAGGTGACTTGGCAAACTTGCCCGAAATCGTACGCTTGAAACATAAATACAACGCTACTATCATGGTAGACGAAGCTCACGGCTTGGGCGTATTCGGAAAACAAGGACGTGGCGTCTGCGACCATTTCGGTCTGACTCACGAGGTTGATTTGATTATGGGTACTTTCAGCAAGTCACTGGCTTCTATCGGCGGATTTATCGCTGCTGATTCTTCTATCATCAACTGGTTACGTCACAACGCACGTACTTATATTTTCAGTGCATCCAACACTCCGGCTGCTACTGCATCTGCTCTCGAAGCTCTCCACATCATCCAAAATGAACCGGAAAGACTTGAAGCATTGTGGGAAGCTACCAACTATGCATTGAAACGTTTCCGTGAAGCTGGCTTTGAAATCGGTGCAACAGAATCACCTATCATCCCTCTTTACGTACGTGACACGGAAAAAACGTTTATGGTTACCAAATTAGCTTTTGATGAAGGTGTATTCATCAATCCGGTTATTCCGCCGGCATGTGCACCGCAAGATACTTTGGTGCGCGTCGCATTAATGGCTACTCATACAAAAGATCAAATAGACCGTGCTGTAGAAAAGCTAGTTAAGGCATTTAAAGCATTGGATCTTTTATAATCTACGAGAAATAAATCACTCATATCAAGTGAATAAAATAAAAGTCTGACACAAATCAATGTGCCGGACTTTTATTTTATCTTATTCACTCTTGAGTACTTCTGCTGGATTTTGCCGGGCGGCTTTCCACACGCGCCAGATGATGCTTAAGAAAATGACAAGGCCCATTCCTATAAATATAACTGCATATAACCACCATTCCATCGGTGTTTGCTTTATATAATTTTCAAGCCAATGCTTCATCATAGCATATCCTAGCGGAAAAGCAAAGAACGATGAAAGTACAAGTAAAAATAAATATTCTTTAAAGAATAGATTCAAGATTATTCCTATATTGGCTCCATTTACCTTGCGTATAGCTATTTCTTTACGACGTTGCTGACAGGATAAAGTCACTAACGAGAATATACCAAATACCGCAATTAATATACAAATAGCAGAAACCACACTCAACAGTTTGCACAATGTTCTCTCTGATTTCATGTAAGCGTCGTAAACTTCTTCAATATTAGACAACATCAATTCTGCATTTGGATTAACTTTATTCACTTCCGCTTTTATCTTTTCAGAAACAATATTCCAAGTTCCCTCCTTCACCTTGAAAATAATGCCTCCTCTGCCTATATTATCCGGCAAAAAAAACATAGCAGGGGCTACCGGGTGTATTGGGGCATTATATGAAATATTTTTAATAACCCCTTTCACTATATAATGCCTTCCTAATTTATCAATTTTCTTTCCAATCGGTTGTGTCCATCCGAAAGCTTTCACAGCAGCTTCATTTATAACAACCATATTTTTTCCATCCTTTTCATCCAGCATGCTTCCGTCCAGCACCTCAACTCCAAAGAAATCGGCATACTCTTGATTGATCGTCTCATCTTCTATATCTATATATTGCTCACTATCAGTAGCCTTTCCTTCCCACTCCTTTATCCTGAATGTTGAAAAATACATTTTGGGAATAGGTGTATGAAAGCCACTCAAATACTTTGTAACATCGGGCATCTGTTCTAATATTTCTTTAAAAGGAACATTTTCAGAGCAATAAACAACAGCTCCCACATTATGCCGTTCTATTCCAAGTTCTTTGGTATTCAACAAGAAGTTAAGTTGCTTCATCATCACCAAAGTACAAAAAACAAAGGCTATACCAATAAACAACTGAAATAAAATGCTACTCTTATAAAACCAGCCGGAGAGATGAAGATTGGATTTCTTGTTTATATTACTAAGTAGAGTTCGCCTGCTGATGTATCGTATAAGCAGAGATGCAAAACCAACTGTCACGGCAATCAATGATAGTATATAAACAAATACTTCGATATAAAAAGATGAAGTACCCTCATCAATTTGTGACAAACGTTTGAAAGTGGGCAGGATAAGCTCTATCAATACCAGTCCTATTCCTGAAGATAGAATTAGTAATAAGACAAGTTCTGTAAGAAGCAAAGTGAGTAAACCTCCATTTGATGAACCATTAACTTTTCTCAACGCTAACTCACGTTTACGCATCCGGATACGAGTTATCAACATTGTTAAATAATTACATATTCCACAAATTATCACCAAACCACTAATACATGCAAAAAGACGAATATGATTCAACTTCACATTCACATCTTCCCTCGGATGACTACTCCGCAATGTGGATAATGGAGCAATAAGCGTAGAATTTGGATATTTATGACCATCTTGTTGTACTTCATATTCTGACAACCTCTGTTTCAATGCTTCTATATCACAGTTGGGATAAATACGAAAAAGCGTTTGGCATCGCTGATTCCCCCAATTAGGGTTTGCATCATGAAATGGCAATAATATATCAAATGAAAACAAAGAGTGTCCTTCCCATGACTTTACAACTGCGATAATTATTTTCTCTTCGTTACTTTCTTCTAAAATCAAGTGTTTACCTATCGGAGATTCTTTCCCAAATATTCGCTTTGCCATATTTTCTGTTATAGCAATTTCATCCTTTTTTAGCTGTAGATGGTTATCTCCATCCAATACTTTAATATTGAACATTGAAATAAAGTTTGAATCTACCTCTATACGTCGTACCACAAACTCGGCATCCTCATTCTTAATTTTTTTTTCATCCCAATCATAATAAATGCGACATACTTTCTCTATCTCCGGACAATTCTTTGCCAAATAATCAGCTAAAAAACTAGATGAATTATAGGTAAATCCGTCTCCATAAAGATGAAAGCTACTGCCTGCCAAATAAATGCGATCAGCTCCTTCATGAAAATTATCATAAGTCATTTCATAATGAATCCATAATACCGATAGCGCAAAACAAGTAAAGCCAACTGCTAATCCGATAATACTAACAAAACTTTGTGGCTTATACTTCATCAGATTGCGAAAGGCTACTTTTAGATAGTGTTTTATCATGATATTGTTATTTTATTATTCGTTTTTGATTACTTCTGCCGGATTCTGTCGCGCCGCTTTCCACACTCGTCCAATGATACAAAGTAAAATGATGACTGCTACGACAACAAAAATACTTATATATATCCAACCATCCATTGTTGTCCGTCTTACATAACTCTCGATCCAATGACTCATCACCACATATCCTATCGGAAATGCAACAACGGCAGATATGGTCATCAACAACAAATACTCTTGGAAAAACATACGCAGGATATGACAGACCTGTGCTCCGTTCACTTTACGTATAGCAATTTCCTTTTGACGTTGTTCACACGATAAAGTAACCAATGAAAAGACTCCGAATATGGAGATGATAACACATGTCAATGATACGATACTCAATAATTTCATCAATGCATCTTCGGAGCGGAGATACTTATCATATTCCTTTTCTTCATTAAACAATCGCATATAAGCATTTGGAAATTCGTCTTTATACAGTTTCTCTATTGCTTCACGGCATTCATTCCAGGCACCTTCTCTAAATTTAAAAAGGATACTGGCTCGATTCAGCAGATACTCCTGTGCCTTGGGATGTTGAAATGCAATAAGCCCCGGTTTACTTGTAGGAGAGCGATAACTAAAGTTCTTTACCACTCCGACAACTTTATAGGCACTACGCTGACCGTTCCACTCATAATAGAAACTTTTTCCCAAGGCCTGTTTCCAACCAAATCTCCGGCATGTATTTTCATCTATCACGACATCATTCCCTTGATTCTTATCTGATATAAACTCACCTTCCAATAACTTCAAGCCGTAAAATTCAAAAAAATCTTCTTTGGCAGGCATCATACCGATAGTGAGAGATTCCTCCGATATTTTGAGAAGATCATCCCAATTATTTATTTCGATATACATCATCGGACCTGTAGGAATAATCGGGAAATATGAGGGAGGCAACGTTTCTGTTACCATGGGTAAAGCTTTTATTTTCTCTTCCCATTGTTTGATGTCTCCATTCCATAAGGCAACGTTACCTATATTATGACGCTCCATACCTAAATCAGTATTCTTCAGGAAGTAAAGTTGCTTCATAATCATTACTGTGCAAAAGATAAAAACAAGGCTGACTATTAACTGTATCACAATGCCTGTCTTACGAAACAAGTAAGGTCTCGCAGATCCCCCCTTTCCTTTTATTGCTTCCTGCAATGTCCGGCGACGAAAGTAAGACAATGGTATTTGTGCAAACAGGAAAGACAGAATGATTACAATCAGAAGATATAGAATGATTTCCCCATAATACGAATCAGCTTCTATTTGAGTGAAATTCAAGAAATAAGGCATGCTTATCTCTATCATCAATAATCCACCCGCCAAAGCTATGCACAAAATCATCAACAGTTCAATGGCAAATTGAACGGACAAAGCGTTATTACTGGCACCATTCACTTTACGAAGTGCCATTTCATGACTGCGCATATAAAGCCGGCTGATATAAAGAGTCAGGTAATTGAATAGTGAACAGATGATAACTAATCCACCAGCTAAGGAAAAATAGAAAATATAGCTGAAGGAAATGACAACATCGATTTTGGAAACATAATCAGAATAACGCAAAGCTGAAATCCGGGTTATCAGAAGATCCGAAAGTTCACTCTCTTTTTGAATATCTGAAAGATCCATGGTACTTATTTTTTTCCAGAATGTATCCATATCCATCCCTGCACGAACACGAATAAATAATTGTTCAGGACCACTTTTCCATCGAGGACTGTGCCTGGCTGCGACTAATACACTATACGGAATATTGGAATGGCGGGACCATCCACTCACAATTGCCCCTATTTGACGGGAACGTCCGTTTACCTCCATTTCTTTTCCCAAAGCATCATCCTCACTACCAAAAAGCTTTTTAGCAAACTCTTCCGTTACTGCAATTTCAGGATTATTTTCTTTCAAGAAGTTGACAGTTCCTTTCAGTAACTGTATATGAAAGAAGTTCATAAAAGCAGAATCTGCCGCAGCCATTACTACTTCATACTCATCATTTTCCATGCGGATTTTCACATTCTGATGTATAGAAGTAGTAGCCTTTGCTTCTATTTCCGGCATTTTTTCCTGAAGATAGGCTGCCAAAGGGTAAGGAGTTGAATTGGATATATGTTCCGGAATATCAGTATAATGTGCACGTACCATATAAATACGTTCAGCCCCTTTATGGAAAGTATCATAAGTCATCTCATAACGAATCCATAATACCGATAGCGCAAAACAGGTGAAGCCGACTGCCAGTCCAATGATACTGACAAGGCTTTGTGTCTTGTATTTCATCAGATTGCGAAAGGCTACTTTCAGATAGTGTTTTATCATGATATATTCTTTATTGATAGCTTGTGTTTACATACTAACTTCAGTCACCACCTGTCCGTCAAACAGGTTTATGATACGGTCGGCATAACCGGCATCATGTTGTGAATGGGTCACCATGACGATGGTGGTTCCCTCATTATTCAGTTCGCTCAACAGTCCCATCACTTCTTTACCGTTTTTGGAGTCCAGATTACCGGTCGGTTCATCAGCCAGAATCAGTTTAGGGTTTGCCACGACGGCACGGGCAATAGCGACGCGTTGCTGCTGACCACCGGAGAGTTGTTGCGGAAAATGCTTGCTACGATGGGTGATAGCCATTCTCTCCATAGCTGCCTCTACCCTCCTTTTCCGTTCGGAAGCGAAAATACCCATATAGAGTAAAGGTAGTTCGATGTTTTCGTATACATTCAACTCGTCTATCAGATTAAAGCTCTGAAACACAAACCCTATCACACCTTTGCGAAGACTGGTACGTTGCGATTCGGTATACCGAGAGACTTCCGTTCCATTCAGGTAATACTCCCCTCCTGTCGGGTTATCGAGCAGCCCCAAAATGTTGAGCAATGTTGACTTACCACAGCCGGAGGGCCCCATGATGGCTACAAATTCGCCTTGTTTCACTTCGATACTGACGTTATTCAACGCCCAAGTTTCTACTTCTTCCGTTTTGAAAATCTTCTGTAAGTTAATGGTCTTAATCATAACTGTATTGTTTTAGAATTATATTTTTATTCGTTTTTGATTACTTCTGCGGGATTGATACGTGCAATCTTCAGTATTTTAAAAATAATGGTGATTACTGTTAATAAGGTTACTCCCCCAAATATGCTTCCCCAGTATAATATTCCATCATTAAAGAATACGGTGTACATTTGTTTCCACAATTGCAATACCACGTAAATGAGCGGAAAAGCGATGGCGGCAGTCGCTACCAGCAAAATCAGGTACAAACGTGCAAATAACCAGATGATAGAACATATTCCAGCTCCGTTCACTTTGCGAATGGCAACTTCTTTCTGGCGCCATTCTGTATCAAGCGTAATACTGGAATACACTCCCAACAGGGTAATGATAATACTTACAATTGCAAAAAATGAAATGATGTCTTTCAGGATATATTCCAGTGCCTGCACTTCGTACAAATCATCCTGAAATGTACGTACCTGGGAGGGAATATTCTCCGGCAGCACTTCACGACGGATAGTCTCAATCCATTTAATTACTTCTTTTTGCTGTTCGGGATAACATTTCACATAGCAGTGCCCTACGTATTCGGAAGAATCATAAAGCGTGAAAGCAAATCCGCCATTATGATTATGTACATCTGTCTGAAAGGGGGCGCATACTCCACAAACGGTAAAATCACTGGTCCAGTCGTAGAAGTTCATTCCGATGATATCTCTCTTTTGTCTTTTCTGCCAAACTTCATCCATTACGAGATCCTTTTTTGTCCGGATCGTCCTACCCTCCGTCATCGGAATGTTCATGAAGGTGAAGAAATTCAATGGTACACACATTACATTGATATCAATCCAAGAGTTATCATTTCCCTTCTCCGTCATTAATAAGTTTCCGGATACTCCGTGAGTATAGGATATGTCAGATAACAAAATATCTTTCACACCGGCATGCTGCCTGAAACGTTCCACCATTTCTAGTTTCTCTTTATTCTCTAGGAATGAATAGTCCAGCGATATACTAAGAATCGCTTCTTTATCTTCCTGACTTAACGTATGGAATAAGGTTTCAGTCATCTTTCCCGATTGTAGGAACAGGCTGGCGGTCAGCGCTACGAATACCCAACAAATTAAAAATTGGATGCCAAGCATAAAGTTACGTCCCCATTGTTTCCCACGACGCTTTTGGCCTCCATATATACCTGTTTGTATGGAAAATCTGCGAATACGGACAGAGACGAGCAAGCAGACTGCCACACAAAGTAACACAAGCAAAACAATGTATTGCAGAATATGCTTTAGAAGTGTTTCAGAAGGGAAATTCATTGTGAGACCTGGTAAAGAAAAATCCATTCTATCACCAATCAGCTCCACACCCCATACAACCAGAAACGAGGATGCAAATACGACAATCAGAGATTGTATTAATAACAGGCAGAACAGCCGTTTCCAGTCAGCGCCAAGCATTTTCATTATAGCGTATTCCTTAGTGCGATTCAGGAAAGAGCCGATGAGAAAATGAAAGAAATTAATCAATCCGACCAGCAATATCAATGTGCCGACGATTCCGGTGACCCATCCCAGAATATAAGCACCTTTCTCCTGCGATAGGTCTCCTATATAGCGGGCAACAACGGTATAAGTCTGGTTATATAAGGTATAAGTATAGTCGCGCTTGGAAAATTGTTTTTCCAAACCGGTAATGCCAGCCTGCGGAGATAACAAAACGTATGTCCGGGCCCCCGTTATATCATTACGTTTCGGACTCTGAAAAAGTCCTTCACTGTCGTTGATAACCAATGCATCGATATGACACATAAAACTAAAACCATTGTTCAGCGGAATATCTTCCATCACAGCTTGCACTGTGTACACAATACCTCCTACCTTCGGGGTACTGTCCGGAGAAGTATAAAGCCGTTCTGTTAGAGTCAGGTGTTTGCCAATGGCAGTCTCCACCTGACCAAATATCTTTATGGCAGTGGACCGGCTTATAATAACAGCATTCGGCATCCGACTTGCTGTCTGCCAGCTACCAACTACTATTTGTGGAGTAAAGACTTTATCGTATAGAATATCTACTTCCATGATTTCAAGATCGTATGGCAATGATTTATCCGAAGATAGTTCAACCAGAAAAGAACGCTCACGGGAATATGCCATACAGGAAATCGCTTCCACTTCGCCCATAGCCCAAGTACGAAGTTCTTCGGATAACGCTACTTGTGTACCGGAAAAATAATCCCCAGTCTGTTCATTATAAAAATTTAGTTCTGCTATGCGGGAATAATTATCAAAACAATGATTGGTGAATTCTACAAAACGGCTGCAATACATACATACGCTGAAACACAGTAGTCCTACTGCCAATCCGATGACAGAGATTATATTCTGCGCCTTGTACTTCCACAAGTTTCTAAATGCTACTTTTATATAATGTAAAATCATAAATTATATGTGTTTATTTCAAAATCAACTCTTCTGCATCCCCAAAGGTATCATATCCGGTTGTAATTACCCAATCTCCCGGCTGTAAACCTTCTACTATTTCATATTGCTGCGGATTTTGGCGACCAATACTCAATGGCACACGGACTGCTTTTGTCTTTGATGTATTTACTTTGTAAATCCATTGTCCGCCTGTAGACTGGTAGAAGTTGCCTCGCGGAATAATGAGTGCTTGCTCCGGCTGTCCCAATTCAATCTGCACACGGAAGCTCTTGCCAACTCGTACATTATCGGGCATATCTCCTGTAAAGACAAGATCGACATCAAACATACGGTCTTTCACTTCGGGAACCACTTTTGTTATTTTCAGCGGATATTTGTTTCCCTGATAATTCACTGTAGCCGGTAATCCGGTGGTGATCCTGTCAATGTAATATTCACTAAGTGAAGTGTGGATTTTGTATTGGTCTAATACTTTTATTTCAGCAATACTTTCACCAGAGGAAACCTGTTGCCCCGAAGTGACCTTTACAAAACTAAGCTGGCCTTTCAAGGGAGCTGTAATCACCAAACTATTCAACCGTTCGCAAGTACGTTCATACTTCTTCCGTTCCCGCTCCCGGTCGTTACGGATCAGTTCCTTGCGTATCATCGTAACGGCAGAATCATGCCGCAGACTCTCTTGCTGCAGGGCTGCATTTTTCTGTTTGTAGCCGTATTCATCTTCTGCTACCTGCAATTGAGCCTTACTCTTCACGCCCATCTGGAATTCTTCGCGGTCGAGAGCGATGCTTTTTTTCAGGCGTTCCAATTCGTAGTTGTTGGTAAGGGCTTGCTGTTTCAGGTTCAGACTTTTTTGTTCCATTTCAATCTCCTGCTCCTGATAGGTAATCATTTGCTTTTCCCACTCGTCGCGCTGGTCTTCAATACTACGAAGCAAATCGGGATTGGAAAGAACAAGAATAGTGTCTCCCTGTTGAAGCAAACTTCCCTCTTCACCGACAATTCTTTCCACACTTCCTGCTTCACGGGTATTGATCTTGATGGTTAGTATAGGCTGAATGAGCCCTTCCACGTCCACATATTCCATGAAATTAGACACTTTTACTTCTGCAATCTGTATATCTTCGGCATCTATCCGCAGTTTTCTGGGACCTAAAGACAAAGTAATCACATAAATCAGGAAGGCGACAAACAATATCCCTCCTATCAGATAGTATCTGTAACGAATGTACCACGGTTTCTTTTCTAATTTTATATCCATGAAATTATCTGGTGTTTTACAAGTTTCTACTAGCTATGGTTCAATTTCTATTCTTTACTGACTTTTCGTTGTTCTCTATTCAATCAGCAGATGATAGTCTTCTGTCAGCATCGTATTTCGCTCAAAATCATATAGTGTCATGCTACGGAGTGTGTAATATAAACTCCAATAATTATATAAAGCCGAAATATAGTTACGGCGAGCACTGTCTTTCTCTGAAATGGAGGCATTCAAATCAAGAATAGTAGATTTACCTAATAAGTAGAGTTTGCGTGCCACTTCGCTTCTTCGTTGGGCTGTTTCATCTGTACGGGCAGCGATGCGGACACGTTGCGTTTGCAGATTGAATTGTTTGACGAGTTTACGGACGTTCAGTTCAAAGTCTGTCCGGCTCTGTTCTACTTGCGTGTACACCAGATCACGATTGGAACGGGCTACTCGTACCTGTCCTTTTCCACGCCCCCAGTCCAGGATAGGAAGAGAAATGCCGATGCTCACGTATTGCTGGTCCAACAAATTTCGATAAGCTTCGGGCAGTTTGTCAGCAGTCTGCGTCAATCCGAAACGGAGATAGATATCTGCTTTCAGGCCAGCATTGGCACGGGCTTTCGCAACTGCACTCTCACTTTCCAGTTTGCGTCTTTCCATCGTCTGTATGTCCGGACTGTTTTCGTAAGCTAAAACCAGTGCTTCATTCAGGTTCACACTGAAATCCGGAACTTGGGGACTGACAAGAACACGCAGCTCCCGGTCTTCGTGAATACCGAGATAGGAACGGAGTTCCTGCATACAATTATCCATTTCAATACGGGCATTCATGCGATTCGTCTCTTCCGTCAAACGGTTGAGTTCCAGTTGTAGCATTTCATTTTCTGTGATAGTACCTATATTATAACGGCCTTGTGCATAACGGTACAGGGTATCGGCATTGGCATAATTAAAGGAAGCAATATCGTAATCGCTTTGGGCAGTGGCCAAGGCAAAAAATTTATGAATCGCATTGGCTGATACGAGTTCGAGTGTCTCTACGTAGCTTTTCTTTGCCTCCTGATAGCGTACAGGTTCTATCCGTCTATCCCATTTCAGGCTATTGTAGCCAAAAAGAGACTGGCGATAACCTATCATAATAGGGGAAGTCTGCCATGAGTATTTATGTTCGCTGAATAAATCCATACGTTGAGCAGAGGTTTCAAGAAAGAAAGAACCACCAGTCCAGAATAAATTCTGTGAAAGATTCAAGGTTAAATCCGTATTCAATAAATTTTGTTCGACAAACTTTACCGAACCGTCCCCCATCGTTATCTTATTAATGGCACGGTTCAGATTCGGATCGGATGTCAAACTTAAAGACGGTAGATAATTGGCACGATAATATTTATAGTTCCAATATGCAGAACGGAAACTGTGACGTGCCGTTTGTGCATCGGGAGATTCCATACGGGCCATTTCTATGACTTGCTTCAATGATAACTCTGTAATTTGATTTTGAGCAATCAATAATTCTGTCGACAATAGTCCGAGATATATGAAGATTAATTTCAGATTCATTCGTTGGCTTTATTTGTTATTCATCATTCAAAAGATGTGCCATTTGCATAAATCACTATCATTCAACAATTTATCAATATCCATTCAGTTGATTGTGTGTGCATATACGCACAAAATTAGTGCGCAATCGCACACACAACACATGAGATTTATCCATATCTTTGCTCCCGGAATCTAATAGATTATAAGATATGGAAGAAGTGAACAAATTAGGAAAGATACTTATAGTAGATGATAACGAGGACGTGCTCTTTGCTCTCAACCTGTTACTGGAACCTTATACGGAAAAAATAAAAGTAGCTACTACCCCTGACCGTATCGAGTATTTCATGACCACCTTTCATCCTGATCTTATCTTATTAGACATGAATTTCAGTCGGGATGCCATCAGCGGACAAGAGGGATTTGAAAGTCTAAAGCAGATATTGCAGATTGACCCACAGGCTATTGTTATTTTCATGACTGCCTATGCAGATACAGACAAAGCTGTTCGGGCCATCAAAGCTGGTGCTACTGATTTTATTCCCAAGCCTTGGGAAAAGGATAAATTGCTGGCTACGCTTACTTCAGGAATGCGATTGCGTCAGTCACAACAGGAAGTCAGCATTTTGAAAGAACAAGTGGAAGTTCTTAGCGGTCAGAATACTTCGGAGAATGATATTATTGGAGAATCATCTGTTATGCAGGAAGTGTTTACCACGATAAATAAACTAAGTAATACAGATGCCAATATACTAATTCTCGGAGAAAACGGTACAGGCAAGGACGTGATTGCCCGACTAATATATCGTCGTTCTCCACGATACGGCAAACCTTTTGTCACGATCGACCTGGGAAGTATCCCCGAACAATTGTTTGAAAGTGAGCTGTTCGGCTTCGAAAAAGGCGCTTTCACCGATGCCAAGAAATCGAAAGCTGGACGAATGGAAGTAGCAACCAACGGGACTTTATTTCTGGATGAAATTGGCAATCTATCACTTCCTATGCAATCCAAATTACTGACTGCCATCGAAAAAAGGCAAATCAGTCGTTTGGGAAGTACGCAAACCGTTCCCATTGACGTCCGTTTAATCTGCGCCACTAATGCTGATATCCGTCAGATGGTGGAAGACGGGAATTTCCGTCAGGACTTATTATATCGTATCAACACGATTGAAATACATATACCTCCACTCCGTGAACGTGGCAATGACATCATCTTGCTTGCAGATCACTTTCTGGACCGTTATACCCGTAAATATAAAAAGAAAATACACGGACTGACCCGGGAAGCCAAAAACAAACTGCTGAAATATGCATGGCCCGGAAATGTAAGGGAACTTCAACATACGATAGAACGTGCCGTAATTTTAGGAGACGGCTCCATGCTGAAACCTGAAAACTTTCTTTTTCACACCACGTCCAAACAGAAAAAAGAGGAAGAAGTGGTACTGAATCTCGAACAACTAGAACGACAGGCCATTGAGAAAGCACTCCGAATCAGCAACGGAAACATCTCCCGTGCTGCCGAATATTTAGGAATTACCCGTTTTGCATTATATCGCAAACTTGAAAAATTAGGCTTATGAAACGATTTGAGTTTAAAGTAATTCTGCACATCATAGTTATCTTTCTACTTTCCATTAGCAGTTGTCTGCTGTATCAAAGGCAGTTATGGTTCAGTACTACCGTCTGTATTCTCCTTCTAATAGGCGTCGGCATACATCTCTACCGAATACAGTTCAAACAAATCGCCTTATTACGGCAATTAACGGATGGACTCCGATACAACGATATAACGCAGAATCTTCATCCTCCTTTTAAAAATAAAATGATGGATGAGTGGGCACAGGAACTATCTAATGCATTAAAGGACTTTCGGGGAAAGCTATTGGCAGAAGAAATCAAGCATCAATATTACGAGAATTTATTGAATAAAGTAGATACCGCCGTACTCGTAACCGATGTAACCGGGCATATCGAATGGATGAATCAGGCAGCAGTCACTCATCTGGGGCAACTATCACAACTTCCGGAAGTTCTTCAGGAGGCTTCTACCAGTAATGACATATCCATTATTCGCATCGAGCAAAATGGCATCGTTCTGGAAATGGCAATTTCCTGCACCACATTTGTCACACAAGGTGCGTTCGCCACACAAAGCAAAAAGCAACGGCTAATTAGTTTAAAGAATATCCATTCCGTACTGGAACGAAATGAAATGGAAGCCTGGCAAAAGCTGATTCGTGTATTGACACATGAGATCATGAATTCCATCACTCCTATTATCTCTCTTTCGGAAACATTAAGTGAAAGAGGAATCCCCGAATCACTCGGAGAAAAGGAGTATTCTATCATGTTGCAAGCCATGCAGACTATTCACAGAAGAAGTAAAGGATTATTGGGATTTGTGGAAAATTACCGGCGACTGACACGTATTCCGACACCTGTCCGCACCAAAGTATCTGTTGCCGAATTGTTTACGGACTTAAAGAAATTATTTCCGGAAGAGTATATTCATTTCGAAATGCCCGCATCCGATTTATATTTATATGCAGACCGTGCACAGATAGAGCAAGTGCTTATCAACTTATTAAAAAATGCCCGCGAAACGTGCGAGCGGAAAGCAGATAAAGAAATACAAATAAAGTTTTTCTCTAAAGGCAACCCGACATTAGCAATATCTGATAATGGTGAGGGAATTCTACCAACTGTTTTGGATAAGATTTTCGTTCCTTTCTTCACTACCAAAACATCCGGTTCGGGTATCGGATTGAGCCTGTGCAAACAGATCATGGCTTTGCATGACGGAAGTATCAACGTAAAATCAGAATTAGGGAAAGGAAGCTGTTTTGTTCTTACTTTCCCTAAATGAGAACCACCAAAAGTCTTCCGGATCCTTTAATACGATGGATTAATCTGGGCAGTAGAGGATAAATCATCCTCTGCTGCCCAGACTATTTGTATCCGGATTTAGCTCCTTTACAGCTTCTTTGACTGCTTTATGAGTCGGCTTGCGATATACTTCCGCCTGTTGAACGGGAACAATCTCATTCACCATTTTTTCATATCCTTTTTGCTCTAACAAGTGGACTTCTTTTTCACCTGTTTCTTTTTGTTTTCTTGTTTTCATAAGGCTTTTCATTTTAAAATTCTTATTTATAGAACAGAAAACATCGAAAGATGGTTCATACTCACAAATTATTCGTGTACAAAGAAACCACACCCCCAATATACCACACTATGGACTTGTTCATTCCGATACAAGATTTAAATTGAATAGTTACATAGTGAAAAAATATCCATCATGCTATCATTCATTTTAATAGAATTCTAATTATCAAAAGAATAAGTATGATAGATAGTTTTTAAAAAAGGTATCTATCATACTTTTATTGCAAAAAACAGCTATCTATCATGCCTATACTTTGTCTATTTTAGTGTAGTATTAGGTGAGATTACCCATTTAAAGGCATAGGGATGCACGTTTTATAGGATGATAACCTGTATTTGACAGCTTAATAATCTATTAGGAACGGTAGTATTTATATAGCCCACGTATGCAGGCTGTACAGCCCACACCTGCAAACTGTACAGCCTACAGATGCGGGCTGCACGGTTTACAGGTGTGGGCTATAAACTTATCGCCATTAAAGTTGGATTATTAAGCCGTGATCATCGGATTTATACGGATTCATTGCAACAAAAACAAGCTATCTTATGCATATAGGGCCTTTATTCGACTATTCTATTGATGATAGATAACCTGTTTTTGCTGGTAAAAGTATGATAGATACATTTTTTTAAAGCTATCTATCATACTTATTCTTTTGACAATGAGAATACTATTAAAATGAATGATACTTATGATAGATGTTTTTCACTATGTAGCATTTAATTCAAATCTGTGCTCTAATGAAACAAACTTTTGAGACGGTTGCCCTGATTTATGTATACCTTTTCTATAAATATATAAATTAAATCATATATTTGTGCTTTCATTCAACTCATCCTCTTATTAAATTATGAAAGAAAACAAATACGACAATAGCGATTTCTTCAGTCAATATTCTCAAATGTCCCGCTCGGTGGAAGGCTTGAAAGGAGCCGGAGAATGGCATGTATTGCAGAAAATGCTCCCCGATTTTGCAGGGAAAAGAGTTTTAGACTTAGGCTGCGGATTCGGTTGGCATTGTGTCTATGCGATAGAACACGGAGCAACACACGTTACCGGAATTGATATTTCGGAGAAGATGCTCGAAGAAGCCCGGAAAAGGAATCCTTCTCCATTCATTGAATACCAATGCATGGCTATCGAAGACTTTGATTTCCAGCCGGATACTTATGACATTGTCATCAGTTCGCTAACCTTCCATTATCTCGAATCTTTTACGGATATATGCCGGAAAATCAATAACTGCCTGACTCCGGGAGGCGCCTTCGTCTTCTCCGTAGAACATCCGGTATTTACAGCCTATGGCAATCAGGAATGGCATTACGACCAGGACGGGAAGCCTATCCATTGGCCGGTAGATCGCTATTTTACGGAAGGCAGGCGCACAGCAATCTTTCTGGGCGAAGAGGTTGTCAAATACCACAAAACGCTGACTACATATATAAACGGACTCCTTCAAACCGGATTTGAGATATGCGAACTTATAGAGCCACAACCGGACGAAAGATTGCTGGATACCATCCCGGGAATGAAAGATGAATTACGCCGTCCGATGATGCTTTTGATCTCTGCCAAGAAAAAAAGTAAAGACGCAAAGCTATGAGATTCAAGGCATTGAAAAATAATAGATAAAAAACATTCGTTTAGCTATTGTTAATTAAAAAATACTCCCTATCTTTGCACCGCTTTTGAAAAGAACAACCCTTCAAAAAAGTAGCGGGGTGTAGCGCAGTCCGGTTAGCGCACCTGCTTTGGGAGCAGGGGGTCGTGGGTTCGAATCCCGCTACCCCGACGAAAAAGAAAACGCTGATAATTAAGTTGCAAACTTGGCTATCAGCGTTTTCTTTTTTATTCAAAAACTCCAAAAGCCATCGAAGAAACAACTAAACAAGCTAAAACAAAACAACTTATAAATTATTATTATTATGAAAAACATTTTATTTACACTTTTTGCTATTCTGATCTTAACTAGCTGTAGCAAAGATGATGATAACTGGATCGAGCTTAACGAAAACAATATCGTGGGTAATTGGTCGACAGGCATTAAAGGCTCGCATAAGTTTTTAAATTTCGGAGACGATGACAAAGGCTCTTTTGGAATTTATAGCAATGCAGATCCCATTTCTTTCCAAACGTTCAAATACAAAGTCGAAGATAGTAAGATTTACATCTATGATGTATTCCCAAAAGGTAAGTCACCATATTATTTGGACTGTAAAATATCAAATAATAAACTCAAAATTGAAAATGGTGAAGAATCTGGTACTTACGAAAAATTAGAATACTAACTACTTCCAAACTTAAAAATGCTTAGAATTGATTGTATAACACAAAAAATAATATTTATGAAAACAGCTTTTTTATTGGGCAGCATAGGATCAGGACTAATTCTATTATGCCACCTTTATTCGTTTGTCCAAATGATCATCATGAATCGCCCCGATTATTTGTATCCGACATATTACATCCAATCCATTATCATCTTCATAGCATGGACTTTAATTTTTATTTGCTTTATGATCGCTTACCAAAAACAAAACAATAAATCATGGAAGGATTAATACAATTCACAGGCATAGTGATCATTGCATTTGGAATACTGCAAATCATCCTTTTCTTTAAAGTTTGGGGAATGACTAATAACGTCAAACGTATTTGGAAGAAAATAGATAATAAAGACTTTCTTTCCGATGCTTGTGTTTCTTATATAAAAGGCAACTTGGAAGAAACAGAAAGATTGGCAAATGAAGCTTTTCTACAGGAAGTAGCTTTGCTTTCTAAATCATCTGAATCTTATGAAGATTGGATCGATAATTATATAAAAATAAAAGAAAAATATACCCGTATCTTCAAGAAAATAGATAAGCCAGCTCCTGACTTTAATAAATACGAAGAACCGAAGATGTATCTACTTTAAACAATAGAGAAAAAAATAAGGCTGACATAACGAGTATCAGCCTTATTTTTTTACATATATCCACATCACATATTCAAATAATACTCCCGCGTCAACGCTATATATTCCTCACTATACTGATGACGCGCCAATTCCGTCAACAACTCTTCTACCACACACTCCCGATTGGAAAAAGAAAAAGCAATCAGCGTACGTTTTGGAATACCGCCGGGCTTAGTAATTACATTGAGCTGACGAATCGTATACAACTTATTCATAGAAGCTATCGCCTTTACCCGATCAACCACATCTGTCGGAATCACGGCCGTAAAAAGTCCGTCTGCTGCCAATAACCTATTTACCCCTTCCAGCAATTCTTCGTAGGTTAGAGAATTATTATGACGCGCTGCAGTTCGCTGTCGATCCGGACACTCCAGCGAATCGACAAAATAAGGAGGATTTGAAACAATCACGTCAAATTTATCCGAAGACCGGTATTTCTTAAAGTCAGCCTGCACCACTTCTATCCGCTCCTGCCAAGGAGAACGAGCCACATTTTCCCTGGCCTGTCCGGCCGCCGCCTCGTCTATCTCCAATGCCACAATCTTTGCATCCGGCAAGCTGCGTTGAGCCAACATTAAAGCCACCAAGCCCGTCCCCGTACCAATATCCAATATCCGGCGCGCGCGCTCAACCGAAGCCCAAGCTCCTAAAAGCACCCCATCCGTACCAACTTTCATAGCACATTGGTCGTGCCACACTGTAAATTGCTTAAATTGAAAATAAGGATTCGACATTTTATCCGTTTGTCTTAAAGCTGTTTTATTCTACTATTTTATTGCAAATCGCCAAAAATAAATAATAATTATGGAATACTCCCTCTACAAGCCGATATTTTGGCATTGTTTTTGTGTTTTTATTCTGCGCAGTGCTTTATTATTAGAGAGAATCAATTAACTTTGCAAACGATTTATGCATATCAGTATGACATAAACTAAATTAAAACGAAAAGATGAAAGAAAGATATTTATTGGAAGATGGAAGCGATAACGGCTTCTCGCTAATCACTGACTATGATGGGAACGATGAACAGGCATTTGATGTAAATGTGAAATCTGGTGAAATTCTTCCGGTACTCCCTCTACGTAACATGGTGTTGTTTCCTGGAGTATTCCTGCCGATCACAGTGGGCCGTAAGTCTTCTCTGAAACTCATACGAGACGCTGACAAGAAGCATAAAGATATTGCTGTAGTTTGTCAGAGATCGGCACATACAGAGGATCCGAAGTTGGAAGATTTACACAATATCGGTACCGTAGGACGAATTGTGCGGATATTGGAAATGCCCGATCAGACAACGACTGTCATCCTTCAAGGAATGAAACGTCTGAACCTGATAAACATTATCGAAACCCATCCGTATCTGAAAGGTGAAATAGAACTTTTGGAAGAAGACATTCCAAGCAAAGACGATAAAGAGTTTCAAGCCTTGGTGGAAACCTGCAAGGACTTGACAATGAGATATATCAAATCGTCAGATGTGATGCATCAAGATTCGGCATTTGCTATTAAGAATATCAACAGCCCGATGTTCCTAGTCAATTTCATCTGCTCGAACCTGCCGTTCAAGAAAGACGAGAAGATGGACTTGTTAAGCATCCACTCATTACGTGAACGCACATATCACTTACTGGAAATCCTGAACCGCGAAGTGCAACTGGCAGAAATCAAGGCATCCATCCAAATGCGTGCCCGCGAAGATATCGACCAGCAGCAACGCGAATACTTCCTGCAACAGCAAATCAAGACTATCCAAGATGAACTAGGTGGCGGCGGCCAAGAGCAGGAAATAGAAGAAATGCGCCAAAAGGCAGAAAGAATGCGTTGGAACGCAGAAGTCAGGGAAACATTTATGAAAGAACTGGCTAAACTGGAACGCACCCATCCACAATCTCCGGATTACAGCGTACAGCTTAACTATCTGCAAACCATGCTCAATCTTCCGTGGGGTACGTATACAACTGACAATCTGAACCTTAAAAACGCAGAAAAGACGTTGAACAAAGACCATTACGGACTGGAAAAAGTGAAAGAACGCATTTTGGAGCATTTGGCTGTATTAAAGCTGAAAGGTGATATGAAATCACCGATTATCTGCTTATATGGCCCTCCGGGAGTAGGTAAAACATCTCTTGGAAAATCCATTGCATCTGCGCTCAAACGGAAGTATGTACGTATGTCTTTGGGCGGCGTGCATGACGAAGCTGAAATCCGCGGACATCGGAAAACTTATATCGGTGCCATGCCCGGACGAATCATTAAGAGCTTGATTAAAGCCGGTGCATCCAATCCTGTTTTTATCCTGGATGAAATAGACAAGGTCAGCGCCGACCGTCAAGGAGACCCCTCTTCCGCATTACTGGAAGTGCTTGATCCGGAACAAAATACTGCTTTCCACGATAACTTCCTGGATGTAGACTACGACCTCTCAAAGGTATTGTTTATCGCAACAGCCAACAACCTGAACACAATCCCCGGCCCATTGCTCGACCGTATGGAATTGATTGAGGTTAGCGGATATATCACGGAAGAGAAAGTAGAGATAGCCCGCAAGCATCTGGTTCCCAAAGAGCTGGAAGCCAACGGACTTAAAAAGACAGATATCAAGCTTCCCAAAGATACGTTGGAAGCTATCATCGAGTCATATACCCGTGAGAGCGGCGTTCGTGAGCTGGAAAAGAAGATTGGTAAAATCCTTCGTAAATCAGCCCGTCAATATGCTACGGACGGTTATTTCGCCAAGACAGAAATCAAACCGTCGGATTTGTATGACTTCCTGGGAGCACCGGAATATACACGTGACAAGTATCAGGGAAATGATTACGCAGGCGTAGTCACCGGATTGGCATGGACAGCCGTCGGAGGCGAAATCTTATTTGTAGAAACGAGCTTGAGCCGTGGCAAGGGCGGACGTCTCACACTGACCGGTAACCTGGGAGATGTGATGAAAGAATCTGCCATGCTGGCACTTGAATATATCAAGGCACACGCTTCTATCCTGAATCTGGACGAAGAAATCTTCGACAACTGGAATATCCATATCCACGTTCCCGAAGGCGCAATTCCGAAAGACGGTCCGTCGGCAGGTATCACGATGGCTACTTCTCTGGCTTCTGCCCTGACTCAAAGAAAAGTGAAAGCCAACATTGCCATGACAGGCGAAATTACCCTTCGCGGCAAAGTGCTTCCCGTGGGTGGCATCAAAGAGAAGATATTGGCAGCCAAGCGTGCCGGAATCAAGGAAATCATCATGAGTGCCGAGAACAAAAAGAACATAGATGAGATTCAGGAGATTTATCTGAAAGGACTGACTTTCCACTATGTAAACGATATAAAAGAGGTATTTGCCATTGCACTGACCAATGAGAAAGTGTCGGATGCTATTGATTTATCCGTTAAGAAACCCAGCCAGGAATGACATTTGAGCTACAATATACAGACACTAAAAGTAATGCCCGTGCGGGTCTGATTACCACAGACCACGGGCAGATACAAACACCGATCTTTATGCCGGTGGGCACACTGGGCACGGTTAAGGGAGTACATCTGACCGAATTGAAAGAGGATATTCAGGCGCAGATTATTCTGGGTAATACCTATCACCTCTATTTGCGTCCGGGACTGGACGTGATCGAGAAAGCAGGCGGACTGCACCGTTTTAACGGTTTCGACCGCCCGATGCTGACTGACAGCGGTGGTTTTCAGGTATTCTCTTTGGCCGGAATCAGAAAGCTGCGTGAAGAAGGAGCCGAATTTCGTTCGCATATCGACGGAAGCAAGCACGTCTTCACTCCGGAAAAGGTGATGGACATAGAACGCACCATCGGCGCAGACATTATGATGGCTTTTGACGAATGTCCTCCCGGTGACTCGGATTATGAGTATGCCAAAAAGTCATTAGGTTTGACGCACAGATGGCTCGACCGTTGTATACAACGTTTTAATGAGACGGAACCTAAATATGGTTACAATCAGGCTCTCTTTCCTATCGTGCAAGGTTGTGTCTATCCCGACCTGCGCAAACAATCAGCAGAGTTTATCGCGTCCAAAGGGGCCGACGGGAACGCTATTGGCGGTTTGGCAGTAGGCGAACCGGTAGACAAGATGTATGAAATGATCGAGATTGTTAATGAAATACTTCCCAAAGACAAACCTCGTTACCTGATGGGCGTCGGAACTCCTGTCAACATTCTTGAAGGAATAGAGCGTGGCGTGGATATGTTCGACTGCGTTATGCCTACACGAAACGGACGAAATGGCATGTTGTTCACCAAAGATGGCATCATCAATATGCGAAACAAGAAATGGGAAACCGACTTCTCTCCCATCGAAGCCGACGGGGCTTCCAGCGTAGATACATTGTACAGCAAGGCTTATTTGCGCCATCTTTTCCATGCGCAAGAGCTACTGGCCATGCAAATTGCCTCGATACACAACCTGGCATTCTATCTGTGGCTGGCAGGAGAAGCAAGAAAGCATATTATTGCCGGAGATTTCTCGACCTGGAAGCCGATGATGGTCAAAAGAGTATCAACTAGATTATAAGAAATGAAAAGCAATCAATTTATAAAACGGCTGGACTGGTATATCATCAAGAAGTTCTTGGGGACATACGTATTTGCTATTGCATTGATCATTTCTATTGCAGTGGTATTCGATTTCAACGAAAAGATGGACAAATTGATGGAGCATGAAGCTCCCTGGGATAAGATCATCTTTGAATACTACATGAACTTTATCCCCTATTTCTCCAATCTGTTCAGTCCGCTGTTCGTTTTCATTGCTGTTATTTTCTTTACCTCCAAGTTGGCAGAGAACTCTGAAATCATCGCTATGTTCTCCACCGGCATGAGTTTTAAGAGGATGATGCGTCCTTATATGATTTCGGCCGCTATCATTGCGCTGACCACCTTCACGTTAAGTTCGTACGTGATTCCTAAAGGAAGCGTGACGCGTCTGAACTTTGAGGACCGGTATATCAAACCCAAAAAACAAAATTCGGTAAGCAATGTACAGTTAGAGGTAGACAGCGGAGTTATAGCCTACATTGACAACTATAACAACGCCATGAAAACCGGTAACCGTTTTTCATTGGATAAATTCGTTGACAAGAAGCTGGTTTCGCATTTAACTGCACGCCGTATCACTTATGACACTGCAACTGTTCATAAATGGACAATTCACGACTATATGGTACGCGAATTAGATGGTTTAAAAGAAAAAATCACTAAGGGAGATCGAATCGACTCTATTATCAATATGGAACCTTCTGACTTTCTCATCATGAAAAATCAGCAGGAGATGTTGACCAGCCCCGAACTAAGTGACTATATAGAAAAACAAAAGCGAAGAGGATTTGCCAACATCAAGGAGTTTGAGATTGAATATCACAAACGCATTGCCATGTCGTTCGCTTCTTTCATCCTTACCATCATCGGTGTATCGCTTTCATCCCGGAAAACAAAAGGTGGTATGGGGCTCCACTTGGGTATCGGATTAGGGTTAAGTTTTTCTTATATCCTGTTCCAAACGATTACCTCCACCTTTGCTGTGAACGGAAATGTGCCTCCTGCCATTGCAGTCTGGATTCCCAATATCCTTTATGCAGGTATCGCATTCTTCCTGTATCAGAAAGCACCCAAATAACCAGAAAGCAACAAATAAAAGGATTGCAAGCCTTCCGCAGTCTTCAGGAACTCGATCCGCAGACTGTCCCAAAGTTTCGGATATACCGCAGAAAGAAAGATATAAAAATAAGAAGTTCCGCCTATTCCTGCTAATGCAAGTGTAGGCGGAACTTTTTTGTTGTATCCATTTCCTCTTTTGTCTATTCTCCATTGTTTTCACCTGACGGTGATCCGGAAAATCCCTCTTTCTCCTTACATTCCTAAAATCGTTAACCGATTTCTTTTACATAAGCAGAAAGATCTGCAGCAGAGATGTTTTTGGCTATAATTACACCATTTCCATCCAATAAATAGTTAGTGAATCCCCGATTTAAACGGTATTTCTTAAATAATCCGGAATCCTCGCCTTCTGTTTCCACGAAACAAGTGGGCGTAACTATTTGATCCTTACGAACGGTTTCCTTAAATATTGACTGATATTCGTCAAATGAAACAGAAACCATTTCCACATTATGAGAAGAACGAAGCGCATTGCTTAAACTTACGTTTTGCATCCGGGACTGCGCGTCATAACTTGCCCAAAAACTTAGCAACACATATTTGCCTTTCAAATTTCCCAACTTAAAGGCGGGTTGCTCATTTGACGTAGATTCGATCTTAAAATCAGGGGCTACGTCGCCCTCACTCAAACCTCCGGTAGGTTTGTCTTTCTCAACGAAAGCGGTCAAGGAACAAATCAGTAATACAACAAAAATCCATTTTACATGCTTCATGTAATTCGGTTTTAGTTAATACTATCCGGGACTGTCCTTAAACAGTGGTTTCTTCCCGAAACGTTGTCTTTTCAGGCATCAGGCGAAGAGGAATCCGCTGATTATCAGAGCCTTTATTTTTGAAACCGGGTGCAAAGGTAAGTAAATATTAAATTAACTTCCAAGCAAATAAGCAAAAATCTCACTTTTTGGGTATAACTTTTTATGTTATTTAGCATAAAAACGAACTTTTTTCTCTACTTTTGCAGAGTTAAAGTCTATTTTTTATGCAACCATCAAATACTGAATTGATTCTGATTCGAGTTACCGGCGAAGATCGTCCGGGACTGACTGCTTCTGTGACTGAAATCCTTGCCAAATATGATGCTACGATCCTTGACATCGGCCAGGCAGATATTCATAATACATTATCGTTGGGAATTCTGTTCAAGAGCGAAGAAAGACACTCCGGATTCATTATGAAGGAACTCCTGTTCAAAGCTTCTTCATTGGGAGTGACCATCCGGTTTGAACCTATCACCACCGAACAATATGACAACTGGGTAGGCATGCAAGGGAAAAACCGCTATATCCTGACGGTATTGGGACGTAAACTTTCCGCCCGCCAGATTTCTGCCGCTACAAGCATATTAGCCGAACAGGGCATGAATATAGACGCTATCAAGCGTCTGACAGGTCGTATCCCGCTGGACGAATGTCAGACTGATACACGTACTCGGGCTTGCATCGAATTTTCAGTAAGAGGTACTCCGAAAGACCGCATTGCCATGCAGGAGAAGCTGATGAAACTGGCCAGCGAACTGGAAATGGACTTTTCTTTCCAACAGGATAATATGTATCGCCGTATGCGCCGCCTGATTTGTTTTGATATGGACTCTACCTTAATCGAGACAGAGGTAATTGACGAACTGGCCATCCGTGCCGGTGTAGGTGACGAGGTGAAAGCCATCACGGAAAGCGCCATGCGTGGAGAAATAGACTTTACAGAGAGTTTTACCCGTCGTGTAGCCTTATTGAAAGGGTTGGACGAATCGGTAATGCAGGAAATAGCCGAGAGCTTGCCTATCACAGAGGGTGTAGAGCGACTGATGTATGTATTGAAGAAGTACGGTTACAAGATCGCTATCCTTTCGGGAGGATTCACTTATTTCGGCCAGTACCTGCAAAAGAAATACGGTATAGATTATGTCTATGCCAACGAACTGGAAATCATCGACGGCAAACTGACCGGACGTTATCTGGGGGATGTAGTAGACGGAAAACGAAAAGCCGAACTGCTCCGCCTCATTGCACAAGTGGAAAAGGTGGATATTGCACAGACCATCGCCGTAGGAGACGGAGCCAACGATCTTCCTATGCTGGGAGTTGCCGGACTAGGAATCGCCTTCCACGCCAAGCCCAAAGTGGTGGCAAATGCCAAGCAATCAATCAACACTATCGGACTGGATGGAGTGCTCTATTTCCTCGGGTTCAAAGATTCTTACTTGAATATGTAATTAGACCAAAAAATAGATTATCTTTGCTGACAAATAAAATAAAAGAATGAAGTTTTCCGAACTACAATTAAATGCAAATGTGCTTGAGGCGCTTGATGCCATGCGATTTGACGAATGTACGCCTATACAAGAACAAGCAATTCCAATCATACTTGAGGGTAAAGATTTGATCGCAGTAGCACAGACAGGGACAGGTAAAACAGCCGCGTTTCTGCTTCCTGTATTGAACAAATTATCTGAAGGTAAACATCCGGAGGATGCGATTAATTGTGTCATCATGTCTCCTACCCGGGAATTGGCTCAACAGATTGACCAGCAAATGGAAGGATTTTCCTATTTCATGCCGGTATCGAGCGTTGCTGTATATGGCGGAAATGACGGAATATTGTTCGAACAACAGAAAAAGGGACTCACATTGGGAGCTGATGTTGTCATTGCTACTCCCGGACGTCTGATCGCCCATTTAAGCCTTGGATATGTAGATCTCTCCAAGGTTTCTTATTTTATTTTGGATGAAGCAGACCGGATGCTCGACATGGGATTCTACGAAGATATCATGCAAATAGCCAAATATCTGCCGAAGGAACGACAGACTATCATGTTTTCAGCAACAATGCCGGCAAAGATACAGCAATTGGCAAATACGATCTTAAACGATCCGTCGGAAATAAAGCTCGCTGTTTCCAAACCTGCGGAAAAGATTATTCAGGCGGCATACGTCTGCTATGAAAATCAAAAGTTGGGCATCATACGCAGTCTTTTTATGGATGAGGTTCCGGAACGTGTGATTGTCTTTGCTTCTTCCAAAATCAAGGTTAAAGAAGTTGCCAAGGCGTTGAAATCAATGAAGCTGAACGTAGGTGAAATGCATTCGGACTTGGAACAGGCTCAACGGGAAACGGTTATGCACGAGTTTAAAGCCGGACGAATCAATATATTGGTAGCTACGGACATCGTTGCACGTGGTATTGATATTGATGATATCCGCCTGGTTATCAACTTCGACGTGCCTCACGATAGCGAGGACTATGTGCACCGCATCGGCCGTACAGCACGTGCCAACAATGACGGGGTAGCACTTACGTTTATCAACGAAAAGGAACAAAGTAACTTCAAAAGCATTGAGAATTTTCTGGAGAAAGAGATTTATAAGATTCCTATCCCTGAAGGATTGGGAGAGGCTCCGGAATACAAACCGCGTTCGTTCAACAAAAACAGGAACGGGAATTTCTCTAAAAGAAAAGATTTCCGGGGAAAAAGAAACAACGGAGGGAAGAAAAGCAACTACCCTGCGCCCAGACAGAAATAAAATCTGTATTTCCTTGTTTGAATAGAATCTGTATTTCTTATTGGGGAAAACCTGATTTCTATTTGAATAGAATGTAGAGTCCTTATTTGGATGAAGTAATCTCCAAATCGCCTTTAAAGCTCACTTCCATATTTACAACGCTATATATGGAAGTTTCCGGAATGGCTAAAACTGCTTGATAATGAAAACCATTCCGGTTTACTTTCACAAACTTTGTATCTGACAGGATTGATTGCGCCAGGAAATCCGCAGGAACCACTTTGTCGAACATCTGTTTGGTTATATCGCTGGCAAACAGGCTCTTTTTACCTTCGTACACACAAATGTGCATCACATTATCATAGTACACATTATCCATACTAATCCCGTCTTCGGAATAAGTCGTCTTGATGACTCTCATTTTAGATGGATTGATATATACGTATGCACGATAGCGAGTGCCGTTGTAAGTCACTACACTATCGCGTTTGGTTACTTCCGTATAAGTCGGAACCACTAGTTCCTGACGGACAAAATAGATAGAATCATTGAGGTCTTCGGATTTATGCAGTTTTATTACATTATCTGTAATGGAATGAAACCAAAATATATGTTCTCCCTGCTTATCAATCTTGTAATAAGTGGTATCATTTCCATAAGTGTAAAGAATGTCCCGCATTATTTTAAATGCAATGGGAGTACTTTGTGCGTCTGCATAGTAGATGGTATCTCCTTCCACACGCATCAACGGGCTCTCCGTTTCATCGTCCAGCCAAATTCCCTGCAGTAACTCTTTTGCGCTAAGATCCTCTTTCTCCTGTTGAAGAGAATGGGGACTCTTATTGCCGCTACATGCCGCGAAAAGGATTGCCATTAACGATACAGCCACATTTTTCATCATCCATCTTAGTTTTGTATAAAGATACTCCTATTTTTTTATTTACCAATACAATGGTAAACAAATCCGAGCTCTTCCATCTCTTTTTTATCATATATATTACGTCCGTCCAACACAATCTGCTGGGCCATCGTCTTCTTGATAACGGCCCATGAGGGCAGACGGAATTCTTTCCATTCAGTAACCAGCATCAATACATCAGCATCCAGCACTGCATCGTACATATCACAAGCATAATAGATTTTTTCTCCAATTCTACGCTTGCACTCTTGCACAGCAGCCGGATCGTATGCACGCACCCGACAACCAGCTTCCAGCAATTTATCGATCAGGACTAATGCCGGAGCCTCACGCATGTCATCCGTTTCCGGTTTAAATGCCAGCCCCCACAAAGCAACAGTCTTACCTTGCAAATCACCATTAAACTGTTTCTTTAGCTTCTCAAACAGGACGCTTTTCTGTTGTTCGTTCACTTCTTCCACAGCACTAAGCACCCGCATACTATAACCGTTCTGTTCCGCAGTCTTAATCAATGCTTTCACGTCTTTAGGAAAACAGGAACCACCATATCCGATGCCCGGATACAGGAACTTACGTCCAATACGGGTGTCCGAACCTATTCCGCTACGTACCATGTTCACATCCGCGCCAACGATTTCGCATAAGTTTGCGATATCATTCATAAAACTGATACGGGTTGCCAACATCGAGTTTGCCGCATATTTAGTCATTTCTGCAGATGGAATATCCATGAAAATCACACGGAAATTATTCAATAAGAATGGCTTATATAGTTTGGACATCAATTTCTCCGCACGTGCCGACTCCACTCCCACCACCACACGATCCGGACTCATAAAGTCACTGATCGCATTTCCTTCTTTCAGGAATTCCGGATTAGAAGCCACGTCAAAATCAACTTTCACGCCTCTCTTATCCAATTCTTCCTGAATAACCGCGCGAACCTTACTGGCAGTACCCACCGGAACGGTACTTTTGGTAACTACCAGTTTATATTGTTTCATATTGCGACCAATGGTACGGGCCACCTCCAACACGTATTTCAAATCAGCACTGCCGTCTTCATCCGGAGGGGTGCCAACCGCGCTGAATATAACTTCCACGTCGTCCAGACAGCTTTCTAATGAGGTTGTAAACTTCAATCGCTTTGCTTTCATATTACGGAGCACCATCTCTTCCAATCCATTCTCATAAATCGGAATATTCCCCTTTTGCAAAGATTCGATTTTCTCTTTATTCGTGTCTACGCACGTTACATTCACGCCAATTTCGGCAAAGCATGTACCTGATACCAGACCCACATACCCTGTTCCCACGATTGCAATTTTCATACTTAATCTATTGTTTGTTTAGAAATTCATTCAAAATAAGCGGCATCTTTAAAGGCAGTTCCCTCTCTGTCTTTCGCCGATAATACCATTTGCGAATCTGCCAACGGCCAGTCTATCCCCAACGTTTCATCATTATACAAAATAGAAGCTTCCGCCTGCGGAGCATACTTGTTATCTACCTTATACGTAAAAACGGCTTCTTCGCTCAAGACTGCAAAGCCATGAGCAAAACCACGGGGAATGAAAAATTGTCTCTTGTTTTCCTCACTAAGCAACACGCAGACGTGCTTTCCAAACGTAGGCGATGATTTACGCAAATCAACGGCAACGTCCAGCACTTTTCCTTTAAGAACACGAACCAGTTTCGCCTGACTGTATTCTCCTTTCTGATAGTGCAATCCGCGTAACACGCCAAAAGATGATTTCGACTCGTTGTCCTGTATAAAATCTACGGGACCAATATTGGCATCAAACTCTTCTTTCTTATAGGCTTCCATAAAATAGCCCCGTTCATCGGAGAAAACTTTAGGCTCTATCAGCCATACTCCGTCTATTTCCGTCTGTATATAGTTCATTATTGATAGTGATAAATAAAACGATGCAAAAGTAGTGAATTTTTCGAAGTTTTCTGGGATATATTCAATTTATCTCGTAATTTTGCAGACATGATTGAATTGGCACAACATATAGAGACTTTACTACTGGAAAACGATTGCGTCATTGTTCCGGGGTTTGGCGGTTTTGTAGCGCATTACTCGCCTGCAACCCGCATTAAGGAAGAAAATATATTTTTACCTCCTACCCGCACAATCGGCTTTAATCCTCAATTAAAACTGAATGACGGCGTATTGGTGCAATCTTATATGTCAGCGTATGACACGAGTTTTGCTGACGCCAGCCGCATAGTAGAAAAGGAAGTAAACGAATTCATCGGTCTCCTTCATGAAGAAGGAAAAGCCCATTTAGATAATATAGGCGAGATTCACTATAACATTTATGGTAACTATGAGTTTGTTCCTTATGACTATAAGATAACGACTCCTTCATTATACGGTCTCGACTCCTTCGAAATGCATGAGCTTTCCGTTCTGCAACAGAAAGAAAAAGTATGGATACCGGCTCATCCGGAGAAGGAAAAGAAGACTTTTGAAATTAGTATCAATCGTGCATATCTTCGCAATGCTGCAGCAATGATTGCTGCCATCGTATTGTTCTTTGCCTTTTCAACTCCGGTAGAGAATACAGACGTTCAAAAAAACAATTATGCACAATTATTACCCAGTGAGCTTTTTGAGCAAATAGAAAAGCAATCGGTTGTAGTAACTCCTGTGTATGTTAAGAGTGATGCAATGCAACAAGCTAAGAAGCTTTCCGCTACTGCTTCAACTTCTTCTTCAACGAAGACTTCATCCACTAAAAAGAATACAGCGGATAAGACTTCCAAGCCAATCGCAGTTAGAGAAGTGAAAGTGGCCAAACAGGAAACGGCAGCTACTGCCCCTGTGGTTAAATCTCCAGAAAGTGCCAATCATCCTTTCCATATCATAGTGGCAGGAGGAATCAGCTTGAAAGATGCAGAAGCCATAGCAACTCAATTAAAATCAAAAGGGTTTGCTAATGCAAAAGTGCTGAACATGGATGGAAAAGTACGTGTCAGCATCAGTTCATTCGACAACCGTAATGAAGCGACCAAGCAATTACTTGAGCTAAGAAAAAACGAAACTTATAAGAATGCCTGGTTACTGGCTAAATAAAAATCCCTTTTTAAAAGCATGAAACGAGTTCTTTGTCCTAAATGTGAGAATTACCTTTTTTTTGATGAAACCAAGTATAGCGAAGGCCAATCACTGGTATTTGAATGTGAGCATTGCGGCAAACAATTCAGTATCCGGCTTGGAAAGAGCAAAGTAAAAGCTCTTAGAAAGGAAGAAAACCTGGAAGAAGAAGCTGAATCCCATAAAGAAGAATTCGGATATATCACTGTTATCGAAAATGTATTCGGTTATAAACAGATATTGCCCTTACAAGAAGGTGACAATGTCATAGGCCGCCGTTGTGTGGGAACTTCTATCAATACGCCCATTGAAAGCGGTGATATGAGCATGGATCGACGCCATTGTATCATCAATATCAAACGTAATAAGCAAGGAAAAATTGTTTATACATTACGGGATGCTCCCAGCCTGACAGGTACTTTCCTCATGAATGAGATCCTAGGGGATAAAGATCGTGTACGCATTGAGGATGGCGCTATTGTGACTATCGGAGCTACTACATTTATTTTGCATGCGGCTGAACAAGAATAATCACCTGACAATATAAAAAAACGCCACTGTTCTCTAAACAAGTGGCGTTTTTTTATATCCGGTCTTCTAATTACAGAATACCTTTCACAGTTTCAAGCATTCCTTTTTCCTGGATAGAATCCAAGTTTGCTTTTACAGCTTCTGCCAATCCCGGGATCTTATTCAAATCTTCTCCCCAGATAAAGTCAGCAGCCAGAACACCTTCGGTTACTTTCTTTGTACAACCGGTTGCCCAAAGTTCTTTCAGCAGGTTCATGATTTCAGGAGCATCATTCGGTACAATTTCAGCGCCGTCAGCACGTACACCACCTTTATAATAAGTAATGATAGCAGCCAAACCAAGTACCAGGCCTTTAGGAAGTTCGCCCTTACGTTCGAGATAAGTCTTCAATCCCGGTAAATCACGAGTTTCATATTTTGGGAAAGAATTCAGCATAATGCTTGTCACTGCGTGATCTACGAATGGATTGTTGAAACGTTCCAATACGTCGTTGGCGAATTTCTCCAACTCATCCTTCGGCAAATTCAATGTTTCCATCAATTCATCGAACATTACTTTGTGGATATATTTACCAATAACCTCATGTTCACAAGCTTCACGCACAATATTCACACCAGAAAGATAAGCAACCGGAGAAAGAACTGTGTGCGGGCCATTCAACAGAGTTACCTTACGTTCGTGGTAAGGAGCTTCCGAAGGAACAAACAATACATTCAGTCCTGCCTTATCAGCCGGGAACTCTTTGGCAACTTCTTGCGGAGCTTCAATCACCCACAGATGGAAGATTTCAGCCTGAACAACCAAGTTATCATCGTATTGCAGTTTTTCTTTGATAGCAGCAATATCTTTGCGCGGGAATCCCGGAACGATACGGTCTACCAATGTTGCATATACGCCACAAGCTTCTTCAAACCATGTTTTGAACTCATTACCCAGGTTCCACAATTCAATATATTGATAAATAGTTTCTTTCAACTTATGTCCATTCAGGAAAATAAGTTCGCAAGGGAAAATAATCAAACCTTTTGTCTTATCACCATTGAATGTTTTGAAACGATGATACAGCAATTGAGTCAGTTTACCCGGATAAGATGAAGCAGGAGCATCTTCAAGTTTGCAAGACGGATCAAAAGCGATACCAGCCTCTGTAGTGTTTGAAATAACAAAACGCATTTCAGGTTGCTCTGCCAATTTCATGAACTCGTCATTTTGAGAATATGGATTCAGTGCACGACTGATTACATCGATCATTGTCAAGCTGTTAACAACTTCGCCTTTATCCAATCCTTGAAGATTAACATGATAAAGATCGTCTTGTGCATTCAGCATATCGACCATACCTTTATCAATGGGCTGAACCACTACTACACTGCTATTGAAGTCGGTTTTCTGGTTCATGTTGTAAATAATCCAATCAACAAATGCACGCAAGAAGTTACCTTCGCCAAATTGGATAATACGCTCCGGACGTTGTGTTTTAGGAGCAGTTTCTTTGTTTAATGCTTTCATGTTAGTTGTAATTTATAAAGTTGATATTAACAAATTCAAAATAAAAATCAATATTCTCCTTAATCAGGATGTCGATAGGCATATACTTTACAGGTTCAACAGACTTCTTAAACACAACATGGTCGCACAGAGCCTTCACCCCGCAATACCCTTGCAATCCCGGACGTTGCCCGATTAAATAATGCACATCACCTGATTTTAGCAACTCTACATTTGCTTTCAGAAGGTCATATCCTATCAGCCCTTTCATGCTACGTCCCGCATGACGGAGATACTCTCCCAACTGATACACTCTGGAATTAAATACAACTCCCAGCGCAGCCTTCGGATGTGCCCGGAAAAACTCATCTAATGTCTGTTGATTACTTTCCTGATCAGATTTATTGAGTATAACCTCATGGATTACCAGGTTGTTATATTCCTCGGCTATGTAACTCATAAAACCGTCCAAACGACGTTGCATCTGTATTTCAGCCGGATTATCTTTATTATTACTTAAGAACAAGACTAACTCCTGACCTTCTCCCGCCGAATAGTTGCGCATCAATATTTTTGCTGCAATATATCCGCTCTTATAAGAATCCTGCCCAATATACGTCAAGGCTCTCGCTTCTTCCATATTGAAATCAACAAAAGCATAAGCTATCTTATTTTCCTGCAGATAAGCTGTCAGCGCCAGCGTCTCTTCCCGGAAATTCGGAGAAATCAACACTGCGTCTACATTCTTTTCTTTTATAGCAAGGCAGGCTTCCTGATAACTTTTCTCATCTCCATGATGGTAACACAGATAATCTATACCCACATTAAAAGGACGCAACTCTTGCCGGGCACGCTCAATCCCCCCGACTACCGAATGCCAATAGTCATGTTCTATATAATAAGGTATCAGACAGAGGAAAGAATATTTCTTTTTAGCAGCCAAACCGATAGCAAACACATTGGGTTGATAATGAATCTCATCCAGTACCTTTTGTACTTTAGCTTTGCTTTTGGGAGACACGTCGCCACGATTGTGCAACACCCTATCCACCGTTCCGGCGGAAACACCGGCCATACGGGCTATGTCTTTAATGGTATAGTTCTGGTCCTCCATAGTGCTAAAACTTAAATATTATAAATAATCGCTGCAAATATACGAATTATTTTGTTACTCCAAGTAAATTTTCTATTTTTGTGTTCGATAACGGTTAATAAAACTAAAACGAGATTTACGCCTATTAGCTTTAAAATCAATACGATATAGGTATAAATACAGAAAGTAATAATTTTATATACTTAAAACACAGTAATAATGAAGAACTTCATGGACGAAAACTTCTTGCTGCAAACAGAAACCGCGCAAAAGTTGTATCACGAGCATGCGGCTAAAATGCCGATCATCGACTATCACTGTCATCTCATTCCTCAAATGGTAGCTGACGACTACAAGTTTAAATCACTGACTGAAATCTGGTTGGGCGGCGACCACTACAAATGGCGTGCAATGCGTACAAACGGCGTAGATGAACGTTTCTGCACAGGAAAAGATACCACAGACTGGGAAAAATTCGAAAAATGGGCGGAAACAGTTCCTTATACTTTCCGTAATCCACTGTACCACTGGACTCACCTCGAATTGAAAACTGCATTTGGTATCAATAAAATATTGAATCCGCAAACAGCACGCGAAATTTACGATGAATGTAACGAAAAGCTGTCTCAACCTGAATATTCAGCTCGTGGAATGATGCGTCGCTATCACGTAGAGGTAGTTTGTACTACGGATGATCCTATCGATTCACTGGAATATCACATCAAAACACGTGAAAGCGGATTTGAAATCAAGATGTTGCCAACTTGGCGTCCTGATAAAGCCATGGCTGTAGAAGTCCCTGCTGATTTCCGTAGTTATGTAGAAAAGCTGGCAGAAGTTAGCGGTGTTACTATCTCCAATTTTGATGATATGATCGCTGCTTTACGCAAACGTCACGACTTCTTTGCAGAACAAGGTTGCCGTTTGTCTGACCACGGTATTGAAGAATTCTACGCAGAAGATTACACCGATGCTGAAATCAAGGCTATATTTAATAAGGTATATGGCGGCACAGAATTGACCAAAGAAGAAATTCTGAAATTCAAATCGGCCATGCTTGTTATCTTCGGTGAAATGGACTGGGAAAAAGGATGGACTCAACAGTTCCACTACGGTGCTATCCGCAATAACAACACCAAGATGTTCAAATTACTGGGCGCTGACACCGGTTTCGACTCTATCGGTGAATTCACCACAGCCAAAGCAATGGCTAAATTCCTTGACCGCCTGAATACCAATGGCAAATTGACTAAAACAATCCTTTATAACCTGAACCCATGCGCAAATGAAGTGATTGCAACTATGTTGGGCAACTTCCAAGATGGTTCTATCCCGGGAAAAATTCAGTTTGGTTCGGGATGGTGGTTCCTCGACCAAAAGGATGGTATGGAAAAACAAATGAACGCCTTGTCTGTGCTTGGTCTCCTAAGCCGCTTTGTAGGTATGTTGACAGACTCTCGTTCTTTCCTATCCTACCCGCGTCATGAATATTTCCGCCGTACATTATGTAACTTGGTAGGACGCGACGTAGAGAACGGAGAAATCCCTGCATCTGAAATGGAACGCGTAAACCAAATGATTGAAGATATCAGCTACAACAATGCTAAGAACTTCTTCAAGTTCTAACAGATTAGTAGTTGCACTATAAAAAATACCGCTACCAAAGTCGAATATGCTTTGAGTAGCGGTATTTTTATGTTCTGTTCATATTATTCCGGTTTTCGGACTGACCCATTATTCCTTGATTTTCAGGCGGGCACTTGATATACAAAAAAAGAGGCAACCTTAGTTACCTCTTTTTTGTACACCCTCAGGGACTCGAACCCTGGACCCATTGATTAAGAGTCAATTGCTCTACCAGCTGAGCTAAGAGTGCAACATATTATTTTTATTGCAACCTTGAATTTGTACACCCTCAGGGATTCGAACCCTGGACCCACTGATTAAGAGTCAGTTGCTCTACCAACTGAGCTAAGAGTGCTTAATTCCTCGTTTGCGGTTGCAAAAGTAGGTCTTTTATTTTATTTGACCAAACAATCATGCAGCTTTTTTACTATCTTTTTTTCGTCTTTATTCGAACACATAAAGCTCGGAAGGCGTATTTCGCTTTAAAGCAAGTAGTTGCACATCTTTACCTACAAGAATACCTTTGTTCTTTAATTTCCATTCCACCGTTTTATAAGCTAGCTCCGGATGATTATTGTCTTTACTCAAATGACACAACCAGATATAGCGCAAATGTTCAGTGATATTTTCCGCTAAAAACTCCGCAGTATCAGAGTTACTCATGTGGCCGGTCTTACTTGCAATCCGCTCCTTCAAATATTGAGGATAAGGCCCCATTTTGAGCATTTCCTCATCATAGTTAGCTTCAAGTATCAGATAATGGGCCTTACTGATATAATGGGCAGCTGTAGGAGTAATTTCTCCAAGGTCCGTTAAGAAAGAAAAGACTTTGCCGTCGATTTCAATGCAGTACCCCACATTGTCCGTTCCATCATGCGGCACTTCAAAAGATTCGATATGGAAATCCTCCAAAGTCATCGGCTCTTGCTTTTCCAGGTAACGAACTGACGAACTCAATTTCTCCGTCATACAATAGCTACGATTAATTCCAGCATGAATACGTGCGGTTGTATAAACAGGAATATTCAATTTTTCTCCCAGATTACCCACAGCTTTGATATGGTCAGCATGATCGTGCGTTATAAATACCGCACGAATACTATCCATCAAGATATTATAATCTTTCAGTGTTTTTTTGATAGTACGTATGCCGATTCCGGCATCTATCAGTATTCCATAGGTTTCAGTACCCAGATAATAACAGTTCCCACTACTGCCACTCGCCAGGCTTATAAATTTTACTTTCATGTTTTATCCTCTTTATTAAAATGCAAAATGCCGTCAACTTTTACAGCAAAGTGACGGCAAATATACATAAAAAAGAATAGAATTACCGAGAAGATTCCTTCTTTTTGTCGATGGATTCGGTGATTTTCGCAAATAATAGTAGCGCTACAGCGGCAATCAGGCCAATAGCAGCAAAGTAATACCATATATAATGGGCATTTGCGCTAGCTGCCTCCCATGCCGCCCGTGTCTCGAACAAAGCAGGATCCGGACAGTATTTGGTAAGCAAAATTCCCGCCAGGCCAAAACCAAAGATGGAAGAAAGAAAGGAATGTAAATGACTGAATCCTAAATACATTCCTTCTTCGCCTTTAGGAGCCTGCAAAGAGAAATACTCCAGATAACGCGGCGAAATAAAACATTCGGCAAGTGCCTGTACCACTATACCTGCAATCATCATCAGGGTAATATTGCTCATGCCTGTAATAAGATCATTTCCCAGCAAATTTCCACATGCCATCAGCAACGCCGAAAAAGGAATCAAAAACATTCCCACATTCATCGAAGTAATCGCACTGCGTTTTGCCATCAAACGCGTGATAAAGCTAACGCAACAAACCACCACAAAAGGATTCACATTAGCAATCCATCCCGGTTTCGCCGTCTCGCCGGCCAACCGGATCACATATTTAGGCATAGTGGCGTAAAGTTGCTGTTGCACCATCCAGAACCCTGTAACAATCAGAATAAGAATCAATAAACGCCAGTTGGTGATGATGCGCATAAATCCTTGCCCAATCTCACGGAGACTTTTTCCTTCACCAGCCGTGTGCGTTGATTTATAAAGGAGAATAACAGCAAGCAAAGCAATAATTGTCATCGCACCGGAGAAATAATTAATATAGATATATGCCTGCTCACCAATGACATTACGTAAAGGATCGATAATTGTTTTACCGGTAAAAGCGCCTACATTTACCATCATATAAAAGATGGAATAACCACGCGCACGCGTTGCCTCCGTTGTTTCTTTAGCCACAGAAGCAGAAATGATGGACTTAATGAAGGAACCTCCCACCATAAGTACAAACAAGACCGGCACAATGATCCACCGGGTATAGCTATCGGGCAAACCATTAAATTGAGTAGTGACGCCGTAACTAACCAGGCCGGCAGCTTCCAGCAAAGTAGGAAATACTCCCAATCCTAAATATCCGACGGATAATAAGGAAAATGCTATAATCATTGACTTCCGGAAACCTATCTTATCAGCATAAGCACCGGAAAAAATAGGAAGCAGATATAACCCGCCGGAAAAAAGCCCGGAAATCATACTTGCTTCAAAATCATTAAAACCTAAAATGGAAGATAGATAAATAGTGAGAACGATGAAAACGGCATAATATGCCATACGCTCAAACAGTTCGACTGTGTTGCTGACCCAAAATGCTCTCGTAAAGCCTTTAGCAGCACGCTGAGGGGAATTGTTCATGTATTTATTAATTTATTAAAATGTTAATTTGAGACAAAGATACGTTTTTTTGGCTTACTGTCCGTATCTTTGTTCAAAATTAGGTAATTAAAAACTATGATTATAGCTGTTGATTTTGACGGAACGATTGTAGAACATCGTTATCCACGCATTGGTGAAGAAATTCCATTCGCTGTTGACACATTGAAGTTATTGCAACAAGAAAAGCATCGTTTAATACTATGGAGTGTACGTGAAGGGGCACTTTTGGACGAAGCTGTCGAATGGTGCAAAGCCAGAGGTTTAGAATTTTATGCCGTTAATAAGGATTATCCTGAAGAGCAAAAAGGCCATCAGGGATTTTCACGAAAGTTGAAAGCTGATATGTTCATTGACGACCGGAACTTAGGCGGTTTGCCGGATTGGGGAGTCATTTATGCAATGATTAAAGAGAAAAAGACGTTTGCAGATGTCTATGGCCAAAACGGAGAAGAGGAAAAAACGCCATCAAAAAAGAAGAAAAGATGGCTGCCTTTCTAATAAATAGATAAATAGCAAGCCGACAGATATACAAAAAATAGATGATGCACTCTTATCCGACATGATTAAGAGTGCATTTCTATATGATGAAATAACTTATCTCCCAACATGGAACGGCCATTTACTACGATTCTTTGTTTTCCCACTTTTCCCTGAACTCCCATAATTGCTCAATAGTAGGATAAAAAGTCGGATTTTCCCAGTTTCTGGAAATCATAGCAATCAACGATTCCAAATACGATTTACCATCAATAATCGTAGTACATTGATTGACCTGATATCTTTCAGTTGGATAATTCTTTGTTTCGATCATCTTTTTTGCCCAGTTCAATAACTCCTGAACAGCTTCATTGTCATAAGTATGTTGCGCCATATCTTTAGAATTTTCCACAAAGATACAAAGTTTATTTATTCATAAACAAGGAATAACCGAAGAACTGGCAGAGATTCTACAAGTTGTGCTATCAGCAAAGAACAATTTCAATATTTTTTATGTTTATATAAATAAAGATAAACTTAAAAATAGAACGACTTATGATTTATGATTTCTTATTCCCCACAAAATCGAATACAACAAAAGTGTCTTTGTTGCTATTGGCTGTCCGGATCATCTTCGGCATATTATTAATGAACCATGGTATCCAAAAATGGAGTAGTTTCCAAGAGTTGTCAACTGTATTTCCTGATCCGCTTGGAATAGGAAGTCCCCTGTCTCTCGGATTAGCTATTTTTGGTGAACTTGTATGTTCAATGGCATTTATTGTAGGCTTCTTATATCGCTTAGCCATGATCCCGATGATTTTCACGATGATAGTAGCTTTCTTTGTAGTTCACGCAAATGATGTATTTGCTGTTAAAGAGCTAGCTTTCATTTATTTAGTGGTATTCATATTGATGTATATTGCCGGTCCGGGTAAATTTTCAATAGACCATATCATAGGAAACGAATTGTCAAGACGAAAATCAAGAGCATACAAAAATTAGAAATAATCCCCCTGATTAATTAAAAAATATTATATTTGCATACTTGTATGAGAGAAATTATCAATATTTTTTATTAATCAAAAATGTTTTAACATGAAAAGAGGGAAACTGACTTTAGTCGCAGTAGTGCTTAGCGGTAGCTTATTATTCAGTTCTTGTGTAGGATCATTCAGTTTATTCAACCGCCTGTCTTCTTGGAATCAATCAGTTGGAAACAAGTTTGTAAACGAACTCGTATTCCTTGCTTTCAACATTGTTCCGGTTTATGGCGTAGCTTACCTGGCTGATGCTTTAGTTATCAATTCTATCGAATTCTGGAGTGGTTCCAACCCGATGGCTAATGTAGGTGACGTAAAGAAAGTAAAAGGAGAGAACGGTAACTACATGGTGAAAACTCTTGAGAATGGATATTCTATTACTAAAGAAGGCGAAACTGCTTCAATGGATTTGATCTACAACAAAGAAGCTAACACATGGAATGTTGTTGCAAACGGTGAAAGCGCTGAATTAGTAAAAATGAACAATGACGGCACTGCTGATTTGTTCTTACCGAATGGCGAAAAGATGAATGTAACGTTGGATGCTCAAGGCATGCTGGCAGCACGCCAAGCTACAATGAGTAATCTTATGTTTGCCGCCCGCTAAAAATTAAAAGAAATACGAAGGAGATGAAACTTCAATAAGTAGTTTCATCTCCTTTTTCAATCTCATCTTCCATCCAGCATCTTTTTATACTATGAATAAACTATATACACTTATCTATTCTGTCCTAATATTCACTTGCCTGTCCTGCCAGCAACAAACTCCTCAAACTCAAATAGAACAAACAGCTATAGATTTCTGCGAAGCCTTCTATAATTTCAATTACCCGGCCGCCCAAGCATGGAGTACACCTTCTTCCCTGTCCTATCTTAGCTTTTTAGCGTCCAATGTCCGACAGACTCACCTTGATCTACTCAAGACACGAGGTGCTGCAAAAGTTTCTGTTATATCCAGTGAGATAGATGCTAATTCAGAGGAAGCAACGGTTGTTTGCCAAATAAAAAATACATTCGTCATTAATCCTGTTGAAGGAAAAATAGAATATATGAGCTCTCTGCAAGATACCCTCCAATTTGTAAGAGAAAATAATAAATGGCTGGTTAAAAAGGATATCCCACAGCAAAATGGAAAGCAAAGTCACGACTAAATTTAGGATGAATAATCGGGAAATGTTCTTTCTTCGTTTCATAGGCGGGATTGACAGCTTTCATACCTCCATCAAAACGAAGGATAAAGAAATCTAAATCCAGGCGAAGCCCTAGTCCATAGGCCACGGCTATTTGCTTATAAAACTTGTCAAACTTGAAAACTCCTCCCGGTTGGTTGGCATAACTCCGGATGGTCCAGATATTACCTGCATCAATAAATGCCGCTCCCTGAAATTTCCAGAATAATTTGCTTCGGTATTCAATGCTGGCATCCAGCTTAATATCTCCCGATTGATCGAGCAAATTTCCATTTCCGGCAAAAGAACCCGGTCCCAAATCGCGAACAGCCCATCCGCGAACACTATTGGCTCCACCGGAGAAATATTGTTTCTCAAACGGAATCGTTTTTGCATTTCCATAAGGTACAGCTATTCCTACACCGGCATGAAACGCAAAAGAGTTACGATGGTCGATTCTGATATTCTTGGCAAAATCAAACTCTCCTTTCAGATATTGAGCATAAGGAATTCCCAAAATAGCGTATTCACCATTACTATTCTTCCGAATATTGGTAGCCTTAGACAGGGCATACATTATATTTCCCGCCGACTCGAAATTAAAACGGATGGAATATGAATTAGATGCAATCGTATTATTGATAATAGACCCTCCCACGCTATTATAATTATAGCTATATCCCATATTTACAATCAATCGATTCTGATAATTATACTGGAAAATATGGTTCTGCCCTTTATTAATATAATCTTCTTTAAACCTGTCAGAAATACGAGGCAAATATAGAAAAGCAATATTAATCAAATCAATACGGTGTTGTATCTTCTGACGTTGCGTCCACTTGTAGCTCCAGTTGGCAGAAGCCATCGTACGTAGGAATTCCGGGCGCAACTGATAATTATATTGCAAACCAAACTCTGTTGTCGCCCTGATTTTCCGTTTAAAATCAGAGGAAATGAAAGGGAACAGGAAATTAGGGAAGTTGATACTCGTTTCCACCCCGTACTCTGTATAGTTATTATTCGAATAACCTGCCTGAAGTCCGGAAATGACTTCATACGCTCCACGGAATTTTATCATAAAAGTTTCCGATCCGCGAAAAAGATTCCTGTTCTGGAAAGAGACGGAAGCTGCCGCTCCCAAGTCACCGGCAGAATTAGTTCCCTCTACCTCGAAAGCTACTGATTTATGCTTGCTCTTAGTCAGCATCACATAGCAATCGAGCATCGTTGAATCTCCTATTTGAGTCTCAATAAAACGGATATTCGTATATTTCAATGCCGATAAACGTCCAAAACTGGAATAGGTCTGCTGCACATCGCGCTCATTATACAGGTCGCCGGAAGCAAACCGAAGGTTATCCGTAAGAACTTTAGGACGCAAATAGAGTTTATCCTTATAGTAAATCGGATATCCCTTATAATGCACCGAATCATTGATGTCCACACTGCTCATTGCCGAGGACTGCAAAACATCATAATCCGTAATAAAATTAATCTTATTGATCCAATATTGCCGATGTGCTCTTGCCGAATCATTCGCATGAGCTTTATACATCTGCAAATGTTGAGTCAGATCTACATTATAAGTATTACGAACGGTGTCGGCAGTATATCCGATATAATCCTTATTAAATTTATAGTAACCATTCCGAAGTAACTTATTCGTGATACGTTGCCTGTCCGCATCCAATACATTCACATCAAAATACATTCCTTCCTTCAGCAAACTTCTGGCAGAATCCTGTTTGAGAAGCGCAGCTATTTTAGGATCATAAATATCATATTTGATAGATTGAACAACGTATGGCTTGCCTGCCGTTACGTCATAATAGACTTTAATCTTTTTCTTTTTTACTTTGGTCGAACGTTTCACTGTTGCCGCCATATATCCCATATTATGCACAGCCTTAGTGATCTCTTCTTCAGAACGTTGTGCTTCGTCCTCGCTATATATTACGGGAGCATCCCCTATTCTTCTCAAGAACTTATTCCCCCATTTGGTCGAATCACGCCCCGACAGATTATATACATAAAGTTGGGTCTTTATCAGACTGAACCACTTGGCATTAGGATTTTGGCGAACATACATGCGCAAGGAAGAAGGCCGTATATTTTTTTGGTCCGTACGAATTTTGACTTCATCCAGCAAATAAGATCCATCCGGCACAAACTTAGTGGTAGTACACGAAGCAAGTGACAAGACAGCAGCAGAAGCAAGCAAACAAAGAAAATTTCTCCTCATACGGTTTTACATCGATAGCATGAAAAATGCGCCTACAAAGATAAATTATATTTTCCGACGGGGAAAATAATTTAAGAAAAAGACGAAGAAAGTAAGGGTAGATTGGAAATATCTTTATAGCTTTGCAAAAGAATATCAAATCTATGGCATCATTAAGTAAAAACAAAATAAAGTATATCCACTCGCTGGAACTGAAGAAAATACGTAAAGAAGAGCGGGTATTTCTGGCTGAAGGTCCTAAATTGGTAGGTGATTTACTCGGACATTTTCCCTGTCGTTTTTTAGCAGCCACTCCCTCCTGGTTTCAGGAGCATCCGGGTATTGACGCAAGTGAACTGGTAGAAGTTTCACAGGAAGATCTTTCACGGGCCAGTTTATTGAAAACCCCTCAACAGGTACTTGCCATTTTCGAACAACCACAATATGCATTGGATACGGAAACAGTTCGCCAATCGCTTTGCCTTGCATTGGATGATGTACAGGATCCCGGAAATCTGGGTACCATTATCCGTTTGGCCGACTGGTTTGGCATCGAGCATATTATCTGCTCGCAGAATACGGTAGATGTATATAACCCTAAGACTATACAAGCCACTATGGGTGGAATTGCCCGGGTGAAAGTGCATTATACTTCCCTCCCCGATTTTATCCGGTCGCTCGGAGATACTCCTGTGTTCGGTACGTTCCTGGATGGAAAAAACATGTATGAACAACCATTGTCGGCCAATGGCTTGATCGTAATGGGAAATGAAGGGAATGGCATAGGGAAAGAGGTAGCCACATTAATCAACCGAAAATTATATATCCCCAATTACCCGGCAGGCCAAGAGACATCCGAGTCTCTGAATGTAGCCATTGCTACCGCAGTAATCTGTGCCGAGTTCCGTCGACAGGCTGCATGGAAGTAAAATCAAAAGGATAAAACAAATAAGGAAATAAAGCTTCCCCCTTCTTTTCTGCTTCCTGCAGATACTCATTAAAACATTGGGAAGATTGATTCGAAACACTGGAAAGATTGATTTGAAACACTGGAATGTTTTTTAAAATCATCCCAGTGTTTTTTATTTCTTCCACCTGACTTTCAGAAAGCAGCACAATCACTCCCGGCATCCATTCAACCGATTCAATCTCTTCGGTTAATGAGAATACACCTCGGACAACTCCTTCGTCAGTGATCTCCACTACCTGCTGCTTCATATATCCGACGGCAGGTATCAGCAAATAATGAGAAGCAAAACGTTTCATTACAATCAGTTGTTTGAACGTCTTTGTTGCTGCTTCCTGCGTTGATTCATCTGGCGTTCTTTTCTTTGCTCTATCCGTTCCTTTTGGATATGCTGTTCCACCTGAATCTGCTCCGGCTTCTTCTCACGATGAGTTCCCGTACGACGACGGTTCATCTCTTCCGGTGTCAGACGCTGAATGTCATCTTTATTCTTGTCTATGACCTTATGTAAAGAGTCGGCATTTTCTTTAGTAGCTATCTTCTTCAAAGAATCCGCTTTCAATGCTTCTATCTTATTCAAAGAATCGCGTACGGCAAATGCGAGCGTATCCGTACAATGATAACGAGTCATCATGAAGCGGTCGGCCAATACTGCCCCGCCTTTTTCCTGGCTATCCATCGGATAATAAATGAAACCTTTTATTTCTTTCATCGAACCTAATGTGTCTGCAAACAAACGAATTTGTTGCACACCCGGTTTAGTCACCGTTTTCCAATGATTGATCGTATCTTTTTCATAAATCACCTGCATAGCCATAGTGACACCTCTTAAAGAGTCGGCAAGCATCGGCTCCAGGAAACGATACCGCACTTCCCATACCAGTGTATCCCGGTCTTTGTAGTTAGAGTCAGTCGGCAAAGTAAATACATATTGATTATCCATCATTTCACCGGTCAGACGTACCATACGCTGCCACGGCCAGACATCGATGCTATCACCTTGCTTGGTCATTTTCGGTTTCTTATCACGCTTGGCTATCAGGTCGCCAACAAGTTCCTGTTCGTCTTTCAAGCGTTTTTTCACCTTATCATAAATTTTCGATAAAATCTCTGTGTTACGGGTATACCAAACCATGGATGAGTCAAATGCAGCTTGTGTAGTCCCGTATTTCTTGAAAACGGCGTCGATATACAATGCTTTCTTATAGTTCTCACTATAAGGCAAATTATCTCCCATAGACTTTGCCACATGATAATCATACAGCAAATTCTCCATCTTCGATTCCGAGATTACATCACTGGGTCTTTTCACTTTACACCCGGCTACCGCAAACATGAACATGCAGATGAGACACAGATGAAACCGAAATTTATTTTTCATGATCCGTAGCTTCCTTTTTATCTTTATCCAGCGAATGATAAGACTCATTCAAATATTTACTATAAAAGAGTAACAAGGCAATGATACCGCAACTAATAGCGGCATCCGCAAAATTAAAGATCGGACTAAAGAATATAAAATGCTCTCCACCCACAAACGGCATCCATGTAGGCCAGTTTGTATCTATAATCGGAAAGTAAAACATATCCACCACTTTTCCGTAAAACCAGGTAGAATATCCACCACCTTCGGGCATGAAACTGGCAATCTGCGAATGAGTGCTTTCATTGAAAATAACTCCATAGAACACGCTATCTATGATGTTCCCCAAAGCACCGGTCAGAATAAGAGCCACACAGACGATATAACCTGTTTTGAACCCTTTCTTTATGATTTTATAGAGATACCACCCTATCAATGCTACCGCAACAATGCGGAATGTTGTCAGGAATAACTTGCCGAAGATTTCCATACCGAAAGCCATCCCGTTGTTTTCGGTGAAATAGATATAAAACCAATCGGTCACACGTATACTTTCATGCCAGTACATGTGAGTTTTAATCCAGACCTTGATGATCTGGTCAATAATCAATACGGAAAAGATAACGAGAAGGGCAATTCTCCCCTTCGTGAATAGTTTCTTCATGTGTTTATTATAAGTTAAACATAACGAGCTACAAGTGCCGTGCGTAAACTTTGCGCAGCTACTTGTAGCTCGTTACCTGTAGCCTACTTGCTATCTGTTATTTTTTACCACTGTTCTTTGCTTCAATGCTTAATGTAGCATGAGGAACAGCACGCAGACGCTCTGCCGGAATCAACTTTCCGGTTTCACGGCAAATGCCGTACGTTTTATTCTCAATACGTACCAAAGCAGCTTGTAATCCTTGGATAAACTTCAGCTGACGTTGTGCCAGTCGGGTCGTTTCTTCCTTGGAGAGCGTATTAGCTCCTTCTTCCAATACTTTATACGTAGGAGATGTATCGTCGGTATCATTACCGTCCAGTCCCATCAAACTTTTCTTCAACTGTTCATAGTCACGTTGTGCCAATTCCAGTTTCTCCATAATAATGGCACGGAATTCCTCGAGTTCCGCATCCGAATATCTAGTCTTTTCTGCCATAACTTTACAATTTTAAAAGGTTAATCAATATAGTATTAGTCTTTTATCACGTTCACAAACAATGAGAAGTCGTCAAACTCCAGCATTGTTCCGTCTTTCACTTCATCTACAAGTTCAAGAGATGTGCCTAAAACCTGGTTACAAATATAAGTATTATATTCATTTACCGCATCATCTGTTTGCGTATTTTTCGAGATTGTTATTTTTATTTTGTCTGTAATCTCGAAGCCGCTTGACTTACGTATATTCTGAATACGGTTCACCAGTTCACGGGCAATACCCTCGCGACGCAGTTCTTCGGTAATGGTCACTTCAAGCGCTACTGTCAGTTTGCCTTCATTGGCAACCAACCATCCCGGAATATCTTCACTAAAGATCTCGACATCTGATGCTTCAATAACAGCTTCCGCACCATCCAGGTTTAATGTATACTTTCCGTTTTTCTCCAATTCACCGATGGCTTCCTGTGACATTTCTGCAACAGCAGCAGCTACTGCTTTCATTTGCTTGCCAAATTTCGGGCCTAGCTTTTTAAAGTCACATTTCACTTTTTTCACCAATACACCGGCTGCACCATCAACGAATCTGACTTCTTTTACGTTCACTTCATTCATAATCAGGTTCTTCACAGCTTCGATATGAGCTTTCTGCTCTTCATCTACCACCGGAACCATGATACACTGCAGCGGTTGGCGTACCTTGATATTCACCTTGCGGCGCAATGCCAACACCATAGATGTAACATCCTGTGCCATTTGCATGCGGGCTTCCAGTTCCTTGTCTATCATTTCTTCCTGATATTTCGGGAATCCGGCAAGATGGACAGAAACTACATTGTCGCGTCCTGTTGCTGTAATCAAGTCAGTATACAACCGGTCTGCATAGAACGGAGATACAGGAGCCATCAGTTTGGCAACTGTTTCGAGACAAGTGTACAATGTCTGATAAGCAGACAATTTATCCTGTGTAAATTCACCACCCCAGAAACGTTTACGATTCAGGCGAACATACCAGTTGGACAAATTATCATTCACAAAATCAGAGATCAAACGTCCTGCCTTTGTCGGTTCATATTCATTATAGCATGTATCTACCTCCTTTATTAATGTATTCAATACAGACAAGATCCAACGGTCGATCTCCGGACGTTCTGCCATCGGTACATCCGCTTCTTTATATTCAAATCCGTCTACATTCGCATAAAGCGCAAAGAATGAATACGTATTATATAAGGTACCAAAGAATTTACGGCGAACCTCTTCCACTCCTTCAACGTCAAATTTCAGGTTATCCCACGGAGAAGAATTGGTAATCATGTACCAACGCAACGGGTCGGAACCATACTTTTCAATCGTAGTAAACGGATCGACAGCGTTATTCAAACGCTTAGACATCTTGTTACCGTTCTTATCGAGTACCAAACCGTTAGAGATAACAGCTTTGTAGGACACGCTGTCAAATACCATGGTAGCGATAGCATGCAAGGTAAAGAACCAACCACGAGTCTGGTCTACTCCTTCTGCGATAAAGTCAGCCGGATATACCTGACGGTTATCCAACAGTTCTTTATTTTCGAACGGATAATGGATCTGCGCGTATGGCATAGCACCCGAATCGAACCATACATCAATCAAGTCTGATTCACGCTTCATCGGTTTGCCATCTTTCGATACCAATATGACGTCGTCTACATAAGGACGGTGAAGATCAATCTTATCATAATTTTCTTCCGAATATTGACCCGGCACGAAACCTTTATCCTTGTATGGATTGGATTTCATAAATCCGGCAGCTACCGATTTCTCGATTTCATTATAAAGTTCTTCTACAGATTCGATGCATATCTCATCCGTATTATCTTCTGTACGCCAGATAGGTAATGGAGTACCCCAATAACGAGAACGGCTAAGGTTCCAGTCATTCAGATTTTCCAGCCACTTGCCGAAACGGCCGGTTCCGGTAGATTCCGGTTTCCAGTTGATGGTTTTATTCAATTCCATCATTCGCTCCTTGCAAGCGGTAGAACGGATAAACCAGCTATCCAATGGATAATAAAGTACCGGTTTGTCTGTACGCCAGCAGTGCGGATAGTTGTGGACATGCTTTTCTATCTTGAAAGCCTTGTTGTCTGCTTTCATCATCATAGCAAGAGCGATATCCAACGATTCGGCAGCTTGCGCAGCTTTCTCATCGTATTTGCCATCCACCATAAATTGAGGATCATAGGCGTTTTTCACCCATGCACCCTGATATTCTTTGTATTTATCTACATCAACACATTCTTTTACGAAATTCTCATCCAGCTCATCCAACAGATAGAATTTACCAGTCAGATCCACCATCGGACGAGTTTCGCCTTTCTTATTAATCATGAAAAGTGACGGGATTCCTGCAGCACGTGCCACATTCGCATCATCCGCACCAAATGTAGGTGCAATGTGAACGATACCTGTACCGTCTTCTGTAGTAACATAATCACCCGGTATTACACGGAAAGCCTTATCACTAGGCTTCCAGTTGCCATCTTCGGATACCTCAACCGGTTTCACCCAAGGAATCAACTGCTCATATTCCATACCGACAAGATCAGTACCTTTATATTCGGCAATCACTTTAAATGGTACAAGTTTATCTCCGGCTTTGTAGTCCTCCAATTTCAGATCAGCAGCTTTTGCATTGAAGTGTACATTCAATAAAGCTTTTGCCAGAACAACCGTGATAGGTTCTCCGGTATAAGCGTTGTAAGACTGTACAGCCACATAGTCAATTTTGGGTCCCACACAAAGAGCCGTATTTGAGGGCAATGTCCATGGAGTAGTTGTCCAAGCGATAAAATAAGGAGTTCCCCATTCCGTCATTTCCGGTTTAGGATTCTTCATTTTAAATTGGGCAACGGCCGTTGTATCTTTTACATCCCGATAACAGCCCGGTTGATTCAACTCATGTGAACTCAATCCTGTTCCTGCAGCCGGTGAATACGGTTGGATCGTATATCCTTTATACAACAATCCTTTTTTATGCAGTTGCTTCAATAGCCACCATAATGTCTCAATATAGCGATTGTCATACGTGATATAAGGGTGCTTCATATCCACCCAATATCCCATCCGATGAGTCAGGTCTTCCCACTCCTTGGTATATTTCATCACGTCTTTCCGACAAGCCGCATTGTAGTCGGCAACAGAGATTTTCTTACCAATATCTTCTTTTGTGATACCTAATGCCTTTTCTACACTTAGTTCCACAGGCAGTCCGTGCGTATCCCATCCGGCTTTACGCTTCACCTGATAACCCTTCATCGTTTTGTAGCGACAGAAAATGTCCTTAATGGTACGAGCCATTACATGGTGAATACCCGGCATACCATTAGCCGAGGGAGGTCCTTCGAAAAACACGAACGAAGGACAGCCATCACGTTCTGTCATACTCTTGGCGAAAACCTGGTTCTCGTCCCATTTCTTCAGCACATCTTTGTTCACCTGCGAAAGGTCAAACTGCGAATATTCAGTAAATCTCTTACCCATAGCTGTCTACGATTTTACTATTTACAATTTACAATTTGAGGGGTATCCCCATTTTTAAGGGTGCAAATTTACAAAAACATTTGTTTAGTTGAGCAAAAAGCTAGGACTTTTAATCGGATTCGTGTGAAGTTAACGATTATAAACCGCCTACAGCCTAAACAAAACAGGTATCTCCTTGTTTTAGTGGGAAACCTAAAAGCACTTTAACTTATGAATTACGGTATTAGCATTTTATTCAGAGCAATCCCTTTGGCGATGGCTATTTTTTGCTTCGGATACGGAGCGTTCATTTATGGTTATGGAGATGACGGGAGTCGTGTTGTGGCCGGTCCTGTTGTGTTTTCACTCGGTATGATATGCATTGCACTGTTTTGCACGGCTGCCACTATCATCCGGCAAATCATACATACTTATAATAAATCGGCCAAATACGTTTTGCCGATTATAGGCTATCTGGCAGCCATCATTACTATTATTGGAGGTATCTGCATTTTCAGTAATGCCACTTCCACCTCTGCATTTGTTGCAGGACACGTTATCACCGGCGTTGGATTTATTACCACTTGTGTAGCTACCGCCGCCACCTCTTCTACCCGATTCTCTTTAATTCCGAGAAATTCAAAAGCGACAAGTAATGAAGTTCCGGAAGGAGCTTTTTCCCTTAATCAGAGACGGGCATTGGTCATTGTTGCCATCATCGTTTCGCTGATCGCATGGATATGGGCATTTGTATTATTAGGCAACAGTCATTCTCATCCTGCTTATTTTGTGGCGGGGCATGTAATGGTCGGTCTGGCATGTATTTGTACCAGTTTGATTGCGCTGGTAGCTACCATAGCACGCCAGATACGTAATGATTATTCAGAAAAAGAACGGAATAAATGGCCGAAACTGGTTTTATTAATGGGATCTATCTCTTTTGTATGGGGATTATTCGTGATTTTGGCAGATTCCGGAAGTGCAAACGGTACCACCGGATATATAATGCTCGGGTTGGGATTAGTATGTTACAGTATTTCCAGCAAAGTAATCCTGCTGGCTAAGATATGGAGGCAAGAATTCAAATTAGCCAACCGTATTCCTATGATTCCGGTATTAACGGCATTGGCTTGCCTGTTCCTGGCGGCTTTTGTATTCGAGCTTGCTACTATACATGCTGATTATTTCATTCCGGCACGTGTTTTGGTAGGTCTCGGAGCTATTTGCTTTACGCTATTTTCTATCGTTAGTATATTGGAGAGTGGCACGTCTTCCAAATAGAAAAGTATTCTATCAAAAGGGCGTCACTATATGCCCCGGATAGTGACGCTATCCAAGGCATATAGTGACGCTATCCGGACAGCATAGCGTCACTCTTTTTATTTCTTGTATCTCACCTCATACAGGTCATTCCTGCGGTCTTTCAAGTTGCGTACACTACCATAAGTATGCAGTTCGTTCAGCAAATCCAGATCAACATCCGATACCAAAATCATTTCGGTGTTAGGAGTTGCCTCTGCCCTCTTTCCGTCTGTTGGAAAAGCAAAGTCGCATGGGGTAAACACACCCGATTGGGCATATTGAATATCCATATTGTGCACACGGGGAAGATTTCCGACACTTCCGGCAATGACCACAAAACATTCATTCTCGATGGCACGTGCCTGTGCACAGACACGAACACGGGAATAGGCATTTTGGGTATCTGTCAGGAAAGGAACAAATAATATCTGCATCCCCTGATCTGCCATCAGGCGGGAAAGTTCGGGGAACTCCACATCATAGCAAATCAAGACTCCAATCTTTGCACAGTCCGTGTCAAAAGTATTCAGAAGTCTACCACCATTAAGTCCCCAGCTTTTTATTTCATCGGGAGTGACGTGTAATTTTTCATACATTTCGTAGGTTCCATCCCGCCGACAAAGGAAACCTACATTATAAAGTAGCCCATCCTCTTTTACGTATGGCATGCTTCCGGTTATAATGTTGATATTATAGCTAATAGCCAGATTCATAAACCGTTCCCGAATTTCATCCGTATATTTCGCCAATCCGCGAATGGCTTGCGATTCCCCCTTATCGTTATACTTCGACATCAAAGGAGCATTGAAATATTCCGGGAAAAGAACAAAATCACTTTTATAATCAGATACTGCGTCCACAAAGAATTCTACTTGTTCGAACAGGTCATCCAACGTTTTATAACTACGCATCTGCCATTGCACCAATCCTACGCGAACCGTAGTTTTGGGACTGATATATTCCTGTGTAGGTGGCTGATAATAAATATTATCCCACTGCAACAAACAAGCATAATGTTTTGATTCTTCATCATTTGGCAGATAATTAGTCATTACCTTACGAACGTGAAAATCATTCGACAACTGGAAAGTAAGTACCGGATCATAAATCTCGCGTTGACGTACCCGTTCGATATATTCTTTCGGACGCATTTTGTCAGCATATTTATGATAATTCGGGATACGTCCGCCAAACATGATCGCTTTCAGATTCAATGTTTCGCAAAGCTCCTTACGATATTCATACATACGACGTGCGAGACGCAAACCACGATAGCCCGGATGGATGAATACTTCAATGCCATACAAGATATTTCCTTTAGAGCTATGTGTATTGAATGTTTCCTTACCCGTAACCTGTGCATACGTATGGTCGTTCTTTACTTTATCATAATCAACAATAATAGAAAGAGCACAACCAACTATTTTATCGTCAACGACTGTGACAATCTGACCTTCCGGAAAGATTTTAATCAACTTCTGAATCTGCTCACGAGTCCAAAATACATCGCTACCGTCAGAATAAACACGGGTAAACGATTGGGATAGTTGTACATAATCTTCTATTTGCAGATTGCGTATCTGCACTTTATTAATTTTTATCGGATGCTGTTCCATAACAATACGTGTTTTTATATAAAGACTGTGCAAAGGTACTGTTTATCTTTATACATTGTCATTGCAAAATTAAAAATGCATTATACTTAATTTTAATACATGCTTCAGAAATGGCTACAGCACTTTAACATCACATAATTTTCATACAGATTCTTGCGCCGTTTAATTTGCGACTTCCGAAAATTATCGTACATTTGCAGCGACTAACATTTTATACCCACAGAAGCAGTGAACCTGCTTCAACTCCAGTAGCAGGCATTTTTATGCCTGTTGCTGCCGTAGATACGCGGTTTCGTACCCCCGTGGGGAACGTTAATGCGTCCCCAGCTTCTGTGGAGTGTTAGTCAACGGGAAAGGCGGAACCGTTTTTTTATTCCCGCCTATCTTAAAACCGTTGTATCATGCATGAAGAACAAAACAATGCACCTGTAAAAACCGTTCGAAGCAATCGGCAGGAAGCTAATTTTCCTAATCTGGAAGAAAAAGAAAACCTAAAACAGTTTTATTTAGCCCAATCACGACGACTATGCCCTACCGTATCAGTCGATCGTTCGGAATCACAACGTCTGGGAGCGTTACACCACAAAATCAAACATTTTATTAAAGCGTTAACCAACCTCGACCGTTCATGGGAAAATGGGATGCCGGAGATGCAAAAGGCTTGCCTGCATTTCTTTTCTTTACAAAACTCACCTCGCACAGAGTGTCAAAAGATTTTTGAAGAATGGGCGAAATGGTCGAACTTCCTGATATCAGCTTCTTGCTATCGTGGTTTTGTCAGTCAGATGTTGCAGGATTATCAACGTCAATTACGTGACTTGGAAAAGCTCTTGGGCGGCAAACCTTCCGAAACTTTGGAGAATGTATCTGACCGTTAAGTCATACAGATAGATATTGCATCGAACTGACGCTAAAAGTAGTTCGTTTCTTGACGGTTTTAATTCTTTTCCGTGCAGAAATGAGCTAAATGATAATTTTGCGGAGTGCCCTGAAAGGGCTTAATTATATAGCGTAGGGCAACGCCCTACGTAAAAACGACAATCTGAATTTGCGCCCTGAAAGGGCATAATTGTATACAGTTCCGCCCTTTCAGGGCTTGTGGCTGGTGTGTCTTTTTCGTAGGGCGTTGCCCTACGCTATATAATTAAGCCCTTTCAGGGCACCCCAATAAATATATAATTGTAAGGCTTTCAGCCTAACTGCTAAATTCCCATTTAACCGATAAATTCCCATTTAATTAAGAACCGTGCAGAAATGAATGAAATTTTTTCCTACTATAAAGTTGAAAAACATAAAAACATCTGCCACCTGCAACCAAACGCGTGTAACACACTAATTAATAAATAGTTGGAACGTTGCAGATAGCTGCGGCAGATAGGTTGCAGATAAAGTATCTGCCACACGTTATATAATCAAAGAAAAAGCCTGGATTCCTTTGTGCAAAGCTATGGGATAATTGGGGGGACTCTATGGAGAAATGGTGGTGTCTCTACGGGGAAACGACAGTATCCTTACGTAGAAACTGTGGTGTCCCGCCTTAGAAACTCTCGTTTCCTGCCGTGGAAACTGTAATTTCTAATGCCGGAAACGACAGTTCCCCGCCTGGAAACGGGAAGTTAATGTATACAATAAACTTTTGTCCTCCTGGAGAATTAGCTTATGTAAGGTTTATACTGTGTGGCAGATACTTTGATCTGCAACCTATCTGCAACAGTATCTGCAACGCTCCAACTACTTATCAGCTAGCGCATTACACGCGTTTGGTTGCAGGTGGCAGATGTTTTCATGTTTTTTCAACTTTATGGTAGTTCCCCAAAGCTTCAAATAAAAACAATTATGACACCCTACCATTGGTACGATGTCATAATCTTAATAGAACCATGCCAAGAAACCGAAGTCATAATGGCATGATGAAATTACACTAACCTAATTTATTTATTTTTCTTCCAAAGCTTGCTCATATCTTCCAATGTCTTGCCTTTCGTTTCAGGTACCCAACGCCAAACGAAGATGGCAGCAGCCACACAGATTATGCCATATAAACTATATGCAAACATCGGGCTGAAGTCGTACAGTGCCGGGAAAGTAGAAGATACAATGTAATTGAATATCCATTGGAATGCTACGGCGATTGCTACCGCTTTACCACGGATCGTGTTCGGGAATATTTCCGAGATCAATACCCAGCAAATCGGTCCCCAAGACATCATAAAGAATGCTGCATACACAATCACTGAAAGTACCGGGAGAACACCCTTTATTGCCATGCTATCACACATTGCTACCGCAAATGCACCTACAGCCATACCAATAGAACCGATTATCAATAGTGGTTTACGTCCGAAGCGGTCTACTGTGAAGATTGCAACCAATGTAAAGACAATGTTTACAATACCCATAATAACTGTCTGCATCATGCCACCTCCTTCTGCACCTGCATTTTCGAAAATACGAGGAGCATAATAAAGTACCGCATTAATACCGATAGCCTGTTGGAATACAGAAAGCAAAATACCGATCACAATTACTGCCACTCCATAAGTAAAGATTTTCTCTGTCTTTTCATGAGCAGTAGCTTTAATATCATTAAGAATTTCCTGTGCTTTTGTCTTACCATTGATCTTTTCAAGGATCGAATAAGCCTTTTCATCCTGCTGTATCAATACAAGATAACGAGGAGTCTTGGGAACAAAGAACAATAACAGACCGAAGAAAGCGGCAGGGAAAGCTTCCGAACCGAACATGTAACGCCATCCTTCATAAACAGTCCACATATCAGATTCAGCACTAACAGACAGTACACCTGCTGCATCTTTCAAAATAATAGGATTTTGATGGTCGCCCATAATCAGGAAATTCACGAAGTATACTACCAACATACCGAAGATGATAGCAAACTGGTTACACGATACAAGCGTTCCACGAATATTAGAAGGAGCAATTTCAGCAATATACATCGGACAGACTGCAGAAGCCAGTCCAACACCGATACCGCCCAAAACACGATACAAATTAAAAGCAATCAGCAAATCCATGTTCGGCTTTCCATATTCGAAAAACAAGACTTCCGGATAATAGGAACCTAATGCTGAAAGGAAAAAGAGTACGGCAGCAAGCCTTAGAGAATTACGACGTCCCAAACGGGAAGCAAATATACCGGAGATCGCACCACCCAGTACACAGCCAATCAATGCGCTGGAAGATGTGATTCCATGCATTACTTTATTGTATTGAAAATCAGAGGCCGAAAGGAAAAAAGCCTCCAAGCCTTTCTCTGCACCGGAAATAACCGCTGTATCGTATCCGAAAAGCAGTCCTCCCAAAATGGCGACAGAGGTTATCGAATATAGGTAGAGTTTACTACCTTCGTTCGTTGTATTAATCATGGTTATAAGTAGATAAAGTAGTGTTGTAGTAGTTGGATTTATATCACCACAGATTTCACAGATTGACACAGATAAAATTCAAAATAAGAGAGAAGAAAATCAATCTGTGACAATCCGTGTAATCTGTGGTGGGGTTAATTAGCAATACATATTCAGAATTGCTTCATAAAGTTCTTGTTTACCGCTAGTCTGCTTCGGTTCACCGTTTGCTTTTGCATAAGCAACTACATCTTCCAAAGTCAACTTGCCATCTTCAAACTCCTTACCTTTACCGCCATCAAATGAAGCGTAACGGTCAGCCAGCATTTTCTTATAGGGAGATTCGTTCAGCAGAGCAGCTGCGCTTTCCAATGCACGAGCCATAGCGTCCATACCTGCGATGTGAGCGATGAAGATATCTTCCAGGTCAGTAGAGTTACGACGAGTTTTAGCGTCGAAGTTTGTTCCACCGTTACCCAAGCCACCGTTGCGGATAATTTGCATCATAGCTTGTGTCAGTTCGTAGTTGTCAATCGGGAATTGGTCTGTATCCCAACCATTCTGATAATCACCACGGTTAGCGTCGATAGAACCCAACATGCCGTTGTCTACTGCTACTGCCAATTCGTGTTCGAAAGTGTGACCAGCCAAAGTTGCGTGGTTTACTTCAATGTTCACTTTGAAATCTTTATCCAAGCCATGAGCTTTCAGGAATCCGATTACTGTTTCTGTATCTACATCATACTGATGTTTTGTCGGTTCCATCGGTTTCGGCTCAATCAGGAAAGTACCTTTGAAACCACGGGCACGAGCATAATCACGAGCGATGGTCAGCATTTTTGCCAAGTGTTCTTTTTCACGTTTCTGATCTGTATTCAGAAGAGACATATAGCCTTCACGGCCACCCCAGAATACATAGTTCTGACCACCCAGTTCGATCGTTGCATCGATTGCATTCTTAATCTGAACAGCAGCACGAGCTACTACGTCAAAATCAGGGTTAGTAGCAGCACCGTTCATATAACGTGCATGGCCAAATACGTTGGCAGTACCCCACAACAGTTTGATGCCAGTTTCTGCTTGTTTCTGTTTTGCATAAGCTACGATTGCTTTCAGGTTAGCTTCGTATTCTTCGATGCTTGCACCTTCAGAAACCAAGTCTACATCGTGGAAACAGTAGTATTCGATACCCATTTTCTGCATGAATTCGAAACCTGCATCCATTTTATCTTTTGCAGCTTGTATAGCGTCAGCATTACTATTCCAAGGGAATTGTTTTGTTCCGCCACCGAATTGGTCGCCACCTTCAGCACACAAAGTATGCCACCATGCCATAGCAAATCTCAACCAATCTTTCATCTTCTTACCGTTGATAACCTTTTCAGCATCGTAGTAACGGAATGCCATCGGATTCTTACTATCTTTACCTTCGAACTTAATCTTTTCAATTCCCGGGAAAAATTCTTTTGTTGCCATAATTCTTTTATTTTTAAAATGGTTATTATTTAAATTGTTAATTATTTATCTGAAGACAGAACCGGAGCCGGTATGTTACCGGTCATCGACTTTTCAAGACGGTATTTCCATTTTGCATACGCGTCAGCATATTCCTGGCGTTTTGCCACATTAGGCTCAATCACATCCAGTTTGTCAAGCGTAGCAAATGCCTCATTGTTATCCTTGTAGATACCTGCACCGATGCCCGCACCTTTCGCAGCGCCTACGGAACCATCCGTATCGTAAAGCTCGATAGTGGCTCCTGTGACTCCTGCCAAAGTATCGCGGAAGATAGAACTCAAAAACATATTAGCGTGTCCGGCATGGATCATCTTCACAGGAATTCCCATTTGCTCCATGATATCAATGCCATATTTAAAAGAGAATACAATACCTTCTTGAGCGGCACGGATAATGTGGTGTTTGCCATGCGTATTAAAATCCAGTCCACGGATACTGCAACCGATTTCTTTATTATTCAGCATACGTTCGGCACCGTTACCAAAGGGCAGGATACTGATTCCCGCACTGCCGATAGGCGCTTTGGAAGCCAATACATTCATTTCATTATAAGATATTCCTTCGGGAGCAATGTTGCGTTTTACCCATGAATTGAGAATACCCGTTCCGTTGATGCAAAGCAATACTCCCAAACGTGTCTGATCTATGGTATGATTGACATGCGCAAAGGTATTGACGCGTGACTGCGGATCATAGTTCACTTCACCGTTCACGCCATAAACCACTCCCGATGTTCCTGCCGTAGAAGCAATCTCTCCCGGATTAAACACATTCAAAGAAAGGGCATTGTTAGGCTGGTCGCCTGCACGATAAGTAATCGGTGTCCCTTCTTTCAGTCCAAGCTCTTTGGCAGCTATTGCATTTACACGTCCCTGCTCTGCAAAGGTCGGTTTAATATCTGCAATCAAAGAAAAATCAAACCCGTAATAATTCATTAAGAAATCAGCCACCCGGTTGTTCTTGAAATCCCAGAACATACCTTCCGAAAGTCCGGAAACAGTTGTGCAGATTTCTCCACTCAACTTCATGGCAATATAATCGCCCGGCAGCATTATCTTATCAATCTGCTCATAGATGGCAGGTTCGTTTTCTTTAATCCACGCCAACTTGGAAGCGGTAAAATTTCCCGGTGAGTTCAACAAATGAGAAAGACATCTCTCCTCCCCGATTGTCTCAAACGCTTTCTGACCGTATGGCACCGCACGGGAGTCACACCAGATGATAGCAGGACGCAATACATGCTGATTCTTATCAACACAAACCAATCCGTGCATCTGATAAGAGATGCCGATGGCTTTAATTTCAGCGGCACTAACTCCGGATTCGGTCATAATAGCCTGCGTGGACAACTTTAAGTTTTCCCACCAACTTTCAGGATCTTGTTCCGCCCATCCGGGATTCACTGCAATAATATTCGCTTCTGTTTTCGGAAAAAATGCCGAGGATACACATTTACCAGTCTCCGCATTTACCAAACTCGCTTTTACAGACGAGCTACCTATGTCATAACCTAATAGAAACATAATTTTATTTACGATTAAACGATTTACTATTTACGATTTACGCTCAATGTCCGACAATTAATGCTTTAACATCCAACGCCTAATACTTAATACTTGATACTTAATACTTGAACAGGGTCTACCTTCTTACCTTATTATATATCTTCTTATCAAATTTATAATAACGGGCAGCACGGTGAGCCACTCCTTGTTGTTTTTCTTCCAAAGGAACTACATATTCCATCATTGCTATTTTTTTATGGAAGTTACGCACGTCCACGGCTTTGTCGTATACTAATTCAAAAAGAGTCCTTAATTGTGCGGCTGTAAATTTACGCGGAAGCAGTTCGAACAACATGGAAGGATTAAATTCTACGAACTGACGAATATAAGTCATTGCCTCCTTTATTATCAGATTATGGTCGAAAGCCAGTGTTTTCACGTCTTTCAAAGCGACCCAGCAAGCCTGGTGATCGTCCAGATTCTTATCCAACGTACGATCTATCTTCACCATCGACAAATATGCAATGGTAACAATACGCTCCACTTTTGACTGCATAGCTCTTTCCAACCAGCGTACATCTTTCGGATTACTCGTTCTGTTTTTAGAACCAAATGCTTTAAACTGCATCAGATTCACATTTTTAAGTCCTGTCAGTTCATACAAAACTCGTTGTGCAGCTTCATCCAGGGCTTCATCCATATAGATAAGACTTCCGGGAAGTTTCATATCATGATATACTTCTCCATTATCCTCACCTGCACGTTTTACAAGCAACACTTTCAGTTGTTCTCCGTCAAAACCAATCACTACACAGTCCACTGATATATGATTGTTTGCTAAAGGTGTATTTTTCTGTAAATTTTGCATATCTATTTCTTTAAGACGATGCAAATATAGAGGCTAAAAACCATCAAAACAAAAATAAGAACCATGCTATAAAACATTGTTTTTCATATAAATACATATCATACATTCTACAATATGAATAGTTAGTGTTATCTTACGAATTACAATATGTATTTTAGTATTTCCACGGGTGAGTAATTGTATAAAGTACAAAAACTAGATGGACGCTTTATTATCAGTACTTTTCATATCTTTTCCAACAGACACCCGGAAAGGTACTTATTGTATTTTAAACGATATGTCATTTTGTACCTTATCGTTTTTTATTCTATCTTTGTCGGGTAAATATTAAAAAATCTAAAATGGAACGTCATCCAGTCATTTTATCCATTGCCGGCTCCGATTGTTCGGGAGGCGCAGGTATTCAGGCAGACATAAAAACAATCTCGGCTTTAGGAGGCTATGCAGCATCGGCCATTACTGCTATCACCGTACAAAACACACTGGGGGTACGTGCCGTACAGTCCATTTCTCCGGATATGGTTCGTGGGCAAATAGAAGCCGTGATGGACGACCTGCAACCGGTTGCCATCAAAATAGGAATGATAAATGACATTCAGATCGTTCGTGTAATTTCCGACTGTCTACAAAAATATTCGCCTGCATACGTCGTTTACGATCCGGTAATGGTGTCTACCAGCGGAAAGAAACTTATGACAGATGAAGCGATAGAAGAAATCAAAAAAGAACTTTTACCGCTTGTCACACTAATCACCCCTAATATTGATGAAGCAAAAGTACTTACAGGTAAAAGTATTCACAACATTCAGGATATGCAGACCGCTGCCAAAATGCTGACGGATGATTATCAGACTAATGTCTTACTAAAAGGCGGACATCTGGAAGGAGACAATATGTGCGACCTTTTGCATACGTCCGAATTTATCTACCATATATATGAGGAGAAAAAAATAGAAAGCCATAATCTGCATGGAACGGGATGCACCCTCTCTTCCGCTATTGCCACCTATCTAGCCAAAGGCTACCCCATGCGAGAATCCATCCAGCATGCGAAAACATATATCACTCAAGCCATTATCGCAGGAAAAGAATTGAATATCGGCCATGGCAACGGCCCTTTATGGCATTTTCCGGACACCGTTGCACAAATGTGTACTTTTTGTGCGGTTGTATCATAAAAATACGTAACTTTGCACCCGCAATTAAAAATCAATTAAATAATAAAAATATGAAAGCATTTGTATTTCCCGGTCAAGGCGCTCAATTTGTAGGAATGGGTAAAGACCTGTATGAAAACTCAGCTTTAGCAAAAGAATTGTTTGAAAAAGCAAATGATATCCTCGGATATCGCATTACAGATATCATGTTCGACGGCACAGACGAAGATCTTCGTCAGACAAAGGTTACTCAACCTGCCGTTTTCCTTCATTCTGTTATTTCTGCTCTTTGCATGGGCGACGACTTCAAACCGGAAATGACTGCCGGTCACTCACTTGGTGAGTTCTCTGCATTGGTTGCTGCCGGTGCATTGAGTTTTGAAGATGGATTGAAGCTTGTGTATGCACGTGCAATGGCTATGCAGAAAGCTTGCGAAGCTACTCCTTCCACCATGGCTGCTATTATCGCATTGCCGGATGAAAAAGTAGAAGAAATCTGTGCAGCAGTAAATGCAGAAGGTGAAGTTTGCGTACCGGCCAACTACAACTGTCCGGGACAAATCGTTATCTCCGGCTCTGTACCGGGTATCGAAAAGGCTTGCGAACTGATGAAAGCTGCCGGAGCCAAACGTGCTCTTCCGCTGAAAGTGGGTGGTGCTTTCCATTCTCCATTGATGGATCCTGCTAAAATAGAACTGGAAGCTGCTATCAAAGCTACCGAAATACATACTCCTAAATGTCCGGTATATCAGAATGTGGATGCACTTCCTCACACTGACCCTGCAGAAATCAAAAAGAATCTGGTTGCCCAATTGACTGCTTCCGTACGTTGGACACAATCAGTAAAGAATATGGTTGCTGACGGTGCTACTGATTTTACAGAATGTGGCCCGGGTGCCGTACTTCAAGGATTGATTAAAAAGATTGACGGTACTGTCAATGCTCACGGTATTGCATAAATATCCGTAAGACAGACTTCATCTTTAAATGATATAGAGCGTGTTGGTAACTATTGCCAACACGCTTTTTTTATATGAAAACCATAGGTGGAATACAAACGAACATGTTGTAAAACACCCTGATACTTTTCTTTTCCGGCAAACTTTCCGAATCTTTCTTTTGTTTTTATTATAGGAATCATTTACTCAAATTTATGAGCCATGAAAATACATGAATATCAAGCGAAAGAGATTTTCTCCAAGTACGGAATACCTGTCGAGAGGCACACTTTATGCCGTACTGCCGCAGGCGTCCTGGCTGCATACCGGAGGATGGGAACAGACAGAGTGGTTATAAAAGCACAAGTATTAACCGGAGGCCGGGGAAAAGCCGGAGGAGTGAAACTGGTAAACAATACGGAAGATGCTTATCAGGAAGCCAAGAACATTCTCGGAATGAGCATTAAAGGTCTTCCTGTCAATCAAGTTCTGGTCAGCGAAGCGGTTGATATTGCTGCAGAATATTACGTCAGTTATACCATCGACCGGAATACACGTTCTGTCGTTCTGATGATGAGTGCATCCGGTGGTATGGATATTGAAGAGGTAGCCCGTCAGACACCGGAGAAAATCATCCGATATTCAATCAATCCATTCATTGGCCTTCCCGACTATCTGGCAAGGCGTTTTGCTTTCACTCTCTTCCCCCAAATGGAACAGGCAGGAAAAATGGCTGCCATCCTTCAGGAACTTTATAAAATCTTTGTGGAGAATGACGCGTCGTTAGTGGAAGTAAATCCGCTGGCACTTACAAAGAAAGGTACGTTAATGGCCATTGACGCAAAGATCGTTTTTGATGACAATGCGCTCTATCGGCATCCGGAGATTCATGCTTTGTTTGATCCGACGGAAGAAGAAAAAGTGGAAGCAGATGCCAAAGATAAAGGATTCAGTTATGTTCACATGGACGGCAATATCGGTTGTATGGTAAATGGCGCCGGACTTGCCATGGCTACTATGGACATGATTAAACTTTACGGCGGTCAGCCTGCTAATTTTCTCGACATCGGTGGCAGCTCCAATCCTGTCAAGGTTATTGAAGCTATGAAACTCTTATTGCAGGATGAGAAAGTAAAGGTGGTCCTGATTAATATTTTCGGTGGGATCACTCGTTGCGATGATGTAGCAATGGGACTTCTTCAGGCATTCGAGCAGATAAACAGCAATGTCCCCGTCATCGTCCGGCTTACAGGCACCAATGAACATATCGGACGGGAACTGTTACGGAATTACAGCCGTTTCCAAATAGCCACAACGATGAAAGAGGCTGCTCTTATGGCTCTGAAAGCATAATACGTACCAAATCACTAAAAAATAAAGCAATTATGAGCATACTAATAGATAAATCCACCCGTTTGATTGTGCAGGGAATCACTGGCAGAGACGGGCTTTTCCATGCCAAGAAGATGAAAGAATACGGAACCAATGTGGTCGGGGGTACTTCTCCGGGCAAAGGAGGAACAGATGTGGACGGAATCCCCGTATTCAACACCATGTATGATGCTGTCGAGCAGACAAAGGCTAATACCTCCATCATTTTCGTTCCGGCACGTTTTGCGGCAGATGCTATCATGGAGGCAGCGGACGCAGGCATCCGTATCATAGTCTGCATTGCAGAAGGAATTCCCACACTGGACGTGATTAAGGCGCATCGGTTTGCCGAACAAAAAGGCGCCATGTTGATCGGGCCTAACTGTCCGGGACTTATCTCTCCGGGAAAAAGCATGGTTGGCATCTTACCAGGACAAGTCTTTTTAGAAGGAAATGTAGGTGTTATCAGCCGTAGCGGAACACTTACTTACGAAATTGTGTATCACTTAACAGCTAATGGAATGGGACAATCCACCGCTATCGGCATAGGAGGCGATCCTGTTGTAGGACTTCACTTCCGCCAACTGCTGGAAATGTTTCAGAATGATCCGGAAACAGAAGCAATCGTCCTGATTGGAGAGATTGGAGGAAATGCGGAAGAACAAGCGGCCGAATATATCCGTAATAATGTAACTAAACCTGTGGTTGCATTTATTGCCGGCCAATCAGCTCCTCCGGGAAAACAAATGGGGCATGCAGGCGCTATTATTTCAGGAAGTTCCGGTTCGGCAAAAGAGAAAATTGAATCTTTGGAAGCAGCTGGTATCCGAGTGGCACAAGAGCCTTCGGATATACCCAAACTATTGAAAAAGTAACCTCCAAAAGAGAAATAAAAAACAGAAGTAGTAATATTACAGATGCAGATTCACTCAAAATAAGTAATTTCATACTTATCATTTTAAGTGAATCTGCATTTATTTTACATACCTTTCTTTATACCTAATTTTATAAGAAGAGCATTCATCGGATAAGCGCAAAAGAAACCGAAAAGCATAGCCAACTGCATCATAAACCAAAATATCCATGTATCTTTGGGCAATGGCTCATTGATGAACAGCACAAAATAAACAATTGCCATCCAACCGTACATTCCTACCTGCCAGGATAAAAGAGAAAAGAAATCTGCTTTGAAAGCGCGAGTTAATGCATTCCCTACGGAGATTTTTTCCATTTCCCGAATCGCATAAAACTGAAAATAAACGCCAATAATCAAAGCCAATACAAAATCAAGTACCCAATTCCCAACAAGTTGACTGCCTGCAACAGTTACAGGAACATAATTCGTAAACCACTCTCCTATGATATCTGCCAATGTGCAGCCTGCGCCACAATGAAGAGCCGACAAAGCTACCGATTGCCAATAAGGACGCCTCATCTCTCCCATTGACATCCCCATATCCATCCCCTTCATATCAGGCATATTCATATCTTTCATGTCAGACATGCCCACCCCTTTCATCCCGTCATCCTCCATCTTCATCGGACTGCTCCGTCCGAACTTATTATACGCCCATAAAGCTAAATAACTTCCCCACAATGCAGATAATATCCAAACTGCATTCATTATTTTCATTGATTGCGGACGATGTGTCAGGTCTATGGCAATATGTACTGCTATTCCGATACCTGAACAGACTAAGAATACGGCTATTAAATTGAGCATGATTGTATGTTTTAAAAGATTCAGACTACAAAACATACTTTATTTGCGAATAGTTCAGCCCACTACTTTTTAATTTTGCCTGTCGAACTATTCCACACACGAGTTGTTATCATTTCATAATCAAAACAATAAAAATATGAGCAGACGTAGACAATTAGAGCATGAAGTATCTGTTGCTCAAGAAAGAATAAAGAAAGCTGCAAAAGATACACCGAAGAATATCCTGAAATTATGGGAACAAGAGCTGGTAGACCTGGAATTGGAACTCAATAATATGGTGGATGATGAAGAAGATAATAATGAGGATTAACAGAAGAAGGGCGCGCTAGTTTCCTAGTGCGCCCTTCTCTATTACTGTCTATTTATTCAGTATTAGTTCTTTGGCAATGCTTCTTTCACTACCATTGAACGACCTACATATTCTGCACCGTTCAATTGTTTGATAGCGTTGTTAGCTTCTGCATCATCCGGCATTTCGATAAACGCAAAGCCTTTTGATCTTCTAGTTTCACGATCTGTGATTAACTTTACTGAAGCAACTGTTCCATACTCTTCCATTACATTTCTCAAATCCGATTCCTTAACATTATAGCTAAGATTTCCAATGTACAAATTCATAAAATACAAATATAAAAAATTAATAATTCAATAAGAAAGTTTTAGGAAGATCTTAATTAGAGATGGATATGCTCAAATAAATGAGAAGATACACGTAAAAAAATCAAATCGTAATAAACCTCTTTATTGTTGTTGGTACAAAGGAAAGCATTATTTGGAGATATTGCACTATATTCCCTCCTTTTTCTTTTCTCAAAACATCTTTTTTATGAAAATAGGCCAATACTTAACGTTCGCATTCTTTTATATCGGGCTATTTCATACCAATCACCGGATTAGTCTTCTATAGTTTCTTTGTTATAAGCTCTTTGAAAAACAAATACTTATAGTTAATTCTGCATCAGAAAATTAAAGGCTACCTTCTTTGAAACAGAAGATAGCCTTTATTATATACCAATTTACGTTTGCAGATTATCCACAATGGAAATACTTATGTACGAGATCTAACATCTCCATCGGCTTTCCTTCCAAATCCGCACGCAACGTTTTATCTTCGTAACTGCGAAGTCTGCGGATGATACCATCAATCATTGCCGGACTAAAGACATTATATTGTTCAAAGATTGCCCGTTGTTGTTGCAGGCAATCAGCAGAAGCCTCACAGCTATCCGGCAGTTGTGCCAGTGAATTCAGTTTATCTTCATTCTCTTTCTGATGGATATTCACATTCACATACGTCTTTTGAGCGATATCCAACGCATTCTCAATTTCAAAACCATGACGGCAGGCAACAGCCAAACCGGCCAACAGTTGATATAAATCCGCCGAACCATCCGGAGAACGCATTTCTACAGTCTGCTTCTGGCTGGTGTCAAAATGGCTTTCGGCTTCCAACGGATTGGCCAATGTACACATATCTGTTTTTGCGGCCCATCCCAATGGTACACGTACTAATACGGAACGGTTACGATCTCCCCAACAAACATTGGTAGGTGCCTCCTGATGAGGAACAAGACGGAAATAAGAAGTAGGATTGGTATTTCCAAAGGCAGTGATTGAAGGAGCAAGCACCATCATTCCGGCAATTGCTTTACGCGCTGTTTCCGACAAAACGCCGTCTTTCAACATTTGGTTCTTTCCGTCTTTCATGATACGCATGTGTACATGCAAGCCCGACCCTGCCTTACCGGCTGTAATTTTAGGAGCAAAGGTCACATTATATCCATATCTGTATCCCAGATTACGAATCACCCATTTGGCAATCATCAACTGATCTGCCGCCTGCGATACAGGAACCGGCAGGAACTCAATCTCATTCTGCTCATAAATATAGCCATCCAGCGTAAAATTACCCACTTCGGAGTGTCCATACTTTATTTGCCCGCCTGTCTGTGCGATATAAGACATACATTGAGTACGGAACTCATTGAATTTAGCGTATGGACCCGATTCGTGATAACCACGTTGGTCGGTTGCTTGAAACATACCTGTATCCGGGGCTATTACATAATATTCCAATTCGCCCATTGCCTGAAATTCCATTCCGGTAACTTCTGTAAAAGTTTTGCTTGCTTTGTAAAGGGTGTGTTCTGGTGCACTTTCGAGGGGTTCGCCGTCTTTGTTGAAGAAAGAGCAAAGCATGGACAGCGTCGGAATCTCGGCAAACGGATCAACGAATGCAGTGCAGAAACGGGGAATCACATAAAGGTCACTACTGCCCGCTTCTATGAAAGAAAAAAGACTGGAGCCGTCTACCCGTTCTCCACAAGTAAGAATAGCTTCCAGATAAGCTTGATTGTTGATGACAAAGTTCAGGGTTTTCAGACGACCGTCTCCCGCCGGATACATGAAATTGACCATGCGGATATCTTTTTGCTGGATAAATGAGATAATGTCGGCTTTGGTAAACTCTGAAGTTGGCTTTTGAAGGAATGCTACCAACTGGTTAGCATTCATTGACAAATCTTGATTCATAATCGGTTGTTTTTCGTTGTTGTATGATTAAAAACGGTTTGTTAAATGCCAAAGATAACGAAAAGATTCTACTCCTTAAAACGTTTTAAATCTTTCCGGCTAAAAATCCATTCCGGAGTATATAGTTTCCCCGCATCCGTTTCCGCCAATTCATACCAGGGGGAAAGGCTGCGACTGACAGGATTTACAAGAATATGAATCTGTTGTGCAGGCATATAGCTCTGCGCCAACAGGAATACTTTCTTTTTGGTAGCCGGATGAACAGCAACATCTACAACAATAACTGCATGTCCGGGTGAGCCTCCTTTAATAAACACATCACCGGGTTGCAAAGAAGTATAAGACACAGCCTGAAGCTCGCGGGATAAAGAAGCCGTTCCGGCATACATAAAGACCATATCGAGATAGTTACGGAAAGTTTTATAGGAATAATCCACTCCTTTGCCCGCAGCATACCATTGCACTTGATTGCCGCTGACTTTTATCCGATTTCCTTCCGCCCATTTCTTATACCCGGCAGGGAAACCATTGGTGAAGTTGAATTTTATTTCTCCATATCGTTTATGTTTCCACAGATATTCCGCCCGCAAACGCATTACCGCATCGGCACACTGTTGCAAATCACGGTTACCTATCTCCATATCGATTACAGCGTAAGCTGCAGACTGATTCGATTTTTCTTTTCCATTATAAAGCATCACTTTACTACCTTTCGGCATCAAAGGCAAATTACGTAAGTAACCTGTAAACGAATGATCGGAACAAGCCTCCCTGACATATCCCGTCGGAGGAGCGATTCTTGTAGCAACCGTTTCTTGTCCCCACAATTGCAGGGATGTACAAAGTAACCCTATATATATTAGTAAATACTTCATAACGCTTCTCTTTATATTCTGTTCCGGACAAATATAAGTAATTATTGTTTAAAAAGAGGATGAATGTCTATTTTTATTTTAACTTTGTACAAAGACCTACATACATAACTAAAATTGATAAGCTATGGACATCCAAACATTTATTCAGAACTTCAAGGAGGCATTCGGAGAGAATGCCGAATTACCTCTTGTATTTTGGTATTCAGATATACTGGAAGGAACAGCAGAGAAAATTAACGGTTGCTTCTTTAAAGGCATGAAGACTGTCAGAGAAGGTGGTACTATCAGCTTGAATGCAGAAAATATCGGTTGCGGTGGCGGCAAATTCTACACAGGTTTTACAGAAATGCCTGAACGCGTACCGACTTTTGTCTCACTAAAAGAACGATATAAACAGACTCCGGAAATGGTCATTGAATTTATCCGGCAACTCGGAGTTCCGAGGACAGAAAAGAAATACCTTCATTTTGCCCGTATAGACAAAGTGGCAAGTCTGGAACAAATGGAAGGCGTCATGTTTATCGCCAATCCTGATATGCTTTCCGGACTGACTACATGGGCTTACTATGATAACAATGCCGAAGATGGTGTCGTTTCCTTATTCGGTTCCGGTTGCAGTTCCATAGTGACACAAGCCACTCTTGAAAACCGCAAAGGAGGCAAGCGGACATTTATTGGTTTCTTCGATCCGTCGGTGCGTCCGTACTTTGAAGCGGATAAGTTGAGTTATACGATACCTATGTCCAGATTCAGAGAAATGTGTGGGACTATGCGCCAAAGTTGCCTGTTTGATACGCATGCATGGGGAAAGATCCGGGAAAGAATGGGCGCCGAATAAGGCAAAAGTACAAACCAAATAGTTTCAAAATATGTTTCAAGCTTTGAAACTGTTTGTTTCTCGGTGTGAAACGAATGGTTTCAAGCGGTGAAACAAACAGTTTCCCGTAGTGAAACAAAGTGTTTCAAATAGGCTTGAAACTTTTCTGTCCCATTTTTAATATCATAAAGTAAATGCTTAAATTAGTTCGTATTATAAGTTGTTATTCAAAACGCAACGAAGTCTCCTTTTTTCTATTAACTAATTTTAGACAGTTACTTTAGCAAATAGTTCTTTGTCCGGATTAAACCTTTTCTGCGGAAAGAAGTCTAATTTTTTATATATTATCGTTCTATTAAACTTTAAAGTTATCAACGAAAATGGAAACATCTGCTAAACTCTATTCACTGAATTACAGCAATGTAAGGACTTACCTCTTTGCCCTGCTATTTGTGGCAGGCAACATTGCACTTCCACAAATCTGTCATCTTGTACCATACGGTGGTCCTACTTTATTGCCGATCTATTTTTTCACGTTGATCGCAGCTTATAAATATGGCTTTCGTGTGGGATTACTGACAGCAATTCTTTCTCCTGTCATCAATCACCTGTTATTTGCAATGCCATCGGGAGCTGCACTCCCCATTATATTGATAAAATCCGCTTTACTTGCCGGTACTTCCGCCTTGGCTGCACGAACACTGAAATCCGTTTCTTTATGGGCTATTCTCGGTGTCGTTCTCTCCTATCAGATTATAGGAACTGCTTTTGAATGGGCATTCATCGGAAATTTCCATGCAGCAGTGCAAGATTTCCGCATTGGTATTCCCGGTATGTTAATTCAATGGTTTGGCGGCTACACCCTACTGAAAGCGATTGCAAAACTCTAAAGTAAAATCAAAAATGGACAGAAGGGACTTTTTAAAAACAGTAGCCATAACCGGTGCCGCATTGAGTATTCAGCATTCGGAGGCAATGGAGATATTAACCCAGACTATTAATAATACGAACGGAGGCAATCCGGACTTGGTAGCCGTCATGGGTGGAGAACCGGAAGCTATGTTCCGCCGTGCTATCAGCGAACTGGGCGGTATGAAACAATTCGTCAAACCGGGACAGAAGGTGGTCGTAAAACCTAATATCGGTTGGGATAAAGTGCCGGAACTGGCAGGAAACACCAACCCGCAACTGATTGCTGAAATCGTGAAACAATGCTTTGCTGCCGGAGCTAAAGAAGTGACCGTATTCGACCATACGTGTGACGATTGGCAGAAGTGCTACAAAAACAGCGGCATCGAAGCGGCGGCAAAAGCTGCCGGAGCAAAAGTAATGCCTGCTCATTTGGAGTCTTATTACAAGCCGGTAAACTTACCCAACGGTCAGAAGATGAAAAAAGCAAAGATACATGAAGCCATCCTGAATTGCGATGTATGGATCAATGTTCCCATCCTGAAAAATCACGGGGGCGCCAATCTGACTATCTCAATGAAAAATCACATGGGAATTGTCTGGGATCGTGGATTTTTCCACCAGAATGACTTGCAACAATGTATTGCCGATATCTGTACACTGGAAAAGAAAGCTGTGCTTAACGTAGTGGACGCTTATCGTATCATGAAAACCAATGGTCCGCGAGGACGTTCTGCCTCGGATGTCGTGTTAGCGAAAGGACTGTTCATTTCACCGGATATTGTAGCAGTGGACACGGCTGCCGCCAAATTCTTCAATCAAGTACGTGAGATGCCACTAGATACTGTGGGACACCTCGCTAAAGGAGAAGCACTGAAAATAGGAACCATGAACATTGACAAGCTGAATGTCAAGCGAATTAAGATGTAAAATAACAATGTTAAGAAGGCTACGTATTGGAATATCAGCACTTTTATTTGTGCTGATTTCTTTCTTTTTTCTCGATTTTGCAGAAATATTACCGAACAGTTTTCATCGGCTGGCACATTTGCAGTTTGTTCCAGCTGTCCTTTCACTAAGTATAGGTATCTTATTATTTCTCATTGTGTTAACGCTCTTGTTTGGACGCGTTTATTGTTCTACAATTTGCCCTATGGGTATTTTGCAGGATGTCATTGCACGCATTTCAAAATCAACAGGGAAAAAGAAAAAAAGATATAGTTACAGTCCCGCAAAAAATAAATTGCGTTGGGGCGTACTTGGACTGACAGTAATCGGGTTTCTATGCGGATTTACATTTATTGTAGGCCTGCTCGATCCATACAGTGCGTATGGACGTGTAGTAGTGCATATATTCAAACCTATCTACATGTTGGGGAATAATCTGCTGGAATCTGTCTTTTCCAAGTTCGACAATTATACGTTTTATCAGGTAGATACCTCTGTTTTAAGCATTTCTTCTCTTCTCATTGCTGTTATTACTCTTGCAATTATTTTTGTAATGGCATGGAAACACGGGCGGACATGGTGCAATACGGTTTGTCCCGTAGGAACAGTATTGGGATTATTGAGCCGCTTTTCATTATTTAAGATCCGTATCGATACTGCAAAATGTAATGGATGCGGGCTTTGTGCTACCAAATGCAAAGCCTCCTGCATCAATAGTAAGGAACATGCCATTGATTATAGCCGCTGCGTAGATTGTTTCGACTGCCTGGGAGCATGCAAGCAAAAGGCATTGGTCTACAACCCTTCTTTAAAGAAACAACAAGCAAACGTAGAAGTCCCTGTGCCATCATCACCGGACACGGATTCATCCAAACGCCGCTTTTTGGTTGCCGGTCTTGTTACTGCCGGAGCTGCTCCCAAACTCCTGTCCCAAGCCAAAGAATCTGTTGCAAGATTAGAAGGCAAAAAGGCATACAAAAAGGAGAATCCAATCACTCCTCCGGGCTCTATCAGTCGGGAACACTTTCAACAGCAATGTACATCCTGTCATCTTTGTGTCAGCAAATGCCCCTCTCATGTTCTGCAACCTGCTTTTATGGAGTATGGTTTGGCAGGTATAATGCAGCCGACCGTTAGTTTTGAGAAAGGATTTTGTAATTTTGACTGTACTGTTTGCGGAGACGTTTGTCCCAATGGAGCAATTCTTCCCATAAGTGTAGAGCAAAAACATCTTACACAAATGGGATATGTTGTTTTTATCGAGGAAAATTGCATCGTTTATACTGATGGAACCAGTTGCGGAGCGTGTTCCGAGCACTGTCCTACACAGGCTGTGGCAATGGTACCATATAAAGACGGATTAACGATCCCTCATGTAAACAAAGAAATATGCGTAGGTTGTGGAGGATGCGAATATGTTTGTCCTGCCCGTCCATTCCGCGCTATCTATATCGAAGGAAATCCAGTGCAAAAAGAAGCAAAACCTTTTAAAGAAAACGAAGAACATAAAGTGGAGATAGACGATTTCGGATTCTAATCAGCCCCCAGTGCTGGTGTAAAGATTCCATCCGTATATTTGTGCTCTATTGTGATATATTTAAATGCGGATAACAAAACTTTATACTTACGCAATTAAAGTTCCATGTTATCCGCATTTATTGTGTTCTATGGATAACAAAAAACTACTTATAACGTTCTCTTAAAAAAACTATTCATTATATTCCTCCTACTTTCAATAAATTCACTAAATTCGTGGCGAACTAAAGAAAGCAACTCATGGAGGTATTCACAAATAACAGGAATAGCCGGAAATATCAGATTGGCTATGCACTAAGCGGAGGATTTATTAAAGGATTTGCCCATCTGGGAGTTATGCAAGCTCTTTTAGAGCATGATATTAAACCGGAAATCATCTCCGGAGTAAGCGCAGGAGCACTTGCCGGTGTCTTTTATGCAGATGGCAACGAACCCCACAAAGTTCTTGATTATTTCTCCGGACATAAATTCCAGGATTTAACCAAACTGGTAATTCCTAAAAAAGGATTATTTGACCTTTGTGAATTTATAGACTTTCTCCGAACCAACGTAAAAGCCAAAAACTTGGAAGATTTACAACTTCCTCTGATTATCACAGCAACCGACCTCGATCATGGACGCATGGTTCATTTTCACCGCGGCAGTATTGCTGAACGGGTCGCAGCTTCCTGCTGTATGCCTGTTATGTTCGCACCAGTCAATATAGATGGCACTAACTATGTAGACGGAGGATTGATGATGAATCTTCCTGTCTCTACCCTGCGTAGAGTGTGTGATAAGGTGGTGGCTGTCAACGTAAGCCCCATCATGGCAGAGGACTACAAAATGAATATTGTAAGCATTGCTATGCGTTCATTCCATTTTATGTTCCGCGCCAATACTTTTCCAGAAAGGGAAAAGTGTGATTTATTAATCGAACCATACAATCTATACGGATATAGCAATACCGAACTGGAGAAAGCAGAAGAAATCTTCGGACAAGGATATAATACAGCCAATGAAGTACTTAATCAACTGTTGGAAGAAAAAGGGAAAATATGGAAGTAACCTCCTATCCATCGAAAAAAAGAATGAATACGAATATTAATAATCTACTCTATATGAATGACGAAAATAAAATAATTATCTATCAAGTGTTCACCCGTCTGTTTGGAAATAACAACAACCACTGTGTCTACAATGGCGACATTGCCACCAACGGTTGTGGAAAAATGGCTGATTTCACGCTCAAGGCACTTGGTGAAATCAAAAAATTAGGTACTACACATATATGGTATACAGGCATCATCGAACATGCCACTCAAACGGATTATCGCCGTTATAACATCAGTCCGGATCATCCTGCCATTGTGAAAGGAAAAGCTGGCTCTCCCTATGCCATCAAGGATTATTATGATGTAGATCCTGACCTGGCCAACGATGTACAGGGACGTATGAAAGAATTTGAAAATCTGGTACACCGTACACATCGCACAGGTTTGAAAGTGATTATAGATTTTGTACCTAATCACGTAGCACGCCAGTACCATTCGGACGCACAGCCCGACGGTACGACGGAATTGGGGGCTAACGATGACCCCAGTCAATCTTTCAGTCCATACAATAATTTCTATTATATCCCGCAAGCGGAACTTCGTGCCCAGTTCGATATGAAAGACGGTGCAGCAGAGCCTTACCGGGAATTTCCGGCTAAAGCTACCGGTAACAATCGTTTTGATGCTACGCCCAATATCACCGACTGGTATGAAACGGTGAAATTAAACTATGGAGTGGATTATCAGAATGGCGGTACCTGCCACTTCTCCCCGACTCCGGACACTTGGATAAAGATGCTGGACATTCTTCTTTTCTGGGCGTCAAAGAACATTGACGGTTTCCGTTGTGACATGGCAGAAATGGTTCCCGTTGAATTTTGGGAATGGGCTATTCCTCAAGTTAAAGAGGTTTATCCTGAAATACTTTTCATCGCAGAAGTCTATAATCCCAGTGAATATCGTAACTATCTGTTCCGTGGCAAGTTTGATTATCTATATGATAAGGTAGGATTGTATGATACACTGCGGAACGTAGCCTGCGGATATGAATCTGCCACTGCAATCACTCATTGCTGGCAAAGTCTGAATGGAATCGAGAAAAAAATGCTCAACTTCCTGGAGAACCACGATGAGCAACGTATCGCATCTGATTTCTTTGCCGGTAATCCGCGTAAAGGGATTCCCGCACTAATTGTTTCTGCATGTATGAACACCAATCCTATGATGATCTATTTCGGTCAGGAGTTCGGAGAGCTGGGCATGGATAGCGAAGGATTCAGCGGAAGAGACGGACGGACTACCATATTTGATTATTGGAGCGTAGATACTATACGTCGTTGGCGCAACGGAGGAAAGTTTGACGGGAAAATGCTTACTGAAGAACATAAGCACCTCTACTCTATCTATCAAAAAGTACTGACGCTTTGCAACGAAGAGCAGGTAATCAAAAAGGGGGTATTCTTTGACTTGATGTATGCTAATATAAACGGATGGCGTTTCAATGAGCATAAACAATATACTTTTATGCGGAAATACAAAAACGAGATTCTGTTTTTCGTTATTAATTTCGACAGTCAACTGGTAGATGTTGCCATCAACGTGCCTTCACATGCCTTCGACTTTTTGCAGATTCCTCAAATGGAGTCTTATCAGGCCATTGATTTGATGACCGGTGCTAAAGAAGAAATCTGCTTATTACCTTATAAACCGACAGACGTTTCAGTCGGAGGTTATAACGGAAAAATTTTAAAGATTACTTTTTAAGTAAAAAGAGTAAGAACCGCATACTCCTTATCCTCCGGGCATTTATAAGTGAAATGCCCGGAGGATTATTTTATGTACATCGCTCAAACAAATATTCTCAAAGGCTGTTTAGTTATAACTAATTCTCTAAACTCAAAGCTTATGAAGAAATTTATGATTTGTGCGATCACACTGTTTTTGCTATTATCTACATCTGTTTTTGGAGATACCCCTCCCGGCAATGTACAGACAACTTTCAAGAAAATGTATCCCAAAGCAAATGGTATCGCCTGGTCACAAGATGACGGATATTATTGCGCCAACTTTGTAATGAACGGATTTACTAAAAATGTGTGGTTTAACGTCCGAGGGCAATGGGGGATGACACAGACTGACCTTGTTAGCCTTGATCGTCTGTCACCGGCAGTCTATAATGCTTTTGTATCCGGGCCATACGCAAGTTGGGTGGTAGATAATGTGACGATGGTAGAGTTTCCTAAATGGCAAGCTATTATTGTAATTAAAGTAGGCCAAGATAACGTTGACATCAAATATCAGTTATTCTATACTCCACAAGGAGTATTACTGAAAACACGCAACGTGAGTGATATGTATGATATTCTCGGACCAAGTACCTTTTTGGTAAACTAGAACTAAATCATTCAATAGCGCAATATACAAAAAAGCCCCTGCAGATATACAATGATAGTTGCAGGGGCTTCTTATTTAAAGATAAAATTATTTCTTCTTTCTAAGCACTACGGCGGTACGGGCAGGAATGTAGAGTTTCAACCACTCTTTCTTTTCCTTACTGTACAGCGGATCGGCAATAGTAAAGTGCACTACAGAATCATCTGCCAAACCGTTTCCTCCAAATGCAACGTCGTCCGTATTCAATATTACTTCATAAGCTCCCGGAGTTACCAGGAATCCATAGTCGGTAAATGACTGTTTCGGATTAAAGTTAAAGACAAATATAAGGTCTTTACGTCCGTATGCCAATACCTGATCGCCATCATTATGCCATATTTCCTGAACAGGTGTTGCCTGGAAGTCTTTCACGCTCTTCAGAACTTTCAGCATATCCTTATCAAAATCACCCATATAATGATAGGTCAGATTCTTGTTGTCTACCAAATCCCATTGGCGACGGGCATATTTACATGACCATCCGTTACCTTCACGCGGGAAGTCAATCCATTCGGGATGCCCGAATTCATTTCCCATGAAGTTCAGATAACCTCCGTTGATGGTTGAAGAGGTCAATAAACGAATCATCTTGTGCAAAGCGATACCTCGGTTGACAACATAATTTTCATCTCCCTTTTGCATATGCCAGTACATATCGGCATCAATCAGACGGAAGATAATTGTCTTGTCTCCCACTAATGCCTGGTCATGGCTTTCTGCATACGAAATGGTCTTTTCATCCTGACGACGGTTGGTTACTTCCCAGAACATGCTGGAAGGTTTCCAGTCTTCATCAATCTTTTCTTTGATTGTCTTGATCCAATAGTCCGGAATGTTCATGGCCATACGATAATCGAAACCGTAACCGCCATCTTCTATTTTTGCAGCCAGCCCCGGCATACCGGAAACTTCTTCCGCAATGGTTATCGCTTTCGGATTTACCTGATGAATCACTTCATTAGCCAATGTCAGGTAACAAATCGCATTATCATCCTGATGACCGTTGAAATAATCTCCATAGTTACAGAAGGCTTCACCCAAACCGTGACTATAATATAGCATAGAAGTGACTCCGTCAAAACGGAAGCCGTCAAATTTATATTCTTCCAGCCAGTACTTGCAGTTAGACAACAGGAAGTGAATCACTTCGTTCTTGCCATAATCGAAGCATAGAGAATCCCAAGCCGGATGTTCACGACGAACGCCCGGATAGAAATACTGATTCGGATCACCGGCAAAGTTTCCTAATCCTTCTACTTCATTCTTCACTGCATGTGAATGAACAATGTCCATAATCACAGCAATTCCCATCTCATGAGCGGCATCGATCAATGCTTTCAATTCGTCGGGAGTACCAAAACGGGAAGAAGCAGCAAAAAAGCTGGATACATGATAGCCGAAACTTCCATAATAAGGATGTTCCTGAATGGCCATAATCTGGATACAGTTATACCCTTCTTCAGCGATACGGGGAAGTATTTTCTCGCGGAATTCGTTATAAGTGCCCACTTTTTCCTCCCGTTGTGCCATTCCGATATGACATTCATAAATCAACAGTGGATTCGTGTCGGGCTTGAATGTTTTCTTTTTGAATTTATAGGGTTTCTCCGGAGCCCAGACTTGCGCACTGAATATCTTGGTCTGTTCATCCTGTACCACACGAGTAGCCCATGCAGGAATACGCTCGCCTTGTCCGCCTTCCCAGTATACATTCAACTTGTAGAGATCGCCATGATGAATGGCATCCGCCGGCAGGTTAATTTCCCAATTGCCATTCTTTAGTTTTTTCAGCTTATAGGCTGCTTTTTCCTCCCAATTATTAAATGTACCCACCATATAAATATGAGTAGCATTAGGCGCCCATTCACGGAAAGTCCATCCCTTATCGGTGCGATGCAATCCAAAATAAAGATACCCCGATGCAAAATCTGAAAGGGTTTGTTTGCCTTTATTCGTCAATTCAGCTTCCTTGTCTAATACATGCTGATGACGCCCGGTGATAGCACCGGCAAAAGGTTCCAGCCAGGGATCATTTTTTATGAGATTAAGTGTCTTTTCCATATCAGAATTGAATTAGGATTATGCTTTTACTTTTACGATTACTTTTTTCACACCATCCGGAGTGATGCCCGGAGCATGACCGTCTTGCGGGAAGAAGATAGCAAACATTCCCGGTTTTACGGCAACGTATGTTTCTGCCAATCCTTCAAAGAAAGTAATGTCTTTTTCTGCGTTATAAGGTGCATCTGCCGGAACACAATCTTTAGCAGCGGTATACCCCATAATTTCTGTTCCCGACAACGGGATTTGAATATCAATAAATTCGTTATGAGTTTCCAGTTTGGCTTCCTCTTTTGTTTTAGGCTTGGTTTGTGCGATATTCACGAACAGATCTTTCCCTTTCAGTTCTGTCTTACCAATTTCCATGGCTTGGAGGTCACGAGACTTCAAGAAGTCGATGGCTTGTGCAAACAAAGGATTTAAAGACGCATATTTCTCCAGATTTTCTAAAGTATCTACTACCATATAAGTTAAATTTTAAAGTTTATATTCCAGGCATTATTTATTCAAAATCATCAATCGTATAATTTATAAAATCAGCAAACCGCTTGAACTGGCGGAACGCTTTGTCTATCTGTTCCAACATATCCGGCCGGGTAAAGAAGTCATCAGGAACATTATATGAACAAACATACTCTTTACATTTCAAATAATCGACGTACTTGAAGTCTTTCGGGAAACCTTTCGGAGCTGTTTTCAGAAAATCCTCCCCTATCACCGGAAAGTATTTCTTAAACTCCGGATCCTCTACGATCGCAACAAATTCCTCGATATTGTCATAAATAGACTGACGCACTGCTTTCAGGATATTGGGAGGCAGACACAAGCTTCCTCCGGCAAGCATCGAACCATCCGGCTGCAAATGGACATAATATCCACAATGGTCGGATTTCTTTCCTTTGGCATTGATATAACCACCGAAATGTATTTTATAAGGTGTTTTATCCGCAGAGAAGCGGGTATCCCGGTAAATGCGATAAGTACAGTCTTTGGGTTGAATTCCCCGGATAGTTTCATCAAACAGGGAAATACGGGCAATCACTGTTGCCAAAAAGTTGTCGAACTCGGCACGGGCTGTTTCATATTCTGCCTTGTGCTCATTAAACCACTCACGATTATTATTCGCGGAAAGATCTTTTAAAAACTGAAAGATAACGGGTATGTTCATCTTTATCATTTTCTATTATTACTCTACAAACGTACAAATTTTATTTCATATAAACTAAAAAAGGGGGTAAAAGGACATAAAAAAAGCATCGGCCTGGTAAAACCGATGCTTTAACACATTTATCAAAAAAACAGACTCTTCTGTCTCTGACGTACTTTAGCTTTCACAAGTGAAGTACAATCTCTTTAATTAATCTTATATCTAATACTATGAAAAACACATAAATATAACAGTACAAAAGTGACATTTGTTCAGCAATGCTCTGTATATTTCAGTTAATTATCGTTTATAGAATGAAATGTTTCTCATTTATAGGCAATACAATACGTTCCCAGTCAATCATGGCGTTGAATAACATGATATGTGAATAGTCGTTTAAATGTACTTGCGCGATGTCTTTCTCAACAATGAATTGCTTATTCAGAAGTTCCGCCCGCTTCGTTCCCTGGAGTAACGGATGAGCCGGAGTAAACCATGTGTGCCCATCGTAGAGGGCGATATTGGCAATAGAAGTATCTGTCAGATAGCCGTCTTTCACGATTAAAATGTCATCTGCCATTCCTCTTTGGGCATACAAAGCGTTCAGTTCTTCCCGATGTGTGCTTTTGTAAGTGTAATTAATGGTATCGGATTCTATCAGATGCAAAGAGGACACTTTCCGCATCTGATAAGGAGCATACGTGACTTCTTCTACTTCTTTTCCATACACAATCCGGCATTTATGAATCCCGTTTAAAACTGGTGGCGATATATACTCACGCAAATCAAGCGGAACAGTATCTTTCCAAAAGACTGAACGGGTTCTATTGAAACGCTCTGTGTGATAATCAAGATTATAAATCTGTCCATCCTCTATCCGGATAGTCTCAATAAATGGGTACATATATTTTTTGTTTCATTTCGTTATACTCACTTTCCGCATCGCTCTGACAGGTGATTCCACCTCCGCTTTTAAAATACATTTTTTCTCCTTCCTGTTCTACAAAACGTATCATAACGGCACTATCCAGATTAATTCCATCCGAATAGCCCATAATTCCTGTATAAAATCCTCTGTCGTAAGTTTCAGCTTCCCGAATAATCTGCATCGTTTTTTTCTTGGGGGCACCGGTAATGGAACCGGCTGGCAAAAGTCGGAAAATAAGTTCTCCCAAATGTTCCGGATAGTTTTCCGGCAATACGCCTTGAATTTCAGAGCTTGTCTGAAGAATCGCCCCCTGATTAGTCTGCAATGTATCGATATACCGATACCGGGAAACGGACACTTGATTGGCAACCATGCTTAAATCATTACGAATCAAGTCTACGATAGTAGCGTGTTCTGCCGCCTCTTTAGGATCGTTCATCAATAATTGGGCAGCAGAAGGAATGGAAGCGTCAATAGTCCCTTTCATCGGGTATGAGCTAATTTTTCCCTGATGAATTCTCACAAATATTTCTGGAGAAAAAACAGTAAAAGTGTCTTTAACCCATAGCTTATAAATCGCTTTAGAGTGATAATAAATATCTTTCAGAGTGAGATTGGTATCTACCGGAGTGCGACAAGTCAGATTTGTGAGAAAACTATTTCCAGCCAAGATATTCTGTCGGACAATATTAAACGAGCGTTGATAGGAATAGAAAGATTCTGCAGAAGGCTGCCAATGGATAGAGTTCGCTGGTTTAGCAGAAAAAGAAGGTGTATACTTTTCAGTTGACGTAGCTTGATTGGTAAATCCATTCAAATTATACAAAAGTTCAGTAGAATCAACAGCAGCAACCTCTTCTATATAAGATGCATCCTGCAGATAATTGATAATAAAAACAAAAGGACGATGGTGTTGTCCAAACTGATTCATCCGTTTGATGGCCTGTTCCTTATTATATAAGTGCATAAAATATTTCAGCGTTTAGGAACGGCAAATGTACACAAAAAGTATAGATTAGAAAAAGATAGCAATAAAAAAGGGTTGCCCGACGTATCATACCGGCAACCCTCTATCATTTACAAGATTGGTCAAATTACTTCATAACAGCTTTCACTTGAGGAAGCATCTTTTTCACATTTTCATTTTCCGGAGAGATCTTAGCAGCCTCTTCCAAATAGTCTAATGCTTCTTTAAATCTTCCATCCGCTTTTGCTTTTTCTGCAGCATATTTGTCTGCGTCTGAATTTGCTAAAGGAGCAGCTTTCTTCAAGATATTAGCTCCGTCATTATAACACAAAACTCCTAAACTGTACAATGCATTTGTTTTATACTGTTTGTGATCCAACGGAATTACTTTCTTGAAACAATCTTCTGCTTCTTCTGCTTTTCCAGCTTTCTGTGCTGCAAGTCCTGCTTTTAGATAATGAAGACCATAATTCTTCACCATTGTCTTATTCTTAGGATCGACTTTCAGCCCTTCTTCTAATGTAGCTACATATTCAGCAGTCTTCTTTTGTGCATCTAAAGCCAAAGCTTTACGAGCATACGCATTTCCTATATTAAATTTTTTCTGAATAGCAATATCGAAAAAGGTCACGGCTTCCGCATACTTTTTCACTTCGTCTGCTGCTATACCACAATAGTAAGCTGTTGCAGAATCTTGATTATTAGTCTGTTTCAGATATTCGCTGAACTTCGCATACGCTACTGGATAATTTTTAGCATTAAATGCGTCATTTCCTTCTTTTTTCAATTGCTCTGGGGCGGTTTGTGCAAAAACATTAGTCACTACAATACAAAATGCAAATAAAAAAATCAATTTCTTCATAACTTTATGTGTTTTTTAGTTGTTTATCGTCCAAAAGTAGAAGTTATAATAGAAAAACACAACCGTATTTTATTTTTTTGACCTTTTTGAAACCTATATAACTTTCGTTATTCTTCGTAAAAATGACGTTTTCCTATTTATTCATCCCAAACCATATAACTAAACAAAATATTTCTCTTTTATAAATTACTGATTCATAGCCATAAAGAAAAATATGAATAAAAAAGTGCCGGAAAGTTTTTGAGTTTTCATAAAAAGCACTACCTTTGCATCCGCAAATAAGGATGGTTCCGTAGCTCAGCTGGATAGAGCAACGCCCTTCTAAGGCGTGGGTCAAGCGTTCGAATCGCTTCGGAATCACTTAGAAAAATCGCAAACAGCTATTAAAATAGCGTTTGCGATTTTTTCATTTAATAGAATCGTCCACATGTTGCCTACTTGATATTTTTTCACGTACCGGCTACAATCCCATCGGTATTTTCAACAAATACCAGACAATAAACATCAATGTCCAGGCAACCAGGATACCTAATGAATATCTCCAGGTATATTTAAGCAATGAGCCATACGTAATCTGTTTATCATACTGCCGCATATAAGTCAGTACCAAAGGCATATAGAATAAGAAAGGAGTAATGGCATTCGTCGAACTATCTCCGATACGGAAAGCACATTGTGCTACATCCGGAGCAATTCCCATCTGTGCAAACATCGGAATAAAGATAAAAGACATAAAAGCCCATTTGGAGGTAGCAGATACCATAATCAGGTTTATCAATGCCGTGAATAGAATAAACAGGATGAGGGCGGACAAAGGAGCCGGCTCAAACGAAGAGAGCAAATCAGCTCCCATGATAGCTAAACATTTATCCAGATGGGAATATTCAAAACAGGCAAACATCTGTGCAGCAAAGAAAGCGATAACGAAATACACTCCAAGAAGTTTCATTGGCTGCGTAAGTCCTTCAATCACATCATTGTCAGTGCGATACCGTCCGGAACTGAATCCATAAGCCATCCCCGTAATACCTGCTCCCAAAGAAAGTAAGAACAAAATACCGGCAATAAAAGGCGAATGCATCAAACCTCCGTTCACCCCACGCAAAATTCCATAAGAAGAAAAAGTAAGCCACAAGATAAGAGCAACATAAACAGCTGCTACAACAATGGAAATCATAATGGCACGCCGCTCTTTGCGAGACAAAGGATGATAAGCCACCACTTTCACACTGCCTTCATACTTTCCTAACGTGGGAAGAAGCCATTTTTGAGTAATCCAATACACAATAGCTGTAATGACTACTGTTGAAGCACTCATAAAGAAGTAGTTACAAAGAGGTTCCGTGTTCCCCTGATAACCCGTTTGCGCCAGTGCCGCCTCTTGTGTGGTATGCGCCAATAACGGGTCCATCGTACTCAATACAATATTAGCACTATACCCGCACGCAACAGAGACATAAGCTGTAACAATCCCAGCAATCGGGTGAAGTCCCACCCACTGGAACAGCATAGCGGCAATAGGCAATAAAATAATATATCCACCATCCCCAATGGCATTCGACAACAAACCGAGCACAATCACCCACAAGATGATTTTCCTCTTTTCCTGCCGGTTCCCTACTCCCATGCGGATGCACGCATCAATAAAACCGGAATGTTGTGCTACTCCCAGTCCGAACATAGCGATAATCACCATGCCCAACGGAGCAAAGCCCGTGAAATTCTTAATAGCGTTCCGCAACCACCAACGGATTCCTTCCGGACTCAACAGGCTTTGTACACGGATGTCCTCACCTGTCTGCGGCAATGTCACTTTCAACCCATAGATATCACATATCCATGAAAGAAAGACCACTGCCATTGTCAGCAGAAGGAACATCGTAGCGGGATGGGGCATACGCCATTTATTCTTCATTACTTTCCAGAGGTATTACTTGCCATTACTTATTCTTCGTCAGGCTCCAGATTATCCAAATCGATAATACGCAATTCCAGTGCACGTACTGCCAATCGGGTAGCATTCACTCCCACCCGTTCTCCATTTGGGAAAAGGCGTCCGATAAGATCATTCTGTCGTTTCTCCAATGATTTTACGCCGAAAGGCATCCCTTTCAGATTGGCAATCATCTCCTTCGTATATCCTAATGCCAAATGGCGGAGAAAACGTTCGTCGTATTCATCAATGTCATAACTGATGACTGCTTCCTGACGCTTGGCATCGTTGGCTACCGATTTCTTGAAACGATCTACAATCTTTTCCAAAATCGGATAGTTGAATACCAGCTTCTTTCCGTCCATCACAGCCTGCACATCTGTTTTCGTCAGTAGTTCTCCCGTTTTGAGGATAATTCCGTCGGCACCGGCATTCAATACATCCACCCACAACTTTTCATTCAGAATCTCACCTGTGAAGATCAGTACCCGGACTCCTTTGTAGCGTTTGAATATATTCCGGCAAATGTCAACACCAATGGTCGTAGAACCTCCCAGTCCTAAATCCAACAATACCAAATCGGGAAGCTGCGCCTCCATCAACGGCCAGAACTCACTTTCCGTCATTGCCGTACCGATCACTTCCGCATTCGGTATTTCATGACGGAATATTTCTTCTGTCCCTTTCAACTCCAGTTTTACATCCTCTACGATAATAACTTTAAACTTCTGTTCTTCCATGTTTCTTATCTAATAACTTTTATGTGTTCTCCTTTTATCGGTGCGGAATGGTGAAATAAACCGTAAATCCTCCGCCTTCAGCCGGTTCGGCATTGATACGACATCCTCTGCGTCCCGCAAATTCGTCATGGTCGCGGATTATCTGCTTGCATACCAGATATTCCGTTCCTCTCAACTCCCCTTTCTCACCGGAAGTCATACGTGCCAGATTCGGATAAAATAATTGATTCAGTTCTTCCACACTCTTTTCACGTCTCGTATCCGTAAAGAGAAAACGAATATATTCATTATCCAGACGTGCTTGCAGACGTATCACCCCATCTTCACGCACAGTCAATGCTTCATCAATCAAATTTTCCAATAGAAAACGCAACTGGTTCACGTCTCCTATCACCTTCGCTTCCATCGGTTCTATCTCCAGTTCTATCCTCTCCGAACGGTTCTTCATTGATTTCTTGAAGTATTTTCCGGCAGCGTCCAAAAGCTCCTGCACCGGAATTACAGTACGCCGGAAAGTGACTTCCTCCAATTGACGGGAAGCGCACGAGCTCAAAATCGTAAAGATTCCCTTATAATATTCAATCAATTCCGTCATAGTCTCCACCGCTTCACGCTCCTCCGTTTCCGAAAGCTTCTGTGTATTCAACCGCCCTACAATCTGTTTGATTTTATTCGGATAATAGATCGTCTCATGTTTAATTGTCGACAAGCAGTTGTCAAGTACCATATTCTGTACATGCAACATACTGTCTTCCCAGGAAGCTCTGCGTGTTTCTTCATGCGCCGATTCAATATCCCGGTATTTAGTAGCCAGTTTCACCACTGCATTAAATACGACAATAGCCACATATCGCGCTACCAGTTCAAAAAGCAGCCGGTCTGTTTCCTGCTCCGTTCCCTCCCTGCGTTCCAGATAAAGCACACCGACACATTGATGTTCACCTCCTGCTTCCACCATCAGCGGAATTGCCTGAAGATGCTGTTCAGAAAGATATTCTCCGGAACTAAAACACTGTTCTACCATCTCCGGCATTTCCTGCCCGGGACGAGAAGCATATTCCAGTCGATGTGTCGTTTCGTTATAAACGGCAATTCCCATCCGGTCAATTGTCAGTAGTTCATTCACCGAAGCGAATGCTTCATCCACAATACGTTGCGGGATTTCTTTAAGCGTACTTTCCTCCCGTTGGAGTGCCTCAGCATTTTCTTGTTCCTGCGGTCTGACCAGAGATGCCGCAAATACCTTTTGATTAATCTCAAGTACCTGTTCAAGATTCAAACGATTCTGCAAACGTTTTCTCATATACAGGAAATAGTATCCGACCAAAGAAACAATCAGTAGAACAAAACATAAAATAATTCCTACTGTCTTATTCGTATTCGACCGTTCCAACTGTCGGCAATATGCTTCAAGAGTCTGATCTTCTCCTTGCAACTTATACAAATCCGTAAATGCCGAATTATTATAACTGTATGCATCCAACTGTTTCAAAGCCAAAAAAGCAACTGCCGCCTCATTCCTGATATCCAGAATCACATGATAATCCGAATCAAACAATTCGTTCCACCAACTGATTTCGGCAGGCGTTCCTTCCCCCACCAGCTTCATATACCGATGCGGACGATCCGGACGCGCATATTTCTCATAATGCTCGTTCAACAAGAGTATAGCAGAATCTATATATTGCAAAGCAAATTCATAATTTTCATCCACATTAGCAAAATAGGCAGCATTCGCATAATCCGACGCTGCATCCAGTAAATCCTCATAGGCAGAATCCGTAACCACCACTATCGAATCGCCCTCCTGCAACATGGGAGGAATCGGATCATGCAGACAAGAACTCACCCCAAACGGAAGCAACAGGCAAAGCAACAAGACTCCTATCGCTTTACGCACTCCCGAAGGCAAACGGAAATAGAAACGACTCCCCTTCCCCAATTCACTCTCTACATCAAAGACACATCCCAGGAACAATTCATTCGTTTTCTTATATTTCTCAATGATTCCCTTACAATTCATCAGTCCGAAACCACTGCCCTTATTTTCCTTCAGAACCTCCGGATCAGCTACATTCTTCATTCCGATGACACGAGAGTCATATACTTTCTCACCGATAATACGAGCCACATCTTCTTCGGAAATCCCCCTTCCGTTGTCTTCTACGGAAATCTCGACATACGCATCCATAGTACGGGCATACACTTTGATTGTTCCTCCTTCCGGAGTATATTTTCGGGCGTTTTCCGCCAACGTGTTAATCATAAACAAAGTCAATGCCCGGTCAGCCTTCACCATAACCGTAGTCGGTTCTATTTCCAACTTCTGATTTTTCATTTCAAAAGCACGTCTCCCTTTGCCTAACAGTTCAAAGAGTTCGTTGAGATCGAACGTTTCAATATTCAAGCTAAGCGTCCCCTGCTTCATCTTAATCCAAAGCGCCAAAATATCATTGTATTCATTAATCGTAGTTACGAGCTCGTCAATGTATTGATACTTCTCTTTCTTTATCTTTTCATGATCGATATATCCTCGTTCCGTCAACTTATGCACCTCATTCAAGATACGGTCAATATAAGGATTTATCCCATTCACAATGGCCAGACAAGCCTTCTTAATCAGATTTTGGCGTTTATTTCCCGCGATATGTTGTTCGTAAACATATCGTTGCTTTTCCAATTGCATCCGCTCGTCACTCAACGCTTCTACCATCTGCTCATTGTCCGCAGCCCAAACGATATACGGTTCAAGCACGTGCACCAACGCTTTTTCATCACGGTTCAACCGATGCAAAGGAACCAGTGCCGCTTTTCCTTCCTCCGGAATTTCCAGTTGAAGACGCCCTTTTCCGAACAGTTGGTCAATGCCTTGTTGAATTAACGGAACATTCATTGGTATAGAAGAAGTGATGTCCCGGCAAAGAGCCAGTATCCGTTGCAGACGTTCCACATCTACTTGATTCCTTATTTTAGACCGCTTATTGAAAAACCACCAAAGAATAACTACCAGTACAAGTCCGGCAATAACCAAAGAAAGAACAAGCGTCATTTGTCGTGAATCGGATTCCAACGAAAGATAACGACTCTCCAACTCTTTATCCTGACGGGTATAATTCAGAATATCCAGATATATATTTCGGTTGTAATCAGAAGCATACTTCATTCCAAGCCCGGCATACGATACACTCAATTGTTCCCGAATCCTCGAAATCCATTCAGGCACCGTCCTTACGTCTTCCTCCATAATCCACGGTACTCCAGTATATGTCGTATCTCCTTCCGCATAAATACGCAGCTTGTCCAACGTATCCACTGCATGATGATAATAAAGCATATGGTGTTGGTTCACACAATCTAACGCTTTTGTAAGCGTATCCAATGCTTCCGAATAACGTCCGTGCTCATTCATATACTTACCGATAGACACATACGCACCGGCAATCTGATACAAATCATTATACTCCCGGAATTTTTCAAGCGCAAGCTGTGCCATTCGCAAAGGCAAAAGCGAATCTACAGGAAAACCAAACTGATCCAGCGCGTATCCCCTCCTTGTTCGAAAGAGTTCGAAGTTGTTGGAAGAAACCATCAGATTAGCCAGCCCTTGCAGACCATTTCCTTCGAAATAAGGATGATTAGTCTGAACCGCAGTTCTCCAGGTTATATATAGTTGGTCAAACTCACGCATTTTCCTATCCTCCGGCTTGGTGGCTTCCACCAATGAAGCCGATCCTTTGATATAATGATAATAAAGCAACTGATTCGTATCTGCCAATACTTCATCTTCCGGGATCTGATTGAGAGATGCGATGGCTTCCTGCCTTTGCTGAAGATAATAGTAATAAATAGAAGAAACTATGAAAAATTCGGTGAAAGCATAATCCAGTCGAAGTGCCTCGTGGCGGTCAGCAAACAAATCACTCTCTTCCCGAATACGTTTCATACGCCGGAGCGCACTGTTACGATAATCATAAAATTCTTTGTTCATAGCTGTCCGCTGACAAATCTTCATCAGTCCGATATCAGCAATCAACAGTTCAAGCTCATTTTTAGTCAGTTTATATACTTCCTTATGTAACGCTTCCGCCCGGTCAAAATCCATTGCCATAAAAGCACAGAATCCGAGATTATTAGATGCCTCCGCTTTCCCCGACTTATAAAAATTTACCTGTTGATAAGCTTCATTGGCATATTTATAGGAGGAATCCAAGCTTCGATAACGATAAGTATACGCTTTCCCGTTTAAAGAATCAATCAGGCGTACCTCTTTGGTCGGCACCATATCAGTGCACGAAAAAAAAGAGGTAAACAACACTATACCTATTATATATAAAGGAAAACGTGAACTCATTTTTGACTATTAACTGTTTTCAGAAAGCAAATCTACAAATATTTCCGATAAGTTGGAGAGAAAAATATTTTTTATACAATAAGTCCTTCTAAATAATAAGAGAAATTCCTACCTTTGCAGGCAAATTAACAAATAGGTAACATCTATTACAAAATGAGCGAAAAAGCACCCTTTATGGTATTCTCGGGAACGAACTCGAGATATCTTGCAGAAAAAATCTGCGCGAGCCTGGATTGTCCTCTGGGAAATATGAACATTACCCATTTTGCCGATGGCGAATTTGCGGTTTCATACGAGGAGTCAATTCGTGGCGCACATGTATTCCTGGTTCAATCCACTTTCCCTAACTCAGACAACTTAATGGAACTTCTCCTGATGATTGATGCTGCTAAACGTGCATCAGCAAAGAGCGTTGTGGCTGTAATCCCCTACTTCGGATGGGCACGTCAGGATAGAAAAGACAAACCTCGTGTATCTATCGGGGCTAAGTTGGTAGCTGATCTGCTGTCTGTTGCAGGTATCGACCGACTGATTACGATGGATTTGCATGCTGACCAGATCCAGGGATTCTTCAATATCCCGGTAGATCACTTGTACGCATCAGCTGTATTCCTCCCTTACATCCAGTCATTGCAATTGGAAAATCTGGTTATTGCTACACCGGACGTAGGAGGTTCAAAACGTGCCAGCACTTTCTCCAAATACCTCGGCGTACCATTGGTACTCTGCAACAAATCACGTGAAAAAGCCAATGAAGTAGCATCTATGCAAATCATCGGTGACGTGGAAGGTAAAAACGTTGTCTTGATTGATGATATCGTAGACACAGCAGGAACAATCACCAAAGCAGCCAACATCATGTTGGAAGCCGGTGCCCAATCTGTACGCGCTATCGCCAGTCATTGCGTAATGTCTGATCCGGCTTCTTTCCGTGTGCAAGAGTCTGCCCTGACAGAAATGGTATTTACTGACAGCATCCCTTATGCTAAGAAATGCCCGAAAGTGAAACAGTTAAGCATTGCCGACATGTTTGCTGAAACAATCAAACGAGTAATGAATAACGAATCTATCAGTTCACAATATATCATTTAAATGAAGAATGATAAATGAAGAATGAAGAATAAGAAAGCCGGCTAATTTCAAGTTTAGCCGGCTTTCTTATTTGTCTCAACATACTAAGAATTTGAATTGGTGATAGTAAGCAACCAATTTTTCATTCATCATTCATCATTTTATTGGAGTCTTCCGAATTTATAGGTTCCTTTTTTAATCACTTTTCCATCTTTATCTGTTTCGACAAAAGGGCCATCCTTCTTTCCTTGTTTGAAAAAGCCATCGAAGCGATTACCATCTTTGTCAATTTGTACGCCTTGCCCCTCTTCCAATCCATCAACGAACCCACCTTTATATTGCATACCAGCAACGGTTTTCAGAGTACCTTGTCCATTGGGACGGTTATCTTTCCAGTCACCGTCATAAACATCGCCATTGCTCCATTTATAAACTCCCTTGCCGTCACGCTTATTGTTTTTCCAGCTTCCTTCATACACAGCACCATTCGCCCAGGTAAAAGTACCTTTTCCGTCTTGCATGCCGTTCTTGAAATTACCTACATATTTATCACCGTTAGCATGGTAATAAACTCCTGGACCGGTTCGCTCACCTAAGAGATACGAGCCCTCATAACGGTCGCCCGTGTGAAAGTAATAAGTACCTTTTCCATGTTGAATATCATCCGCCCAGTCACCATCATATTTATCTCCATTGGTATATTCAAAGACCCCTTTTCCGTGACGAACATCATCCTTCCAGTCTCCATCGTATTTAGAGCCATCATCCCAGTTCATGGTACCTTTACCGTTCTTCTTATCATTTTTCCAGTGACCGGTATATTTGGCACCGTTTGCCCAAGTATATGTACCTTCGCCTTCACGTTTATCATTCACCCAATGACCTACATACAAATCACCGTTATGATAATACATAGTTCCTTCACCATGCTGATAATCCTGATACCACATACCGTCGTAACGGTTGTTATTCATAAAATAATAGATACCTTTTCCGTGCTGCTGGTCCTGGAACCACTGTCCTTCGTACTTTTCTCCGTCAGGGAACATATAAATTCCATATCCTTCACGTTTCCCTTTCACATATTCACCTTCAAAGACATCACCGTTTTTAAAAACCGTTTTTCCTTTTCCGTTCGGTTTTCGGCCTTTCATTTCTCCCGTATAGACACTACCATCTTTAAAAGTATAGTTGCCAATCTTTATTTCAGTGGAGAATGTATCTTTAATTTTTCCGAAAAATCCGCCTTTCTTTCCTTCATTTTCTTGTGCCATTACTCCCTCTTGTGCGAGGAGAGCCAATAAAAGTGTAGTATATAGATATTTCCTCATTGGTTTTAGTCGTTACTCATTTTAGAATTACAATTTGGACAAAGATACAATTTCTATCCCAAACAGCCCACTTTCGGAAAGCAATTTATGACAACTTTTTACCTGCAATGACCTCTTTTAATGTCTCTTTGCACAAATAGCGTTGTGCCAAATCTTGTATTTCTGCAGGAGTAACCTCGTTTACAGCCAGCAGAGAACGTGAAAAGTAGTCATCATCCAGACCGGAAGTAGCAATAAAGATCCATGCATCCGAAAGTGAGAAAGGAGACTCATAACTACGGCACATTTCGCCCAACATATAGTTGCGTACGATAGTCAGTTCTTCCATCGACACAGGTTCCTGATGCAGACGGTCAATTTCATGATATACTTCCTGTATCAACGGTTCCACATATTCATTATCCGTTTCTGTCGATATAGCCAGCAATCCGCTATCCGGATAAAACATGATTCCTGCTGAAATGCCATAAGTATACCCCTTTTCTTCACGGATATTAGACATCAGACGACTGCCGAAATAGCCTCCGAATAAAGTCATCAATACCCGGAGTTTCAGATAATCAGGATGGTTACGAGTGATGGTTGTATATCCCATCTTTACAGCACTCTGCATGGCATCCTCACGTTCTATAAAAATCCTCTTTTCGGGAACGGCAGTAAAAGAAAAACTTAATTTCGATGCCGGCTGTTGATGTTGACCAAAAGAAGTGCCGAATGTATCCGTCACCCGGCTGATAATATCCTCCGTCACCTTGCCGGATAAGAAAATAGAGCAATTGCCCGAATGGTAATACCGTTCATAAAATTCACGAAGCACTTCCGGAGTGATAGCATGATAATCTTCCTCCACCACTATTTTACCACATGGATGCTGTTCGCCATAAAGCGACTTCAACAGACCACGATGTGCCAGGAAATCAACTTTGGAAGTATTGACCAGATATTGTTGGATATTGGTATCGAGGATAGTATGCAATTCTTTTTCCGGAAAAAGCGGTTCTTTAATCATGGATTCTACCACTTCCAATGTTTTCGCCAAATACTTATTCAACGAATAAACAGTGATGTATGCATACTCCGACGAGCTGGACAGTTCGAGCCACGAACCGTAGTAATCCAGTTTCTCGGCAATGGTAGCAGCCGTATATTTTGTCGTACCTTCGCGCAACATCCGGTTTGTAAACAAGGCTTGCAGTTTCTGCGACTGCTGCCAACGGGCTCCAGCGAAAAGCACATCTATGCGTACTACTTCCTGTTCACCCGCATTAATAACAGTCAATGGAATACCATTTGGCAATGTCATTCGGACGGGAGGAAGTATACGAAAATTTTTCAGGGTTTGTATTTCAGGTTGTATTTTACGATCCATACGATTAGATTCTATTCTTCAAAAATTCTTCTGCCCGTTCCAAATCTTGCGGGGTATCGATTCCGATAGTTTCTACTTCACTAATGCCTACCTTTATCTTATATCCGTTCTCCAGCCAACGGAGCTGCTCCAAAGATTCAGCCAGTTCCAGAGAAGACTGCGGAAGCATGGTTATCTCTTTCAGCACATCTGTACGATAGGCATACAGTCCGATATGCTTGTAGTAGGTATGTCCCTTCAGCCAGTCTTGTTTCTCGGCATTACGCTGATAAGGAATAATGGATCGGCTAAAATAAAGCGCGTTCCAGTTCGTATTGACTACCACTTTCGGTGAATTTACGTTTTCCAGTACAGCAAACGGTTCATCTGCAGTAAAAGGTTTCACCAGCGTGGCAATCTGCGTGGTTACATCTTCGAAACAAGCCTTTACCGCATCCAATTGTGAAGGCTGAATAAAAGGTTCATCTCCTTGTATATTGACCACAACATCAAAGTCACCTCCAATCTTTGTACAGGCTTCATAACAGCGGTCCGTACCGCTTTTATGATGAACAGAAGTCATCACAACCTTACCTCCGAACGCCTTGACAGCAGCTTCAATACGCTCATCGTCCGTGGCTACATAAGCGTCATCCAAAACGCCAGCCACTTGCTCATACACACGTTGTATAACAGTTTTTCCACCCAACATAGCCAACGGTTTTGCAGGAAAACGAGTGGATGCATAGCGGGCAGGTATAATTCCAAGAAATTTCATCTACTTAATAAATAATGAAGAATGGAAGGCAGATAATGACTGTTGTATATATCCCCTTTGCCAATCCTCCGGTTTTACTATTTTGTTATCATATAAAAGCATGTCAATGTCCAGACAAACTTTCTCCTCTTTTTTATCTTCCGGACGACGTCCGGACCTCTGTTCTATATCTTTCAGCATTTTCCTCACTACCTCTTCATCTTTATCGGAAAAGAACATAACCACTTGGTTGGAAAACAAGGCCGGATTCTTAAAAAATAAAGGTTCAGTTTCCAATTCGGGCGCAAAACATATAGAAGAGAACGATTCAGTCAGTTCCTGTCTGGCAAAAGTCAAATTCTCTTTCCTGTTGTAATTACTCCCTATGCAAACAATATACCTATGCATTAAAAAATAAGTATTTAAGTATTAGGTATTAAGTATTAGATATTAGAGATATTACACCTACAGTTCAGTGCCCCAAACGCCACGGGTTAATACTTAATACTTTATACTTAATACTTATTTCAGACTTAGTTAAAAAGATCGTCCAATCCCCCCTCTTCTATCACCTCTCCGTCCGGAGTTTCCGAACCGGCACACGGATCAAATCCTTCAGGAAGTTTGAATTTCTCCTGCTGGTCATATCCCAAAGTCGGGTCATCATACACTTTCTTCATATACAGTGCCCAAATAGGCAAAGCAGCAGCAGCTCCCTGTCCATAGGTCATTTTACCGAAGTGGATGTCACGTTCATCACCACCTACCCAACAACCGGATACCAGCGAAGGAGTAAATCCCATAAACCAGGCATCAGAGTTATCATTGGTCGTACCTGTTTTTCCACCCATATCGGCGGTAATTCCATAACGACGAACACGTCCACCTGTTCCTTCATTAATAACGGCGCGCAACATAACCAGCATTTTATATGCACTTGAAATACTTATCACCTCCTCCATTTGCGGTGCAAAGGTAGAAAGCACATTACCGTCACTATCTTCAATGCGTGTAACAAACAATGGAGCCACACGAATTCCTTTATTGGCAAAAGCTGTATATGCACTTACCATCTCACCGACAGAAATTTCACAAGGTCCCAGACAAAGCGAAACCACCGGGTCGATTGCTTTATTACGAACCCCAAAACTATGGATCAAACGTACAAGATTATACGGATTCAATTTGCCCATCAGATAAGCAGAAATCCAGTTGTCAGAATTAGCCAATCCCCACTTCAGAGTCACCATTTCCCCATAACGTTTATTATTTGCATTACGAGGCGTCCAAGGAGTTCCATTCTCATCAATCAACGTTTGCTCTACGTGGCGTGTCTGGTCGCAAGGAGAAAATCCATTTTCCATTGCTAATGTATACAAATACGGTTTGATAGTAGAACCTACCTGACGACGTCCCACCATTGCCATATCATACTGGAAATATACATAATTCGGTCCGCCTACATAAGCCTTCACATGTCCGCTTACCGGATCCATCGACATGAATCCTGTCCGCAAGAAAGATTTGTAGTAACGGATGGAATCCATCGGTGTCATAATTGTATCTTTATCTCCTTTCCAGGAAAAGACGGTCATTTCTTCCGGGGTATCGAACGCTTTACGAATCTGCTGTTCCGAAGCTCCCGCCTCTTTCATAAGACGATAACGATCCGTCTGCTTCATAGCTTTTGTCAGCAACTCCTCCACTCGTTTTTCCGGCAGTGATCTTGCGTATGGAGCATTTTTGCTTCCCTCTTTTTCTTTGAAAAACACAGGTTGCAAATAATCACCTAAATGCTCTTTTACTGCATCCTCTGCATATTGCTGCATACGTGAATTGATCGTCGTATAAATCTTCAATCCATCTGTATAGATGTTATAATTCGTACCGTCTTTCTTTTTATTTTTTGCACACCAACCATACAACGGGTTAGTTTCCCACGCGATAGAATCTTCGTAGAATTTTTGCATTTGCCAACCACGATAATCACTTTTTACCGGTTTCGGTGCTGTCATCACACCACGGAGATATTCGCGGAAATAGGTAGCCAATCCCTCTTTGTGGTCAACGCGGTTATATTTTAGTTTCAGCGGAAGAGCCTGCAAAGAATCACATTCTGCATCTGTGATATAACCAGCTTTACGCATCTGCTCAAGCACTACATTACGACGGCCACGCGAACGTTCGTTGAAACGAACCGGATTGTAAAGCGACGGATTCTTACACATACCAACCAGCGTAGCCGCTTCTTCAATCTTCAAATCCTTCGGTTCGCAGCCGAAATAGGTATGCGCAGCAGTTTTAATACCAACCGCATTATTCAGGAAATCAAATTTATTGAGATACATACTCAATATTTCCTCTTTGGTGTAGTAACGTTCAAGCTTCACCGCAATCACCCATTCAATCGGTTTCTGGAAAAGACGTTGCAGTGTATTTCTCGCCACATTCTCTGTAAACAACTGTTTGGCAAGCTGTTGCGACAAGGTACTACCTCCACCTGCATTTTTCTGAAACATCAAACCACGTTTTACAAACGCACGAAACAATGCCTTGGCATCAATTCCTGAATGTTCGACAAAACGAACATCTTCCGTTGCAATAAGAGCATTGATAATACTAGGCGACAAATCCTTGTAAGCTGTGTACACCCGGTTTTCCTTACTGTAAGACCACGTGCCAAGCACTTTTTCATCTTCAGAGAAAATCTCCGTTGCAAATTTATAACTCGGATTTTCAAGTTCCTCTACAGGAGGCATATAACCAATCCAACCCTTTGAGATAGAGACAAAGATGACAACAATAGCCAACACAATGACTGCCAGAAATATCCAAAGAGCCTTTATTATTTTTCGAATCATGTTTTTTCTTGCTTAAAATGACGCATTTAATTAAGGTACAAAGGTAGATAAAATCCGCTATTCAGCCAACGAGTTTGATTATAATTTCTATTTTGTTAAAATATGGAGCGGCACTCATAACAAATAGCACGAAACAAAACAAAAAAGAGCATTTTTCAAGAAAGTAATCCTCTATTATATCTAAAACACAAACAGGCGGGATTTTTCCCGCCTGTTATTCATTCATAAATATACCTATTTATAAGATAATCAATTACAAGTTTGCTGCCTGCACACCGACCACTCCGGCAATTGCACCAGCAACAGCAATAATCACTTTCAAAATAATACTCCACGTTTTTTTCATAGACATTTTTCTTTTTTTATTAAACACTAAATAAACACCCTAACCATCAATCGTTAATTGACAATTCATTATGCGGCAGGATCCGGTGCTTCTCCGCTACCGCCACCTTCATTTCCTCCGCCTTCTTCTCCGCCATCATCCGGTTTTTCAGGATCATTAGGAGAAATTGTCATATTAAGCTTCTTCAGATATTCATCCAAGCTAATCAAATCCAACTTCTCATCTGCACGGGTGGCAGTCTTTGTAACGCGCAGCTCTTTATTCGCCTGAAAAAAGATACGAACACTCTCTACACTTTTTGCATTAATATCCTTCGCCAGTTCGGCACCTTTCGAACGGGCAGTCAACATAAAGACGCCCAGACCTTCAATATTCACAGACTTACCTTCCAACAACTGTTCCTTCATCTTTTCCACAAAATTCTGGATCACACTCTTGATATCACCAACAGACAGCGAAGAACGATCCTGCATTTTCTGTGCAATATATTTCAGGTTGACAGACTGACCTAAAGTGATCAGATGCGGATAATATCTCTTGGGAGAATTGGGAACACGCGGATCCGTCGGCCGCGTAATGACTTTGTAAATTACACTCATACTACGTTTTTTTAAAGATTTAAATTCAAATTATTTATTCACGTTTTGTTGATCAACACTGCAAAGGTGAAGCTTTTATTCCGGATAGAAAAGAAAAAAGCCCCTTGCGGAGCTCTTTATATTCATACTAGTACATAACAATTTATTAATCAGCAATATAATTAAGCTTTTAGAATTTTCCATTCCCCTATTGTACACTGTTCGCTATCAAAACTGACAGCCACCTTTACTATAGGCAATCCGCACAAAGCAAAACGTTTGGGGTAATTCTTCAGATCAATTTGCTCCATCGCCCTATCCGCACTCTTGTCCAGTTTCAATTCCATCACATACAACGTAGTCTTTGTACGAAGCACCATATCCACCCGTCCACTGGCAGTACGAACCTCCACATCTACATAATAGCCCAACAAACTGAATATAATATAAAACATCTGTTGGTAGTGCCCCTCATATTTCGTATTATCACATTGAGGAATGGTAGACAGAAACGTTTGCAAACGACGTAAAGCAGCATCCATATCATCATTACGAATATCACGGGAAAGATAAGCTACCATAGTATTGGTTTCCGGTGTTTTACTAGCAACATAATTAGGAAGAAGACTTTTCATCAAACCTATTCTTACCTCCTTATTAGGAATATCCAATGTATATAAATCTAACTCCTTATCATAATCTTTTATCGTGATATAGCCACTTTGATATAACAATGGAGTAATGCTCACCATTCTTTCTGTAGGTGCATCAAAATCCTCCGCAACCGCAGTTTTTCTCCCTATCTCGGAAGGCGCTACACCAAATTTATCCAGCATCTTTATCAAATAAGTAGGCGTACCACTACCAAACCAATAAGAATTAAATTTACCATCTGCAAAAGCGTTAAGCAAACTGAATGGATTATATATATCAGGAGACGGATAAGTGAAATGATAGCCGTCGTAGTTTTCTTTCAGTTTTGCCAATACCTCTTCAGAAGTAACCTCCAGTTTTTGGGCTAATGCGTCTACATCATCTTTCATTTGGACAAGTATCTCGTTTTCTGTAATACCGCAAATGGCAGCATAAGACTCATTCATGCTAATATTCTTGATATTGTTCAATTCACTAAATATACTAAGTTGGGAGAATTTGGTGATACCGGTCAAAAACACATACCGCAAATAAGGATCACACGCTTTAAGAGGGCTGTAGAAATTGCGCATGATGTTACGTAATACGCCAAGCCTCTCTTCCTCGTGTACTACATCCAGCAGAGGAGCATCGTACTCATCTATCAGCACAACCACTTGTTTCCCTGTCTGCTCGTAAGCGCGCTTGATGAGTCCTTCCAGACGCTGATTTGGATTAACCTCTCCCTCCATCTTTCCGTAAACCTCCTCATAACGAATTAGCTTCATATTCAACTCTTGCAACAGCTGTTCACAGTCTGCATGCTTGGCTGTACTCATATCAAAGTGAAGCACTGGATATTCCGTCCACTCCTTTTCCAGCTTTTCTATAGCCAACCCTTGAAATAATTCTTTCTGACCAGAGAAATAACTATGTAATGTAGAAGTCAACAATGACTTACCAAAACGACGAGGACGACTCAAGAATACGTATTTAGTGAAATGTACCATCCAATACACATATTCCGTTTTATCAATATAAAGGTAATTACTTTTCCGTATTTCCGAAAAAGTCTGTATTCCGATGGGGTATCTTCGTAAATTTTCCATTTCAATTCGATTTTTCACAAAGCTACAAAAAATATTCATCGCACCATTCACTGTTTTACAAAAAAAATATCAACGATCTTCACAGACAGTTGATATTATAGAAATCACATCGGATTTACACCGACATGAGGGCGTTGATCAGGAATACACCGCTGTATATTTCCTGACCACAAAATGTAGGGTTCTTCATGTGTGTAGCATAAAGTTAGGGACCTACATGTTTCATCTCACTTTTGTGTAAAGTATTATAAACCACTCTATGACATTATTAATTTTAAAATATCTTGGTTATCAATGGATTTATTCTTCCTTACCAGATTGTTCTCCATATCCATAACCATAGCCGTATCGTTTACCATAACCATAATACTTGCCATATTTACCATAGCCGTAATAATAACCGTACTTTCTTTTCTTCAAATCCAAACCATTTATTACTGTACATAGGTTAGGCAACTTATTTCCATCAATAAGTTCATTAATCAAAGTATACTCATTTTTACGGGTATAATCCGCACGACATACATAAACAGATAAATCAGCCACACGTCCTATTAATAAGGTATCAGTTACCATACCGACAGGAGCGGTATCGAGAATCACATATTCAAAATTCTTTTTGAGAGTCTCAATCGCTTTATCCAATCCATCACGTGCTAACAATTCTGTCGGGTTAGGAGGAACTGTTCCACCAGGAAGAATATAGAGATTCTTACTGACATCAGAGAGCTGTACCAAATCCATCAAATTCTTTTCCGGATTAGCCAAATATTGAGTTATCCCTTGTTCTCTTTTTGATATATTGAATACCTTATTCAAACCTGGCTTGCGGATATCAAGACCAACTATTACTACTTTCTTCCCTAATAAAGAAAGACTGATAGCAAGATTACCAGAGATAAAAGATTTACCTTCACCACTGACTGTGGAAGTAACTAAAATCACCTTCTTGTCATTTCCAAGCATAAACTGAAGATTCGTTCGGACATTGCGAAAAGTTTCACTCATCAGGTTGTTTTGATTCTCAAATACAGCAATAGCTCCCTGCTTTTCATCTGTCAACGGGATATCACCGACAATAGGTGCACTAGTAAGTTTTTCTACATCTGCACGACCTTCAATCTTGAATTTGGTTAATTCAAGCAAATATATAACCCCTACCGGAATTCCGACTCCTAGTATCAAAGCGATCAAATAAGTAATTTTACTTCTAGGAGCCACAGGAGCATCATCTGCTATAGCTTCATCTATAATCTTCGCATTATTGGCTGTAGCAGCCAGAGTTATAGCATTTTCCTCACGTTTCTGAAGAAGCATCAAATAGAGTCCGGCCTTAATTTCCTGCTGACGCGCAATACTCACAAATTCGCGCTCCTGCCCAGGTGCCTCACTAATGCGACGGGAATAACGGTTCGCTTCACGATCCAGATCTGCCTTTGTGATAAACAATCCACGCAACACCCTGTCTAAAGAAACTTGTACATTCTCTTTCATTGCACTAATGCTGGTATCCAGATTTATAATGGTAGGATTATTCTCCGTTGATGTACGCAGCAAACGTTTTCTCTCAACAAGCACATCATTATAACGATTAATAGCAGCCGCAAGATTCACATCCTGCAATCCGATATTACTAGGCAGGACCTCGTAACCTTCATTCTGCATATATTTCTGAAGGTCCTGTAGCAAATTAATCTGGGTTTGATTCTCCACACGTTTCTTTTCATATTCAGCACTACCCGTCAATGCAATTTGTGCATCACTGGTCAAATCTGTAATACCTGCCCCACGTTTAAAACTTTCCAGATCCTTTTCCGTACTACCGAGTTCTTTTGAAATAATTCCAATACGTTCATTGATAAATTCTGCAGTTTTCTGTGCCACTTCATTCTTATCATTATTCGTATTGATATTATACATCTCCAATAGCTTATTGATAAAATCTTTGCCTCGCTGCACATTTGAGTTTTTCAATGATATGACAGCTACAGAAGTAGTTTTGGAAGTGGGTTCGATAGTCATATTCTTGCAACACCATTTCGCTACAGCCAAAGGCTTATTAATTATTGCTGTTATATTGCGTGTAGTCTTTTCCGAAGCTGTAGTTTCTTCCGATGTTCTTTTAGAAGATAATACCGAGTCCGGCGTCAGGAAAAAAGCCAATGTCCCTTTATCGGTAGGAAAAACCGCTGGCAATTTCTCAAAATGTTTCTGATATTCATCATCGTCAATCTTCACAGTCACATCCATACTTCCCTGTGGTTGTAATGCCATTTTCACAATCATCGGCTCCTCCAACAAATCAGCCTCCTGCGGAGTCAGACTCACTTGTACAGGTGAAGTCTTATACATGTTCCTGGAAGGAAACTCATCCTCATCTGTATAAGAAATATAGAGTCCCAAATCTTCAACCACCTCTTTGACGATAGTCTTTGAACGGAGAACTTCAATCTCGTTGTCAATATTCTGCGAAGAAGAGATCATACCATCCAATCCCAGACTCTCCAACCCGGAAAGCATTCCGGCACTCCCCCCTTTCTTATCATCCTTTATTAAAACCGTAGCGGAAATATTATATACGGGAGTGGATACATACAAATAGACCCATGCCGCAATCAAACACGCCACAACCGCCCCCACAAACCAAGGCCAGTGGATCAAATATTTAAACAAGAGTTCCTTGACGTCTATATTTTCTTCCTTAGATTCTTGTGCTTCGTTGAAATCTGTTTCTTTCATTGCAAATCATTATTTTAAAATATTTACTAATAGGCTGACAATGGATACCAGGATAGAGGTGGCAGAGAACCAAAGACTGGTACTGTTACCTACATCTGAATTTCGAGCTTTTGCTTTATTAGGAGTTACGTAGATAATATCATTCTGTTGTAACCAATAGTAAGGCGAAAGAATGGTTTCGGCCTTATTCAAGTCCAAGGTTACAATCTGCTGTTTACCGTTTGCGTCTTCACGAATCAACTTTACATTATCACGAAGACCGTATACCGTCATATCACCAGCCATAGCCAATGCCTCCAACAGATTCACTTTCTCATTAGAGATAGTAAAAGTTCCGGGACGGGTAACCTCACCGATAACAGATATTTTATAATTTACCATACGGACCGTTACGATGGGAGTCTCCTTCATGTAAGGCTTCAATTTATCTATAATCAGCTGTTCTGCTTCCCTTTTCGTTAAGCCTCCTAACTTCAATTCTCCTAACACCGGAAAATTTATGTTTCCTTCATTATCTACCAAATAAGGCTGTAATACAGGTTGAGTAGTCACATAAGACGAAGTACTCACAGCTATTCCGGCATTGCTGGCAACTGTCAGGTTAAAAGGTATCGCAAGTTCAGGATTAGTACACGATACCACAATAGTCAACAAATCCTTGGGCATGATCTTGGCATCATACAATTTTTCCTGTTGTTCTACCTCGTTCACAACTTCCACATTCTGGAAATAGGGAACCTTTTTATAAGACTGACAGCCAGCCAATAGGAATGGCAACAATAGTAGCCACAAATTTCTTTTGTTTAGTCTTCTCATCATAATTCTTGAATTCATAATTAAACGCCCTTTAATTCCTAAGTTTTATTTTTTTAATATGCTTCTTTTTCTCCATGTATAGCATTATACACCGTCTTATACATAATATATAAGTCCAATAAAAAAGTCCAATGCTCTATATACCAGATATCACGTTGCACACGTCCCTCCATCTGCCAGAGCTCTTTCGTCTCACCGCGAAAGCCCGTCACCTGCGCCCAGCCAGTTATTCCAGGTTTAACGAAGTGACGAACCATAAACTTGTTTATCAGATTAGAATATTCCTCTGTATGTTTTAACATGTGAGGACGAGGACCTACAATAGACATATCTCCTTTCAATACATTGATAAATTGAGGCAATTCGTCCACACTAGTCTTTCTCATTATCTCTCCGATACGTGTTTTACGAGGATCATTTTCCGTAGCCTGAAGAGTGTCACATTGCGCATTAACCTTCATTGAACGAAACTTGTAACACCAGAATTCACGACCATCCTCACCACTGCGTTTTTGTTTGAAAAAAACAGGACCGGGAGAACTTAATTTTATTGCAATTCCGAAGAATATATAAACGAACGGAAAAACCGTAATAAGAAATAACCCTGAACAAACAACATCAAAAGCACGCTTGATAATACGGTTCTCCAGTGATTCCAATGGCTCACAACGAATGGAAAGTACAGGAACATTCCCCAATAATTCAAAATGCATCCTACGTTTCAAATAATTACGGACATTTGGAACACTAAAGAAACGGACCAAATGGTTTTCACAGTAATTAATGATAGGAACAATCTCCGCACTGCGTACAGAAGGAAGGCTACAATAAAGTTGATTGATCTCTCCCGCATGTTTTTCTAAGAAAACACTTACTTCATTGGGTTGTCCCAAGTATGGAACATCCTGCGGATACCGGTCCGAAGGAAAATCCTCGAAATACCCCAGTACACGATAACCGGACGTAGGATCATCCGTCATCGCATGATAAAGTTCCTGCATATTCTCATGGCTCCCAACCAATACTACCTTGCGAACATTTCCTCCCTTTTTCCGATAAATCTCCAGTAAGTGACGGGAAATTAAGCGGTAGCTAATGATGACAATTATCAGTGCAATATAAAACAGTCCGAAATAGCGGGAATGAGAAAAATGAAAATGAAAAACAAGCAACGTACAAACCGATAAAAAGACAAAAGGAACCATGTTACGTAAAACACGGATCATGATCTGCTCAGGACGCACTACAGGACGATGAAGAATAACACCTGAATGCATGTTACAAAGTAAATAGCACAGAGTAATAAGAGTCATTCCCTGAAAAATAGAACCGCAATGGATACACCAGAAACGGGTACCCAGAAACAAATTAAATCCCCATAAAAGCAGGTTCAGCAAAATAAGATCCCCCAAAAGGACCAAAGATTTTAGGACTTTGTTAAAACGTTGGACTTCCTGCATAAACTAAATTTTTATAATTCTTATCTGGAATAATTACCTATTTTTTCAGTAATGCGAGTACAAATTGCGGTACTTTCCAAGCCATTTTTTCCAACTTGGTCAGAGTAGGCCATAATCCGTGTGAGACATACACCCTAATATCCTCTTCCCACATCTTCTTACGTTTAGCGCTATCAGTAGAAAGTCCACCCATACGCATCCGCACGATATATTCATTGAGATATGTCACCGTAAGTCCACCGGTCAACAGATAACGCACCAATAAGTCACTATCAGCTGCAATTTTATAACTCTCGTTATAAAGCCCCTGTCTCATCATTACATCGCGTCGTATATAGCAAGTGGGATGAAGAGGAAGCCATCCATGACGCACTTTCCAAAGACGATACCCTCCCCCAATCCAGTTGCGCACCACTTTGTTCGTATCATCAGGATTCACAAAGAGACCATCACCATACAAGAAATCGGCATGTGTCCGTTTCATTCGTTCTACAATGCGCCCAATTACCCCATTATCGTAGAAAAAATCATCCGAATGCAGCAATCCGATTATCTCTCCCGTAGCCACACGAATACCTTTATTGATAGCCTCATACATACCATGGTCAGGTTCCGATATAATAATCGAAATACGATCTGCATATTCTCGGATAATATCCAACGAACCATCCGTACTGGAGCCATCCACCACAATAAACTCTATGTCATTATAGTCCTGTGCTAAAACACTCTCGATAGCACTCCGAATCGTTGCTGCACGATTGTAGCACGAAGTTATAATTGAAACTCTCATAAAAATCCGCTTTATCTATTTATTGAAACACATACTGCCTCTTTTACTCATATTTATGAATCCAATCCAAAGTAACCTTGGTGCCCTTTACCCTCGATACCGGCAAATGAGGCGCTATTGATTTTATAGGCTCCAGATTATGAACATTGTCCGTTGTCATATTATGCAATCGGAAACTCGTCATAGGGAAAGCGATCCCTATTTTTTTTAAGCAATCTCCCACATATCCCATCCATCGGAAGCAAAAATAAGGGATATGAGGAATTTTAATGCCTTCAATGTTTGCTATTTCATTAGCCCAATCTGTGATCGAATAAGCCTCATAATCACCTAAATAATAAATATTCCGATTGACTTTTTTCGGAGAAGCCCGGAGAATTGATTCTATTTGATATATTGCATTATCAATATAACCATAAGTTTTTTTGCAAGCCTTTTCACCCATATGAAAATACATGTGCTTCAGAACAATATGAAAGAATTTATCATAAGGCTCGCCAAACCAAGGCCCCCAAATGCTTGTAGGCCGAATGATACTCCAAGTGTAAGTTGTAGGATTGGCCTTTTTAATTCTTTTTTCGGTTTCCACTTTACTTTCTCCATAAAGAGTATGAGGCGCATAATCTTCAAAGTCTTTGGGCATATACCCCGGTTCGCAAACATACATAGAAGATGCAAAAATTGCACGCTGTACACTTCCGGCTTCATTTATAGCCGCTAACACATTGCTCACTCCACTCATGTTTGCATCATAATCTTGAAGCGTAACACCTCTCAAATCTGTACGGGCAGCCAGATGTATCACAATTTCAGGCTGAAACGCTCTAAATATAGATACAACACTCTCCTTATCACATATATTTATTTGTTTCCAAATACGATTATGTGCACTGATTTTGGGCTTTTCAATATCAATACTAAGAAGTTCAATATTCTGATTTAAAAGGAAATGTTCAATAAGATTAGTACCAATAAATCCACTGCCTCCGGTAATTAATATTTTTGTCATCTAAAATTCTGTTAGTTATTTACATATTTCATTTGCATCAGAATATTATTAGCAAATGATTGATCATTATACTTGGATTTTGCTAATAAATATGCATTTTCTCCCATTGATTTAACTTTCTGCGGATTGTCAACTAAAAAATTTATAGCATTGATCCAGCCATCTACATCATGCCTCTTTACCGTCAATCCCACCCCCTCTTTTTCAACATCAATATAATTCGTGTCAGCCTCTGTAATAACAATTGGCTTGCCCATTGCTAAAGCCTCCACTAAAACAGTTGCGCCATTTGGGACATCATTAGCGTGATCTATTGGCAATAAAATCGCAATACTATTATAATAATGATAACGAAGCTTTACGTATGCTTCGTAATAAGAACATCCATCCATTAAATTCTCAAATGAAATATTTGGTGGTAATAATTGTCCTTTTGTATAATCTCTATATTTACTAAATATTTTGACTCCGGGCTTTTTCAAATCAATGTATCTAAAAGCCTCTATTAAAGTTGAATAGTCACGGTTCATACCTCCTGCTGCAACAAAATAATCTCCGTTTGGAAGCTGTTGTTTATACAATCCTCTATTATAGAAAGACAAATTAGCACCCCAATTCGCAACATTACAATGTCTAATAGGAATATGATAATCTTCTTTAGCTATTTCAAGAAGGGATTCACAAGCAAATGAGATTTTATCTATTGCTTTATAGACAAAAAATCGCTCGATTTTCTTGTATATTTTTTTCCATCTGCTATCCGTATATTTTGTACTATATGAGAAATGTGAAAGAACAAATATTGGAGTTTTAACCCATCCAACAAGACGAAACAATGCTAAAGGCAATAAATGCATGTCAAAGCCAACATATATTACATCATAATTTTTACCCCCCCCAATTAATTTTATTTGACAAAACAATTGATTTAACTGTGACATCTTCAAAAACTTACATATTTTATATATATGTGATGTTCTACTGTGCGTATACCATACAATATCTATCTTTTCATTTCTTAAAGTATAATATCCAAATTGAGTATTCACTATTTCAGATAAATCAATATTTGTATCCTCGAAAGGCTTTGGCCAAGGAATAAGATATAGAATTTTCATTTAGATAAAAGATTTAAGTATTCTTTTTGATATAACTCAGACATATGTTTAGCCGTATAATATCTTTCAAAAATTTTGCGAATTGAATGCGAAGTAGATTTAACATCCAAAGCCAATACTTTCTTTATGGCTTCTATTAATGAATTAATATTCTTATTATCAAAATTATATCCCATTGGTTGTATAGTCTTTGCCATTACCTCTTTGTGAGATGGGATATCAGACAGCACGCAAGGAAGTCCCACCGTCATACTTTCAAGTAGAGTATTCGCAAGACCTTCCACATCCGATGCTGAAATATAATAATCACAAGCAATCAGATAATCGTAGACATTGCTTTTAAAACCTGGAAGAATGATACGATCAGTCTCATGAAATTTCAAATCATTATATAAATCACCTTCACCTAAAAGAACAACCCCCAAATGAGAATTATCCATTTGTTCGAATGCCTTTATTATCAGCTCTGGATGCTTTTCATAAGAGAATCGACCTATGAAAATAAAATATTCCACATCCTCTTTCAACCCAATATTCTTTCTCAAAGTTGCTTTTTGATGTACATCCTCCCGCCAAAGAGGAAGCGAGCAACCATTAGGTATAGCTTTCATCTTGAAGTGTTGGTTATCCCAATAACTTTGAGCCACGCTTTCTGAACATGCTATAGGCAAATCCATCTTCTTTGTAAAGAAATGACTTAACCATATTACAACTTGCCCCTTTATATTACCGTACATCACCTTTTGCTGTATACCCGGATAGATATGTACAGTCTCCATTTTCTTATATTTCTTAGGTAAAAAAGGAACAAGAAACATAGAGCGGGGGCAATGTGTATGCAATATATCTGGATCAATCAACTCCACATTTTTTTTCAAGGTTCTATACATAGCCAGTGGAAGAAGAGTCTTATATGGAGACATTTGAATGACCTTTATAGGTAAAGCCTTAAAATCCTCAATTCTTGATATCTTTTGTTCCTCTACCATTGTTATAATGAAAATATCAAAACGAGAAAAATCCATATACTTAACGATATTGTATAACACATTAGGAGGTCCCTGATTGCTTAGGGACGAAATCACATAACAAACCTTAATTTTTTTCATATTTATACCTGATTATTTTTTATAATATAAGCCCTAGTAGAACTTAAAAATACAACTTGGCCTAAAGTATTTCAAATAATAAAGCTTGGTTGACTACAGCCAATCACTGATGTGTAGGCTTCAAAATAATCATAAGGTAGAGGACTGTATGATATTGAACTGTGTATTTCACGTTAGGCAATGCAAAAGAGCTCCTATCAAATATGATTACTGAATTATCTGAAGAAATATCATTCACCTACACATTAACTATTACATTATCCTTTTTAGCTTATCTAATAGTCCCAATTGATATAGCAAAGGCTTTATGAAAAACGTAATTCTCTTTTTTAATGTAAGCGGGAAATACCTTTTTATCAACTCATTCATTTCTAATTGTTGAGCATCTCTAAAAAATTGCGTCCTTAAAGGATTAGGAATGGTTGACTGCAAAGCTAGCTGTCCATCAAGTTCTATTGCTTTTTCAACAGAGGTTTCTTTTATCTTTGCATTTTGCTTTATTCTATCAAATAGCTTCATACCTTTTTCTGATTGTACTAAGACCCATGTTGTTCCTTTGTCGTCATCCCAAGAAGATTCAACTTGATTCATATGCCAACAATCATAAATTGTGAAATCAGACACTCTTTTAACACCCTTAAAGTGGCAACAAAAACAACTAGGACGAGAGTTTATATCTTGAAAAAAAAGATATTTATAAAATTGAGCTCTCCTACTAGAGAATTCGGCTTTTCCATTCTCGTATCCCAAAGCCATTGTGGAGCCAGCATATCCATAACGTTTATTACGGAACGAAACGTATGTTAAACGAGATTTTACAGATCTTTTGATATACTTTATATACATCGACCAAAGTCCTGGGCTAGGGATTCCGTGACAAACTAAATCTATTAAGAATAGATTGTCATATTGCTTTCTTAAATAACATTTCAGTCCTGATACCTGACAAGGAGTCCCACTAAATAGCACTATTTTTTTATCGTCCAGTTTCTTCTTTATTTCAATAAAGACATTGTCCAACTTACTTTGAACATATTTTGACCCCCTAAACTTACCCAACTCTTCTATATTTTCCGCACAGTTATGAATCACATCGAAATCATCATCAAATTCACATCCATATACATATCCACCATCACTGATTATCTTTTCTGCAATTATTGTAAATGCACCACCCGATGAACTGTCTTTTCTGATTCGTTCGTCTTTACTCTGAAAAGCAAAAGCTCTAACATCAAACTTATGTTTGGGAATAGGATTTAGTATTGGACATACCTTTTCACACAACCCACACTCAATACAAATGTTTCCATTCACAAATGGATAAAAAAAACCTTCTTCATCCATTTTCATTTCAACACAATGTTTGGGACATATAGAAAAACAAGCTGTACAGCCGCAACATTGGCTTTTATCAATAATGGTTATCATTTTTGTTGAGATTTAGCTATAGCTTCTTCTATATAATTAATACTCTTCTTTTGAAAATCACTAATAAGACAGTCAACCGTTTCAAAATCAACATTTCTTTTTAAACAATCATCTATTGACTCTGTTGCTTTAATATATCTACCATCAATCCGAACCATCTTTAACAAAGATTCGATGCGAGAGTTTGTTGATATTTTATTGGATGATTCAAATCTGGAAAAGGTGAAAAATGGTTTATGATATAGAAGAGAAAAAATAGTACCATGAAAAGAATCAGTCAGTACATATTCAGCATTGGCAACCAAATTAATAAAATCAGAAGGACTCACATTGAAAGGTTTTATATCTGCAAATTCAATGTCAGACAAAACCAGTTCATCTAAATGCTGAAGTGCAACTAGCTTATATCCAGTTTTTTCCTTAAATCTGTTAGCGAAATCTCTATGAGGAGGATTATTACCTAGAAAATAGCAGAATATATATTTTTCTTTTATAAATTTTTCTTCTCCTTTCAATTCATCCCAATATTCTCTATCGATCAATAAAGTTGGATCACATACTAGCTGGGCATCTCTCCCTGTTAAATCCTTTATTATTTTCACTCCAGCTATTTCACGAGTAGACAAACATTGGATTCTGTCAAGAAAGTATTTGGTTTTCTTAATCTGTGTTGAAGGGATGGAGGATACACCAAAACTAGAAGCATACGAAATTCTAAACTTATCATCATTTGTAAATAATAAGTTAAAAAAATCTGTTCCAATGTTGATAGGATTCCAAACTTGATCACTACCAATTATAAATGTATCATAATCATTATTAGTGGTTATTAGCTCATTCCAACCAACATAATTTTTTGAAAAATGGAAGTACTTGCGCTTAAATCCATCAAATTTAACAATACGTTCTTCAAGTTGTTTTTTTATTGCAGGATAAAACAATTTACAATAGATATCTCTAAACACCATACGACTTTTCATACCAACTAAGGGTAGATTAAAGAGCCGCACAAACTGTTTCCAGTCCTTCTTTTTAGAATAAAGAATGATTTCATTTTCTATTCCATGCGTTGTTAAAAAAGTATGCAATGCATACGTCTGTAACATACTACCATAATTAGGATTATGAACGGACACAAGACCTATCTTTTTCATTTTTAAAGAAATAATTTTGACGCAGAATAATTAACTCTTTTTCGGATAATAACTGTTTCTTTGATAACGGCATCCAAGGGAACTTAGAGGACTCCTCTTTCATCTTTTCAGCATAATCACTCATCTTCATAATAAATTTTGCAGGTACCCCTCCCCAAACCTCATTATCCGGTATATGTTTAGTTACAATACTTCCTGCAGCAACTAGAGAGTTTTTACCTACAGATGTATTTGGCATTAAAATCGAGAATGCACCAATAAAAGAATTTTCAAATAATTCTATGCTACCAACCTTATCTATTTCTCCTTTCTTCATACCCAAATAGTTAGCTACTCTATGCACACTTACATCATGATTTATAAACCGTACACCATTTGCACAAACAACATTATCGTGTATACTAATTAAATAGGGTTCGTTTCCTATCAACGATGTATACAGTTCCACATTTTTTCCTAAAAAGTAGAACCTATTTCTTAATAATTCTGCTCTTTCATGACCATTAGCCACATGCAATTTGTATTTTAATACGGCCTTCTGAATTAATTGGAACATTCTTCTCATATTCAGCAATTTAAATGTTTACATTTTCGTTTACGACAGATCTAAAAAAGTTGATATATCTTTCAGCAATTTCTTCTTCTGTATATTTAGCAGATAATTCGCAACAAGATTTCTTCATTGAAAGATATTCTGAATTCTTCATCTCATTAACAGAAATCAAAGCCTGATATAATTTTTCCGGAGCATACAAAACGGCATTTTCTTCTGTGTATACATCATTAAAACAACCTATTTTAGGTGCGATAATTGGAAGATTATAATTCAAAGCAATCATCATGGGACCTGAATTTGTAACATCCCTATAAGGTAATATCAGAAAATGATGAGAACACATCAAATCAGGTATTTCTTGATTATCAATAAATCTTATTTGTAAGTTATACAACTGTCTTGTACGGATTTGTTGCTTGCATTGATTCCAAAATTCTCCATGCCCACATATTGACAAGTGAATCTTGTGATTATCCACATCCACACATAACTTTTCAAAAGTTTCTATCAATAGATCTATTCCTTTATATCTACTAATTCCCCCAAAAAATAAAACTCGAATTTCTTTTTCAATTAATGGAGGATATAACAAAGACTGCCCAAAATTCTTTTTACTCATTCCTACACAATAAGATTTTTTTTTGTATTTCCCCAGTAATAACTCTTGTTGATTTTTTGAATACGTCACAAAGTACTTGTATGCCTTAAAACGGAACATATTTATAACAGAGAATAACAATCCAGATTTAACACCAGAGTGTATTTCCACATCATGTATGCCTTGTATAACAATCTTCTTGTTTAATAATAAACTAGCAAATATATGCCAATATAAAATGATTGTGCTTGTATATACTACATCTGCATTCGCATTTCTAATAGAAAACACCAACTTATAATAGATAGAAAAATTTTTAAGTGAACGCATTCTAGTGTTAAATATACAAGGAATACATTCAATATTATACATTTGAGCATATTCCAATAGTTCAGCAACACTATAATTTTCTACTGAAGTACGATGTGTAATGGGATACCAAGTCACATCATATTCCTTAGATAAATAACGCAAGACGGTCTTATCTGTGTCATAATAACACAAAGGATTCACGAATATTAGTTTTTTCTTCATCGATTAATGATGTCTGATATGTCTTTCAATAAGTTTTCCACCTTTATCGCCTCTTTCACCCCAGCATTTTTCCCCGCTTTCACATCCCTGTCACTATCCCCGATCATATAGGACTGTGACAAATCGATATTGAAATCTTTTGCTGCTTGAAGCAGCAAACCCGGTTTGGGCTTCCGGCAGTCGCAGTCACACTTATATTCAGGGCGTTCGCCAGAAAATCCCTTATCTGTATGATGAGGGCAAACATAGATGGCATCAACAAAAGCTCCCTCTTTGCCAAGTTCCGTTTCCATCTTGTTATGAATTGTCTGTAATTGCTCAAAAGTACAGTCACCACGGGCAATAACTGGCTGATTGGTAATCACGATAGCCAGATAACCACTTTTATTGATAGCCTTGATAGCTTTAGCTACGTCTGGAAGAAGTTCAAATTGTTCGGGTCTGGTGACAAATCCTACCATCTTGTTGATAGTTCCATCCCGATCCAAAAAGATAGCTTTCTGTCGGTTCTTTAGATTATGAGCATGCACCTTGCCGGTCTTTATATCATTCTCTGCTTCAAAAAAACGATCGGGCGTACCCATATCTTTAACATATTCCGGAGTATCGTACGCATAGATACGTCCGCTGCCAATATTTGTTTTCAGAACATCGCGGTCGAGGTCTATCTTGTCGGGAGTCTCCGGATGACGGGGCACAAAATTCTTCATCGTCTCCTTCAATAACTCTGGTGAAATTAACTCGATGCCCGCATTCACACGGTTTTTATAATAGAGACGTTCGTCTTCTTTCGCCATCCAGCAAATCACCCGATGGGTATCCACAGGCATACCACCCGCCATTTTGGGAGCTTCAATCTCCGTAACAAGCAGCGAACTATCATAAGGATGACCGTTAGGATGTGCCACTAAGCTAGCCCATGCTTTCTTTTCTTTATGGAATGCTATAAAGCGATTGAAATCCACGTCAATTATCACATCTCCACAAAGGAGCAAAAAATCTTCTGTAAGCTGGGGCATCTTGAATAAAGCACCCGCAGTTCCCAATGGATGATCCTCGATGAAATATTCAATACATACCCCAAAACGGCTTCCATCTCCAAAATAGTCTTTAATCTTTTCACCCAAATAACCGATTACTAATATTATATCAGTCAGGCCACATGCCTTGAGGTTGTCTATCTGATGCTCTAATATTGGCTTGCCACATATATTAATCATTGGCTTAGGCACATCATTTGCCACAGAAGCAATACGACTGCCACGGCCTCCGGCCATTATTACTGTCTTCATATAATTATTGTTGTTGATTTATCCAAAGAATTTTTCTTCCAGCATCAAACACAGGCAGTGATATACCGGAAGATGCAATTCTTGTATCTTGTAAGTTTCAGTCTCGGGCACTCGGATACACACATCGGTAAATTCCATCAAGCGATTTTCCTTTTCACCCGTAAGTCCCACAACCTTCAATCCTTTTGATTTTGCAGCTACAGCAGCATAGAGAACATTCTTACTGTTACCTGAAGTAGATATACCCAAGAATACATCACCAGCACGTCCCAGGCCATTGATTTGTTGCGCAAAGACAAGCTCCGGTACAGCATCGTTCATGAAAGCAGTGGTAAGCGAAGGTTCACCCACGAGTGAAATGGCAGGTAACGACCCTTGCAGATGATCGGCAAGCACTGTCCCCATTTCCTCATCAATCTTCATCAAGCGATCTATTTGAGCTGCATAAATTTTACGCTTCATCTTGAATTCTTTCATCAACTCACCTACAATGTGTTCGCTGTCCGAGGCACTACCACCATTGCCGGCAACAAGCAACTTGCGCCCTGCCGAATAGGCTTCTTCCAGTATCTGATAAGCCAAGATGATATTTTGTTTACATACATCGAGAGTAGGATACCTCTCTATCAAAAGATCTACATGTTTTACTAACTTCTCTTCCATAAATCACTTAATGCTTAGTGAACCTACAGTATCCGTAGGATATATTTTCCAACCATGAGCACCTCCATCACTAAATTGGAACGGCATAACTAATCCATGAAGCTTCTTCAGTGCTTCTTCTACTTCTTTCTTATGCGTTGGTTCTACGATGAACATAATGAATCCACCACCACCTGCACCCGACACTTTTCCTGCTTTGGCACCTGCAGCCATAGCTACGTCCATAGCCTCTTGAATCACAGGATTGGTTATGTTATTGGCCATCTTCTTTTTATTTTCCCAACCTTCGCGGAGAATATCCGCGAAGCCGTTTATGTCTCCTTTCAAAATGGCCAGTTTCATATCCTTGGCACTCTGTTTTATCTTGTGCATAGCTTCGATGGCATCGTTCTCTCCACTAGAGGTATTCTTTTTTTGTTCCTCGATAATAGCGGCACTACTACGCGACTTACCGGTAAAGAACAACAGCATACTGGCTTCCAATTCATCAATAATCCAGCGCTTAATCTTAAGCGGATTGACAATCACCATATCATTTTGCAAGAATTCCATGTAGTTGAATCCTCCGAAAGCTGCCGCATACTGATCTTGCTTGCCACCAGAGAGATTCAAGTCCTTACGCTCTATCTCATAGGCTAGGCGGGAAATTTCGTAGTCCCCAAGAGGTAACCCCAGCCATTCTACAAAACATTTCAAGATACAAACAACCATAGTAGACGAGGTGCCCAGCCCTGATCCGGCCGGAGCATCATTGTAGGTGGTTATCTTGAATGATTTAGCATCGAGGTCATAATCCTTAATGATGCGATTATACACACCTTTTATCAGGCTTGCTTCACCATCTATCTCCAATATTTTTGTAGATGGATAACGCTTGAAACAGTTTGAATCATAGCTGTTAAGAACAATGTTATTATCTCTTGTTTCTTCTATGGTGCAATAGGCATAGAGATTGATAGTAGCATTCAATATCAATCCTCCATAAATATCACTGTAGGGTGAAACATCACTTCCTCCTCCAGCCAAGCCGAGGCGAAGAGGGGCTTTTGAGCGTATTATCATAAAGTCAATCTCATTTACATCCCTTATATTAAACTCCTCAAAAAATCATAGAATTTTTTAAGTACAACACTCGTACCTATAACAGCTCCTACCACTATTATTATTTTAGTTCTTTCTTCTTTAGAAGCCTGCTGAAATATTTTAATAATAGCTGAATAATTACTCTTCTCTAAAAGAGATTTAATTTCATTTTCCATATTTAAGTCCACTTAAAAAAATTAGATAAAAACAAGGTCATATCACATTGAAGCATTTATGCCACTTTGGGTTGACCGATAAAAATAAATTTTGGAGCAAGCAAACTTGGGACACCTTTATTTGAATGCTTCAGAAAGAGCATATACAAATGCTTTAAAAGAGATATTATATTTTCGACACCTAAACATCCATATAAATACTGATAGTTTAGAATTCTTTAGCGCATTTGATAAGTTATGTCCCAATTTTTTTTGGAAATAGACATCAAGCTTTCTTACTAACTCTCTATGATATAAAATATCTTCCTGATTATTAGGTTCCTGACACAAGAATGTCTTATACCATTTATATTCTCTTAGAATTGCTTCTAGCTTCAGCTCTACATTCCCCGTAGAACTGATTGTATACGGATTACGCCTGTATTGAAATACAATACTTTGTGTATTGGCTACTCCATTCTTTGAAGCACCTATAAAAGCAGATATATCATCAGATCCCCAAGCTAAAGGTAGAAAATAGAACCCTCCCTGTTTGCGAAGCCATACTGCTTCAAAGCAGAAATCACCTATAAACTGTTGATTATAAACATGCCATCTATGCCAAATGAGCGAAATGACAGATTCATATTCACATCTATGAACTGTTTGTTGATAGGCTGTAGAATGCTCATCAATGATCTCCGTCCAACCATGAAGTAATCCGATACCCGGATATTTTGCTATTAACTTGATATACTCCTCCAAACAATTAGGAAGAAGCTTATCATCGTCTCCCATACATATAACGTAATCTCCTATGGCATAACCTAGGCAAATATTCCAATTATCTACCACATTAGCTGCTCCACAGTTCTTTTCATTCCGATAATACTTAATGCGGGGGTCAGAATATAATGATACGATGGAATATAAATCTTCCGGTGACGCATCATCAACGATAATGAGTTCGAAACATTCATAAGTCTGTCGCAGTATGCTGTCTATGCATTCTTGCAAATATGCTTTTTTATATGCGGGGATTAGGATACTAAACTTCATATTCGATAGTCAATCATGATCATACAATCTATGAGAGTTTTTTGTTGGATAATGACATTTGCAGTTTTGATTTATCAATTAGATAAACTGCAATACATACAAAAAGGATGTCAAATGTAAATGCAGCACTTGCTATGTTAGCTAAGGCCACATAAAACATGAACATCTTAGCATAAACCATTTCATTATTCACCTTATATTTTATACTATAATACATAAGCTGAAACACAACTAAAACTCCAATAATTCCAATTAATAGATATAAATTAGCATAGCCAACATCTGATCGAAAATATTTCTTTACATCATTAAGTTTTGACTCTTTTAATCCATAAGAAGAATCTGAATGTGGCACCCCATTGCCTAATAAACTAGTTACCACATTTTGAGGAAAATCAAGAAAATAATATTCATATTCCAATATTCTCACATTCGTTTCTCCATACTTGTTATCAATTGCTTGTCGCTCTGAAAGTTCTATTAACCTCCCCAATATTGAGTCTTTAGGAATACTGATAGAAACAAAATTCAATAATAGAAGCCCCATTATTGCATATAACCATATATACCTAATTTTTCTGAAAAGATAAAATGCTACAACAAAGACTGAAATGGCTATATATTGCCTAATAGTCATAAAAACTATTAAAACGAACATCAATATGGATAAAACTAAAAATATTTTTTTCTTTATTACAATCCAACGATTAACAGAATAAAATAATGCCATCATTATACATGCCCTATTCATAATAGCAATACGAAAGATACCTCGATCGTCATTTAATTGTCTATCTTGATCTACGGTAAATATTGGAATCGGAGCTTGACTAAGAGCATACAACCACAAAAAGAGATACACACATACATTAACCCAGATAAAGCACTCAATCTCTTTAATTGTAAAATTGGCTTTATTGAGATAAAAATAAAATAGAATACCTAGAATAGGTGCTGTTGCTCTATAGCCTAAAGAAATAGATTGACCGTTAAATAAAAAAGCCGTTATTATGGATATAAAAATCAACAATGTAATTGTACGCATTTTATTAAACAAAACACTTTGTTTCTTTTGGAACAATGTATTAGCAATATATAATGTCATTAATGGAATTGCCACAAAATACAACGCCTTAAGAATCGTTAAATTAAATCCAATATATCTAAACCCCAAATAATGAAGAAATGGAAAAAGATAGAGTATTACCAATTTCATTAATCTACTGCTATTCATAGAATTAGTTTCAAGTTAATGTAGTATATTGCACCAAATTATTATCTTCTGAAAATCTCTCATTATCTCATTTTAAGAAATTCACCTTCGCAAATAATAATGGCACAATTGTACCTATAATAAGATAGAGAATAAACCATCCCATCCGTGAGTATTCCTCAATTACAGGAAACTCGGCTAATCGCTTAATGGGGAGATGATAATAAAATATAATGAATAAACTTACGAGCTTAAATGATAAAAAATGCCAAGTTAGAATTGTCAATGTATTATTGCCTATGTAAATCATGCATTGACTGAATATATTTTTTCTTGAGTTTATAGTTCCACTTAAATAAAACACAGCTAATAATCCAGCAATTGCCGAAATATAATAAGGTATCACTTGCCAACTATCAAATTTCAGAAGTGTTGCTTGCCAGAAGCTTTCTCCCAATGTAACCACAACGATTCCTATTAGAAAAATCCAATAACTCTGATGAATACAAAAACCACCTTTTTGGTAATAATATCCGGAGATAAAAAATAGTGCAGCAAAAAATTCTCTTCCACCAATGCCTAAATAGGGTATATGAAGATGAAATACTGATGTAAGAATAGTAATACATAGCAACGCTACCCCCCCATTTAACATTTTTAACATTATGGATAATAAAGAAAGCAATCAATGATCCCCAAAACAAAGACTTGAGAAACCAATAGCCACCAAGAAGTTGTTCTGCGTCAGACATCCTTGTAACAATAGACACTGCTTTTTTAAGCATCTCTTGCCAAGTGTAAAGATGTTGTACAATTCCTCGAAATCCAAATTCGTCATTGTAAATGTTGAGATAGAAAAATAAATTATGCAAGACGAGAAATATCAAGCTCCATTTCACAAATGGTTTATATAACCCTTTGAACCTCTTTATGACAAAACCAGAAGGTATTTCAAGATATTTATCTTTAAAACAATATCCGGCAAAGAAAAAGAATAGTGGCATATGAAACATATTTATCCAATAGTTACCGTATTCCGAAAAACGCGTATGGGCTAAAACCATCAAAATAATGGCTATCCCTTTAGCTATTGAAACAGAATTGTCTTTCATTTCTTTAATTTCAGTATTGAGTATAGCATTTTTTTTTCTTCTTTATTTAAAAACCTAAAGCAAACAATACTGTATATGATTGTAAAAAGGATGCCTTTTAGAAAAAAGGAAGAAACAATCTTTCCATCTAAGTTAATGAGGAGGTCAATCAGTACAGTCGCACCAACACCTATCATGACAAATGGGAAAAATGAATGCAGAAATACTCTACCTGATTGAATGTTCATTTTCTTAGGCCAATAATATAGATAGTAAAATGACAATTGAACAATTATATAAATAGCAAATGCTATCACAACACCTCCTATTTCAAAATATGGTATCAAGAACCAAGCTACTATCAAACCGATAATGGAAGATATGGATGTATTGTAGGTTATCGCTCTGATATCTGAACCTGATAATATTAAACTTGAAATGGCTTGATTATGTACCCCCAATGTGCAAAGTAGCCAAATATTAAACCATGGAATTAAATATAAGAAGCTTTCTCCGACATACATAGTTATCACTTCACTCCCCACTGTCATCATGCCGAATGTGCAAAAACAAAGCACAATCGAAATATACTTTGTTCCATCATAGGCTACTTTATAGTAGGCTTCAGCATTCCCTTGAGCAACTATTTTTGAAGTAGAAGGCAATAACACTCCCATAAAGATTCCCCCAAACATCGAAACTATTCCTATAATTCCATTTAGTACACGATAGTCTGCCACCGAATCCAAACTTCCTTGCATTCCCAAAAAGACAGGACGTAGATTGTAAAATGAGAATTGAAAAATACTAAATGAGAATATATTTAAGCAATAGGGTAATATTTCTTTGAATGTTTCTTTATCAAATTTAGGTATGAAAGAGATAGCCGGTATCTCTTTTAATACCTTATTGACAGACAGAGGCAATATGGCAAACATCGAAAAGGTGGTAAGTGCGAAATACCAGAAGATATTCAATTTTGCATATATTGTTATAAACAGAACAATCACTTGCAAAACCTTGGGTAGCAAAGTCCTTTTCTGTATCCATGCTACATTCTCTGTTGCCTTTATCAGTTGATCAAAACAAGAAGAATACCAACTAATTATCGCACTGATAATCAATACATAAAAGAGAGTCTTTAAGATCTCATCCTGATCAGCATTGAGATGAAATATTTCTTTCGAAAATAAAGATATACCCAGCAATATGACTCCATTAAGAATACCAATAATTCCATAAAAGGCTAAACTCGTTTGAAAAAGTTTACTCGCCTTCTGAAAATTTTTCTTAGCCAACCATACTGAAAAGAATCTAATATTGGTTGAGTTGAATCCCATGTCCATCAGTTGCATATAAACATTGACAGACATAGCTAGCCCAATGATCCCATATTCTGTTTTCCCGAAGTAATGAATCAGTATAGGAACAGATATAAATCCATAAACCGAATTTACCAGATTTACAATCAAGCTCCATAACACTCCACTGGTAATCTTACTCGCGCTACCCATGCTTCCTTAACTTCCTAAATCTTTTTATGGTTCCCACGAGTTCCCGTACAGCCTTTATTTTATTAGCCTTCATTGCCGCATGCAAATAACCTAATCCGGTATAACTTAGCAAACCTTGTGTCATAAATTGAACAGCCATGATTCTCCAGCCTACCAAATGTCGTCTATCAAACTGATATTTTTGAATATCATTTACTTTTTGGATATCTAAAGGCTCTATATCAATATAGCCCAATCGTTTTGCTTCCGCAAACAATTGCCGTCCTTTATCTGTGCGTACAAAACAAAAGTTTTTTCCATCTCCTTCTGTAAAATCCGGATAACCATCTTTGGTGTTCCATGAATCTCCCGAAGATATATCGGCTAACATACCTATGCCATCAGGGCAGATTTTACATCTGAAACCTAATTCTCTTCCCAATATTTTTCCCCAACTGTCGTTATATGTCATTCGGTCAGATTCTCCATTTGTATAAGTAGCTTTGAAATATCCCGGCCAGCCATCTCCGCGATAGCGCAATGATAAAGGCTCTTCATCTCTATGGAACGTAGAAAGTGCTTTCCTGGTCGCATGATAACTGGGCATACCGGCACAAAAAATGGCTAAATAGTAAGCTATCTTTTGCTTATATTCAGGATGGATTTTAGTGAAATTTTGCATAGCGGCTATATCACAAGGTTTTCCAATAAACGCATAAGTTTTTTCGGCTTCCAGCAATTCGATAATATTGTTAAATATTGCTGCTGGAGCATATCTGGATGCGTTTCTAGACAGTATATCTTCTTTTGTTGTACTCGCATATAGCCTGTTGTACAAGTAAGTTCCCTCCTCTACGCCAACATGAAGCACTGCGTCCACTTTCTTTGTTTCTAACAAATAAATGGCTAGTGCAGATGTTACACCTCCTGAAGATGATGATTTTCTTATTTCAGAATCTGATGCCCAAGCATTTGCTACGATCTTAACAGTTCCCCAAATGGATTGATTAGTAACTTGTGAATGAACAACGATACCTGGACATATTTTCGTAATAACTTTATGGTCTATTCGATGCTGATCTCTGAATATAGGTTCGTAAAAGCCTTCTTGATTGATTACCATCTTACAATTTTCCTTATCTAGTGCTTCACATAAACCACATCCAAGACATAAGCTATTCTTTATAATATCATGTACTGTATTCATTCCTTTTTTAACCTTTCATTTACGTATCTCAAAAAAAATTGTTAAGTCATTCATTAACATATTCTTTTTTTCAGACACGATATGATTCATTCTATCATCTATAAGTTCTTTCAATTGTAATCTCGAATGAAAAGATTCTCTTATAGTACTTATAATTTCTGCATGGTCTGATTCTCTCATATCACAAATATATGGATAATCCAAGGTGTCAATAAACAGCCCATTAAACTTTCTGCTGTAAGCCATTGGAACCACTGGAACTCCAGATGAGAAAGCTCCGATTGTGGCATGCATCCGGGCACCGACAAAGAAATCCATTCCGGCAATATAAGACTTAATTTCTACAGGACCAAGAGCTAAAGGAGCAAGTTTCAGCTTAGAATTATTATATTGTCTCCATAAGTCGTAGCTGACTCCATAATCATTTTCAATAGTTCTTTCTGCTCCGACAACGTGAGGTATTAAATGTACTTGCACATTCTCAATTCCTAAAAAATAATCAATAATTTCAGTAACCAAGTTTATATAATTACATTTTAACTCGAACTGGTTATTACGAGTATATCCGCCATGCCAAAGTAATGCGGAAATATTGATTCCAACATGTATAAAAGATGTATCTTGCTCTATCTTGTGGTATGGCAGGAAAAATGCTACATCGATGTATTCTTTAACAGACTTCAGAGAAGGTATCTTACCAACCACATAATCATAACTTTGTTTGTCACGCGCCATACAGTATAAAGCATTTGAGATACTTTTTATAGCACGATGCTCCACCTTATAATTTTTAAATGGTCCTATCGTTTGAGGTAATATACAATAAGGTATATGCAAAAAATGGGCAATTCGATGTATTCGGTCAATGCTATTGAATCGCGTAAATCCGTAAATATCACTAAATGAATCGCCTTGACCAATATCCAAAATATAATCGGCTTTGAAAAAAATATTTAAATCACTACCTTTGACTATATTTTTAATAATTGTTCCTATCGTATTCTTTAAAGATATGCCGATGGGATATCTACAATCTTTAAACTCTATTTTACGATCACCTATTAATATCTCATGTGTTTTTCGATCATCATATTGACTATCTGACAAATATAATTCGTAAGATAGTCCGGCTTTCTTCATGATTTCATCAATCATACAGGCTATAGTAATAGTTAATGCTACACATCCTCTATTCCCATTTTTAATTGGAGCATTTCCCAAGATTATTTTCATAGATATAATATCATTTATTATACATCTCTTCATAATACTTTTCGTATTCTCCAGATGTTATATTATCCATCCATTCCTGATTATCCAAGTACCATCTCACTGTCTCTTCTATTCCTTCTTCGAACTGTAAGCTAGGTTCCCAACCCAATTCGCTTTTCAGTTTAGTTGAATCTATGGCATAACGCAAATCATGTCCTTTGCGATCGGTCACATAAGTAATCAGATCTAAAGAATATCCTTCCGGATACCCAAGCAACTTATCCACCGTTTTGATTATTACCTTAATTATATCAATGTTTTTCCATTCATTGAAACCTCCAATATTGTAAGTGCTCGAAATCTTACCGTGATGGAAAATAACATCGATAGCTTGTGCATGATCTACTACATACAACCAGTCACGAACGTTCTCTCCTTTGCCATATACAGGCAACGGTTTACGATGACGAATGTTATTGATAAATAGCGGAATCAATTTCTCGGGAAACTGATAAGGACCGTAATTATTGGAGCAGTGGGTCACCACAGTGGGCATTCCATAAGTGTCGTGAAATGCACGGACAAAATGATCACTACCGGCCTTCGACGCTGAATAAGGACTATGTGGATTATACTTAGTCGTTTCCTTAAAGAATTCATCACCGTAGACCTCATGCGCCGAGATGTCTGAATCGATTCCTTCGGGATGAGTTAATTCCAATGCACCATAAACTTCATCTGTTGAGATATGGTAGAAGCGTTTTCCACCATAACCTTCCGACAAGGATTCCCAATATATTTTTGCAGCCTGAAGCAAGGTAAGAGTACCCATTACGTTGGTTTGAGCAAAGGTGAACGGATCTTTAATACTTCTGTCCACATGGCTTTCCGCTGCCAGGTGAATAACTCCATCAATATGATACAGCTTGAAGATTTCCAACATTTTATCAAAGTCACAGATGTCAGCCTTTACAAAGGTATAATTAGGTTGATTCTCGATATCTTTTAGGTTAGCCAGATTACCAGCATAAGTCAGTTTATCCAGATTGATAATATGATATTCAGGATATTTATTGACGAACAAACGTACAACGTGTGATCCGATGAAGCCTGCTCCACCTGTAATCAGTATATTTCGTGCAAAATTCATGTCTATTTTAATAATCAGATTGTTGTTTCAACTCATTTATACATTTCTGCAGAGAGTCTTTCCAATAAGGAACTGTGATTCCAAAAGTAGATTTCACCTTTGTTTTATCCAGTACAGAGAAATGAGGACGTTTTACCTTACTGGGGAATTCATCACTGTGACAAGGTTGAATATCACACACATTGCCACTCAAATCACAGATTTCCTTCGCAAAGTCATACCATGAACACACACCTTCATTACTAAAATGGTAGATACCTTCTTTATAAAGTTGATTCTCCTCAATCACTTGATAGATAACAGATGCCAAGTCTCCGGCATAAGTGGGGGTACCAACCTGATCAAAGACTACTTTCAGGGTATCTTTATCAGCTGTGAGCTGTCGCATTGTTTTTACGAAGTTCTTCCCATAAGGGGAATAAAGCCAGGCGGTACGAAAGATAAGATAATGACAGCCGGTTTCCTGTATGCTATGCTCACCGGCCAGCTTCGTTTTACCATACACACCCAAAGGATTAGTTTCCCAATCTTCCCGACAAGGGACATTTCTGTCTCCCTGAAAAACATAGTCCGTAGAGACATGTATTAAGGTAGCATCAGCTTCTTTTGCTACAATAGCCAGATTCTCCACTGCCTTATTATTCAATAAATCAGCAGTCGCGAAATCGTCTTCCGCCTTGTCTACATTTGTATAGGCAGCACAATTAACGATGACATGAATATGGTTGTCATTAACCATTCTACGGATAGCATTACGACTGGTTATATCCAGCTCTGCCACATCGGTAAAAATATATTGGTTGGAGCTGGTTGATGACACACGGCGCATCTCATTACCAAGCTGACCGTTAGCTCCTGTCACTAGAATATTCATTGAGCTTAATACAGATTTTCGTTATAATCAAATAACCAGCCGGCTTCTTCCAGACGTTCGTGATATTTGTCCTTCTCGGAAAGGATTATTTTATCAGCAGGAACCTTCCAGTCAATTTTCAATGCGGGATCATCCCAAGCCAAGGCACCTTCACATTGGGGAGCATAAAAGTTGTCACATTTATACTGAAAAATAACCTCTTCCGTCAAAACAACAAAGCCATGGGCAAATCCACGCGGAATAAAGAACTGCCGGTGGTTTCTTTCAGTCAATTCCACTGATACATGCTCTCCAAATGTTGGTGAGCCTTTACGAATATCGACAGCCACATCAAGGACAGAACCTTTAATAACACGCACCAGCTTACTCTGCGCATAAGGTGGCTTCTGAAAATGAAGACCACGTAAAACACCATAACTGGATTTGCTTTCATTATCCTGGACAAAATCTATCTTACGGACCTTTTCTGCAAATTCACGTTGAGAGAAAGATTCGAAAAAGTAACCACGGTCATCTTTAAAAAGGCGGGGTTCAATGATGACAACGCCCTCTATAGCAGTTTTAATTATTTCCACTGTGATTAGTGTTTGTTAGTTATTTAAATTACCGGAAAGGAATATGGCATTATTCCAGTCCCAGTTCATTTATTACTTTTAAAAGGTACTGACCATATTGGTTCTTTAGCATAGGCTTGGCCAGTTCACGCATTTTATCCGCTGTTATCCAGCCATGACGCAGGGCAATACCTTCAAGACACGCGACTTTCAATCCCTGACGCTTTTCAATCACTTCAATAAAAGTACTGGCTTCGGAAAGAGAATCGTGCGTGCCGGTATCAAGCCAGGCAAAACCACGGCCTAATAGTTGGACCTTTAATTGGTGATCATTGAGAAATTCCTGATTAACGGTAGTGATTTCTAACTCTCCACGGGGAGAAGGTTGTATATGTTTGGCTACATCCACCACTTTATTGGGGTAGAAATAGAGTCCCACTACAGCATAATTGGATTTTGGATTTTCTGGTTTTTCTTCAATACTCAAAACATTTCCTTCCTTGTCGAAGGCAGCAACTCCATAACGTTCGGGGTCAGCAACCCAATAACTGAATACGGTTGCTTTCTGCTCCTCCTCGACTGTACGAACAGCTTCCTGTAACATACGGGTAAAGCTTTGTCCATAGAAAATATTATCACCTAATACCAGGCAAACGGAATCATTTCCGATGAAGTCTTCACCGATAATAAAGGCTTGCGCCAAACCGTCCGGAGAGGGTTGTTCGGCATACTCAAACCGAACTCCATAATCGGAGCCATCACCTAAGAGACGCTTGAAACCCGGAAGATCATAAGGAGTGGAAATAATCAGGATCTCACGGATTCCAGCCAACATAAGGACTGAAATCGGATAATAAATCATAGGTTTGTCAAAGACAGGAAGCAACTGCTTACTCACTCCTTTGGTGATGGGATACAGGCGAGTGCCTGAACCACCGGCTAAAACTATTCCTTTCATAAAAGTTTATTTCAATTTTAGAAAATAAGTAAGCTGTTTTGAGATAGACACAAAGTAGCTTTTATTCTGCATTTATTTAAACGGTTCCACATACCCAACCGGCATATCCGCACAAGCACACCCCAGCATATTCAACCGAACAGCAATTTTGCTTCTACCATCTATCGTAACAAGTTCTCCTACAAGGCCAGTCAAAGGACCTTTAATGACACGTACTTTTTCACCACGTGCCAAAGGAGCACTATTCATACAGATTGCCTCTTCGGAATAGTCAAGCATAAAACGGAAACGAGCCATTTGTTCATCAGGAATGATAGTCGGACTGCTCTCACCACGCATTACCATATACCGACTAACGGTAGAAAAGGAAAGAACCTCTTTACGTTCTTTAGGATCAGCATGTACAAAAACCATCATAGGAAGCAATACGGATTCAACCACTTTACGGCGGTCGCTCCATTGATGTACCTCTTGCTGGACCGGTACAAAATTTTCAATCCCCATTTTGTCTAAACGTTCGGCTACTTTCTTCTCATGATGCATACGAACCAGAGCAACATACCAGCGTTTAGAGTGTGCTACGCCTTCCCCTGTCCCAATATTAGGCCCAGCACTTAAAGTTTCTTTCGTTAGAATCATACTTTTTTACCCCTTATGTTTCCGTTACTTCTTAGGTAACGGATAAGGTACTCATTCACAGAAAAACAGATGAAAGCAGAAAAACATGGACAGGAACTGCCTACAAAGATGTTTTTCTAACCTACGCGAAGGGAAAAGCATCTTTGGAAACAGAGTACAGGAATTTCAGGCATGATCAAACAGAATCATCATGTCCTGATATATTTTTGTTGCATATTTCAACAAATCAGAAAAAAAAGAAGATTTTACTTGTTTACTATTTGTATTTTTGCATATCTTTGCACCGAATAATTATCCGTTACCTAAGAAGTAACAGACACATTTCGCCCTTGATTTCTAATACTTTATCGTTAGCTTTCAACCTAAACGATAGTTCCTAATGTAAGATAAATTCCCTTTATTTACCTCTGTGCGTTCTCTTAGCTCAAAACCCTTCAAATAGATTTGCGTGGTTTTTATAGATTTATGTCCCAATGATTCACTAATCATTTCAATTGGCACTCCACGATACTTGGCTGTAGTCGCCCATGAATGACGAAGTGTGTAAGAAGAAACGGGAGATTTCAACCGCAGAGCTCTTGCCAACTCCTTCAAACTATTATTAAAATTCCGAAGAGCAGACTGATATTCACGGTATGCCCTTTCATCTTTCCGTTTTTTGTTACTGCAAAGTATATCAAACAGATAGTCCGGACAATCGGGAATGGGTTCCTGATTACTCCGGAGTTGATTAATCATTCCTCTGGCAGTATCAAGCACTTCGACGCTCATAGGAGTTTTCGTCTTGATTCGATTATAGCGCAACACACTCTGATCTAAAGCTGATTTTTCCAAATGTGCTAAATCAGCAAATGACATTCCACAAAACTGGAACATCAGGGCGGCAATAATTTGTGTGCGACGTAAACGCTCTGATTTGGGATCTTCATACAGGAGTTTGTGTAATTCACCGGCAGGCAAAGCTTTCTTTTGCCGGACATCCACACCTGTATAGACATCATGAAATAATCGGGGAACATAAGGAGCACTTCCCGATTCCACTCCCCGATTGTAAATACTACGAAGCATACGCATATACGTAGAAATCGTATTAGGCTTCAAACCACAATCATAAAGATACTGACCATAACGTCGTAAACGTTCTTTGGTGACTTGTCTGAACGATATATTCAACGTACCACAAAACTTACCGAAAGAATAAAGGGCGTTCTTATAAACGTGCGCCGTAGAATAACGCCCTTCCTTTCGTAAACGATTGATGTAGTTCTCACCACATCGACTAAATCCATTTTTATTCATCATTTGCATCACTAGTTATTTTATATATATACTATTTGGCAAGCGACAAAAGAACAAATCTTTTTGCACGTTCAATTTCACTTTCCAGATATTATTTTTAGAATTAACACATATTTAACCAACATTAAAATTAGTAGATTATGAAAAGTAAAAATGCTAAAAAAGGTAGTAAAAACGACAAGGTAAAAAGAAATGTTCAAACAATGAAAAAAGCCCCCGGAAGACAGTCAAAGGAAGAAATCATCACTGAAGAAGAGCTGGAAAACAGAATAGCAATCACTGGAGATATTCGCCTTTATCTCACCACACATCTGAAAATCTTTATCGATGGATATTTCCACCATCCTAAGAAAAAAAAGCTGATAAATCTGGCCCAATATATCCATAACCAAAAAGTATTGTACATTCACAAACACAATGGATATAAACTAATGGAACTTAGCAGCATACATGCTGAATTGGGGGCATTGAGAAAGTCTGTCGAAGAAGAGTATATGAGAGAAAAAAAGGAAAAAAGAGAACAAGCTGAAAAGGTCAAAAGCAAGTACTAAGAAAAAATAATGGGACAGTTGAAATATAAGGCTTACCTTCGCCGCCGTTTTCAACCGGTCGAAAACTAACTGATTTTCCCTTAAAAAAATAGTGACGGTATGCTATCGTTATAGCGTCACTATAATGAAAGGATAGTGACGCTATGACAACAACATACCGTCACTATCTATAAGGGAAGATTTACGCTTAAACAGAAATTTATTTTTCAACAAAAAAAAGAAATAAAATGAGACGAAAAATCAGAAAGAGCAAGTTGGAAGCTTGCAAATTAGTATGGAAAAAACGTATTACTGCCGAAAAGGGGATTTCGGATAAATGTGCGGAGAGAATTGTACAGGAGTGCATTAAACTAATAGAACACATGTTGTATGGAAATGCAATGATAGCTTTTCATAAGCAGGATGGTACGTTCTGCCTGGAAAGAGGAACACTGGTAGGATATGAAAAATTCTTTCATAGAGAATTTAATATCACAGCACAACAAGAGTCTATTATCTATTGGAGTGAAGAACAAAAAGGATGGAGAAGATTCATGATCGGAAACCTGATGGAATGGAAAGCTATTGTATAGTTTATAATAAAAAATATTGAATAATGAATATGATTAATAAAGGGATACCTTACTTCCCGACACCGGCAAACTTTTTTGACGAAGAAGTGATGGAATTATTAGAAGCTAAATTCGGAGTGTTAGCTTCTTACATGGTCATGCGATTGCTTTGCAAAATCTATAAAGAGGGATATTACATCTCTTGGGGGAAAGAACAAAATCTTATTTTCGTCCGCAAAGTAGGTGGCGGGGTCAAAGAGGACATGATGGAAAAGATTGTCGACCTGTTATTGGAAAAAGGATTTTTCCATAAAGAAACCTACGAGAAACACGGTATACTCACTTCGGAACAGATTCAAAGAGTGTGGTTCGAAGCTACGACACGAAGAAAAATAGATTTCTCACAACTACCTTATTTATTAGAGACCAAACAGAGAAAAAGGATACACAAGGATGAGTTGAACAAGGAAAATGCTAACATTTTTCCAACTCAAGAGGAGGTGAGTTCAGAAAATGCAGACATTTCTCGACAAACTAAACTAAAGGAAACTAAACTAAATACTGAAGAAGAAGAAATAAGCGATGCTTCGTTTGAAATTCCGGGGTATGCATACAATCAGGCCACACACAACATGAACGGACTGATAGAAAGTCTGGAACGCCACAAAGTGACTAATTTGAAGGAGAGGCAGACAATTCTCCGGTTATCAGACTATGGCAGGAAAGGCACCCAAGTATGGAAACTACTCTCCAATACGGCCTGGAGCAAAATCGGAGCACCGGGGAAATATATCATTGCAGCACTAGCCAGCGGACGGAAATAAACCGACTGATTAAAAGCTGATAAAAAAGGTACGAAAAATCTGTGCTTTTCACAAATTCTTCGTACCTTTACGCTCCGGTAAAACAAGTTCTATCCACATAAAAGATAACAAAATGGAAAACAGAAGTTTAGTAACCATTGCCGAACATTCTAAAGAAAAAATCCTCTACATGCTCGAAATGGCGAAGCAGTTTGAAATGAACCCCAATCGCCGGTTATTACAAGGAAAGGTAGTAGCAACCCTGTTCTTCGAACCTTCCACCCGTACCCGCTTGAGTTTTGAAACAGCTGCCAACCGTCTCGGTGCACGAGTAATCGGATTCTCTGACCCCAAGGCCACCAGCTCTTCCAAAGGGGAAACACTTAAAGACACGATCATGATGGTGAGTAACTATGCAGATATTATCGTCATGCGACACTATCTCGAAGGAGCTGCACGATATGCCAGCGAAGTAGCCCCGGTGCCCATTGTCAATGCAGGTGACGGAGCTAACCAGCACCCGTCGCAGACGATGCTCGATCTTTACTCTATCTACAAGACGCAAGGAACGCTGGAAAATCTGAATATTTTCCTAGTGGGTGACTTGAAATACGGCCGCACCGTACATTCTTTGCTGATGGCGATGCGACACTTTAATCCGACTTTCCATTTTATCGCTCCCGAAGAATTGAAAATGCCGGAAGAATACAAACTTTACTGCAAAACGCACCAAATAAAATACGTTGAACATACAGACTTTTCCGAAGAGATTATCGCCGACGCCGATATTCTGTATATGACCCGTGTACAACGCGAACGTTTCACCGATCTGATGGAATATGAACGGGTGAAGAATGTATATATTCTCCGTAACAAAATGTTGGAAAACACACGTCCGAACCTGCGTATCCTGCACCCGCTTCCCCGTGTCAACGAAATAGCTTACGATGTGGATGACAACCCGAAAGCATATTATTTCCAACAGGCACAAAACGGTCTGTATGCCCGCGAAGCAATCCTTTGCGATGTATTAGGTATCACATTAGAGGACGTTAAAAACGATATTTTATTATGAGCGAAAATAAACAAGCATTGCAAGTAGCTGCCCTGAAAAACGGAACAGTGATTGACCATATCCCATCTGAAAAGCTCTTCACCGTAGTGCAACTGCTCGGCGTAGAACAAATGACAAGCAATATCACGATCGGATTCAACCTCGACAGCAAGAAGCTGGGTAAAAAAGGAATCATCAAAATTGCAGATAAATTTTTCTGCGACGAAGAGATTAATCGTATTTCGGTAGTAGCACCGCACGTCAAACTGAACATTATCCGCGATTACGAGGTAGTGGAAAAGAAAGAGGTAAAAATGCCGGATGAGCTTCGTGGCATCGTGAAATGTGCCAATCCGAAATGTATTACCAACAATGAACCGATGAGCACCATCTTTCATGTGATAGATAAGGATAATTGCATCGTGAAATGCCATTATTGCGAAAAAGAACAGAAACGAGAAGAGATAACAATCCTCTAACTACAGCTCACCACAGATTACACGGATTCACACAGATTTTTATTTTATGGAATAATAATATCTATATCTGTGTTAATCTGTGTAATCTGTGGTGAAAAAAATGACAACTATGAAACAGGACTGGAAACCAGGAACGATGATTTATCCGCTGCCGGCTGTACTAGTCAGTTGCGGAAAAGAGGAAAGCGAATATAATATGTTCACAGTAGCATGGACGGGTACGATTTGCACGAACCCGCCCATGTGTTACATATCCGTACGTCCGGAACGCCATTCATACGATATTATCAAAAAAAATATGGAGTTTGTCATCAACCTGACAACCAAAGACATGGCTTTTTCCACCGACTGGTGCGGAGTTCGTTCGGGACGTGATTATCATAAATTCGAAGAGATGAAACTGACACCCGGACAGTGTACGGTAGTCAGTGCCCCGCTGATTGAAGAATCACCACTTTGCATTGAATGTCGTGTAAAAGAAATCATCTCTCTTGGTTCACATGATATGTTTATTGCCGACGTAGTAAATGTGCGTGCCGATGAACGGAACCTGAACCCCGAAACCGGAAAGCTGGAACTGGCGGAAGCTAATCCGCTGGTATATGTGCACGGAGGATATTACAATTTGGGAGAGAAAATCGGTAAGTTCGGTTGGAGTGTAGAAAAGAAAAAATCATAAAAGGAACGATACTGTCATGGATATGCTGCGTAAATTCATTTTTTTAGGTTTATTAGTTGCAGCCGGCAGCCCGGTTGTCGGACAGAATTATAACGCAGACAGAGTAGACCGTCCTAACACAAAAAAAATAAATATCGGTATCAAAGCGGGCTTCAACTCTTCCATGTTCATGGTGTCTGAACTGAAAATTAAAGATGTAACTATCGATGAGGTGCAGAATAACTATAAGATTGGTTATTTCGGTGCTCTCTTCATGCGCATCAATATGAAAAAGCATTTCATTCAGCCTGAAGTGTCGTATAATGTAAGCAAATGTGAGATTACTTTCGACAAACTCGGTTCCCAGCATCCTGCCATCGAGCCTGATTACGCATCGGTGCAATCGGTGTTGCACAGTGTCGATTTTCCCGTTCTATATGGATATAACGTAGTGAAAAAAGGACCTTACGGAATGTCTATCTTCGCAGGTCCCAAGCTTCGCTACCTATGGGGAAAGCACAATGAAATCACTTTTAAGAATTTCGACCAAAAGGGTATTCACGAAAAGTTGTATCCGTTCAATGTCAGCGCAGTGATTGGCGTAGGTGTCAACATCTCACGTATCTTCTTCGATTTCCGCTACGAACAAGGTATAGGAAACATCTCCAAGTCTATCATTTATGACAATATCAACTCCGACGGCAGTACGGGTGTAAGCAACATTATTTTCCGTCGCCGTGACAGCGCGTTAAGTTTTTCACTGGGATTCATTCTTTAAGAATAAAATATCATTAAATCCCGCTTTTTACTAACATTTTTCTTACTGTTCCTTCATTCTTTATTTATTTTCATTAACTTTGTGCGCTTAAAATAGGTATCTCGAATTAGAAATTTAATCTTACTTATAAAAGAATGAAAAGAGACGACATCATTTTCGACATCATCGAAAAAGAGCATCAACGTCAGTTGAAAGGAATCGAGCTGATTGCATCAGAAAACTTTGTGAGTGACCAGGTAATGCAGGCAATGGGTTCTTGCCTGACTAACAAGTACGCAGAAGGTTATCCCGGCAAACGTTACTACGGAGGTTGCGAAGTAGTAGACCAAAGCGAACAAATCGCTATCGACCGCCTGAAAGAAATTTTCGGTGCTGAATGGGCAAACGTACAGCCACACTCGGGAGCACAAGCTAATGCGGCTGTTTTCCTTGCTGTTCTGAATCCGGGCGACAAATTCATGGGATTAAATCTGGCACACGGCGGACACCTGTCTCACGGTTCATTAGTGAACACTTCCGGTATCATCTATACTCCTTGCGAATATAACTTGAATCAGGAAACAGGACGCGTTGATTACGACCAGATGGAAGAAGTCGCTCTTCGTGAGAAACCAAAAATGATTATCGGTGGTGGTTCTGCATACTCTCGTGAATGGGATTACAAACGTATGCGTGAAATCGCTGACAAAGTAGGCGCTATCCTGATGATCGACATGGCTCATCCTGCCGGTCTGATCGCTGCCGGAGTGCTCGAAAATCCGGTTAAATATGCACATATCGTCACTTCTACTACACATAAAACACTTCGCGGACCTCGTGGTGGTGTCATCATGATGGGTAAGGATTTCCCCAATCCATGGGGTAAGAAAACTCCGAAAGGTGAGATCAAGATGATGTCTCAATTACTGGATTCTGCCGTTTTCCCGGGTATCCAAGGCGGACCGTTGGAACATGTAATTGCTGCTAAAGCAGTTGCTTTCGGTGAAATCCTGCAACCTGAATTTAAGAAATATGCTAAACAAGTACAGAAGAATGCTGCCGTACTTGCACAGGCTTTGATCGACCGTGGCTTTACCATCGTTTCCGGTGGCACAGACAACCACTCTATGTTGGTCGACCTGCGTAGCAAATATCCTGATCTGACAGGTAAAGTGGCAGAAAAAGCATTGGTTTCTGCTGATATTACCGTTAACAAGAACATGGTTCCGTTCGACAGCCGTTCGGCTTTCCAGACTTCCGGTATCCGTTTAGGTACTCCTGCTATCACAACTCGTGGTGCAAAAGAAGACTTGATGCTCGAAATTGCAGAAATGATCGAGACTGTATTGTCTAACGTAGAAAATGAGGAAGTTATTGCACAAGTACGTGCACGCGTCAATGAGACAATGAAAAAATATCCTCTTTTCGCTTACTAAAACACAATTTTAAAGCTAGTAATTGTAAACTGTTATTAGCTTAATTCCCATTTAAGGTCTGTTCTTTACGAAAGGAGCAGGCCTTTTTTTATTTATTAACGGTCCCGTTCGAACCATCTTTTCGGAATTTCGTTTTTCTTACTATAAAAGAAATATATGATGTCATATATCACCCACAACAAGTACGAATTCAACCGTACAGTGTGCATGAAGAGAAAAGAGAAGCGCACTGGACTCTATATACAGTCATCCCCGTCTTTCCACATTCATTTTATAGGGAAAGACGGGGATTTATTTTTACCGGCATAGCGCCAGAACAAGTGTTCTTTAAGTGTATATCAGCTCAATCCTTCTATTTCTCCATCCACAATATCAATATGCAATGCTTGCGGTTCTTTAGGCAATCCCGGCATACGAAGAATTTCTCCGGCAATGGCTACAATCATTTCAGCTCCGTTATTGATTACAATATCTTTAATATGGAACTCGAAGTTGTTCACCGCGCCATAAATCTTAGGATCGGCAGAGAATGAATACTGTGTTTTAGCAATACAAACCGGGTAATGAGTGATACCCATTTTCTCGATCAGTTTGATACGGTTGCGTGCAATACTGCTGTAAGTAATAACGCTGGCTCCGTAAATATTAGTAGCCACCTTTTCAATCTTCTGCTGTATATTATCTTCTTCCTTATATGTATAACGCAGAGGTTCGGACGGATTATTTTCGATTGTATCTACCACCAGGCGGGCCATGTCTACTGCCCCCTCTCCTCCTTCACTGAACGCATTGTTGATAGCAAAACCGACTCCCAACTGTTCGCAATGCTCACGCAGCAATTCCATTTCTTCATCGGTGTCGGACGCAAACTTATTGAAAGCTACGATAACCGTCTGACCGAATGAACGAAGATTACGAACATGTTTGTCCAGATTACGCAATCCTTCTTTCAGTCCTTCCATATTCGGTTCTTTGATACGGTCGAGACTGACACCTCCGTGCATCTTCAATCCTTGTGCCGTAGCGACAATCACCGTGAGACGCGGTTGGAGTCCACTCTTGCGGCACTTGATATTGTAGAACTTCTCCGCACCAAGATCGGCACCGAATCCGGCTTCTGTGATTACATAATCGCCGAAAGACATTGCCAATTTAGTGGCCAGAATAGAGTTACAACCATGCGCAATATTAGCGAACGGACCGCCATGTACAAAAGCAGCGGTTCCTTCGGTAGTTTGCACCAGATTAGGATGGATGGCATCTTTCAGCAACACAGTGATAGCTCCTGCCACTCCCAGATCTTTTACAGTAAAAGGCTGGTCATCATAAGTGAAGCCCAACAGGATGTTTTCGATACGACGACGCAAATCACTCACATCTTTGGAAAGACAAAGAATCGCCATAATTTCCGAAGCAGGAGTAATATCGAAACCGGACTCCTGGGTAATCCCGTTGGATTTAGGTCCAAGACCGACAACGATGCTGCGCAACGAACGGTCGTTCACATCAAGCACTCTCCGCCAAAGAATTTCTTTCAATCCGAAACCTTTTGCCTGGTTCTGATAGAGATAATTGTCGAGCAAAGCCGAAATCATGTTATGGGCAGAGGTGATGGCGTGAAAATCCCCCGTAAAATGAAGGTTAATCTTATCCATCGGAAGCACTTGTGCATATCCTCCACCGGCCGCTCCTCCCTTCATTCCGAAACAAGGACCGAGAGACGGTTCACGAAGAGCGACAATCGCATTCTTTCCAATTTTATTCAGTCCCAAAGCAAGACCGATAGATACGGTAGTTTTGCCAATGCCCGCTTTGGTTGCCGTGATAGCAGTGACCAGGATGAGATTGCTTTTCTTCACTTTCTCTTCATCAATCAGTTGTTCAGGGATCTTTGCGATGTAGCGGCCATAATTCTCCACTTCCTCGCGAGGAATTCCGACACCTTCGGCAACTTGCTTAATCTTCTTCAGCTCAATGCTGCGAGCAATTTCTATGTCTGATTTCATACAGAATATGATTAGTTTTATTTTTGAAAGAACAAAAGTATAACAAAAAAGCGAAATAGAGAAATTTAAAGTTCATCGGATATTTATATATCTATTTATCATAAACACTATAAACTCTTTTCACGCAATAACTGTTGTAAATGACATAACCTAAAACAACAACTTAATTATGGAATGGATTATTAATCAACTAAGGGTACACCCTGAACTTGCTATTTTCCTGACGCTCTTTGCCGGATTCTGGCTGGGCAGACTCAAAATAGGGAAATTCTCATTGGGGACAGTCACCAGTGTTCTGCTGGTCGGAGTGTTGGTCGGACAACTGAATATCACTGTGGATGGCCCGATGAAAGCTGTGTTCTTTCTGCTTTTCTTATTTGCCGTCGGCTACAAGGTAGGTCCGCAATTTTTTCGCGGATTGAAAAAGGATGGGCTGCCACAGGTGGGATTCGCTGTACTGATGTGTATTGTCAGCTTGGTAGCACCGTGGATACTCGCCAAAATCATGGGGTACCATGTAGGGGAAGCTGCCGGACTTTTGGCAGGTTCACAGACCATATCCGCCGTTATCGGTGTGGCAAGCGATACAATCAATCAATTGGGAATCAGCGACGCACAAAAAACAACATTCATCAATGCGATTCCGGTAGCTTACGCTGTAACTTATATCTTCGGTACAGCCGGTTCTGCATGGATTCTGGCTTCTCTCGGCCCCAAAATGTTGGGCGGACTGGATAAGGTGAAAGCTGACTGCAAAGAACTGGAGGCTCAAATGGGAACATCGGAAGCTGATGAACCCGGATTTTCCCCGGCTCTTCGTCCGGTTGTATTCCGTGCTTATAAAATCACCAATGAATGGTTCGGCAAAGGAAAGAAAGTCAGTGAACTCGAAACATATTTATGCAAGAATGATAAACGGCTGTTTGTAGAACGAATTCGTCAAAGAGGAGTAGTGAAAGATGTCGACCCGAACCTGATTCTTCGCAAAAACGATGAAGTGGTACTAAGCGGACGCCGTGAGTTTGTAATCGGAGAAGAAGACTGGATCGGTCCGGAAGTGATCGACGCACAATTATTGGATTTTCCGGCGGAAACTCTTCCCGTAATGGTGACTCACCGGACGTTTGCCGGGGAAAAGGTTGCCAAAATCCGGGCACAGAAGTTCATGCATGGAGTCAGCATCCGTAACATCAAGCGTGCCGGAATCAATGTTCCGGTATTATCCCAAACGATAGTAGATTCGGGAGATATTCTTGAGCTCACCGGCCTTAAACATGAGGTGGAAGGTGCTGCCAAACAAATGGGTTACATTGACCGTCCGACCAATCAGACGGATATGATTTTCGTCGGGCTGGGCATCTTGCTCGGTGGTCTTTTCGGTGCACTGGCTATCCACTTGGGAGGTGTTCCTATCAGCCTTTCTACCAGTGGCGGCGCATTGATAGCCGGACTTCTATTCGGTTGGTTGCGCAGCAAGCATCCTACTTTCGGAGGTATCCCCGAACCCTCTTTATGGGTATTGAATAATGTAGGGCTGAATATGTTTATCGCAGTGGTCGGCATTGCTGCAGGCCCCAGTTTTATAGCCGGATTCAAGGAAGTCGGAGTCAGTCTGTTTATTGTCGGTGCACTGGCAACAGCCATCCCTCTTCTCGCAGGATTGCTGATGGCGAGATACCTGTTCAAGTTCCACCCTGCCCTTTCATTAGGATGCACGGCAGGAGCACGTACGACAACAGCCGCACTGGGAGCTATTCAGGATGCAGTGGAAAGTGACACACCTGCATTAGGATATACAGTGACGTATGCAGTCGGCAATACGCTACTGATTATCTGGGGAGTCATCATCGTGTTACTTATGTAAAACTATATAAATAAATATCATTATGGAAAAGAAAACAAATCCTGCCATCACGAAAAGTTATGCCAAGAAAATGGAAACAATCAGCCCGTTCGAGCTGAAAAACAAACTGATTGATATGGCAGATGAAAGCATCAAGAAAATAGCACATACCATGCTGAATGCGGGAAGAGGTAATCCGAACTGGATTGCTACAGAACCACGCGAAGCATTTTTTCTGTTGGGACAATTCGGACTTTACGAATGTCGCCATGCGTTTTCACTGGAAGAAGGAATAGCAGGTATTCCGCAAAAGGCTGGAATAGCCGCACGTTTCGAGGCTTTCCTGAAGGAGAATGAAAAAGCTCCGGGAGCTAGTCTGCTGAAAGAGGGTTACAATTATATGTTGATGGAGCATGCTGCCGATCCGGATACGCTGATTCACGAATGGGCGGAATCGGTGATTGGCGACCAATATCCTGTGCCCGACCGTATTTTACATTTTACAGAGTTAATCGTACAGGATTATCTGGCACAAGAGATGTGTGACCGCCGTCCGCCGAAAGGAACTTTTGACCTTTTCGCCACCGAGGGAGGTACGGCAGCCATGTGTTATCTGTTCGATTCTTTGCAAGAGAATTTCCTGTTGAATCAGGGAGATGCCATTGCTTTGATGATTCCCGTGTTCACTCCTTATATAGAAATCCCGGAATTGCGACGCTATCAGTTTGACGTTACCGAAATTTCCGCCGACCAGATGACTCCTGACGGATTGCACACCTGGCAGTATAAGGATGAAGATATAGACAAGTTGAAAGACCCGCGGATCAAAGCGTTATTTATCACCAATCCGAGTAATCCGCCCAGTTACGCACTTAGCAGGGAGACTACCGAACGTATCATCAACATTGTGAAGAATGACAATCCGAACCTGATGATTATTACGGATGATGTGTATGGAACGTTTATCCCTCATTTCCGTTCATTGATGGCAGAATTGCCACACAATACGCTTTGCGTTTATTCGTTCTCCAAATATTTCGGAGCTACGGGATGGAGAACCGCAGTGATTGCTTTACACGAAGACAACATCTACGACAAAATGATTGCCCGCCTGTCGGAGGAGCAGAAATCAATATTGAACAAACGTTATTCCAGTCTTAGCCTGCAACCGGAAAAGATGAAATTTATCGACCGCATGGTGGCTGACAGCCGGCAGATTGCGCTGAATCATACCGCAGGGCTTTCTCTACCCCAACAAATGCAAATGAGTTTGTTTGCCATCTTCTCGCTTCTGGATAAAGAAGACAGTTATAAAACCAAGATGCAGGAAATTATTCATCGCCGCCTGCATGCGTTGTGGGATAACACAGGGTTCACACTGGTAGAGGATCCGCTGCGTGCCGGGTATTATTCGGAGATTGATATGCTGGTATGGGCGAAGAAATTCTACGGAGATGACTTCGTTGCTTATCTGCAAAAGACATACAATCCGCTGGATGTGGTTTTCCGTCTGGCAAACGAAACTTCACTCGTACTGTTGAATGGCGGTGGCTTTGCCGGACCGAAATGGAGCGTGCGTGTGTCACTAGCTAATCTGAATGAAGCCGATTATGTGAAAATCGGGCAAAGCATCAAGTGTGTGTTGGAAGAATATGCCCAAACATGGAAAGCATCAAAATAATTAACTGATTAGACGATTTACGATCGTATGATTGAGGATAGTAACCTCAATCGTACATTGTAAATCGCCTAATCGTAAATAACTGAAAAGATAGTTTTTTTCTAAGAAAACATAACGGAAGCGAATAGTCAGGTTGAAAATCTCTATCTTTGTGGTAAATCAACCTTTACGAAGATGAAAAAACTGATTCTATTTCTTTCGCTGATATTATCGGTCGGTTTTGCATCCGCACAGTCGGAAATTCCTTCCGATAGTATTCGTCGTGCTCCATCCACCAATATTAAAGAGTTTGGTGGCTTTCTGCTGGATATGGGGTTAATGAATGTAGCGACTCCCGAACTTCCCAAGTTTAATTTAGAGATGCCTAATATGACGAAAGATTATAATCAGCTCTTTCGTTTAAATACAGACGTTACTTATTCGCAAGGATTCACTGACTCTTTTTCTTCGTCTTCTTTCTCTGGTTTTTCTGGCTTTGGCTACGGATATGGTTGGGGATTGTCCTCTTCTCCACAGTTTATACAGATGGGGTCTTTCAAACTGAAAAACGGAATGAGAATCAATACCTACGGAGATTATGATAAGGATGGCTGGCGGGTGCCTAACCGCAGCGCTATGCCTTGGGAAAGAAATAATTTCCGGGGAGCATTCGAACTGAAATCGGCAAATGGTAATTTCGGAATACGAATCGAAGTACAACAAGGACGAAACGCGCCTTATTAAATAAGGTACTTCAATATACAACCCCGGAAGTCTGAAATAAAACCAAGTAGTCCTATAGATTAGATCAGACAGTCCGGAATTAAATTAAGTAAGTTCGGCACAGAATTAGGAAAGCTCGAAGGCCTTATCTGCCGCACTTATTGCGTTGGCAATACGATCACACCATGAATCAAATTCCGGATCGGGTATTTGTGATTCCGGATGGGAAAGCATATAGTGTACGGCTTGTCGTAATCCGTCTGCCATGGAAGTATTGCATATAAAATCAGGAACCAACCGCTTTATCTTCGAGTTATCAAAGACTACCGTAGCTGCTTTATCTCCTAACAGTTCACCTCTGAAATCATAATGATCGCTATGCTTGGCAAGGAAATCGGAGGCTACGTGTAATGCATTCAGAGGTTTACCCAACGCGTCGGCAATGGTTTGATAAATCTGATTCCAGGTCATGCTTTCATCGATAGTGATATGAAAAGCGTTCCCAATGGCATGAGGGTTCGCCATCAGTCCTACATAACCTTTGGCAAAATCTTTAGAGTGAGTCAATGTCCACAAAGAAGAACCGTCGCCGGGGATAATAACAGGTTTACCTTCAAGGATTCGTTTTAGGATCTGCCAGTTTCCCTTATCGCCATGTACAGATACGGGAGGTTTTGTTCCGTTGTAGGTATGGCTGGGACGAACGATTGTAACGGGGAAACCGTTTGTGCGATAGGCTGCCATCAGCACTTCTTCCGCTTCTATCTTGTTACGGGAATACTGCCAATAGGGATTGACCAAAGGGGTGCTTTCGGTTATGCGGTAATCGGCCAATGGCTTTTGGTAGGCAGAGGCACTGCTGATAAAGATATATTGCCGCGTTTTATTCTGGAACAGGCGGATATCACGCTTCACGTCTTCTGCCGTATATCCGATGAACTGCGCAACCACATCGTAATGTTCGGACACGATGGCTTTTGCCACAGCTTCTTCATCATTAATATCCGCAATGATACTGTGAATTCCCTCCGGCATCTTTTTCGAACCACGATTTAGGAGAGTAATCTCCCACCCTTTTTGTTGCGCCAATGCCACTACATCTGTACTAATCGTACCTGTTCCTCCAATAAATAATGCTTTCATAAAACCTGTTTTTTATATTCTCCGGAACAAATATATCAATTCCATCACTTACTTCCAGCAATCATTGCCATTTATTTTTCTGCCCGAAAGTTTATGTAGTATACAGATTACTGATTCTTATACCCATATTACTGATTTGCTGAATGAAATTAAAAAGATACCTTCAAATGTTTTATCTTTGTATCAGATTAATAACAGAAGCATATGGATGAAATAACAAAAATTGAAACCGTCGATCAGTATGACCAATTGTTTGGACTGGAAACATTGCACCCTTTGGTGAATGTAATCGACTTCTCAAAAGCCACCAGGTCAGTTGAATATATCCGTATGAATATCGGATTCTACTGCTTGTTCCTGAAGGATGCAAAATGTGGCGACCTCACTTATGGACGTAAGAATTACGATTATCAGGAAGGAACGGTTGTTTGTATGGCACCGGGACAAGTGAGCGGAATAGACAACCGCAACAGGCCTGCTCCCCGCACCAAGTCAATCGGCGTTTTGTTTCATCCCGATTTAATCCGCGGAACTTCATTAGGACAGCATATCAAGAACTATACTTTTTTCTCTTACAAGGTAAATGAAGCATTGCATCTTTCAGACCAGGAAAGAGAAATCGTAACTGATTGCATACATAAAATCAGGATCGAGCTGGAACACCCTATCGACAAACACAGCAAGCAACTCATCGTGCGAAACATCGAACTGCTGCTGGATTACTGTATGCGTTTCTACGAACGGCAGTTTATTACACGTAATCAGGCGAACAAAGATATTATCGTAAAATTCGAGCAATTGCTGGACGAATACTTCCAGAATCAGGTGGCAATAACCGAAGGACTGCCATCCGTGAAATATTTTGCAGACAAGGCATGTCTCTCTCCTAATTATTTCGGAGACTTGATAAAGAAGGAAACAGGAAAAACTGCACAGGAATATATCCAGTGCCGGATTATCGAACTGGCAAAAGAAAGAATACTGGAAGGTGTTCAAACTGTCAGCCAGGTGGCTTATGAACTGGGATTTCAATATCCACAACACTTCAGCCGATTGTTTAAAAAGCATGTCGGTTGCACCCCGAACGAATATAAACAAAGAAACTAAGCATTTTTTAGCTACAGGAGTCTCAACATCATGGGAGATAAAGTACTCAAAATAGGAACCGTGCATCAATGCAATTGTTGTCTGGGAAGCAAAACACTACATCCACTAGTGAGTGTCATTGATCTCTCAAAGGCTGACTTGTCGCCTCATACGGACATCAAGTTCGACTTTTATACGATTCTATTGAGTGAGTGTAAATGTGAGGCCTATGTGTATGGTCACCAGTATTATGATTTCTCGGACGGTACTTTGATCTGCCTGACTCCCGGAGAGTCTATCAGCATGAAAGAAAAGAATAAAAGATTTCCTTCCAAAGGATGGATATTGGCTTTTCATCCCGATCTGATTTGTGGTACTCCGCTCGGGCTTAATATAGATAACTATACTTTCTTCTCTTATCAGCCTGAAGAGGCACTGCATATATCATTGCGCGAGAAACAGATCATTCTGGAATTTATGGACAGAATCAACCAGGAACTCGAACGTTGTATTGATCGCCACAGCAAAAAAATAGTTTCCAAATATATAGAGCTATTGCTGGATTACTGTGTACGTTTCTACGAACGCCAATTCATTACACGTAACGAAGTGAATAAAAAGATTATCAAGCAATTTGATAAAATCATAAATAACCATTTCGAAACGAAGCCGGTACCGGGTGTCGATGTGCTTTCAAATGAGTATTGCGCTAACGTGCTTCATTTATCTCCTGAATATTTCAACGACTTGCTGAAGCACGAAACGGGGAAATCTTTTAAAGAATACATCGAGTTCAAACGTTTCGAGATTGCCAAAGACTGGTTGCTGAATACTGATAAAACAGTTAATCAGATAACACGAGAACTGGGTTTCCAGAATCCGCAGTATTTCAGCCGGCTATTCAAGAAAGTTACCGGTTGCTCTCCGAATGACTTCAGAGTACCTAACTAGAAATGAAATCTAAAAGGATTGGAGGACGACAAAGCAACAAAAAAGTCTTAATAAAATTTGAATTGAAATATCCAATTCTTAATCTATGTTATGAAACATACTTTTTTGCTTGGATAATTTGCTAATTTCCCAAGAGTCCGTATCTTTGCAATGTGTTTTTCATAGTATTAGATTTAAGGTTAACAAAGGTTGGAGCAAGGCGTTGCTCCTTTTTTTATGTCCATACGTCAACTCTCCTCTTTAACTTCCTAAGATACCATTTCCCGGACAGTTGTTCTTTCTTATGAATAACGGTATTGGAATTACGCTATTTTTCAGTAACTTTGCAAAGAGAGATGTATCAATTATGTCCCGGTAAAGCAAATCAAAAAGTTCTCTTTTTACGTTATATATAAAAAGAAAATTTAATCCTTGTAGAATAATGGAAACAATGCAACAATATTATCGTCTGATGAAATCAATCCTCTTCGTATTATTTCTTTCTTTCGGCATGATTTCGTGTGAGAAAGAAGATCCGGTTTCTACATCTCCCAACACAAGGCAGACGGATAACACTGATCCGACAGATCCTGATCCTACCGACCCGGTGGTTCGTTCGGATAATGAACAAACTGTATTTATGTATCTGCCCTGGTCGACTGACCTGACTTCCTTTTTCTATCAAAATATTGCTGATCTGAAAAGTATTATCGGACAGAACATATTGAAAAACGAACGGGTTCTCGTATTTATGTGCACAACGGCTACCAAAGCTACTCTCTATGAGCTTTCTTACGAAAAAGGCGCAGCTGTGCAGAAGGCTTTAAAAAGCTATAATTATCCGACTCCCAGCTATACAACGGCCGAAGGTATCACTTCTATCCTGAATGATGTACAGACCTACTCTCCCGCCAAACGATATGCAATGATTATCGGATGCCACGGGATGGGATGGATCCCCGTATCAAAAACGCAATCACGTAGTAGCCTGCAAACAGTCAAAAAACATTGGGAATATGGGAATGCACCTATGACACGTCTCTTCGGAGGCAAAGAATCCAAGTATCAGACGGATATTACTACACTTGCCGAAGGAATATCGAGCGCAGGATTGAAGATGGAGTATATCCTTTTCGACGACTGCTATATGTCGACAGTAGAGGTTGCTTATGACCTTAAAAACGTAGCAAGTCACCTGATAGCATCCACAAGTGAAATTATGGCTTATGGTATGCCATACGACAAGATTGGCCAGTACTTAATAGGAAACATAGATTATGAAAAGATTTGTGATGGTTTCTATTCTTTTTATTCAAATTATGTCACTCCCTGCGGAACAATCAGTGTCACAGATTGCTCGGAAATAGATAATCTGGCGGCCATTATGAAAGAAATAAATCAACGTTATACGTTTAACGAAGAATTAATTTCTTCTTTGCAGAGTTTAGACGGATATAAACCTTCCATATTCTTTGATTGTGGTGATTATGTTGCAAAGCTATGCTCCGATCCTGATTTATTGGAGCAATTCAACGAACAACTGAAACGCACAGTTCCATATAAAAGGAATACGGAGTATTATTTTACAGCAATATCCTCCTATTATGGAGAACGAAAAAAAATCAATACTTTCTCCGGTATCACTATTTCTGATCCAAGCACTAGTGCAGCTGCTTTGAAAAAGAACGAAACAGCGTGGTATGTTGCCACTCATTAAGGCTACTAAAAGAAATAGTACGATAATGGAGCTTTACTCTTGTCTGTGATCGGTCAAATCTCTTAATAAAAATAGATTCGAGAATACAAATTCTTAATCAATGTTATAAAACATACTTTTTTTCTTGGATTATTTGCTAGTTTCGCAATAGTCCGTATCTTTGCAATGTGTTTTTCATAGTATTAGATTTAAGGTTAACAAAGGTTGGAGCAAGGCGTTGCTCCTTTTTTTATGCCTATACTCCAAATTGCCTTTGCTTTTTTCTTTCTGGTACATCTGTCAATCACCCTTTAATAACTGCCATTGGAGCAAGTTCCACCAATGGTTCCACCAAATCCCGCTCATTCGCTATCACTTGCGCAATATCTTTATAAGCTCCCGGCGCTTCATCCAATTCATCCTGCGAACGGAGTCCGTGAATGATTCCTTGCTGGTTCATTCGCTCTTTCTCTTCATCCAGTGACAAACGACGACAAGCATCCTTTCGTCCCATCAATCGGCCGGCACCATGCGAACAGCTTTTGAAGCTCTCCGGATTACCCAATCCTTCAACGATATAGGATTTAGTACCCATAGATCCGGGGATAATACCAATCTCACCTTCATAGGCACGCGTAGCTCCTTTTCGGTGCACAATCACATCGTGATCGAAATGATTCTCCCAGGCTGCATAGTTATGGGCAATATTAATCATAGGCTCAAAGTCCGTTTCAGGTTTCACTGCCTGGATGGCTTCACAAATACGGGTCATCATCAACTGACGGTTGGCAAAGGCAAAGGCCACACAGTAGTTCATTTCACGGAAATAATCCTTTGCCATCTGCGTCTCCATTGGCAAGTAAGCCAGTCCCGATACCATTTCAGAATACCATTTCTCATTCCAATATTGCGCAATCTTATTATAGTGATTGGCAACCTTCAAACCAATGTTACGGCTTCCGGAGTGAATCATCACCCACACATCAGACGTTTCGGTATCTTTCTGAATCTCAATAAAGTGGTTTCCTCCTCCCAAGGTTCCTATCTGCTTCAAACAAGCCTCGTACTGATTCTTCAATATAGGCATCTCCTCAAGGTCGAATCCTTGTGGAAGTAACTCCTGATCTTGCTTTTTAGTATGATGATCGAATCCCAAGGGAATGGCTGCACGAATCTTCGACATGATGGAAGTCAAATCCGTATAACTAAAATCTTCCGCTTTTCGATTGGTCTTAATCGCACACATTCCACAACCGATATCCACTCCCACAGCATTGGGAACAATCACACCCTTCGTAGCCAACACACCGCCAATTGGCATTCCTTTTCCCGCATGGGCATCAGGCATGATGGCGATATGTTTAAATGCAAAAGGAAGTGAAGTCAAATCCATAATCTGCGACATACAAGAGTCTTCTACTTCATTCAACCAAAGCTTAGCGGGCAAACGTGTTCCCATAATTACTTTTTCCATACTTCTTTTCTTTTATCCATTCATATAAATCTCGTTATCGGGAGCAAAGTAAGATGGGAAGTACGAAATCTATTTGCGCAATGGATATTATTTTCTATTTTTGTAGAAATATATGCAAAAAAGTCGTGTCTCCGCAATGATTGTATCATCAAAAAGTCCGGATATGGCGCCTTGATATCTATAACACTATATATAAATAGAACCTAATGAAGAAGATATTGATTATCGGCGCCAATGGATTCACCGGACGCCAAATATTGAATGATTTGTCTGTTTATACACAATATAAGGTAACGGGGTGCTCTCTGCATCCGGATATTTCTCCGAATGATGCGGGGAAATATCGTTTCATTGAAACAGATATACGGAATGAAGCGGACATTAAGTGTCTTTTTGAGGAGGTTCAGCCTGATGTGGTCATTAATTGTTCCGCCCTGTCCGTGCCGGATTATTGCGAGACGCATCATGAAGAGGCTTATCTTACCAATGTGACCGCAGTGAGCCAACTGGCTGTTTTTTGCGAAGAATATAAAAGCCGGTTCATTCATCTATCGACGGATTTTGTTTTCGATGAAAAGATAAATGAAGATGCCGGACTGTTGTACACAGAAGAAGACATCCCCGCTCCCGTCAACTATTACGGATATACCAAGTGGAAAGGAGAAGAGAAAGTGGCAGAAACTTGCAGCAGTTTTGCCATTATCCGTGTAGCAATCGTTTATGGCAGAGCGCTGCCGGGACAACACGGTAATATCGTCCAGTTGGTAATGAACCGTTTGAAAGCCGGGCAAGAAATCCGTGTCGTATCCGATCAATGGAGGACACCGACTTATGTTGGAGACGTATCGGATGGTGTACAACGTTTGATAGCACATACAACGAACGATATCTTTCACATTTGCGGCGATGAGTGTATGAGCATTGCGGAGATTGCTTATCAGGTAGCAGATTATATGGGACTGGATCACTCTCTTATCCATCCTGTCACGACAGAGGAAATGAATGAAACCACTCCCCGTCCCCGTTTTAGTGGAATGAGTATCGATAAAGCACGAACAATGCTTGGATACGAGCCACAGAAGCTTAAAGAAGTTCTTGCGAACTGGGAACATTTATAAGGAAGAGGACAGATTACCAATTATTCAAGGATTATCCATCATTTTACGTAAACAGAAAACTACAAGAGGAATTCTGTGGTTTCTATTTATATAATAAGAGAGTCCTCAAATGGTGAACAGTGGCTATTTACACAAAATGCGGGATAGTGCCCAAATTGAAGACAGTGGTAGAATTGGAAACAACACTACTTTTTACAACAATCTATTTCATTCCGAATAATTCTTTCGCTTTATTTATTGCATATTTATTTTGAAAATATGCAATAAGTTATTATCTTTGCACCAAAATCAAAAAAGACCAATGATGAATCAAACATTACAACTACATAACGCTAATCTTTTTCTTGCAGGAATACCTACTTTCTGTAAGTCTTGCTGCGTGCATGTACATTGGTTCAGTGGATTCATCTAAATTACCCTATTATTTCTTAACTGGAACTATCTGCTGACTTGTTTCACTATTCACAGCAGTATTTCTTTCCGATTTTCAAGCAGATGTATCATCTTCTTTGAAAATTCTCTTGTGTGTTGTCAATAATCAGTTTAACCTAACCAAAAATATATACATTATGTTCTCTATTATATCTACTATGTTTTTAGGAATCGGCATCGGTTATGTATTGCGTAACTGGAGTATTTTGCAAAAGACAGAAAAGACAATTTCTCTTACAATATTCTTGTTGCTCTTCATTCTCGGTGTGTCTATCGGTTCTAATAGCCTGATTGTAAACAATCTCGGTAAATTCGGATGGCAGGCAGTTGTTCTTGCCGTGTCCGGTGTATTGGGAAGCCTGATCGCTGCCCGTCTGGTACTGCAATTGTTTTTTAGAAAAGGAGGCGAATAATAAAAAAGGAGTCTGGTTTCTTTTAAGAGGAAAAAGACGCGTTTATTCAAGAAGGAGGTGAACAATGAAAGGAAGTTTGATCGTTATATTATTCTTTTGTGTAGGTTGTGTCATGGGAGCTTTCAACAAGTTCCAGTTTGATACGCACACAGTTTCGATGTATATACTTTATGCACTAATGCTGCAAGTGGGAATCAGTATCGGTTCTAATAAGAACCTGAAAGCGATTGTTTCACATTTGCACCCTAAAATGCTGTTGATTCCGTTGGGAACGATTATCGGTACGTTGCTGTTTTCTGCTTTAGCAAGCCTGCTATTGCGCCAATGGAGCGTGTTCGACTGTATGGCAGTGGGAAGCGGATTCGCATACTATTCTCTCTCTTCTATCCTTATCACCCAGTTCAAAGAGCCTTCTATCGGGCTGCAACTGGCTACGGAATTAGGAACTATCGCACTGCTGACTAATATTTTCCGTGAGATGATGGCACTTCTCGGTACTCCAATCATCAAGAAGTATTTCGGGAAACTGGCTCCTATTTCAGCGGCAGGAGTCAATTCGATGGATGTACTCCTGCCCTCCATCAGCAGATATTCGGGAAAAGAAATGATCCCCATCGCTATCTTACACGGTATTCTGATTGATATCAGTGTTCCTGTTTTCGTTTCTTTTTTCTGTAATCTCTGATATTGCTTGCGATGGTTTGACAAGAGCAAGAATGAGCATTGTGAACGAAAGACAGAGATATTTTTATGTTTGGGGCTAGGTCCAGAGATAATCAATTAATGCCCGGAAACAGCCAATACAAACTTTATATCAGCATAGGAGACATCGTCTCCTAATGCTGCTTTAATGGCAAATATTCCCATGTATTCATGTTCTTCCAGATGCTTACGAATCTTCGCCAGATTTTCAGCTTTCACTACTTTCTCCACTTTAATTTTTCCCAAACGGACATAATATTCCAGATGCCCGGCAATGGTTCCCGATACCAATTCGCGAGCTTTGGCAATTTCATCTATGCTCATTCCCTGGCAGAACATTTCATAGCTGACTAATTTTGTATCTTTTTTCTTCTCCTTCTCCGCTTCTTTTTTCTGTTTCTCTGCTTCCTTCTTCTGTTTTTCTTCCTCTTTCCGTTGCTTCTGTTCTTCTTTCCGTTGCTTCAGCTCTTCCCGCCGGCTTGCGGCTTCCCTATTATCAGAGATGAGCATATCCATTATTTCCGGTCTCTCCAATTGATTCTCCGCCATATACTTACGGACAATGCCTAATATTTCAAGTCCATACTTTTCCACCCCTTTTGCTCCGAAATAGGGTATCGCTTCCAGAGCTCTTGGATTATCCGGTAGCAGATTCACAATTCCCATCAACGCTTTCTGCTGCATAATAACATACGCAGGAAGATTCACCTCACGTGTTTTAGCTGTCCTCCATTCAGCCAGAGCACGATAAAGCCCCGGATGCAGAATATCCGTAGGCACTTCCACTTTCACCTTTTCAGCACCACTACGTGTCCGTTCTTTCCGTTCCTTCCGTTCTTTCTTTTCTTTCAACGCTTTCGAAGAACCGGAAGAGGAAGAATCATCCTCAAGACTCAACATTACTTTAGCCTTCAACTTCAAATAATCCGTAATAGCGAATCTCTCTCTCGCAGACACAGCCTCCAACAAAGACTCTTTAATCCACAACGCATCATCCAACGCCTGCATACGTTCTGCCAACAGCTTTCTCAACTCTTTATTGTCAAGAGGCATATTAGTCTTATTATACAAAGCCCGAATCGGTTCCAACTCTTTATGAAAATATCCGGCTCCTGAACGAATCCGCTCCTGTAACTCCTGATTCGTCGCATAGTCTTCACTCTCATGTATCAACCGGGTATACTGGTTACGAAAACGCTGGGACACTTCCACTATTTTCTCTTTGATGCGAGGTTCCAATGCCTTATATTCTGCCAACTGCTTCGGAAAGAGCTTATACAAATCTTCATCTATCAAACGAAGCAATCGTTTATAAGCCTGATCGATCGAATAGAAATTAAACAAATCACTCAACAAATCAAAGAAATACGCCTTTTGCATATCGTTCAACTGCTGACTGCCCGGCTTATTCTGCTCTACCGCTTTGGTGAAATCATCCACCGTAGCATCACTAATAATGGCTTCCCTCCGCAAAGGAGACTCCAACACCATCCCTTCCAAAGTCTTACAACGGCTCAACGCTACATAAGTCTGTCCGTGCGCAAAAGAGTTACGCGCATCAATAATGGCACGCTCAAACGTCAACCCCTGACTTTTATGTATCGTAATGGCCCATGCCAGACGGATAGGATATTGACGGAACGTTCCTTCTATCACTTCCGTGATTTCCTTTGTTTCCTCATTCAGCACGTACTTATAATTTCCCCACTCTTCCGGCAACAACTGAAATTCTGATTTATTCCCCTTCCCCCGCACGATAATACCTGCATCATTAACAGTGACCACCTCACCAATCATACCGTTATAATATCGTTTCTCGGACGATGAATCATTCTTAAGGAACATAATTTGTGCTCCTTCCTTTATTGTCAGGAGTTCATCCGCAGGGTATGAATATTCAGGGAAGTCTCCTTCTATCTCGGCACGAAAATGATACGCCTTGCCGGGCAAAGATGCCAGTTCACGGTCATTTACTTTCTGTGCCTGATAATTATGTGTCGTCAGCCGAATATATCCTTCTTCTTTTTGTGGCTGGAAACCGGGCTGATAACGACGGTTCAGTTCATTCAGCACTTCATCATCGGCCTTATTTTCCCGGATTTTATTTAATAAAGACAGGAAGAATGTGTCACTCTGCCGGTAGACTTTTTTAAGCTCAATGGTCATATATACCGTTTCTTTCAACGCATGGCTCGCAAAGAAATAAGGGGTTTCGTAATGCTTCCTCAACAGTTCCCACTCATTATCTTTCACGACGGGAGCCAATTGCTGCAAATCTCCAATCATCAACAGCTGCACCCCGCCAAATGGTTTCTCTCTATCGCGATACCGCCGCAAAGTTGCATCCACCGCATCCAACAAATCGGCACGCACCATACTGATCTCATCAATAACGAGCAAATCCATACTACGAATTATGTTCCGCTTTTCTTTACTGTAACGGTAATGTGTTTGGGAAGAATTAAAGGTAGTTTCCGGCACAAAAGGAGCAAAAGACAACTGAAAGAAAGAATGAATCGTTACGCCTCCCGCATTGATAGCTGCAATCCCTGTCGGAGCCAATACGACCATGCGTTTGGGCGTATGTTCTTTCAATCGTCTAAGAAATGTCGTTTTCCCGGTTCCGGCTTTTCCGGTAAGAAATAAATGTGTGCCTGTATTTTCTATGAACTGCCAAGCAAGTTGCAGTTCCGGGTTATTTTCCATGAAAGTTATATTGTTTTGTGCAAAGGTACAGAAAACTATATAGAGATTGAAATAAAAGTAGCAAACTTTTTCTGGTAGAGATGAGAAGCAATCGGATAAAAGAAAGTCCCGGTCGTTTTCATTAAATAACGACCGGGACGAGAGAACAATAAAAACACCAAATGTTGTGTTATATGCTTTGAGAGTTAATTTACATGATTGTTATACCAATCCGTATATTTTTCTCCTTTAGAATCTGCCCAAGCTTTAAAGTTAGGATATTCGGTATCAATACTCTTTTTTTCAGTTACTGAAATAAAGTTCAAGATAGGAATATCAATAGCAAACGGATAAGCTCCTTCTTTATCTATGTAATAAGCATCCTTTTGAGTACCTGCTAAAGACAAGTCCGCAAGAGATGTTGCCTCATGCTTAGGCAGATGCACTTCTGTACGACCTTTTTGCCCTTCGGCATACTTCACTATGATATAAGGATTATATGACTTTAAATCTTTCTTATTGAAAGAACCGCCTGTAAATTCACGGGTTATAGTATATACCTTTTGAATAGCTTGCTTCACATTCGGACAAACAATAATAGAAGATGTTGCAGATTCCGTATGTATCCCTTCCGTAGTAGCGGAAAAAGTCATTTTACCGAATTGTCCCTTATCTACCTGATAAGCAAAAGCATTCGCAAACACTGCACCATCATGTACAGGAGTAAATGTATCTACAATTTTAGTTACCTGGTTCTTTTTATCAAAAGATACGGCACGATTATATTCTACGATTACGTCATTCATATCATAATCTCCACCGCCAGGCCATATATCTTCAAAAGCTAATGTACCGGTCTTCGTTTCAGTTACATCCGGTTTTTCTGGTTCATTTCCATCATCCGGAGTTATAACAGGTCTGTCATTGGGTTCCTCAATAGTTTTTGATGCATTTACATAGAATAAAAGATCACAATAACTATTATTTGCCCCATCTTCTACTCCGATAATAACCTTGCCGCTTGTCTCGTCCTTTACAGATACAAAATTCTGTCGCTGCTGTCCCAACACCTGATTAGAAGCTAATAAATTAGAGAAACCTGATGCAACTTGTTTTGTTATATCAATTTCATTCTCACTCTGATTATATCCATCAGCATACATAAACCATCCTACCGTATAACCGGCTGGAAATTCCTCTTTAGCATTACCTTGTTCATCAAAATAGAGCAAACGTACTTTACTGCCACATTTCAAAATAGGCAACTGACCTCCATATACAGAGAAAGAAACATTTGGAAATATGATATACTTCTTCATATCTGACATTCCGCGCATATCAGGTTCCTTAGATGTTTTATAATAATAATACCCGAACGAATTATTATACATGGCATCCCGATTCAGGAAAATAACATCCAATGCAGTCCCATCTTGTGTTACCGTAATATTTGTAGTTCTGGATTGGGTGACTAAATTCATATTATCAACATTCGCTATTCCATCAGGATTAAAGAAATTCTTCAAACGTTGCGTCAAACTTCCAACCGTTTCATCACCAACGTTCTCTTCAAATGACATATATTTACTGTCAAGACTTCCTCCCTCTCCCCATTTACATAAGGAATACAGTTTATTATTTCCATTCAAGACATAAGGAACCGTCCCTTGAAAACCATAAGACCGTGTATTATTTTTTGCTTTTACAGTAGAAGCTCCTATATTTGACATATCAAAACTAACCATACCATCCTTTATTTCCAATGGCATACACCTTGGTAATCCCCAACTTTCCGTATATAGGTATATCGATTTTACAGAAGTAGGAATATTCATCTTTCCATTAAACTTTCCGCTTTCATCTGTGTAAATCTTGAATAAAGCTTCCACTCCTTGTTTTTTTACAGGTGTATTATCCACAATTTCCATCGGATCAATGTCATAGACTTCAATAAGAGCCGCAAATCCGGGTAATGCATAATTCACATCAAGCGACACATCTCCACGTGTTTCGAATCCAAAATATTCTTCAGGACCTTTTACAGGTTCTTTCCCATAATTAGGATCATACAAATCCTTTTCTGCACATCCTACTGCCATACCGATAAATACCGTTGCAACGAAAAAGTTCAATAAATGCTTAATTCTCATAATCTATATATATTTTTAAGTTTGTTTTGTCTAGGCATAAACCCATAATCAAGCCTAATTATGCCACAAATATATATACAAATATCCCATTTTTAAGGCTTATCTTAAAAATGGGATACCGAATCAAAAAATATTGTTATTAATCCTTGGAATCTATTTCATTGTCCCCCCTACAATATCCAGCAACTCATTCGTAATTGCTTGCTGACGACTCTTATTGTACTGCTTTGTCAAATCCTGAATCAGCTCGTTTGCATTGTCCGTAGCCACTTGCATAGCTAGGGTACGTGCAGCATGTTCCGATGCATTAGAGTCGACGGCAGCGGTAAAAATCTTCTGGCTCAATACTGTTGGTATTAAGCTGGCGATCAATTCTTCCGCGTTCGGTTCGATGATATAATCATTGGCAATTTCATGCTCCTCTACCTCCTCCTTATTCATTCTGTCCTCTTCACTTACCACATTCGTCATATCAATGGGGAGATACGTCTCCCGGAGAAGAATCTGTACCCCCATTGACTTGAAGTGATGATAGATTATTTCCACGCGGTCTACTTCTCCTGCCACATACATATCCATTAGTCGGTGAGCCAATTCGGCAGCCTCCTGATACGTCGGTTTGTCGGAGAGCGTCGGAGAAGTCTCCTGCGGTTTGAATCCCATTCGTTTGACCGCTTCATCCACCTTCTTGCCAATTGGGAATATCAAGATATTATCCTGTCCCAGGGTGCGGAACTCTCCGATCGTTTGCATCATCATTTTGATGACGTTGGCGTTGAAAGCACCACAAAGAGAAGTGTTTGAAGAAAAGACGACGATTGCTACACGTTTCACTTCACGCTCCTGCACATAAGGAGATTCGATGGGCAGGTCCGCGCTTAGGAAGTTAGTCAGAATCTTGTTCAACTTCTTCTGATAAGGCAGCATATTCTCAATGGCTCCTTGTGCCTTGTGTAATTTGGCAGAAGCCACCATCTTCATTGCTGAAGTGATTTTTCGGGTACTTTTTACCGAATTTATTCTGGTTTTTACTTCTTTCAGTGAAGCCATTTTTTTATTGGTTAGTGGTTAATTATTAATAGTTGGTGATAGTGATTAATAGTTGGCGGTTAGTGGTTGGTGACAGTAAGCTAATCACTTATCACTAACCAACTAATCACTATTATAAGTACTGTTTCGCCACCATAGCGGCAGTCTCTTCGATAGCTTTAATCACGTTATCGTCGATCACGCCCGTTTTCAGTATGTCCAATACATCCTCCTGGTGGTTCAGTTGCAGAGATTCGATGAAACTGCGTTCAAAGTCCTGCACCTTATCCAATGGGACATCATGTAGAAGTCCGTGCGTACCACAGTAGAGGATAGCAATCTGCTGCTCTACGGGCATCGGGCTGTATTGCGGTTGAATCAATAATTGTCCGTTCTTACGTCCTTTATCAATAGTCAGGGCAGTAATCGGGTCCATGTCGCTGCTGAACTTAGAGAAGGCTTCCAACTCGCGATATTGCGCCTGGTCAATCTTCAATGTTCCGGCCACCTTCTTCATAGCCTTAATCTGCGCGTTACCACCTACACGGGATACGGAGATACCGACGTTGATAGCCGGACGCGTACCCTGGTTGAACAAGTCAGTCTCAAGGAATATCTGTCCGTCGGTGATAGAAATCACGTTCGTCGGGATATAAGCCGATACGTCACCTGCTTGCGTTTCGATGATAGGCAATGCTGTGAGCGAGCCGCCACCTTTCACAATCCCCTTCAGACTTTCCGGGAGATCGTTCATTTCGCGTGCCACTTCTTCCTGACTGATAATCTTGGCAGCACGTTCCAACAGACGGGAGTGCAGATAGAAGATATCACCCGGATAAGCCTCACGACCGGACGGACGGCGAAGAATCAGCGAAACCTCACGATAAGCCACCGCCTGTTTGGAAAGGTCATCATAAACCACCAACGCATGACGGCCGGTATCACGGAAATACTCGCCGATGGCAGCACCTGCAAACGGAGCGTAATACTGCAACGCAGCCGGGTCACCAGCCGTGGCAGCTACAACCACCGTGTAGTCCAGTGCTCCATACTCACGAAGCGTATTAACGATAGAAGCAACGGTAGAACCCTTCTGACCGATAGCTACATAGATACAATATACAGGGTCGCCTGCCAGGAAGTTAGTGCGTTGGTTGATAATCGTATCAATCGCAATGGCAGTCTTTCCCGTCTGGCGGTCGCCGATAATCAACTCACGCTGTCCGCGGCCGATAGGAATCATGGCGTCCACAGCCTTCAATCCGGTCTGCAACGGCTGGTTCACAGGCTGACGATAGATTACTCCCGGAGCTTTCCGTTCCAAAGGCATATCATACAGTTCGCCGCCAATCAATCCTTTGCCGTCGAGCGGTTCGCCCAGCGGGTCAATCACACGTCCCAGCATGCCCTCTCCTACACGGATGGAGGCGATACGTTTGGTACGCTTCACGACGAATCCTTCTTTGATTTTGTCCGTCGGGCCCAACAGTACAGCACCCACGTTGTCCTCTTCGAGGTTCATCACGATTGCTTTGATACCATTGTCAAACTCCAGCAATTCATTGGCCTCGGCGTTCCGTAGTCCATAGATACGCACTACGCCGTCACTCACCTGGAGCACCGTACCGATTTCGTCAAGTTGCACATTGGCATTGATTCCTTCGAGCTGCTTGCGCAATATATCGGATACTTCGCTTACTCTTATATTTTCAGACATTATACAATTCTCCTATTCTTATCAATAAATTGTTGTTTCACTCGCTTCAACTGCGTGGCAACGCTTGCATCCAACCGATAGTCGTTGATATCAAAGATAAACCCACCTTCGATAGAAGGATCTATCACCGTTTCCAGCTCCATCTGAGCATGCAGGATATGTGCGGCAGCCGACCGGATCCGGTCTTCTGTTTCCTTATTGACAGGAACGGCTGTAATCAGCTTTCCTACGCCAATATGTTTCAACTTCCGGTAGAGATCCAGATACATCAGGCTGATAAATTGCAGATAGCCTTCACGCCTGTTTCGCAGTACCAAAGTGATAAATTGGACAAACTCTCTGGTCGATTTACCGTCACCATCGGCAGCTGTGCAGACTAACGCCAACTTTTCCTTGGTCGTGATGACGGGATTATCAAGCGCTTCGCGCAGACCGGGCTGTTCACAAAAGCTGTGCGACAGGGTCAGAAACTCCTGATACAACCTGTCTTCCAGACCTTTTTCCTGTGCGTATTCAATGATAGCTTTTGCATAACGCATTGAGAGTATTCCGACTTCCATCTTCCTTAGTTCTTATTCGGGGTTAGTACTTCATCCAGCATGCGGTCGATCATGCCCATCTGTGCATCCTTGTCCTCAAGACTCTTGCGGAGCACTTTCTCGGCGATGTCAACAGAAAGCACGGCCACCTGGCGACGGATGTCGCGGATTGCTTCGTCTTTCTCCATCTGGATTTGTTGTTTCACCGCATCAAGTTCTTTTTGTGCGGCAATTTCGGCTTGTTTACGGGCCTCGTGAACAATCTTGTCACGTTCTTCCATTGCTTCCCTCAAGATGCGTCCTTGCTCTTTGTTGGCGGCTGCCACCAATGCGTCGCCTTCTTGTTTCAGTTTAGACAACTGGGCATTAGCTTCCCTCGCCACCTCCAAAGACTGGTCGATATAGGTCTTACGGCCTTCCACCATCTTGATGATGACGGGGAAGCCGTATTTCGCCAATATCACGAACACAATCCCGAATGAGAGAAACATCCAGAACAGCAGGCCACTATCAGGTAATAGTAATGACATAATCTTTATTTACGATTTTACGATTTACAATTTACGATTTCGCGGCTGCCCATTGCATGAGGATCTCCCCCATTTAGAAACAGGGTTTTACGCCTGCGAAATCCGCTTGTTATATACCTGATTAGAGGAAGAACACCAACAGACAAACTACTACCGCCAACAGGGCCACACCTTCAATCAAGGCGGCGGCGATAATCATGTTCATACGAATGTCTCCCGATGCTTCCGGCTGGCGTGCGATAGCTTCCATTGCCGAACCACCAATCTTACCAATACCCAAACCAGCTCCGATTACTGCAAGACCTGCACCGATAGCTGCACCTAATTTACTAACTCCTACTGCTGCTGCAGTGGCTTGTAACAATACTGATAGTAACATAATTTTCAGTTTTAAAATGGTTTATATTTTCTCTTGTTTTTATTATTTAATTCCTCATTCCGCGCGTTTATTCCGTATTCGTTCAGTCACGTTTTCACCGCGTTTCATTGATTATTCTTCTGTTTTCACTCTGGCTCCTTCCTGTGCCAGTCCGATAAACACTGCCGACAACATCGTAAATACGTAAGCCTGGATGAAAGCCACCAGCAGTTCAAGCGCATTCATAAAGATGTTGAACAATACGGAAGCCACCGTGAGCGTGCCGTTCAGCGCAGGCCCCATGCTTGCCGAGATAAAGATCAGGCAGGTGAGCACCAGCATCGCCATGTGTCCGGCCAGCATATTGGCAAAAAGACGGATCATCAAAGCAAACGGTTTCGTAAAGATTCCGAAGAACTCGATGAACGGCATCATCGGCACAGGCACTTTCAGCCACCAGGGTACATCGGGCCAGAAAATATCTTTCCAATAATGTTTCGTACCGAAGATATTGACCGCGAGGAACGTGCAGACTGCCAGCACCATCGTGATAGCGATATTTCCCGTCACATTCGCGCCTCCGGGGAAAAACGGAATCAATCCCATCATGTTATTGATAAAGATGAAAAAGAACGCTGTCAGCAGATAGGGCGCAAACTTCCGGTAGTTAGGTCCGACACAACTCTTGATGATGTCGTCGTTCACCATCATGATGAACATCTCCATGAATCCGATAAATCCTCCCGGTGCTTTGGCTCCTTGCGGACGTTTCCTGTACCAATGTGCCACACACAACACGATAACGAGCAGCAATACGCTGTTGAACAACAAGGCAAACGTCACTTTCGTAATGGAAATATCCCAAGGGCGAACCTGTTCGCCTGCGGCGTCATACTCTACCAGTTTGCCTTCATACTTGCTTCCTGCGGGAGCGATGGAAAGTCCTTCATACGTACCTCCATTCTCTTCGAGACGGGAAGAAAGGAACGTATGCCAACCTGAAGTGCTACTATAAACAATAACAGGTAACGGTATAGTAATATGCGTGTTACCCCATGTTGTAATATGCCATTCGTAGGAGTCACCGATATGCCCGAACACAATTTCTTTCACATCAACCGTGTTCTCCTGTTCCTCCTTCGGAGTAATCTCGTCCTGCGTCTGCTGCGCCACCACTTCCCCCTCTTGCTCTTGCGCAAGAACCGGAAAACTGACCGCTGCCATCAGGCAGAACAGAATCAACGGAGCTACTATGTTATGCAACTGTTTCATGTTTCTTCTTATTTTTCTTTTTCCGTTTCTGGTTCATCTCAAAAGAGAAGAAAAACCAGGTTTCGAATATCAGATATATCAAATAGAACGAGATAAACGTCAGTAAAAAAGCTCTAGCTTCTTCGCGTACAGCAAGGCAATAAATCAAGACCAGAATCAGCGAAAGAATCATCTTTATCATCTTCATTGCCAAATACAACAGTAACAATCTCTGCGGAGCGTGCCGCCGGCAAGCGTCGAACATATAGATGCTGGCCAACCCGAAGAAGTAAAAATAAACCGGTATAAACGGATACCCTCCGAAATAATGCCCCGGCAGAGCGAAGTGTAGGATAACAGCTCCGAGCGCCGCACTAATCACTGCAAATAAGGTATGCCAACAGATAAAGCTCCGTTTAGTTTTACTAATATTCATCATGTTACTGTGTTTTTCTGTAAGGTTATTATCTCGTTTTTTTCAATCTTTAGATACTTGGTCTTTGTGCCGGAAGGCTTCCGTCAGGAAACACAGGCAGAAACCGTGCCGTCACTCATTTCAACAAAACCGCCCTGAATATCCATCGTGTGCTCTTCTCCCTCCATCGTCGTATAACTCAACGTTCCCGCTTTCAGCGACGATACAATGGGCGCATGCCCCGGCAGAATAGAAAACGAACCGATCATGCCCGGCAATGTGACAATCTTCACATCTCCGTCGAATATGCTCTTTTCGGGCGATACTATACTCAAATGCAGTTCTTTCATCACTCTATATTTTTATTTTTTCGCCTGTTCCAGCAATTTCTTACCTTTCTCTATTGCTTCCTCAATCGTACCGACATTCAGGAAAGCCTGTTCGGGAAGATAATCCACTTCTCCGTCCAGAATCATCTTGAATCCCTTGATGGTATCTTCAATACCCACCATCACACCCGGAACACCTGTAAACTGTTCGGCTACGGCAAACGGTTGCGAAAGGAAACGCTGCACACGGCGGGCGCGGTTCACTACCATCTTGTCTTCTTCCGAGAGTTCTTCCATACCGAGGATAGAGATAATATCCTGCAATTCCTTGTTACGCTGCAAGATTTGTTTTACGCGCTGCGCTATGTCGTAATGTTCCTGGCCTACAATGTGCGGGTCGAGGATACGTGACGTAGATGCCAACGGGTCGACAGCCGGATAGATACCCAGCTCGGTGATCTTACGGTCGAGTACGGTAGTTGCGTCCAAGTGGCTGAAAGTCGTTGCAGGAGCCGGGTCGGTCAAGTCATCGGCAGGCACATACACCGCTTGTACGGAGGTGATAGAACCTTTGCGGGTAGACGTGATACGTTCCTGCATCGCACCCATTTCCGTGGCCAGCGTAGGCTGGTAACCAACGGCGGAGGGCATACGTCCCAAAAGGGCGGACACTTCCGAACCTGCTTGCGTGAAACGGAAGATATTATCGATAAAGAACAGGATATCGCGTTTCTCACCTTCTTTACCGGCGTCGCGGAAAGATTCCGCTACCGTCAGTCCGGACAGTGCCACAGAAGCACGTGCGCCCGGAGGTTCGTTCATCTGACCGAAAATCAGCGACACTTGCGATTTCTCCAGTTCGTTATAATCTACTTTCGAAAGATCCCAGTGACCTTTCTCCATGCTTTCCTTGAATGCTTCGCCGTAGCGGATAACGCCGGATTCGATCATTTCGCGCAGCAAGTCGTTACCTTCACGGGTACGTTCACCTACTCCGGCAAATACGGAGAATCCGTTATGTTTCTTGGCGATATTATTGATAAGTTCCTGGATCAATACGGTTTTTCCCACACCGGCGCCGCCGAACAAACCGATTTTACCACCTTTGGCATACGGTTCGAGCAGGTCGATCACTTTGATACCCGTGAAAAGCACCTCTTGCACAGTTGTCAAATCCTCAAATTTAGGGGGGTCCCGGTGAATGGAATACGCACCGTCGCGGTTGAGTCCTTTCATACCGTCGATCGAATCACCGACTACGTTCATCAGTCGTCCTTTAATCTGTTCGCCTATCGGCATAGTGATCGGGCCTCCGGTGGGATACACTTTCATGCCTCTCTGAAGTCCGTCGGTACTATCCATCGCTACGGTACGCACCGTATTTTCGCCGATATGTTGCTGAACTTCTACAACCAGTATTTTGCCGTTTGGCCTCTTTATCTCCAGTGCGTCGTGGATGCTTGGCAGCACCAGTTCCGCATCCGTACCTTCAAAGTACACATCGACCACAGGGCCGATCACCTGCGAGATATGTCCGATAATCTGTGACATAAGCAATCTCTTTTATTTATATTATTCTTTTCTCTCCTTTTTGACCTTATAATATGATAAGGAATAAACATTTTCGCGTTTTACCTAATTTCAATATTATAATAAACAGTTGAATTAATTTTTTGTTCAACTATTTTCTATATCCTAGAAACTTCTACCACTAGAAATAGTTAAAGAAACAACTGCACAAATGTAGAAACAATTCCATATCGTTGTTACTCCTTTTTCATTATTTGTCGTTCGCTAACACTTATTAGACTAATAACAACTACAGATTGACCAATTTAGACGAATTTCGACTACAAATCAATAGCAAAATAGATTTTAACTATCAATAAACTAAATTTCCGTATCCAGTTTCCTTTCTCATTGTTTAAAATCAAGGATTTAGCCATGACACAAAATAGTAGCACAAACAACTAGTTTTGTGTTCGAGCACAACGAACATTGTTTTTCCACGCTTTCCTTAAGAAAGTTTAAAGCCATATTTCCTATTTTCTCACTATCCATTTCTCTATATTCCACGTTTACACACTAAAATTCACACCAATCTTTAAATATAATCAACGCATATACAATTATAATCTCGTTTTTTTGCTGTAATTTTGCACCACTAATATAAAACACTCAAAATGATGAAGAAAATACTGTTACTCGGTTCCGGAGAACTAGGAAAAGAATTTGTAATTTCAGCTCAACGTAAAGGTCAACACATCATTGCCTGCGACTCGTACGCGGGAGCACCTGCTATGCAAGTGGCTGATGAATTTGAAGTATTCGATATGCTGAACGGTGAAGAACTGGAGCGTGTCGTAAAGAAACACCAGCCGGACATTATCGTTCCGGAGATTGAAGCGATCCGCACAGAACGTTTGTATGACTTCGAAAAAGAAGGCATTCAGGTAGTGCCCAGCGCCCGTGCCGTGAACTTCACGATGAATCGTAAAGCTATCCGCGACCTTGCCGCCAAAGAGCTCGGACTGAAAACAGCCAGATACTTCTACGCCAAAACATTGGACGAACTGAAAGAAGCTGCCGCTAAAATCGGTTTCCCTTGTGTCGTTAAACCGTTGATGTCATCCTCCGGTAAAGGACAGTCGCTGGTGAAGAGTGCCGACGAACTTGAACACGCCTGGGAATACGGATGCAGCGGAAGCCGTGGCGATATCCGCGAGCTTATCATTGAAGAATTTATCAAATTCGACAGCGAAATCACCCTGCTCACCGTTACTCAAAAGAACGGCCCCACCCTGTTCTGCCCTCCTATCGGACACGTGCAGAAAGGTGGCGACTATCGCGAAAGTTTCCAGCCTGCACACATCGATCCTGCTCATTTGAAAGAAGCGGAAGAGATGGCAGAAAAAGTAACCCGCGCGCTGACAGGCGCAGGACTTTGGGGAGTTGAGTTCTTCCTAAGCCATGAAAACGGAGTCTATTTCTCCGAACTTTCTCCACGTCCGCACGATACCGGCATGGTAACTTTGGCAGGAACACAAAATCTGAATGAATTTGAATTGCACCTGCGTGCCGTGCTCGGTCTGCCTATTCCGGGCATCAAGCAAGAACGAATAGGCGCAAGTGCCGTCATCCTCTCTCCGATTGCCAGCCAGGAGCGCCCTCAATATCGTGGACTGGAAGAAGTGACCAAAGAAGAAGATACCTATCTACGTATATTCGGCAAACCGTTTACACGCGTCAACCGTCGTATGGGTGTGGTGCTTTGCTACGCTCCGCTCGATGCTGATTTGGATGCGTTGCGCGACAAGGCTAAGAGAATTGCAGAGAAAGTAGAAGTTTACTAAAAAAGAAATTTAGAGATAAGATGAATAGAATCCGCCAAGTAAACCTGTCTGACATTCCAGCACTACAAGAGCTATATCAGCATACAGTCCTGACTGTGAACCGAAAAGATTATACAGCCGAAGAAGTAGCAGACTGGGCTTCGTGCGGAGACGATACATCACATTGGGGTGAGCTTTTCGAAGAGCAACATTACGTGGTTGCAGAAAATGAAGAAGGTGTGATTGTAGGCTTCGGCTCTGTCAACGACGACGGATATATGCACACGCTGTTTGTCCATAAGGACTTTCAGCATCAAGGCATTGCGACATCTTTGTATAAATATCTCGAAGCATACGCACGAGAAAGAGGTGCGAAAAGATTAACATCGGAGGTTAGCATCACGGCAAAACCGTTTTTCGAGAAACAAGGTTTTCAGGTTGATGAAGAACAAAAACGGAAAGCTAATCAAATGTGTCTCACCAATTATAAAATGAGCAAGCAACTCTATTAATCTATATCGTTTCACATCTAAAATGCAAAGACATAGAATCAGTCTCACTTACTGACGAAGAGAAAACTTATTCTATTGATAAAAAACTCCAACCAATGCGACTTTATCCGCCACTTGGTTGGAGTTCTTTTTTAGCTTTATGAAATATTTTTCAGATACATAACAATGAAACTATCGTTTCTTACTCAAGAAACGTTTTGCCAAATATTTACGTATCGGTTCGTCATACAGTTTCAGGCACAGATAAGCAAGCACGATACTCAAGACAAAGACGCACACGGCTACGTGCCAAGTCTCGCCCAACGTATAGAGCTTATTCTCAATCAGCCATGCATAGAACAGATACATCAACGGATAATGGATCACATAAACCGGATAGGATATATCCCCCAGAAATTTGCATATCTTTGTCGATTGCACGTCCGTAGTGGTGCCCGACGCTCCTATCCAAAGAATGATAGGGAAAGCCACAATCACACAAAACGCTTCATAAACACCATTCATGCAAAGCGGCTCCATTCCTTCGAGATAAGGAACAGCGAACAGGGCAATCAATGCAACGGTACAGATCCAGAAAGCACCTCTCACCTTCATAGGCTTGAAGTTACGCGACATCAGCATACCCAGCGAAAAAGGGAAAAGCATACGTAGGGAGCCGCCCAGGAAGTTAACCCCGTCCAGCGTCCAGCCCACTCCTATGTTTCCATAAGTGGAGACATTGAAGACGGCAAACGCTGCCAATGCTACCCCCAGCAACACCACAAATACCGTCAGCGCCTTGTTGGACAAGCGACGGATGAACAACGCATACAGGATATTACCGATATACTCGAAAAATAACGACCAGCAAGGGCCGTTCAACGGAAACATCTCACCGTTGCCACGAACTTCATATCCCACCCCCGGCATGGCAGGAATGAAGAATATCGTGCAAAGAAGAGACAACATAATCATGGAGATGGCTACATGCGTTCCATCCCATTGCACACAACCCTGAATACAGAATGTGATAGCACCCAATACGGCACCCATAACGACCATCGGATGAAGACGTATCAAACGACGTTTAAAGAAATCTTTCATGGTGAGACTCTTGCCCCAACGGTCGTCATAAGCGTAACCGATCACGAAACCCGAAAGGATAAAGAAGAAATCCACGGCAAGATAACCGTGGTTGAGAGTCTCGATATTGCCACCACCGGCAAAAGCATATCCCTCGAATACATGATACCATATCACCATAAGAGCCGCTACACCGCGAAGTCCGTCAAGAAGATCATAATGTGCTTTGGTATCTGCAAAGGCTGAAGAAGAAATGTTCGACATCTGTTTTTCTATTAGTTAGTTAGTATTTTCAGATGGCAAAGATACGGTTTGCGAAACGAAGTTCTTTTGCTTAAAAGCAAAAAAGCCCTACCGAAAACTATTTTTTAGCACGTACCCGACTAAGCGTGTAGATGGAAATGCCCAAAAAGGCAGCCACATACTTCAGCTTCACCCGGTTTATCAGTCCGGGATAGCGACGGTTGAACTGCTCATACCGTTCTTTAGGCGAAAGCTGGAGCCGTTCCACAAACATGTGGCTAAGCTCTTTGTTGACATTCTGATGCAGGATGCGCCCCCAGTTGGCTATGTCGATATAGGTTTCGTAGAGCATATTCAGCTTGTCGATATGGATGACGTAGATTTTGCAATCGGAAAGCGTTTCAATGCTCTCCACCGACGGTTGCTGATAGTAGAGCGAATCCATGCCGAACGTAATGTCGCCTTCCAGCGTGAACCACGTAGTAGTGTCCTGTCCGTTGTGATGGAATACGGAACGGGCAATGCCCTCTTCAATGAAATAAACCAGGCGGTCTGTTACCCCCGACTGGACGATATAGGTATCTTTAGGATAATATCGCAGTTCCATATTCGCCTGAAGCGCCTGAAGCGCTTCATCGGATACCGGATAGATTTCTCTGATTTTTTGAATAATGTTTTCCATTTTGAGATTCCTTACTTGATATTCGACAGGCCACCGGACGGACATTTCTAATGACGCACCTTAGGATACTTATTATTGAAACGGAATCCCAAGCCGAGCATCAGATAATTAGGTGTCTGAAAGTTTTGGAGATTGTAACCGATGTGAAGGAAAGAGCTACGTGTCACGTCTATCTTCAACGCAAAGACCTGATACAGCCCCCGCAAATCGCCACGCCCCAGCACATTCGTTCCCAAACCGACATTGATGGTGAAAAACGGCATTACATACTCCGCCCGTCCCGAAAGTCCGAGAGCAAGCTGATGCTGAATGCCCGGCACAAGAAACCTGCGTCCGGAAGTGCCGCTGCCTCCATCGTAATCGTACTCCACAATCCGGTCTTCGGTGTACACATTGGCACTACCGTCATAAACACCGTCCAGCGAGACGCCGAATCGCAGCTTATAGTTGAGGTTGTACATCGGGGCAAAGTTGAATCCCGCCACGGGGTAACTGCCCGGCGAAGCTATCTGCTTCCCGCTTTCTACATACACGCCTTTCCGTCTCCACGAGCCGAACAACACAAGATCGTAACTGATATGACGGGGAAAACGGGGAATATACGGCTTGACCAAAGACTTGGTCAGGTCGGATTCTTCACGGTTGAAGTTGTACACCAGACCGATTTTCGCTCCGGTGGTGTTCACTCCTGCGTTGGGGAATTTGGTGTTGCCGTTGGAGAAATGCGTAAAATCTCCGCCGATGATAAAATCGAAATAACGGGAAAGCGACCAATTGAGGTAGATACCTGCATTGAGATACGCATTCACCCGTGAACCTACCGCTCCGTTGTAGGAGTTGTAATCGTTATCGTATGGTTTCCATCCGGCAGAAAGGCCGAAATTCCACTCGTAATTGAGCGAAAGACGGGGATTGAAACGGGCGATACGTGCGCCCTGAAAGACATAGAACGTCACCGGATCACCGAGTTGCTTACGGTCGCCAAAGGTGGTGACGGCCAAGCCGAAGCCTTGGTAGGCTCCGCCGTAGATACGGTCGGCACAGGTATTGGGACGAAACTTGAAGGAATATTTCAAATGAGCGGCAAAGGAACTTTGGATGGGCTTCCACCGTTCGTTCTCTCCTTGCAGGAAAGGATTGGTGGGGAACACGTATTGCGGCCGAGCTTCTATCCCCAACCGGTGAATGAACCGATGGGGAACGTAAGGAGCTACCGTGTCCATGCCACATTGCGGGAAACTGTTGCGCCGGAATCCATGAAGTTCTTCCTGCAATCGACGCACTTCTTCACGAAGTTCGCGGACGTCCTGCTGGAGTTGCTCCACGTCTTGCCTGACCTCTTTCACCTCCTGCCCCACTTCTTGCGCGCACAGCGAAGCAACGGGGAAAAGCAAGGCGGAACAGAATAGGATGATTTCCCGTCTGGGTATCTTTACTCTCATATCATAGTCTGGTTAGTCTTTTTCAGAACGAAGTTTATAAATGGAGCTTCTCGATAAACTGCGCTACATGATAGCCATCCATCAATCCATGATGGCAAGTGACGGAAACGGGCATCATCAGTCTTTCTCCTTCGCGAAAGTATTTACCGGTGGAGATTTTGGGAACGCTGTCGCCCGAACGCATATTGGTGGGATGCTTCATATCGGTGAAAGAGAGCCACGGCACGGCCGAATAATGAATGGCGTTGGGATGAAACGTACCTCCTTTGTTGAGTCCCGTAGTGGCTTGCAGGCGTTCCATCTCGGCTTTTGCCCGACGGATAAAGACGAGTTCGTCCGGATCGTATTCAAAAGCGGCAAAAGAAAAGGTGTGGTCGGCACGCCCCACAGTGGCTTCGGGCAGAAGACTGTCATAACACACCACTCGATCGCCTTCGATGCGGTAGCGGAACTCTTCCACGGCAGCCGCAGCAGTCACGATGCGGTGAAGGACGAGCAGGGAAAAGGAAACGCCTTTGTCTTTGGCTTCCTGATACGCGCGCGTACAATCTACATTGACCGTCACTCCAAAAAAAGGATCGTCAAAAGCACTGAAATGTTCGTAATGTTCTCTTCTGTTCCAAGTAGCAATATCGATGATCTTCTCTATCTGATTCATTCTAAACACTCTTTTTTAAGTTTCACCACAGAGGGCACAGAGGACACAGAGATTTTATAGAGTTTTTATAGAACTTTTTCACCGGATTAATGCAATTGATTCCATTGCTTCCGGTCTTACCTTACCGAAAAAACTCTGTGTCCTTTGTGTCCTCTGTGGTGAATAAATTACTGATGTTGCTCACGCAACAAGTCATTCACTGTCTTCACCGGGTTAAAGGTAGAAAGAGGAACTTCTACAAAGACGGTATTCCAGTCGCTCATCGCACCATTCCACAAGCCGGGAAGTTCGAGGGCTTTCAGGTCTTTACCGTTCTTCGATTTGTAGGAGATGAAGCCGGTGGCTTTATCTACATATTTCACCAGGTCGAATTTATGTCCTTTATAATCACGCACAGCGCATACGAGGTCTACCGGATTGAAGTGCGTACCCTTCTCGAACATTTCTTTCTTCTCCGGATCGTCCATGTCGATCTGCGAGCTTTCGAGAATTTGCAGGGAGATAGTTCCGTCGCTGTTGTAAGCAAGGAACGGACCGCCGCCGGGTTCGCCTACGTTCTTCACCATTCCGCAGACACGCATCGGGCGGTTGAACTTGTTTTTGAGGTAAATGGCCAGTACGGAGTCTTCGAGGTCTTTCGTTTCCGGGTTCTTGCAGAAGAGTTTCTTTTGCAGGAATTGAAGCATTTCCATCATCTGGTCGTGCGTATACTTGCCGCTGTCGAGCAGCGTGAGGTATTCGAATACTTGTTTTTGCAGGGTCACGAGCACTCCGGCAATCAGTTTCTTATACGTAACGGTGTCGGCTTTCAAACGGTCGGGCACTACGTTGTCGATGTTCTTGATGAAGATGATGTCTGCGTCCAAGTCGTTCAGGTTCTCAATCAGCGCGCCATGACCACCGGGACGGAACAGCAGTTTGCCGTTGTCGCGGAACGGTTGGTTGTCCATATCGGCAGCAATGGTGTCGGTACTTGGCTTCTGCTCGGAGAAGGTGATGTAATAGTCTACGCCGTAACGTTTGGCGAAGTCGTCCACTTTTTCCGTCACGAGCTTCTTGAAAAGTTCGCGGTGTTCGGTAGACACGGTGAAGTGTACGTTCACTTTGCCGCTCTTGCCGGCTGCATACAGAGCGCCTTCGGCAAGATGTTCCTCCATCGGAGTGCGGGAGCCTTCGGGATATTTATGGAATTTGAGCAGACCTTTCGGTAGTGCGCCATAGTTCAGTCCTGCAGTCTCCAGCAGGGCGGACACCACTGCTTTATAGTTGCCTTCTTCCATCAGTCCGGGAATGTCTTTTCCGGAGATACGCTGGCAGGCCACATTCAGATCGTCATAGAAAGCAAAATTCTTGATTCCGTCAAAGAAGGCCTGTTCGAACTTGGTAGTCGGCTGGTCATAATCGGCGGACAGAAACTCGAATAGATTCTTAAACATACGACTTGCAGCACCGGAGGCAGGCACGAACTTCACAACAGTCTTATCTGTGTTTGTATATGCATCCCAGGCGGCCAGATAAGCCTTCTGTTCTTCTGCGTCGGGAGCTAATATGCCCTTTTCGATGGAAGCTGCCGCATCCAGTTTTAAAAAGGGAAATCCCGTCTGGAAGCATGCTAATTGTTCTGCAATTTGCTCTTCCGTGATGCCTTTCTTGGCAAGCAACTCTTTGTCCTGTGTCGTTATCATAATATCTAATTTTATTAATTGATGCCCAAAAATACAAAATGTTATTTACTTCTTGCCGAATAACCGGAAAAAAAACTACTTTTACATCGAATTAACAAGATTGAATATGGACGACTTTTTTACATTGGAGGAAAAAAAGGAGCTTTTTTCACTCTATCGACATTTATTGCAGTCTGCCGGAGACAGTATTTTCTGGAGAGATTGCCAAAAGTTAAAGAAACATCTTATCAAAGCGGCCCAATGTAACGGTCTGCAACGCAATAACTTCGGGATGAATCCCGTCATCAGAGATTTACAAACAGCAGTGATCGTTGCCGAGGAAATCGGTATGAAAGGTTCGTGCCTGATCGGGATCATGTTGCACGAAATCGTGAAAGGTCATGTATTGTCTATCGACGAGGTGAACGCCGAATATGGTGAAGACGTGGCAAGTATCATCAAGGGATTAGTGAAGACGAACGAGCTGTATGCCAAAAGCCCTGCCATCGAGTCGGAGAATTTCCGTAATCTGCTGCTGTCGTTTGCGGAGGATATGCGCGTAATCCTGATTATGATTGCCGACCGCGTGAACGTGATGCGCAAAATAAAGGATACAGGCAACGAGGAGGACCGGATCAAGGTAGCAAACGAAGCAGCATATCTGTATGCTCCGCTGGCTCACAAGCTGGGATTGTATAAGCTGAAATCGGAACTGGAGGATTTGTCTCTCAAATATACGCAGAAAGAGACATATTATTTCATCAAGGATAAGCTGAACGAAACGAAGGCTTCCCGCGACAAGTATATCGCCGCTTTTATCGAACCGATCCAAAAGAAGGTGGCGGAAGCGGGACTGAAGTTCGACATCAAGGGACGCACGAAGTCGATTCATTCGATATGGAACAAGATTCAGAAGCAAAAGACTCCTTTTGAGGGGATTTATGACTTGTTCGCCATCCGTATCATACTGGATTCGGAACCGGACCCGGCGAAGGAGAAGCAGGAGTGCTGGCAGGTGTATTCGATTGTGACGGATATGTACCAGCCGAACCCGAAGCGTCTGCGCGACTGGCTTTCAATACCGAAGAGTAATGGTTACGAGTCGTTGCACATCACCGTGATGGGCCCGGAAGGGAAATGGGTGGAAGTGCAGATACGTACCCGACGGATGGACGAGATCGCGGAACGCGGACTGGCTGCGCACTGGAGATATAAAGGTATCAAAGGAGAAACGGGCTTGGACGAGTGGCTGACTTCCGTGCGGGAGGCATTGGAGAACGCGGACAACGACTCGATGAAGGTGATGGATCAGTTTAAGATGGATCTCTACGAGGATGAAGTGTTTGTCTTTACGCCCAAGGGGGATTTGTTCAAGCTGGCTAAAGGGGCTACGGTGCTCGATTTTGCTTTCCATATACATAGTAAGTTGGGATGCAAGTGTATCGGCGCGAAAGTGAACGGCAAGAATGTGCAGTTGAAGCAGAAGTTGAACAGCGGCGACCAGGTGGAGATCATGACTTCAAACACCCAGACTCCGAAACAGGACTGGCTGAACATCGTGACGACTTCCAAAGCACGCACCAAGATACGCCAGGCGCTCAAAGAGATGGTGGCACGCCAACATGCGTTTGCCAAAGAGACGCTGGAACGGAAATTCAAGAACCGCAAACTGGAGTATGATGAAGCGACCATGATGCGCCTCATCAAGCGTTTGGGATTCAAGAACGTGACGGAATTTTATCAACGGATTGCCGATGGCGGACTGGATGTGAACGAGATTCTGGATAAATACATCGAACAGCAGAAACGGGACAGCGATACACACGATGAAATTGTTTATCGGAGTGCCGAAGGGTATAATTTGCAAACCGCGCAGGAGGAAACGACATCTAAAGAGGATGTACTGGTGATTGACCAGAATCTGAAAGGACTGGAGTTTAAACTGGCTAAATGTTGTAACCCGATTTATGGCGATGATGTGTTCGGGTTCGTAACGGTGAGCGGCGGTATCAAGATACACCGGTCGGATTGTCCGAACGCGAACCAGATGCGCGAACGCTTCGGCTACCGCATCGTGAAGGCTCGCTGGGCGGGCAAGTCGGAAGGTACGCAATATCCGATCACGCTGCGCGTTGTAGGACATGATGATATTGGTATCGTGACAAATATTACTTCGATCATCTCGAAAGAGAATGGTATCACGCTACGTTCTATCGGTATTGATTCGAACGATGGGTTGTTCTCTGGCACACTGACGGTAATGGTGGGTGATACGGGGCGTTTGGAGGCTCTTATCAAGAAATTACGGACGGTGAAGGGAGTAAAACAGGTGAGCAGGAATTAAAATTAAGACAGAAGAACAAAAGAACATATTTTTGGACACGTATGATGAAAATCAAAAAACAATCATCACTCCTGAAATATGTTCTTTTGTTCTTCTGTCTATTTTATCTTACCTTCTTCTTTATATAATAAGGATAAGTGACCAATACGAAGAACAGCAAAGCGATAGAAGCTACCATCTGTCCGGTATGGAGCATCTTGTCTGTATCCAATTCCATGTAGCACGCAGTAGCGATACCCAGGGAGATACCAACTTCGCTTGCCAACAAATGGGTAGTGTTGGCTGTTCCGCGTTGGCAATGATGGGATAGTTTCACAAATATCATCAGGAATTCCGGCATGGTTAAACCTAAACCCAATCCCAAGAGTACGGAAGAGATGCCTATCGAAAGGTCTGTGTTCAATAAGGACATGGCTACCATTTCCAACCCGATTCCTATAATGACCAAGCGCAGTGTCTTCTCTTTAAAAAAGAACAGGCGCGCGATGAACAGGGAGATAATGTATCCGAGGGTTGTGCCGACAAAGAACGGTACGGGGATTCCCACGTTTCCGAGTACGAAATCGTTTAGGAAAGGGTGTACCATTGGAATCAGTAAGCCCGGAACAAATGTTATCAAAATCAGGTTGATAGCGGGAACCCATCCACGAAGCAATAAGAAGCGGTCGAAGGAATAGAGTTTAGTGACAATCGGCGCACGGAAAGGTACATATACCCCCGATAGCATGAGAATTCCTACAGCTCCGGTTATGACAGATACAGTGAGCAGGTTTTGGAATGAGTGGCTTTGATAGAGCCACACTCCGAGGATAATCCCCAAAAGCATTCCCAAACGTACCGTCCACGAGAAGCTGACATTTCCCGCGCTCCGCAGTGTGGAGTGGGTGATGTCGATAGCCAAGGTGATACCGGCAGTAGTGCCTATGCCAAAGGCCAGTCCTTGCACGGTACTCAACAGGATTAGTTCTGTGAAGTTCGTCACAAAGGCGTACCCAATCGTCGCCACTACCATCAGGGCAGCGGCAAACATACATACGTATTTACGTTTATAGGCATCTACCAGGTAAGCATGGAAAGGACCGATGAGGAACATCCCCAAGGTGAAAAAAAGAAAGATTACTCCTGTCTGTGCGGCCGGCACTCCGAGACGGTCGGCCATCTCTACGGAAAGTACCGGAAATAACACATACAAGGATATAAACAACAGCAAATTAGCTACACATATCCGCATAAAATGAACTGTCCACAATTTAACTGCCATATACTATCTTAATATTGTTCCTTCTCGTTGGGGAAGTAGCAATTCTTCACGTCGGAAACGTAACGGCTGATGGCGTCGGTCATCACCGTGTACAAGTCAGCATAACGACGTAAGAAACGCGGACGGAATCCGTTGTTCATGCCAAGCATGTCCTGAATAACCAATACCTGACCGTCTACGTGGCCGCCGGCACCGATTCCGATGATAGGAATAGTGAGTTCGGAAGCTACACGCTCTGCAAGGGTAGCGGGGATTTTTTCGAGTACAATGGCAAAACAGCCTGCTTCTTCCAATAAATGGGCGTCGCGAATCAGTTTGTCGGCTTCGGCTTCGTCTTTGGCACGTACGGTATAGGTTCCGTATTTGTTAATGGATTGAGGCATGAGTCCCAAATGTCCCATCACAGGGATACCGGCGCATACGATACGTTTCACCGTGTCAATGATTTCTTCACCGCCTTCGAGCTTCAATGCGTCAGCGTGACTTTCTTTCATGATGCGGATAGCGGAAGCAAGTCCCTCCATCTCATTGCCTTGGTAAGATCCGAAAGGCATATCAACTACCACCATCGCACGCTTTACACCACGTACTACGGATTTGGCATGATAAATCATTTGGTCGAGCGTGATAGGTAATGTAGTCACGTTACCTGCCATTACGTTAGAAGCGGAGTCGCCTACCAGGATTACGTCCATTCCCGCACCGTCTACAATCTGTGCCATTGTGTAATCATACGCAGTCAGCATAGATATTTTTTCGCCTCTCTGTTTCATTTCAACCAAGCGATGAGTAGTCACCTTTCTTGTGTCATCTGATATATAACCAGCCATGTCTTTTTAATTTATGATTTATGAATTATGATTTATGTCATTGATGTCTGCGCATTTGGACGCTTTCAAAAATTGCGGCAAAGTTATAACATTTAATTCATAACTGGGAAAGAAAAGCAAAAAATCCTTTCAAATGCTTCGCTTGGATAGTTGGAAGGCATTGGAAAGGATGGGTGGGTCTCACTATTTTTATTTATCTCGGTTATTTTTCTTATTTCATTTATTAATATAATATAAGTGAGGTAACTATTTAAAAATAATGCCGTTATTTATGGAGAGAGATCATTTTTTCGTATGTCATGCCGGTGAAGTCGTCTATTATATAATGGGCTTTTCCGGTGATGGCTTCGCGTGAGTTGGTGGTGGCAAGTCCGATCACTGTTGCCCCGGAAGTCATGCCGGCTTGCAGGCCGTGGAAAGAATCCTCAAAGACGTAGGAGTTTTCGGGGGTGGCTTCAAAGATTTCCATTCCCAGCAGGAAACAGTCGGGAGCGGGTTTTGAACGGGCAAACATTTCTCCTGTCAGGATGCGGTCTACCATTCCTTTAAATTCGGGATGGGCATTGTAGACGTTTGCCATCTTCTCTTCGTTGGAGCTGGTGACTACGGCTATCTTTGCACCGTTCCGACGAAGATCGGCTATGAAGGCTTCTACTCCGGGGATGTATTCATAGGACATCTTTTTCTCGTAAACATTGAGTTCAGCGCTTATTTCGAGCTGTGCTTCGGGTCTGTCCGCGAAATGCTTTTCATAGATTTGTAATAGCGTCTGTCCCTTGATGCGGCGTCCGAAATCTTCTTCATTCAGATATTTCCGTCCTTGCTCGTCCCAAAAAACAGTGTACTGCGTTTCTGTATCCATGATGACACCGTCAAAGTCGAAGAGTGCTGCAATTGTTTTCGTTGTATTCATATTAAACTGTCTTTTTACCTAAAACGTTAAACCTTGTGTATCTATCGCCGCAAAGTTCCGAATAATCATCGAATCAGGCAAATAATTCGTACCTTTGCAAAGCTAAAAAAAACGTAACATACGTTTTTATCCAACAAAATCTACTGGCGCATGAGCAAGAACGACCCGCACATTTTAGGCAAAGAACGTATCGGCAAATTGCTGTTACAATATTCCATTCCTGCGATTATCGGAATGACGATTACTTCTATCTATAACATCATTGATAGTATCTTCATCGGACATGGCGTAGGACCGATGGCTATTGCCGGACTGGCTATCAGCTTCCCGCTGATGAATCTTGTTGTCGCTTTCTGTACACTGGTTTCGGCTGGTGGGTCTACCCTCGCCTCTATCCGTCTGGGACAGAAGGATATGAAAGGGGCTACGGAAATTTTGTCACATACGCTGATGCTTTGTATCACAAATTCTCTTTTCTTCGGTATTCTATCTTTTATCTTCCTGGATGATATACTGACCTTTTTCGGAGCCAGCGCCGACACCCTTCCGTATGCACGCAGCTTTATGCAGGTGATTTTGCTGGGAACTCCCATCACTTACACAATGATCGGGCTGAACAACGTGATGCGCGCTACCGGATACCCCAAAAAGGCTATGCTTACTTCAATGGTAACGGTGGTGGCTAACATCATCCTCGCTCCTATCTTTATCTTCCACTTCGAATGGGGAATGAGGGGTGCGGCTACGGCAACGGTTATCTCGCAGTTGATCGGTATGGTGTGGGTGGTGAGCCACTTCACCAAGAAAGACAGTACGGTGCATTTTGAAGGGAATATCTGGAAAATGAAACCGAGGATTGTACAAAGTATCTTCGCCATCGGTATGTCTCCATTCCTGATGAATGTGTGTGCATGTGCCATCGTGATTATCATCAATAACAGTTTGCAAAATTATGGGGGCGATATGGCTATCGGCGCGTATGGCATCATCAATCGGTTGCTGACGCTTTATGTAATGATTGTGTTGGGGCTGACTATGGGTATGCAGCCAATCGTGGGCTACAACTTCGGCGCACAAAAGATAGACCGGGTGAAACAAACGTTGCGACTGGGGATTATCTCCGGGGTAGTGATTACGAGCAGCGGGTTCGTGATTTGTGAGTTTTTCCCTCATGCCGTATCGGCTCTCTTCACTGATAGCGATGAATTGATTGATTTGGCGGTAGGCGGTATCCGGTTGACTGTGTTGATGTTCCCGTTTGTAGGGGCACAGATTGTAATCGGTAACTTTTTCCAAAGTATCGGCAAGGCTAAAATCAGTATTTTCCTTTCGCTGACGCGTCAGTTGCTTTATCTTTTGCCTTGCTTATTACTGTTCCCTAACTGGTGGGGATTGGAAGGAATCTGGATCAGTATGCCGGTATCGGATGCGCTGGCGTTTATTACGGCCGTTGTCAGTCTGATGATTTACATCAAGAAGGTTTCCAAACAGCATCCGGTAGTAGCAGAATAAGGCGGTGTCTGCCCTATTCTGCCATTTATTCTATTCGGCTTATTCTGCTTTAATGCTATTGACCGGATTCTCGTTCGCGATATGCCATGCTTTCAGAACAACACAGATTACAATCAGTAATTGGACGAACAAGGCAGTAGCAGCAAAAAGCAATGGATTCAAATCAATCTGCTCGGCAAATTGGTCGAGCCATGCCTGTCCTGCAAAATAAGAAACGGTAGTGCCTACTAGGATAGAAATCACTGAAACGTATAAAATGTCACGTGTCAGTAATCCGAGGATATGAGATGCTTCGGCTCCATTCACTTTCCGGATAGCTATCTCTTTGCTCCGACGCTGGGTTTCATCGTTCACATAGCCAATCAATCCCATGATAACGATCAGCAGGATAAAGGCGGAAGTGATCCAGACGGAATTGCGGAAGCGGTATACGTCTTTATAGATGTCCTTCACCATATAATCCACCAGGATAAAACGCAAGGATATATTCGGATAGGTGTTTTCTACAAACTCGTTCAGACGTTTCAGATTCTCGTTATATGGTTCTTTCAAACGGACATCAAAGGCGTGGTTGGCATTTTCATCTCCAATTAGGACAATAGGAGATTGCGACCCATAAAAGCTGTTATTGCGAATGTCACGGAATACGCCTACAATCGTTCCTTGAATGTCATTCACTGTTTTACCTACTGCTCCGTCGGTCCATTTCATCAGACGCACCAGTTCTTCGTTTACCAATAAGTCGTTCTGCTTTTTCAGCGTAGTGCCTTCTATAATCTTAATACCCATTACTTCAGGATAGTTGTAATGGCAGGAGTTGTAATTTAGGGTAGCAATCCGCTTACCGTCATTTCCCATCAGCCCGCGTGTCCAGTACTCGCCCAACACCCCATTCACGGCAACGGTCACTCCTTCTACCATCGGCTGGCGGTTCAAATCGTCTTTGATATGCTCTACCGATTCTTTAGGCAACCATGTCTGCGCTTGAGCTAATCCGGGCACGACGATACCCATATCACGGCTCATCAGATGACTGTACTGCAACAGAGTGACCAGCAACAATCCCAAGACGAAAGAAACTCCCGTAAACTGCACAAACAATAACGAACGTTTCCACCCTTTCTTCCCATCTGTATACCGGCGGAATACCTGCGTGACAGGGATACGGGAGAATAATCGTCCCGGTATGCCACCTGCCAGTATGAAGAGAACAAGGATAGTGAGCAACGGTACCCACAACGTTTCCCAAGTGAAAAGTGAGGAAAGACGGACGGAAAGTAAATCTTCAATCAGACCACGCGCATTGATTATCAGTAAGAAACTAAGCAATACGGAAAGAATGACAAGGATTCCCGTCTCTGCCATAAACATTCTGAAAATATGGGTGGAACTGGCTCCATTGCACTTATGTACTCCCACTCCTTTTGCACGACGGCTTAAAGTAGCAATGGATATCAGCATATAGTTCATGATAGCCACAAAGAAGATAGCAAAACCCAAAAATCCGTAAATGACCAAACGCTTTTGTACATCGGGAGAAGCCAGATGACGTTTCACCAATGGAAGGACGCTAAATTCAATTTTCCAGCCATCATACTCTAAATCTGTATATTTCCCGATCACCCGCTGAATGTCAGCATTCACTTTGTCAATGTCCGAAGCATGGCGCAAACGAAGGAAAGCGTAAAAGACATCATTTCCTCTCCAGCCGGCTCCTGCATGATACCCTCCATTCTGATGAACAGATATCACGAAATCATGGGTGAGCATCGTATTTTCCGGTACATCTTTGTAGATCCCACGTATGGTCAGTGTGTTTTGTTTTTCAACAGAAAGCACTTTACCAACAGGGCTTTCATCTCCAAACGTCTCACGGGCAAAATGCTCCGAAACAAAAACGCTTCCGGGCATAATCATATCCTTGGGATTGCCTTCCAACACCGGTATGCCGAAAGTCTGAAAGAAACAAGTATCCGCAAAGATGTAATCTGCATCGGGCAACAGTTTATCTTCATAATAAATATTGGCACTTCCCATCGAAAGGACACTACTGGCTACTTCTATTTCTTTCGGCATCTCTTCTGCCAAAGTAGGTGCCACCACATCGAAAACAGTATAGTCATAACCGATCTCTCCATCATCACCTGCGGTTTCGCCTGTACTAAGATTAGTCATCTGACAACGTACGAGTGCCAAGCGTTCCGCCTCCGGATAGCATTTCTCATAGCTTAGTTCGAAGGCTATCTGCGAGAAAAGCAGAATACCGATAGTAAGCCCTAAAGAAAGGGAAATGATTCGTATGATATTCGATCCGCGTTCACGCAATAAGGTACGTATAGTATAATAGATTTGTCTCATGGTTGGTTCTCTGTTTATGCCTTTACACTTGCTACAATACTTCCATCGAATAAATGTACGGTACGATGTGCGAAACTGGCATCGTGCTGTGAGTGGGTCACCATGATAATGGTTGTCCCCTCTCTATTCAGTTCCGTCAACAGATTCATCACTTCCGCTCCGTTCTTTGAGTCAAGGTTACCTGTAGGCTCATCGGCAAGGATGAGTTGAGGATTGGTAACAACCGCGCGGGCTATCGCCACCCGTTGTTGTTGTCCGCCGGAAAGCTGTTGAGGAAAATGTTTAGCACGGTGGTTGATATTCATTCTTTTTAGAATGTCTTCCACCATTCGGCGGCGTTCGGAAGATTTAAGACCTAAATAAGTGAGCGGAAGTTCCACATTCTCATAGACGTTCAATTCGTCTATCAGATTAAAGCTCTGGAATACAAAGCCCAGTTTACCTTTACGGACACGGGTACGCTCCTTTTCTTTCAGACCAGCTACTTCTTCTCCCATCAGCAGGTAAGAGCCTTCAGTGGGGTTATCTAATAGGCCGAGGATGTTTAATAAGGTGGATTTCCCACAACCAGACGGTCCCATGATAGCAACAAATTCTCCTTCTTTTACTTCAAGGTTTACATGATTTAATGCGACCGTCTCCACTTCGGTAGTACGGAATACTTTACTAATATTTTCAATCTGTATCATCTTGTTTATTTATGATGTTGTTCTACATAGATTTATTTCCAGTTTTACTATTGACGTTTTTAGTCATGCAGAAAGTATGCCAAACAAGAATAGCTATTCATTTTCAATCATTTATCTTTTCCTAGTTTCCCAAGCATTGTCTAATAATTAGACAGGACCGTCTAATTATTAGACAAATCGATACTGTTCCATATCTCCCATTTATTGTTCAAAGAGTCCTATTTGCCTGTTAGCCGATTGTCCATCCAAATAGAAAACTTTATCTTTGTATTTAGTTTTCTAGACTATAAACAAAATAATTATGATGAGAAAGAGTGTATATGTATTCTTATCGTGCTTTTTACTTTCCGGATGCGGCATGATAGATTACCATCCATACGACGTCCGTATCAGCGGCGAAACAGAGGTCAACGCACATAATATCGAAAGAATAGAGGCAAACTGCCAAGGTAAAACGACCATACGCTTTGTGACTATGGGCGACTCACAACGATGGTACGATGAAACGGAAGATTTCGTGAAAGAGATTAATAAACGGAATGATATCGACTTCGTTATTCACGGAGGGGATATGAGTGACTTCGGACTAACCAAAGAGTTTCTCTGGCAAAGGGATATCATGAACGGACTTAACGTGCCTTATGTAGTCCTTATCGGCAACCATGATTGTTTGGGGACGGGAGCAGAAACATACAAGGCGGTATTCGGTCCCACCAACTTTTCTTTCATCGCAGGTAATGTGAAATTTGTCTGCCTGAACACCAATGCGCTGGAGTATGACTACTCTGAACCTGTGCCGAACTTTACCTTTATGGAACAAGAGATTACGAGCAGGCTGGACGAGTTTGAAAAGACTGTCATTAGTATGCACGCACGCCCTTACACGGATGTATTCAACGATAATGTGGCTAAAGTATTTCAACATTATATCAGACAATACCCGGGAATACAAGTTTGCACTGCTGCTCACACACACCATTATCAAGACGATGTGATCTTTGATGATGGAATACATTATGTTACCAGTGATTGTATGGATTACCGTACTTATCTGGTATTTACAATAACCCCGGAAAAATATGAATATGAACTGGTTAAATACTAACTATATCTTGCGCGCAGGAGTATTATCCGTACTTCTGTTACTTCCCGGTCTGATTTCAGCTACTTGTAAAGCAGATACAATCATCAACTCGTACAAGGCTGATTCACTCCGTTTCATTATCAAAGATGATTCAATTATCACTTTTCGCACAGGAGATTCTATATTTACGATCATCAGAGCGGACTCTGTATTGCCGGTTACACCGAAGCAGGTGAAACACAGTCGTTACGATAACCGGATTCACCGTTTCCGCAGTCACTGGGAACGGATTATCCCGACGCACTCCAAAATACAGTATGCCGGAAACATGGGATTGCTTTCTTTCGGTACGGGATGGGACTACGGGAAACGTAATCAGTGGGAAACGGATATATTGCTCGGATTTATACCGAAATATTCGTCAAAGAAGGCCAAAGTAACCATGACGCTCAAGCAGAACTATATGCCCTGGAGCATTAATATCGGAAAGGGCTTCTCTACGGAACCTCTTACCTGCGGGCTTTATGTGAATACCGTGTTTGGCGACCAGTTTTGGGTAAATGAGCCGGAACGTTATCCGAAAGGTTACTATGGTTTCTCCAGCAAAGTACGTTTTCATGTTTTCATGGGACAACGGTTGACATACGATATTGATCCGCAACGTAGATTTTTAGCCAAGTCGGTGACTTTTTTCTATGAAATAAGTACGTGCGACCTGTATGTTATCAGTGCAGTAAACAATAGCTATCTCCGTCCCCGTGATTATCTTAGTTTATCATTCGGATTGAAGTTCCAGTGGTTATAAAAGAATTTATGATTTATGAATTATGATTTATAACTCACTTTTTCGTAAGTTTGCGCTTTACAAACTTAAACGAAAATGAGTAAATCAGGAACAATCATCATTGTAGACGATAATAAAGGAGTATTGACTGCCGTACAAATCCTTCTGAAAAGTTATTTTTCCAAGATTGTCACACTCTCCTCTCCTGTCACCCTGTCCAGTGTCATAAGGGAAGAAACACCGGAAGTAATTTTGTTGGATATGAATTTCACATCAGGCATCAACACCGGTAATGAGGGTTTATTCTGGTTGCATGAAATAAAGAAAGTACGTCCGGAACTTCCGGTCGTACTTTTTACAGCTTATGCCGACATCGAACTGGCTATCCGGGGGATTAAAGAAGGAGCAACCGACTTTATCGTCAAGCCTTGGAATAACCAAAAACTGGTGGAAACCCTGCAAACCGCAGCAGCTTCTACGCACAACGACAAGAAAACAGACAACAAAGAAGAAACGACTCACTCACCTATGTACTGGGGAGAAAGCAAAGTGATGCAGCAACTCCGCTCATTGATTGAAAAGGTAGCCATCACCGACGCCAATATCCTGATAACAGGCGAAAACGGAACGGGGAAAGAAATGCTGGCACGGGAGATTCATCTCCTTTCCAACCGCAAATACAAAGAAATGATTGCAGTGGATATGGGGACTATCACAGAGTCTTTATTTGAAAGTGAGCTTTTCGGACACGTTAAAGGTTCTTTCACCGACGCACACGCCGACCGGACCGGCAAATTTGAGGCTGCCGATAATAGTACGCTGTTTCTCGATGAAATAGGCAACCTGCCTTACCACCTGCAAGCAAAGCTACTGACCGTCCTCCAACGACGAAGCATTGTGAGAGTGGGAAGCAACACGCCGATTCCCATTCATATCCGACTGATATGCGCAACCAACCGGAATCTGCAAGAGATGGTAGTGAAAGGTGAATTCCGGGAAGATTTGCTCTATCGCATCAATACCATTCATGTAGAGATTCCTCCTTTGCGGGAACGGAAAGAAGATATTATTCCATTGGCCGAAAGGTTCATGGTACGCTTTTGCAAACAATATGACAAGGCATTGATGAAGTTCACTCCCGACGCTAAAGATAAATTGAAAGCACACCTTTGGTATGGTAATATCCGTGAACTGGAACACGTGATTGAAAAGACCGTTATCATCAATGACAGTCCGCTCGTTCCCGCCGAATTGTTCCAATTATCCATTCCACGGACGGAGAGTCAGGAGAAAAGTATTTCTACGCTGGAAGAGATGGAAATGCAGATGATACGGAAAGCGCTCGCCACTTGTGCAGGAAACTTATCGGCAGTAGCCGCCCAACTGGGAATAACCAGGCAGACTCTTTATAACAAGATGAAAAAGTTCGGATTATGACAGTGCAGCTTCAACAAGTAGGTGTTCAATATTGGTTCAGAGTCTTACTGACGGTACTTTTCTGTATATCGTCCGTGTGGTTCGGTATACATCAATCATACAGCTGGTTAGGAGTCAGTCTTTGTCTATTGGTTCTTAGCATACTTTGGCAAATCCGCCTTTATCGCCTCCACACCAAACAAGTGCTTTTTATGATTGATGCGCTCGAGAATAATGATAATACATTTCATTTTACCGAAGAAAACGGTACTCCCGAAAGCAAAGAAATAAACCGGGCGCTCAACCGCGTGGGACATATCTTATATAGCGTGAAAGCTGAAACAGCCCAGCAAGAGAAATACTACGAACTAATTCTCGACTTTGTCAGTACAGGATTAGTAGTGCTCAATGACAATGGAGCCGTTTATCAGAAGAACAAAGAAGCACTCCGTATTTTAGGGCTGAATGTGTTTACACATATCCGCCAATTGAGTCAGGTGGATGCGCAGCTTATGGAAAAAATAGAGAACTGTCGCCCGGGTGACAAACTACAAGTCATATTTCACAATGAACGGGGAACGATTAACTTATCCATCCGTGTATCGGAAATCAATGTACGCAAAGAGCATCTGCGCATCCTTGCCCTGAATGATATCAATACCGAACTGGATGAAAAAGAAATAGATTCATGGATCCGGCTGACACGGGTACTGACACATGAAATCATGAACTCTGTGACTCCCATCACTTCCCTTTGCGATACGCTTCTTTCAATATCAGCGAATAAAGACGAAGAAATAAATCACGGATTGCAAACAATCAGTACGACCGGAAAAGGGTTGCTTGCCTTTGTAGAATCATACCGGCAATTCACACGTATACCGACACCGGAACCCTCCTTGTTCTATGTGAAAGCATTCATAGAAAGAATGGTTGAACTTGCCTGTCATCAGCATCCATGTGAGCATATCCGTTTCCACACAGAGATTACTCCTGCGGACTTAATCGTATATGCAGATGAGAATCTTATTTCACAGGTAGTTATCAATCTTTTAAAGAACGCAATTCAAGCAATCGGCAATCAGCCGGATGGGAGAATTGAGTTGAAGGCGTCCTGCAATGACATGGAAGAAATATGGATTGAGATAAAGAACAATGGCCCCGAAATCCCAGCGGAAATAGCAGAACATATCTTCATTCCTTTCTTTACGACCAAAGAAGGCGGTAGCGGAATCGGACTTAGTATCTCCCGCCAAATCATGCGCCTTTCGGGAGGAAGCCTTACGTTACTACGAGAGAAAGAGACAACGTTTATTTTAAAATTCAAATAACGATTGATATATGATACCTACACTAGCCAATAATCCGTTATTCCGTGGAATCACTCCGGAAAGACTTCTTGCCGATCTGGAAGAGATCAGTTTTCATACACGTTCTTATAAGAAAGGAGAAATCCTGGCGCGACAGGGAGATGTGTGCAACCGTCTTGTCATCCTGACCAAAGGAAGTGTGCGTGGGGAAATGATTGACTATTCGGGACGTCTTATCAAGGTGGAAGATATAACTGCTCCCAGAGCGATTGCCCCCCTGTTCCTGTTTGGTGAGCAGAACCGCTATCCGGTGGAGGTAACTGCCAATGAACCGACAGAGGTGATCGAGCTTCCTAAACCAAGTGTTTTGAGTTTGTTCCGCAAGAACGAGCTGTTTTTGGAAAACTATATGAATCTCTCCGCCAATTATGCACGGACTTTATCAGATAAACTTTTCTTCATGTCATTCAAGACCATTCGTCAGAAACTTGCCTCCTACCTGCTCCGCCTGTACAAACTACAGCAACAGGAGCATATCACCCTCGACCGTTCGCAACAGGAGTTGGGTGATTACTTCGGAGTGTCCCGCCCTTCCCTCGCCCGCGAACTGGCACACATGCAGGAAGACGGACTATTGATAGCGGATCGTAAACATATCACTATTTTACAGAAAGAAGAACTGGTCCGGCTCATCCAATAATGCTCCGGTTTAAGGATCATTTATCTAATAGTGAGTATTTGAGATAAAAATATTCATTGTTGTAACATTGGTTACAGAATTACCTGAAACCTTTCCTCTACTTTTGCGTTCAATAAATAAACTGTTGGACTAATTAAAACCGTAAAAGTTATGAGTATGTTCTGTTATCAATGTCAAGAAACCGCAATGGGTACGGGTTGTACCTTAAAAGGTGTATGCGGTAAAACTTCCGAAGTGGCTAACCTGCAAGACCTGCTGCTTTTTGTAGTACGTGGAATTGCTGTCTACAACGAACATCTGCGTAAAGAGGGACAGTCTTCCGAACAAGCAGACAAATTTATCTATGATGCTTTGTTCATCACCATCACCAATGCCAATTTTGATAAAGTGGCGATCACCGAAAAAATCAAAGAAGGACTGAAACTGAAAAAGGAACTTGCCGGTAAGGTAAAGATCGAAAATGCTCCTGACGAATGTCTTTGGGATGGAAACGAAGAGGAATTTGAAGAAAAATCAAAAACAGTCGGTGTGCTTCGCACGCCTAACGAGGATATACGCTCACTGAAAGAACTCGTACACTATGGTCTGAAAGGAATGGCTGCCTATGTAGAGCATGCGCATAACCTGGGCTATCAGTCACCGGAGATATTTGCTTTCATGCAGCACGCATTGTCCGAATTGACCCGCAATGATATTACTGTGGAAGAATTGGTTCAATTAACGCTGGAAACAGGAAAACATGGAGTATCGGCAATGGCACAGCTGGACAAGGCAAATACGAGCAGTTACGGTAATCCGGAAATCTCACAAGTGAATCTCGGTGTCCGCAATCATCCGGGTATATTGATAAGCGGACATGATTTAAAAGACCTCGAAGAGTTGCTGGAACAAACGGAAGGTACAGGGGTAGATGTATATACGCACAGTGAAATGCTACCTGCGCACTATTATCCTCAACTAAAGAAGTATAAGCATCTGGCAGGAAACTACGGAAATGCCTGGTGGAAACAAAAAGAGGAATTTGAAAGTTTCAACGGTCCGATCCTGTTTACAAGTAACTGTATTGTTCCGCCACGTGCGAATGCCAGCTACAAAGACCGCATTTACATCACAGGAGCCTGTGGTCTGGAAGGCGCGCATTATATCCCCGAACGCAAAGATGGAAAACCGAAAGATTTTTCTGCCCTGATTGCCCATGCTAAACAATGCCAGCCACCCGTAGCCATCGAAAACGGAACACTCATCGGTGGATTCGCTCATGCACAGGTGACGGCTTTAGCAGATAAAGTGGTGGATGCCGTGAAAAGTGGAGCCATCCGTAAGTTCTTTGTAATGGCAGGATGCGACGGACGTATGAAGAGCCGTGAATATTATACGGAATTTGCTCAAAAGTTACCTGGTGACACGGTGATTCTTACGGCAGGTTGCGCCAAGTACAGATACAATAAATTAGCTTTAGGTGATATCAACGGTATTCCAAGAGTGCTGGATGCGGGACAATGTAATGACAGTTACTCACTGGCTGTAATCGCCCTAAAGCTGAAAGAAATCTTCGGACTGGACGATGTGAATCAGTTACCTATCGTATACAATATTGCATGGTACGAACAAAAGGCGGTCATTGTTTTATTGGCATTGCTGGCTTTAGGAGTGAAACATATTCATTTAGGGCCTACTCTTCCTGCTTTCCTTTCACCGAATGTAAAGAACGTATTGATCGAGCAATTTGGAATCGGAGGTATCAGTACAGTGGATGAAGATATTGTGAAGTTTCTATCATAAATGATAAGGGAACAGAAGGGTATTTTACAGACAAATTTCCTTCTAAAAAATAGTGACGGTATATGATAAGGATAGTGACGGTATACGGCAATGATACCGTCACTATCCTTATCATATACCGTCACTATCTTTTTCTCTGTGTAAGGAGGGTAAAGTCAAAGCTCCTTTCTTTAGAGAAACGCCCCTACACATAGCTGTAGCAAGGGGAAATTTTTCAATTTGGGCATTATGACACATCCTCGTTTATTATTTCCGCATAGTGGATGGTTTCTTTTTGAATAGAATATCAATCTTCTTTGGGCAATATCAAATTGAGAACTACTCCTGCCAAAGCTGCCAATCCGATACCGGACAACGAAAAATCACCCCAACTAAAAGCAGCACCACCAATCCCGACAGTCAACGTTAATGATACAATGATTATATTTCTCGTACGGCTCAAATCAATGCAGTTGTTTACCAGATTACCAATACCCGCACAGGCAATCGTACCGAAAAGCAGCAGCATGATACCACCTAGTACCGCACTTGGTATGGATCTTAGTAATGCGCTGATTTTACCGATAACGGAGAATAAGATAGCAGAGATGGCAGCTATTCGGACCACTTGCGGATTGGTAATCTTTGTTAATGACATGGCTCCTGTCACTTCCGAATAGGTAGTCACAGGAGGCCCACCCAGCAATCCGGCACAGAAACAAGCCAGACCATCACCCAATAAGGTGCGGTGCAATCCCGGGTCTTTCACGAAATCTTTTCCCGTAACCGTATTCACCACATAGACATCACCAATATGCTCTATCACCGGAGCAATAGCCACCGGAATCATAAATAACACCGGCTCCCATGAGAATTTAGGAAAGACAAACTGCGGCAATCCAATCCAAGCGGCATCTCTGATGCCGGACAAATCCAAACCATAGAAGATCCATGCAGCCAGATACCCCACTACAATTCCACAGAAAATAGGTATCAGCTTCAAAAGTCCTTTAGCTTTCATCGAAACAACAACCGCAGTCACCAGTGAAAGCAGAGCCAGCACCCAGTTCTCTTTTGCCATATTCACTCCCGTTCCGGCCAATGACAAACCTATCAGAATAATGACAGGCCCTATGACAACAGGAGGAAACAACCGTTCAATCACCCGCACTCCCTGCCATTTGACAAGCGCACTCATCACAAAGTAAACTAATGCAACTCCAACCATGCCGGATAAGGCACCGGGCAGCCCATAAAGTTCTGTCGCTTTAATGATAGGCGCAATAAATGCGAAACTACTCCCCAAAAAGATAGGAACCTTTCCACGCGTAACGGCATGAAAGATAAGCGTACCAATACCTGCTGTAAACAGAGCTGTCGAAGGATCGAGCCCTACCAATAACGGCACGAGTACCGTAGCTCCGAAAGCCACAAACAAGAATTGTACCCCCACCACCCCTTTCCTCAAAGGTGTAAGATTATTTGAATCCATAAGTATAATGTAGATTAATCTCTGCAAAATTAGTCTTTTTAGACAATTTAACTCCCTTTTTTCACAAAAATACATCTAAAAAGAGGTTTTATTTGTTGTTAATAATGTGTAACTTCGCACGGTGAGAATTAAAACGACAATTTTATAACTTTATAATATATTGCCTATGATATTTACAGCAGAAAACACCCTACTTATCGGTTCTATCTTACTTTTCGTCAGCATTGTTGTTGGAAAAACCGGATATCGCTTTGGAGTACCTACCTTATTATTGTTCCTCGTAGTAGGAATGTTGTTTGGAAGTGACGGCCTCGGCCTGCAATTCCACGACGCGAAAGACGCGCAGTTTATCGGTATGGTCGCTCTTAGCATTATCCTTTTCTCGGGAGGTATGGATACGAAATTCAGAGAAATCAAACCTATTTTAGGTCCCGGTATCGTGCTTTCCACTGTCGGAGTACTACTCACAGCTCTTTTCACCGGGCTCTTTATCTGGTGGATATCAGGTATGAGCTGGTCTAATATTTATTTACCTATCACCGCTTCCCTGCTTTTGGCCTCTACCATGTCGTCTACGGACTCGGCTTCGGTGTTCGCCATTCTCCGTTCACAGAAGATGAATTTAAAGCACAACCTCCGCCCCATGCTGGAGTTGGAGAGCGGAAGTAATGACCCGATGGCTTATATGCTTACCATTGTCCTGATACAGTTTATTCAATCGTCAGGTATGGGAGTCGGAGCTATCGTAGGCTCTTTTGCCATCCAGTTTATCGTCGGTGCGGCTGCCGGATATGTACTCGGAAAGCTCGCAATCCGAATGTTGAATAAGCTCAATATTGACAATCAGGCCTTATATCCTATCTTACTACTTGCATTTGTATTTTTCACTTTCTCCATCACCGACTTACTGAAAGGTAACGGATACCTTGCCGTATATATCGCCGGTATCATGGTAGGAAACAATAAAATCATGCACCGTAAGGATATCTACACCTTTATGGACGGACTGACCTGGTTGTTTCAAATCATCATGTTCCTTTGCCTGGGATTGCTTGTCAATCCGCACGAGATGTTGGAAGTAGCTGCTGTGGCATTGTTGATTGGTGTCTTTATGATTATTATCGGCCGACCGTTAAGCGTATTCCTTTGTTTGCTTCCATTCCGGAAAATTACGATGAAATCACGTATTTTCGTCTCCTGGGTAGGATTGCGCGGTGCAGTTCCTATTATCTTTGCCACTTATCCGGTAGTGGCGGGCGTAGAGGGTTCGAACCTCATCTTCAACATTGTTTTCTTTATTACCATCGTATCATTGGTGGTACAGGGAACAACAATTTCTTTCGTAGCCCGGATCTTGAATCTTTCCAAACCACTGGAAAAAACAGGAAATGATTTCGGAGTGGAACTCCCGGAAGAAATAGACTCTGATCTTAGTGATATGACTATTACTAAAAGTATGCTGGAAGAAGCAGATACATTGAAAGATATGAATCTCCCGAAAGGCACGCTGGTAATGATTGTGAAGCGCGGAGATGAGTTCCTGATTCCCAACGGAACACTGAAACTGCATGAAGGAGATAAACTGCTACTCATCTCCGAAAAATCAAAAGAAGAAGAGACTGATTCTGACTAACATCCGAAAAGATTGATTCTATACACTATAACTGATTCGTCTCCACGCATGAAGCCTCTTGTCCCTACAAGACACTCGTTTCTTCTTCATGCGTGGAGACGAAATGTTTTAAATAGGCCAACAGACTAGTTTTAAGGAAGAAACACGAAAACGCCTTAGCAAGCCGTAAAAATTGTTCATCCCCCTCCGTTAATTAACCGTAAAACTTGAATTTAAAATTCGGTTTACATCAGCGAAGTATTAATTTTGCGCAGTTTTAAACTAAATGTGCAAAAATCGAATGGAACAAGAACATCAGTTCATTGATTATATTGAGCAAAGCATCATCAAAAACTGGGACAAGGATGCCTTAACTGACTATAAAGGAATTACCCTTCAATATAAGGATGTAGCGCGTAAAATCGCTAAATTTCACATTGTCTTGGAAAGTGCCGGCATCCAGCCGGGAGATAAAATTGCCGTTTGCGGACGTAACAGTGCTCACTGGGCGGTTACTTTCCTGGCAACGATTACTTATGGAGCCGTTATTGTTCCCATTTTGCATGAATTCAAAGCAGATAATATCCATAATATCGTCAACCATTCCGAAGCCAAATTACTTTTCGTCGGCGACCAGGCTTGGGAGAATCTGAATGAGGATGCCATGCCTTTATTAGAGGGGATTGCTTCGCTGGCAGATTTTTCAGCATTAGTTTCCCGCAACGAAAAACTCACTTATGCTTTTGAACACCGGAATGCGATTTACGGTCAACAGTATCCAAAAAACTTCCGCCCGGAACATATTTGTTACCGGAAGGATCGTCCGGAAGAACTGGCTATTATCAATTATACTTCCGGCACCACAGGTTACTCTAAAGGAGTGATGCTCCCCTATCGCAGTCTTTGGTCGAATGTGGCTTACTGCTTCGAGATGCTTCCTGTTAAGCCGGGCGATCATATCGTTTCCATGTTGCCTATGGGGCATGTGTTTGGTATGGTCTATGATTTTCTTTACGGATTTTCTGCAGGTGCGCACATCTATTTCCTGACACGTATGCCGTCTCCGAAAATCATTTCTCAATCTTTCTCTGAAATCAAACCAAGAGTGATCTCTTGTGTGCCATTGATTGTGGAAAAGATTATTAAGAAAGATATTCTCCCTAAAGTAGACAGCAAAATCGGTAAGTTATTGCTTAAAGTGCCTATCGTGAATGATAAAATCAAATCGCTGGCACGGCAGGCCGCCATGGAAATCTTCGGTGGAAACTTTGACGAGATTATTATCGGAGGCGCTCCTTTCAATGCTGAAGTTGAGGCCTTCCTCAAAAAGATAGGATTCCCCTACACAATCGCTTACGGTATGACTGAATGTGGTCCTATCATTTGCTCCAGTCGTTGGGAAACACTGAAACTTGCTTCTTGCGGAAAGGCAACCAGCCGGATGGAAGTCCGTATTGACTCGCCGGATCCGGAAACGCATGCCGGAGAAATTGTATGCAGAGGAATGAACATGATGCTGGGCTATTATAAAAATCCGGAAGCTACCGCGCAAATTATCGATGCTAACGGCTGGCTGCATACCGGTGACCTCGGCACGTTGGATGAAGAAGGTTACATAACAGTTCGCGGACGTAGCAAAAACCTGCTTCTCACCTCTAGCGGACAAAATATTTATCCGGAAGAAATTGAAAGCAAACTGAACAATATGCCGTATGTTGCGGAATCATTGATTGTCTTACAGCATGAAAAGCTGGTAGCAATGATTTATCCGGATTTCGATGACGCTTTCGCTCATGGATTGCAGCAGACGGATATTCAGAAAGTGATGGAACAAAACCGTATCGAGTTGAATCAACAGCTTCCTAACTATTCTCAAATAAGCAAGATAAAGATCCATTTCGAGGAATTTGAAAAGACTGCGAAAAAGTCAATCAAACGCTTTATGTATCAGGAAGCAAAGGGATAATTATCCTAGATAACACGATAAGTAATCTTGCAAACGATTATAAGCCTCTCATATCAGATTAGAATTTGATTAGAAAAGAGCCATAAAGGAAGAATTGTAAATACAACAGGAAAAATGGCCAGCCTTCTTTCATTCCAACTCCCCTATCTTTGCAGGAGAGAAAATAAAACGAATCATTAAAAAAATAGGATATATGAAAATAATAGATTTAACCAAAGATAGTTTTGTTGAGAAAGTAGCTGATTATCAATCTTATCCTGATAGTTGGAACTTTAAAGGGAATAAACCTTGCCTGGTCGATTTTCATGCACCCTGGTGTGTCTATTGCAAAGCATTATCGCCTATATTAGACCAATTGGCAAAAGAATACGAAGGTAAATTAGATATTTATAAAGTGGATGTCGATCAGGAACCGGAACTGGAAAGCGCATTTAAGATTCGTACCATTCCCAATCTGTTACTTTGTCCGTTGAACGGCAAACCGGCAATGAAATTAGGCACTATGAATAAAGCCCAATTGAAAGAATTAATAGAAACCAGTTTACTTTCAGAATAGAAAAACATCGAAAGTCCGGAAAGTTCCTTATGACGATAGACTGATAAACTACCAGGCTTTTGATATAATACAGAACATTTATTTTTATAATAAGAGGCTGAAAAGCCTTGATCTTATAAAATGCCCCTTACTAGAATAAACTGAACTCCTAAAATTTTGTATCCAACTTTTGGGATTCAGTTTAGTTCTTAGTAAAGGGCATTTTTCTTTTAGGAAGTCTCCGGACGGCCTCTTCCCTTTCAAAGGTTATTTCAATGGTTATTTATGCAACAGATTATCAGTTCCCGGAACGATCTTTCCCATTGACCATACGCAACGTACATTCAGTTCTTTGTCAAGAATCACAATATCAGCATCCTTACCCTTTGCCAACGCCCCTTTACGATCACTCACTCCAATTAAACGGGCAGGAGTTTCAGAAGCCATACGCACGGCATCTTCCAAAGGAATATTCGCTTTCTTTACCATAGTGCGAACCAACACATCCATCGTTGCCAAACTACCGGCCAACGCAGAATGATCCGCCATCTTGCATACACCATCCTCTATGATATAACGAGGATCAATCGGTTCATTCCCTTCATAAGCGGCATACGCCAAAGCATCGGTAACAAGGCAGGTATTCTCCACGCCTTTCAACTTATAAACCAGTTTCAGGATAGTGGCAGGCAAATGAATACCATCCGCAATCACTTCCACTGTCATTCCATCCGTCAGATACACACTTTCCACTGTACCCTCATATTTATATTCACGACGTTTATGGAAACCCGGCATCGCATTATAAAAATGAGCAGCATGAGAAAATCCTACTGCAAATGCAGCTTTAATTTCATCATATTCGGCTTCGGTATGTGTAACAGCAGTCATAATTCCTTTCGAACGGGTATACTTTGCAAAATCATGTGCACCGGACAGTTCGGGACTAATATCCCAACGTCTGATACAAGACGTATGCTCCAACAAAGGAATATATTCATTTTCATCCGGAGTTTTCAGAAAACCGTCATACTGCGTACCCGCCATCTTCGGATTCAGATATGGGCCTTCGATATGCAGACCAAGAATCGGAGAATCCTTCTCTTTCATCAAGTGCTCACATACATCGACTGCCTGGTAGATTCTTTCGAATGAAGTAGAGGACAAAGTAGGAAATATACCGGTAGCACCATGTTTCAGATGTGCATTGGTTGCGGTGCGGAAAGCCTCTTCCGTTGCTTCCGTATAATCATGCCCACCACCTCCATGTGCATGCATACTTACGAATCCGGGCACTATCGTCATCCCTCTGGCATCAATAACTGTTGCACCGATAACCGCTAAATCACTATTAGTTACCTCTAATATTTTTCCATCACAAATCAATACGGAACCATCTTTCAACCAGCCTTGCGGGGTAAGTATTCTTCCGTTTATTATTTGAGTCAACATAGTCTTTGTTCTTTATTAGATTTAAAACAGTTTGTTGGTGCCTTCCACCAGTTCTCCCATTGCCCATACGGCTCTCACGTTCAAGTCTCTGTCCAAAGCGATCATATCGGCATCCTTGCCACGTTCCAGCGTTCCTTTACGGTCGAGCACTCCCATAATCCGTGCAGGAGTTTCGGAAGCCATTCTTACGGCATCTTCCAAAGGAATTTCCGCCTTTTGCACCATGGTACGAATCAAACGATCCATCGTTGCAACACTCCCGGCCAAGGCTGAATGGTCTGCCAACTTACAGACTCCATCCTCAATAATCACACGCGGGTCAAAGGCAACCTGGCTATCACTGGCGGCACAAGCCAACGCATCCGTTATCAGGCAAGTGCGTTCCACTCCTTTTATCTTATAGACAAGACGCAAGATCGTCGGAGGTACATGAATACCATCAGCCACCACTTCCACTGTCATATCATCAATCAGATAAATACTTTCTACCGTACCTTCATACTTGTACTCTTTCCGTTTATGGAAACCGGGCATCGCGTTATAAAAATGAGTAGCATGCGTATATCCCGCCTCATAAGCCGTCTGTATATCCTCAAATTCTGCCTGGGTATGTCCTACCGAAGCCAGTACACCTTTTGCCGTGATATATTTACCGAATTGCATGGCTCCGGGAAGTTCCGGTGCGGCATCCCAACGTTTGATACAGCGTGTTTCTTCCAACAACGGAATATATTCTTCGGGATCGGGATCTTTGATATTTTCCGGAATCTGTCCGCCTGCCATGTCCATATTGAAATAATGTCCTTCCAGATGGAGTCCGAGTACAGGGCTATTGGGCTCCGCCATCATTTTTTCAGTAGTTGCCGCAGCTGCACGGATCATCGGAATGGTAGAAGAAGAAAGGGTAGGAAAAATACTGGTGGTACCATGCTGCATGTGAGCCTTGATTGCTGTCCGGAAAGCCTCTTCGGTGCCTTCCATAAAGTCTCTTCCACCGCCACCGTGAACATGGATTTCTACACCGCCGGGAACAATATACATTCCTTTGGCATCAATCAGTTTGGCTCCGATAATGGCAAGGTCACAATTGGTTACTTCCAGAATTTTGTTATCGCGAATAAGAACTGACCCATCCTTCAGCCAACCTTGAGGCGTCAGGATGCGTGCATTAATGATCTGTGTTAACATATCACAAATAGTTAAATTAATTAAAGGTCTGTGTGAATCAATGACGCTCTTTTTTGGGGGGAGTACATTGATTTTTTCGTTTGCAAAATTACGTTTTTCTATTCAATCTATCGATAAAATCGTCCGATAAACTTCTAATAAAGTCCAATATTAAACGATTATCCAATCATGTATAAATCAGAATTCATCAATCATAAATAAAAAAAGGTTGCCAATCTTATCGACTGACAACCTTATGTCTATATGGAGCGGAAAACGAGACTCGAACTCGCGACCCTAACCTTGGCAAGGTTATGCTCTACCAACTGAGCTATTTCCGCAAAACAACTTTAATACAGAATGTGAAGAGAAGGAGACTCGAACTCCCACGACAGTAATGTCACTACCCCCTCAAAGTAGCGCGTCTACCAATTCCGCCACCTCTCCGATTCTTGATTAAAGCTTTGAACTATTCTCACCTTTGTGCCCAGAACAGGACTCGAACCTGCATGCCTCTCGACACACGCACCTGAAACGTGCGCGTCTACCAATTCCGCCACCTGGGCAAAAGGTTTCCAACATTTCAAAGAGAGCGGAAAACGAGACTCGAACTCGCGACCCTAACCTTGGCAAGGTTATGCTCTACCAACTGAGCTATTTCCGCATTTTTTCGTTTGCGGTTGCAAAGGTAGGGATTTTCCGTAAACCTGCAAACATTCTGCATACTTTTTTCACAGAAATCTGTTCACTTTGCATCGACCGCAAAACAATCATTTTGATTATCAACTCATTCGGCCACGATAATCTTCATAAGAAAATTGCTTGTATATTTCAGCTTTCCCCTCTTTGGTCCAGATAGCAATGGCAGGATGGTGAATTCCGTTAAACATATTTGTCTTGACCATCGTATAATGAATCATATCTTCAAACACAATACGTTCTCCGATTTGCAAAGGATGATCGAAACTCCACAATCCCATATAGTCACCACTCAAACAGGAATTTCCTCCGAGACGATAAATATATTTTCCTTCGTTTCCCATTTCGGCACCACGCACGGCAGGCTGATAGGGCATTTCCAAACAATCAGGCATGTGGCAAGTGAAACTGACATTCAAAATAGCCGTCTTAATTCCACGACTTTCCACAATATCCACCACTTCGGAAGTCAGCACTCCCGTCTGCCAGGTAAAAGCCGAACCGGGTTCCAGAATAATTCGCAGATGAGGATGGCGTGCTTTTAATCCTTGCAACAGTGTTATCAAATGTTCGGTATCATAGTCTTTACGGGTCATCAGATGTCCACCACCGAGATTCAACCACTTTATCTGTGGAAACCAACGGGAAAATTTGGCTTCGAGATGCTCCAATGTGCGTTCCAACTCATACGAAGAAGATTCACAGTGACAATGGCAATGGAAGCCTTCAATTCCCTGCGGCAATGCATCGGGCAACAAATCGGCTGTTATCCCAAAACGTGTGCCGGGTGCACATGGATTATAAAGTTCTGTTTCCACTTCCGAGTATTCGGGATTTACACGAATACCACAAGAAATGTCACTTCCTTCTGCCACCACCATCGGATAGAAACGCTCGAACTGCTGCATCGAGTTGAAAGTGATATGACTGCTGCAACGCATTATTTCAGGAAAATCCTGTTCCGTATAAGCTGGAGAATATGTATGTGCCTTACTGCCGAATTCTTCCAGTGCCAAACGAGCTTCATACACCGAACTTGCCGTAGAATGGTCTATATATTCACGGAATATAGGGAAAGAACGCCACATGGCAAACGACTTGAAAGCAAGAATAATCTCCACTCCCGCCCTGTCGGCTACGTTTTTTATCAAACACAAGTTCTTTCTTAAAAGTTCTTCTTCCATGATATAACAAGGAGAAGGAAACTGATTAAAATCTATCATATATAAAATTATTATCTAAACTGACGCCTTACGAACGTGGATGCAAAAATACAAATTCAAAAGCAAAGAGGGATTGTTTTATTTTTAATTAAGATATTGGTTTTCGCGAACTTTTTCTTATTTTTACACCTTATATATTATAGTAAGTATTGTATCATCCTAAATACCCGATTAAAATGAATAAAGATTTAAGAAAAGTAGTGATTCTACTGGCACATCCTAACATCAAAGAATCACAAGCAAACAAAGCATTAGTTGATGCTGTCAGTGACATGGAAGGAGTGGCGGTTTTCAATCTTTACGAGCTGTCACAGGAAATCGCTTTCAATATAGATGAATGGAGTAAAATCATTTCCGATGCTTCGGCTGTCATCTATCAATTTCCTTTCTATTGGATGTCTGCACCGTCATTACTAAAGAAATGGCAGGATGAAGTCTTTACTTTTCTATCCAAGACTCCGGCTGTCGCCGGCAAACCGCTGACAGTAGTAACGACCACGGGATCCGAATACGAAGCTTATCGCAGTGGAGGCAGAAACCGTTTCACTACGGACGAATTATTACGTCCTTATCAGGTAACTGCCATTCATTCGGGAATGTCATGGCAAACCCCTATTGTGGTTTACGGAATGGGAACAGCAGACGCCGGCAAGAATATCGCTGAAGGAGCAAATTTGTATAAACAACGTGTGGAAATGCTTATCGGTAGCAGTAATGCAGGGAACAATTGGTAAGACTGTAAAAAGCGTAGCTTTATCCTATCTAAAGCTACGCTTTACAGATGCTAAAGCATAGCTTTAGGTTTCACCAAACACTTGTATGCCCCGCCTTGAAATAGAGGTTACTTCTAATCATTATTTCAAACATTGGCTGTGCAAACAAAATGATTATATAAGATAGTGACGCTATCCCACCAACATAGTGACGGTATATGCTTAGGATAGCGTCACTATCCAAGGCATATACCGTCACTATATTTAAACCGGATATTTCGGGCTTTTAACTCTAGTTTCCGCGCTGTGTAGGCAAGGTAAATTCCTGCGAATCACAAATCACCCCATTCTCGTCCGCCACTGCGACACGGAATGTCACTTCACCGTCTTTCAACCTTTCACCGGCATGGATCGAAGCCGTATAACGGATCCCCTCACCCGGAAGAATTTCCTCAATCATCACCGAAGGAGAGATGCCGAGATGCTTCACCTTTCCTACCGTTTCTACCACAGGAACCACATTATAGACAGGCTTTCTCCCTTCATTCATAATCTCAAAGATAATCTTGCTATTTTCTCCCGCATCAATCACATGACTACGATTATCATCAATGAAACGGATTTTGCGCAACTTCAGTTGAGAAATGGGCGGCTGCACTTGCGGCTGCTTCTTATACTTTTGCACACGTACTTCCCGCACTTCAGGAATATACGCATCTTCCTCTATCTGCTCTTGTCTCGGTGCCGTCAACGCATTTCCAATGGCCGCACCGGCAATGGTTCCTACAATATTTCCAATAGCAGAGCCACGATAACCGCCCCTCCAGCCATGATTATTATCTCCGATAAGTCCGCCTATCGAACTTCCCAGACTACCTCCGATAGAAGCACCTGCCATGATAGCTCCCGGATTTCCCATACGCCCCGACGCACATCCACTCAAAAGCAAAGCGGAAAGCAAAATTACTGTTAGTTGTTTCTTCATGAGCCTCTCTATTTAGTGTTATTATTTATTCTACCACTTTAAAACGAGCGAAACGCAACAATAGTTGTTTGTCTCCCGCATTTTTAAAATGAATAGTGGCTTTCGCATTGTCTCCCGTTCCTTCCACTTTCAGCACTTCGCCCAATCCGAAACGTTCGTGCTCTATCATCTGTCCGACTTGTACTCCTGCTACCGATGCTGAACCGGAAGACGCCATCTGCGCACTGCTACTTCCACCAACAGCACTTACCTTCTTCAAATTTCTCGGTACACTGGGAGCAATAATCTGTGCTTTCGGACGTTCACGCTGCTCGGATGAATTACTACCGAAAGGCGCACGCGACGGAGAAGCAGAACGGGCAAATCCCCCTTCAATCTCCCTGCGGAAACGTCCCGCACCTTCATCCACATCACGGCTCACTCCTGCTTCATGCGGCAACCGCAAGTAATCAACATCAATATCACGCAGGAAACGACTGGGACTTCCAAACTCCATCTTTCCGTAACGGAAACGTGTTTTGGCAAAAGACAGATAACAATGTTCTTCCGCACGGGTAATAGCTACATAGAACAAGCGACGTTCTTCTTCCAGCGCCCGGGGAGAATCTCCGACCATCCCACTAGGGAACAGATTTTCTTCCAGACCAACCACAAATACATTCTTAAACTCCAATCCTTTAGCAGAATGGACGGTCATCAACGTTACCTTTTCTCCGTCATCCGCCTTGTCGGAGTCCTGATCGGTGAGCAACGCAATCTCCGAAAGGAAATCAGTAAGAGACACATTCGGATTGCCTTCCTCCTGCCGCAAAGCGCAGAAGTCATTCATACCATTCACCAACTCTTCTATATTTTCCTTACGACTTAGATTCTCGGGGGATGTGTCCTGACAAACATCATTGATAATACCGGACTGACGGATAATGTCCGTTCCTATTTCATAAGCGTTCTTATCCGCCTGATCGGCAATAAAACCTTCTATCAGTTCACGAAAGCCCTGCAGTTTTGCATGAGTTCCCTTATTTATATCCAGTCCGTAACTTAAGGGTTCGCAGACTGCCGCCCAAAGACTTACGCCATGATTGGTAGCCGCTGATATAATCTTCCCGACCGTCGTATCTCCAATACCACGAGCCGGATAATTAATGATTCGCTTAAACGCTTCTTCATCATTCGGATTCACCACCAAACGAAAATAAGCAATCACGTCTTTTATCTCTTTCCGCTGATAGAACGAGAGTCCCCCGTAAATCTTATAAGGCATACTCCGTTTCCGAAGGGCCTCTTCAAAAATACGACTTTGCGCATTCGTACGATATAGAATGGCAAATTCAGCATATCCGTAGTGATATTCCCGACGTAACTCCGCAATCTTATTAGCCACAATATCACCCTCTTCTACATCACTATACGCCTGAAACACACCGATGGGTTCCCCTTTTTCTTTCTCCGAGAACACGGCTTTCCGTATCTGACGTTCGTTCTTCTCAATCAGACTATTGGCAGCACAAACAATGGTTTGCGTAGAACGGTAATTCTGTTCCAGTTTAAAGACTTTCGTGTTGGGATAGATTTTCGTAAAATAGAGAATATTATCAATATCCGCCCCACGGAAAGAATAGATACTTTGCGCATCATCTCCCACCACACAAATGCGTTGGTTTTCTTTCGTTAGTTGTAGTATAATACTATGTTGAGCATAATTAGTATCCTGATACTCGTCTACCAACACATAATGAAATTGATCTTGATAACGTGTCAACACATCAGGGAAATCACGGAACAGAATATAAGTATACACCAGTAAATCATCAAAATCCATCGCTCCCGCCTGACGGCATCTGTCCCAATAACGGGTATAGATGTCACGGATAGCAGGCATCTTGGCAGCCATATCTCCTTCGTAAGCCTCTTTATTGGCAGCGTACCCCGTAGGAGTGACCAAATGGTTTTTTGCATTGGAGATGCGTGCCTGCACTACTCCCGGCTTATAAGTTTTCTCGTCCAACCCCATCTCTTTAATGATGGAACGAAGCAGGCTCTTACTATCAGCCGTATCATAGATGGTGAACTGGGAAGTGAATCCGATATATTGTGCTTCGGCACGAAGAATACGTGAGAAAATGGAATGGAAAGTACCCATCCACAAATAACGTGCCCGTTCCATACCTACCTGCCGGGCAATACGCTCTTTCATCTCGCGCGCAGCCTTATTAGTAAAGGTCAGCGCAAGGATATTCCACGGATTATACCCGTTCTCCTGCTCCAGCAAGTAAGCGATTTTATAAGTCAACACACGCGTCTTCCCCGAACCCGCACCGGCTATCACCAGCGAAGGACCGTCATTATAAGTCACTGCTGCACACTGACTCTCGTTCAATTCATCTATATAATTGGTATTCATAACAGCATTATAAAAACAATGTGGATTTTTAACAAACCCTTGGCACTCAAATTTGTTCTCAATACAAAAGTATAATATTCATTCGAGAATGAAGGTATTTTTATGAATTTTCATCACTAACTATTTTAACCTAACCCCAAAAAGCAATGAAAAGGAGTATATTTTTATCAATTATTTTAAGTTTGTTTCTGGTTGCCTGCATTCCACAGGCAATGGCACAAAAACAGAGCCGCTTGGAAAAGCTGCTAAGGTATCTGAACGATAATGACGCCGACAAATGGCAGAAAAACCGTGATAAGATAGATGACGAGACGCAAACCTATTATGCCGAAGAACTGGCATTGTTGGACGTTCTCAACGAATTGTGGAACAAACAAAGTGAGCAAGCCGCCACCAACTATTTCGGCTGTTACGAACAAGCTACGAAAGCTTATTTTCCGAATATCTGCGAAGAAGAGAAAATACAGCTTTCCAACGTACAAGACAAAGCGGAACAGGCTGTTATCTCCATCCTGGAAGCATCGAAAGAGCAGATTCCCTTTAGCAAGACATTGATGGACAGCATCCAGTCAAGCGGCTATCCGGCAGACTCCGCCCTCTTGCAAAAGATGCGGGACATCCGCGAACTGGCCCTACTGGAAGGTATGCTGAAAACACCTGCGCTGAACATCTATCAAACGTATATCTCGGAATATCCGAACGGCAAGTTTATCTCTCAAATCAACACTGCGGAGAACAAACGGCTTTATCAGATCGTAAAGAGTAATCCGAGCTCTGCGAATTTCAAAGCATTCTTTGATAATGCCGCCATGCAGAAATTCTTCACTGATAAAGATACACGTCCCTTCCTTTCGGAAGTCCGCACGTTATACGACGACTTTCTTTTTCAAGGGATTGACAGCCTCCGGGAGAAAGGAAACGCAACAGCTATCCGGCAGATCATTGACGATTATAAGCAATCACCTTACCTGACTTCCACAGCACGTACGCACCTGGATGACCTTGAATATCTTAGTGAAAAAGCTGATTTTGAGCTTTTAAAACCTGCCATTGTCAGTTCCGAATCGTTAAGTATGTTGCAGGATTTTCTTTGCACACACAGATACAAGGAATTTCGCGACCAGGCCAACGCACTGCGGGCACCTTTTATTCTGCAAACAATCATATCCACCCCTACTTCCGTGAAATACTATAATGGAGGGCGATTGATAAAGTCTGCGGAAAACGACAGCACAGGAACCACCTCGACCACTTATTCGTATGACGATAAAGGACAGCTCGTCTCCACCCTGGCACTTACCATGAAGAACGGGCAGCCAAGTAATGAAATACAGACGAATAGATTATACGACCCGCAAGGTCACTGCATCTTTGAGGTACAAACGAATCCGAAAACCAAAACGGATCTCTACCGGCGGACACGCCGCATCGGTACCGATGGAAGTATTGAGAGTGATTCGCTCAAGTATGCAGACGGAAGAGTCGTCATAAGCTCCTACAATAAACAGGGATTATTGACCGAAACCAAAGAATATAATAAGAACGGAGAACTTCAGGCATACACCGCCAACAAATATGATGATAAAGGAAGATTGGTTTCATCCCAACATCAAAACTTGCTTTTTGCCAATTCTCCGGATCAGGTTATTTCACAAAAAGAGGCTTATGAATACGATAAATATGGTTATCTATCGCAGATTGTCTACCAACGGATTTTGGGTAATAACCAAAAAACGTCCGGATGCCTGACTTGCCTGTATGATAAATACGGGAACCGGATTGACGGCAATTCTTATTATGAATATGACAATACGGGCCAATGGATCTGCCGGACCAACCGCGATCACCCGAAAGAGGTGGAACGTATACAGTACATTTACAAATAAAGTAAGATGCTGTGAACATTTTGCAGAAGGCTTCTGTTATTATAGTATAACAAGCCAATTAAAACTTGTAACATTATGAATACTATATTAATGTCTTTAATTATGATGACCATGACTTACGAAATGCCTAAACTTCCTTACGCAAACAATGCGTTGGAACCTGTAATCAGTCAGCAAACAATAGATTTCCATTACGGAAAACATCTACAAACGTATGTAAATAATCTGAATAGCCTCGTGCCCGGAACAGAATATGAAGGTAAAACGGTAGAAGAAATCGTTGCAACCGCACCGGACGGAGCTATATTCAATAACGCCGGACAAGTATTGAATCACAATCTGTACTTCCTGCAATTCGCCCCGAAACCCTCAAAGAAGGAACCAGCAGGCAAACTGGGAGAAGCTATCAAACGCGACTTCGGTAGCTTTGAAAACTTCAAGAAAGAATTCAACGCAGCAGCAGTCGGATTGTTCGGTTCAGGATGGGCTTGGCTATCCGTTGGGAAAGACGGTAAACTGAAAATCACTAAAGAAGCCAACGGAAGCAATCCGGTACGTGCCGGTTTGAAACCACTTCTCGGATTTGACGTTTGGGAACACTCCTATTATCTGGATTATCAGAACCGCCGCGCCGACCACGTAAATGCCCTGTGGGACATCATCGACTGGGATGTGGTTGAAAAAAGAATGTAACCGGATTTACTAGCAAAACTATACTTATGAAAAAGGTCGTTGTGTTTTCACAGCGACCTTTTTTACAGACTAAAAAAACAAACTTTTATTGTATATCAAACGCATTAGTTGTATTTTTGCAACCCATAAACTAGCATAACAAACAATTATGGTACTATATAAAAGAAAAGAGATACGATTTATTGTCTCCATTGCCGTTCTTCTTTTCTTCCCCCTTTTCTGCAACGTTGCCGCCACAGAAGAACCAGAGGAAGAGATCCTGTTCATTACCTCATACAATTCTGACACTAAATATACCTACGATAACATCAGCACATTTATAGAAACCTACACCCAATTGGGAGGAAGATACTCGACCATTGTAGAAAACATGAATGCGACGGATTTAACGCAGGCGCACCAATGGAAAAAAACATTAACCGATATTTTAGACAAACATCCGAAAGCTAAATTAGTGATTCTTTTGGGTGGTGAAGCATGGAGCAGTTTCCTTCATCTTGAAGATGAGAAATATAAGCAGCTTCCTGTTTTCTGCGCAATGGCATCACGCAACGGCATCCGTATTCCGGAGGATTCAATCGATATGCGGAACTATAATCCTGTAAGTATCAACTTAACGGAACGAATGAAGGAGTACAACGTAAAATACTGTGATACATACGAATATAACATCAGCAAAGATATCGAAATGATACAGGATTTCTACCCGGACACAGAGCACCTGGTATTTGTATCGGATAATACCTATAACGGACTTGCCGAACTGGCATGGTTCAAGAAAAACCTGCAACATTTCCCGCAGTTATCCATCACCTATATTGACGGTCGCATCCACACACTCGATATGGCTGCCAATCAATTGCGCAATCTTCCCAGAAACACAGCAATGCTTCTTGGTATCTGGAGAATTGACAGCCGGGGGATCACTTACATGAACAACTCCGTTTATGCTTTTTCCAAAGCCAATCCTCTCCTGCCTGTGTTCAGTATGACTTCCACCGCAATAGGCTATTGGGCCATCGGAGGATATGTCCCGCAATATGAAGGAGTGGGAAAAAATATGGGAGAATATGCTTACCGCTTTTTAGACCAGAAGGAAACGGGTATCAGCAGCATCAATGTCTTACCCAACCGATATAAATTTGACGCGAAGAAACTAAAGGAATGGGGATTTGAAAACAAGAAGTTGCCTGTCAACTCAATGGTTATCAATCAGCCTATCCCCTTCTTTGTAGCCTACAAGACAGAAGTGCAATTTATCCTGATTATCTTCCTCGTATTAGTAGGAAGTCTGATGATTTCCCTGTATTACTATTACCGGACTAAAATTCTGAAAAATCACCTTGAAAGAACCACGCAACAATTGCGGGAAGATAAAGAGAAACTGGAAGAGTCTGAAATCGAATTACGTGACGCCAAAGAGCGCGCCGAAGAAGCTAATCAATTAAAAAGTGCTTTTGTCTCGAATATGAGCCATGAGATACGGACACCTTTAAACGCAATTGTCGGTTTCTCCAGCCTGATTATCGGTTCGGTAGAGCAGAATGATGAACTGAAAGAATATGCGGATATCGTCCAGACTAATTCCAATTTATTGCTCCAACTGATTAGCGATGTACTGGATATATCACGCCTGGAATCAGGAAAGCTGCAATTCAACTATGAATGGTGCGAGCTGGTGAACCATTGCCAGAATATGATTACTCTCACCAACCGGAACAAAACAGCGGATGTAGACATCAAACTCCAAATGCCTAAGGAGCCTTACATGCTCTACACGGACCCGTTGCGTCTGCAACAGATTATTATCAACCTGCTGAATAATGCCTTGAAATTCACTCCTGCCGGAGGAAGTATCACGCTGGATTATGAAGTGGACGAAGAAAAGCAATGTATGCTGTTCTCGGTGACAGATACCGGCACGGGAATCCCCGAAGATAAACAGGAACTCGTATTCCAACGTTTCGAAAAGCTGAATGAATTCGTGCAGGGTACAGGGTTGGGACTGGCTATCTGCAAACTGACCATCCAATATATGGGAGGTGATATATGGATTGACAAGAGCTACAGAAATGGCGCCCGATTTATCTTTTCTCATCCCATCAAAAAACAGGAATCAACAGAAAAATGAAAAAAAATCGACTGATTTAGTGTTTTTCTGTTTCTTTTTCGCTTACTTTGCTCCCGTAAAGACAAAGGGGTGCCCCATGAGGGGCTGAGATTATACCCTAGGAACCTGAGGCAGTTAATACTGACGTAGGGATTGTGTTTCTTCTTATCGCCTTTCCATTTAAGCACGCTCTTTGTATTTACTTTCAACTTATTTATTCTGATAGGACAATGAAAGTACAAGTGAACAACAAAGAGGTGGAAATGTCTCCTGACTCTACCCTTACGCAACTGACAGCACAGCTCGAACTTCCGGTTCAAGGCATTGCTATCGCCGTAAACAACAAAATGATTCCCCGTACCGAATGGGAGTGTTTCATTCTACACGAGAACGATAACCTGGTGATTATCAAAGCGGCTTGCGGAGGATAAGGAGATGATTAGTCTACAATTTATCACGCATCAGACCGAACGGTATTCGTACCTCGAATCGGCACGTATGGCACTCGAAGGCGGATGCAAATGGATCCAGCTACGTATGAAAGACGCTCCTCTCGAAGAAGTGGAAGCAGTAGCCCTGCAACTGAAGCCGCTTTGCAAAGAGCACGAAGCAATCCTGATTCTGGATGATCACGTCGAACTGGCCAAAAAGCTGGAAGTGGACGGTGTGCATCTAGGCAAAAAGGATATGCCTATCGACCAGGCCCGCCAAATACTTGGTGAAGCCTTTATTATCGGCGGCACTGCAAACACTTTCGAAGATGTCGTACAACACTATCGTGCCGGAGCCGATTATCTCGGCATCGGTCCTTTCCGGTTTACTACCACTAAAAAGAATCTAAGCCCTGTACTGGGTTTGGAGGGCTATTCTTCTATTCTTTCACAGATGAAGGAAGCGAATATCGAAATCCCCGTTGTAGCTATCGGGGGAATCACTTTTGAGGATATTCCTGCCATACTTCATACAGGAGTAAATGGAATAGCCCTGTCAGGAACTATTCTCGGAGCAGATAATCCGGTAGAAGAAACACGTAGAATCATTGAAAGTGATCTATAATTTGTCAAATGATAAATGGAATTTTAATTCAGACAGAAGAACAAAAGAACATAAAAGCTGCACTTAGATAATTATTTCTACTGTTTTATTTTTGTTCTTATGTTCTTCTGTCTCAAAAAATCAGCATTTAAATAATCAACTAAAATATATAGAATGGAAAAGTTAGTAATTGCGGGACGCGAATTTAGCTCCCGCCTTTTCCTGGGAACAGGAAAATTCAATTCCAATGAAGTAATGGAACAAGCTATCCTGGCTTCGGGTACGGAAATGGTAACTGTTGCCATGAAACGAATCGACATGGATAACAAAGAGGACGACATGCTGAAACATATCATTCATCCGAATATTCAGTTATTGCCCAACACCTCCGGTGTACGTAACGCGGAAGAAGCTATTTTCGCCGCACAACTGGCTCACGAAGCTTTTGGAACAAACTGGCTGAAACTGGAAATTCATCCGGACCCGCGCTATCTACTCCCCGACTCTATCGAAACACTGAAAGCTACGGAAGAACTGGTGAAACTGGGCTTTATCGTGTTACCTTATTGCCAGGCTGACCCTGTACTCTGCAAACGGCTGGAAGAAGCAGGCGCAGCTACCGTTATGCCGCTCGGTGCCCCCATCGGTACGAACAAAGGATTGCAGACAAAAGAATTCCTGCAAATCATTATCGAACAGGCAGGTATCCCGGTGGTAGTGGATGCCGGTATCGGCGCGCCAAGCCATGCTGCCGAAGCAATGGAACTGGGAGCTTCCGCTGTATTAGTGAATACTGCAATAGCCGTTGCCGGAAATCCGGTAGAAATGGCTAAAGCATTCAAAGCAGCTACAGAAGCCGGAAGACAGGCTTACGAAGCAGGATTAGGATTACAAGCCATCGACTTTGTAGCAGAAGCAAGTTCACCTCTTACGGCTTTTCTTGATTAAAACAAATAAACTATGGAACAAAAAATAAAATTCCCCCGCTCGCAGAAAGTCTATTTACCTGGTAAACTTTATCCGAATATCCGCGTTGCCATGCGGAAAGTGGAGCAAGTACCCAGTGTCAGCTTTGAAGGCGAAGAAAAGATAGCAACACTAAATCCGGAAATATATGTATATGATACCAGCGGACCGTTCAGTGATGCGGAAATGAACATTGACCTCAAAAAAGGACTGCCCCGCATGCGTGAAGAATGGATCGTGAGTCGTGGTGACGTGGAACAGTTGCCTGAAATTACTTCGGAATATGGACAAATGAGAAGAGATGATAAAAGTCTCGATCACTTACGTTTCGAACACATCGCCCTGCCCTATCGCGCTAAAAAAGGGGAAGCAATCACCCAAATGGCGTATGCCAAAAGAGGAATTATCACTCCTGAAATGGAATACGTAGCGATCCGCGAAAATATGAATTGTGAGGAACTGGGAATTAAAACTCACATTACCCCCGAATTTGTTCGTCAGGAGATTGCGGAGGGACGTGCTGTACTACCGGCCAACATCAACCACCCGGAAGCTGAACCGATGATTATCGGACGTAACTTCCTTGTAAAAATCAATACGAACATCGGAAATTCGGCTACTACCTCCAGCATTGATGAAGAAGTGGAGAAAGCACTGTGGAGCTGTAAATGGGGTGGAGACACGTTGATGGATCTTTCCACAGGAGAAAACATCCATGAAACACGTGAATGGATTATCCGTAATTGTCCCGTACCGGTAGGCACTGTTCCTATTTATCAAGCACTTGAAAAAGTGAATGGCATAGTGGAAGACCTCACCTGGGAAATCTACCGGGACACATTGATTGAACAATGTGAACAAGGGGTCGATTACTTTACCATCCATGCAGGGATTCGCCGTCATAATGTTCATCTTGCCGATAATCGCTTGTGCGGCATTGTCAGCCGTGGAGGAAGTATTATGAGTAAATGGTGCCTCGTACACGATCAGGAAAGTTTCTTATACGATCATTTTGATGATATCTGTGATATTCTGGCACAATATGACGTAGCCGTGTCATTAGGTGACGGACTTCGCCCGGGTTCTATCTACGACGCAAACGATGAAGCGCAGTTTGCCGAACTCGATACCATGGGAGAGCTGGTACTCCGTGCCTGGGATAAAAATGTTCAGGCATTTATTGAAGGCCCCGGACACGTTCCGATGCATAAAATTAAAGAGAACATGGAACGTCAGATTGAAAAATGCCATGACGCCCCTTTCTACACGCTCGGCCCGTTGGTGACGGATATTGCTCCCGGATACGACCATATCACTTCTGCTATCGGTGCCGCACAAATCGGATGGTTGGGTACGGCTATGCTTTGTTATGTCACCCCGAAAGAACACCTTGCCTTACCTGATAAAGAAGACGTACGCGTAGGAGTAATCACTTACAAGATAGCCGCTCATGCCGCTGACCTGGCAAAAGGACACCCGGGTGCACAGGTAAGGGACAACGCATTGAGCAAAGCTCGTTATGAGTTCCGCTGGAAAGACCAGTTCGACCTGTCTCTCGATCCGGAACGGGCGCAGACCTATTTCCGCGCAGGACACCATATCGACGGAGAATATTGTACGATGTGCGGACCTAATTTCTGTGCAATGAGATTGTCACGCGATTTAAAGAAAAGCACTAAAAGCAACAAATAATGAGTGGGGAAAAACAAAACGTCAGGCCACTGACCTACCCTCTCCCCTCATTTTAATTTTTAATTTATAATTGAATAAAATGTTCTCAGACGAATTAGAAAAAATATCCTGGGAAGAGACGACAAAAGCCATCTATTCCAAAACAGATGCTGACGTACGCCGTGCGTTGGGTAAAAAAGAGCATCTGGATGTCAACGACTTTATGGCGCTGATTTCACCTGCCGCCACTCCTTATTTGGAAGTGATGGCACGCCTTAGTCAGAAATATACAATGGAACGGTTCGGTAAGATAATCTCTATGTTTGTACCGCTCTACCTGACTAATTCATGTACCAATTCCTGTGTCTATTGCGGTTTTCACATCAGCAATCCGATGAAGAGAACGATATTGACAGAGGAAGAGATTGTCAATGAATACAAAGCCATCAAACGGTTGGCTCCTTTTGAGAATCTACTGCTTGTAACCGGTGAAAACCCGGCCGCAGCAGGTGTCCCATACATTGCCCGGGCGTTGGATTTGGCAAAGCCTTATTTCAGCAACCTGCAAATTGAAGTAATGCCTCTTAAAGCGGAAGAATACAAGGAGCTAACCAATCATGGCCTGAACGGAGTGATCTGTTTTCAAGAGACTTACCATAAAGCAAATTACAAAACGTATCATCCAAGAGGCATGAAGTCAAAATTCGAATGGCGTGTAGACGGCTTCGACCGCATGGGGCAGGCAGGTGTACACAAGATTGGTATGGGTGTCCTGATCGGTCTGGAGGAATGGAGAACCGACGTAACGATGATGGCTTATCATCTGCGTTATTTACAGAAGCATTACTGGAAAACGAAATATAGCGTAAACTTCCCGCGTATGCGCCCGTCTGAAAACGGCGGATTCCAGCCGAATGTAGTCATGAATGACCGAGAACTCGCCCAACTTACATTCGCCATGCGAATCTTCGACCATGATGTAGATATCTCTTATTCTACCCGTGAGAGCGCAGAAATCCGAAACCACATGGCAACACTTGGCGTAACCACAATGAGTGCGGAAAGTAAAACTGAACCGGGAGGATATTTCAGTTATCCTCAAACCCTGGAACAATTTCACGTAAGTGATGAGCGAAAGGCGGTTGAAGTGGAACGTGATTTGAAAAAACTGGGTCGTGAACCCGTCTGGAAAGATTGGGATCAGTCTTTTGATTTTAAAAGATAAACAGATGCGATACGACAGACAAATTATACTTCCCGAAGTCGGAGAAGAAGGTCAGAAGAAACTGCAGGAAGCCAAAGTGCTTATTGTAGGCGTGGGAGGGCTAGGCTCTCCCATCGCTCTCTACCTGGCAGGTGCTGGTGTGGGATGCCTGGGGCTGGTAGATGATGACTTGGTAAGCATCACCAACCTCCAACGACAAGTGCTCTATTCCGAAAAGGAGTTAGGTAAACCCAAAGCTATCTGTGCTGCGGAACGGCTCTCCGCTCTCAACAGTGAAATCGAAATACACCCCTACGCTGCCCGGCTGACGAAAGACAATGCGTATGATATCATTCAGGAATATGATATAGTGGTGGATGGCTGCGACAACTTTGCCACCCGCTACCTGATTAACGACATTTGCATTGAACAGAAAAAGCCCTACGTATATGGTGCTATCTGCGGTTTTGAAGGACAGGTTTCTGTGTTCAACTACGGAAATCAAAAGAAAAACTACCGGGATCTTTATCCCGATGAAGAAGAAATGCAACGGATGCCTCCTCCGCCCAAAGGAGTGATGGGGGTTACTCCTGCCATTGTAGGGAGCATTGAAGCTACGGAAGTATTGAAAATAATCTGTGGCTTTGGTGATGTTTTAGCCGGCGAACTATGGACAATTGACCTGCGGACACTGCAATCTAACAAATTTTCACTATAAAGGTTGGTTTCTGACATAGTTAATTAGTAACTTTGCTAAACAATCCAATTTTAACAAAAGAAATGAAACTAATTGTAGTTACCACCCCTACTTTCTTCGTCGAAGAAGATAAGATTATTACCGCTCTTTTCGAAGAGGGGCTGGATGTCCTACATCTTAGGAAGCCGGAGACTCCGGCTATGTATTCGGAACGACTATTGACACTTATTCCGGATAAATATCACCGTCGCATCGTTACACATGAGCATTTTTATCTAAAAGAAGAATTCAACCTGATGGGAATCCACCTGAATGCGCGTAACCCCAAAGAACCGCATGATTATTATGGTCATATCAGTTGTTCCTGCCATTCTGTGGAGGAGGTAAAAAACAGAAAGCACTTTTACGACTATGTTTTTATGAGCCCTATCTATGACAGTATCTCTAAAGTGAATTACTATTCAACATACACTGCCGAAGAGTTACGCGAAGCACAAAGAGCCAAGATTATCGACTCGAAAGTGATGGCATTGGGAGGTATCAATGAAGACAATTTATTGGAGATTAAGGATTTCGGTTTCGGAGGGGCTGTCGTCTTAGGAGATCTCTGGAATAGATTCGACGCTTGTCAGGACCAAAATTATTTAGCCGTAATCGAGCATTTCAAAAAGCTGAAGAAACTATCAGATTAATAAATATAACCGATCATAAAACTAACTGGTTATGCTTCCTCATTTTATCCAATAAGAGAAGTGTTTTTCCCAATCATGAAATATTAAAAAAGCCGTTGCGAATTACCTTCTGCAACGGCTCTCTATTTTTTCAGTGTTTTCTTATCAGAACTTATATCCTACAACAATAGAAAAGTTCATGTTTTTAGGATTACCAACTTTTTGTACGTCAACTAAACCGAACTGACCTTCCAAACCTGCAATGATTTTACCAAATTCCAATGCAACTCCTACACCAAGACCTGCATCAAAACGCTTCAAAGCATCGTCACCAAAAGTATCAACTTTACGTTCTGTATCGTTTCCTAAATCAAATTTTGTTTTACCAGCAATACCACAAGCAAAATAAGGACCTGCATTAACTACAAGATTCGTATTATCTGCAACATTAAAACGTGCAGCAGCCATTACCGGTAATTCCAAATACATTGCATTAATGCTATTTCCATCTTTCTTTGCACCTTTACTAGTCAAGAATAATGAAGGCTGCAATAACCATGTATCATTAAAAGCATATTCAAAACCTCCTCCAAGCTTAAAGCCAACTTTTGCATTCAGATCAAGATCACCTGTATAATTACTAAAGTTCATACCTACCTTGGCATTCCAACCTGTAATTTGAGAAAAACCTGCTACTGAAATCAGCGCAAATAAAACAAACAAAACACTCTTCTTCATAATTTTAAAGTTTTAAATTAATACTAAAGGTTTTTATTGACCTTATTGTTTAACAATGCAAATGTATAATTGTAATTTGTATTAAACAACTTTTTCGTTAACAAGTGCGTAATTTATAGAGATTATACATAAAAAAAGGGAATTCCCTATTTTTGAGAACTCCCTTTCCTATTTTGTTGAATTTCTTTTCTTCTTATCAGAATGCGTAGTGGAAACCAATTGAAAGGTCTTCGCTAGTAAGTTGAAGACCAAAAGAATCTCCAAGAGTGTTTATATTTCTACGATATCCCAGGAAACCATACTTGGCAATAAAAGAGAAGTGATCGTTCAATTTAACAGCAATACCCGGTCTAAGTCCCACTTGTCCTGCTTTACTAGTGTCTCCGTCTTTAACTTTCACGAAACCAACAGCAGCAGTTCCGTCCAAGAACAAACGAACAGCACCTGTTTCGCAGTAAGACCAACGAATGTACGGAGCTACAAATACTGAATTTTTAGTTACTCCTCCATCATAATTGTGTGAATAGTCCAATTCAGCACCCAGCGCCCATGTTTCATTAAAGTTGTATCCGATTTCCGGAGCAATTTTAAAAGAAGTAGTGTTGCCTGTGCTGTTACGCCAAACGTTCAAAGATCCGCCTACGTAAATGTCTTGTGCTTTTACAGCGATAGTTGCTAACATCACAACTACCAATAATAAACCCTTTTTCATTTTCTTTGTTTTTTTAATTAAACGTTAGACCCCAATTCAGTCGATTGATTTCTGGGTGCAAATGTAAAGCAGTTTTTATGAACAAACAAGCATTTAGTTAGTTTTTTATAATAAACACCAAATAAATGTTTAACGGAGACTCTGTACATCATATTATATGGCAACACAAAATTCTAGCTATCGATTCTTATTCAAATATATTGCATGTAGTGAGTGTTGTCATACCATAATAAGCCAAAGGATTTAAGAAGTAATGAGGACTGTTTCTTTAAGATTTAGTATCTTTGACGGGTGGTAAGCCTTTCAGCCATCAGACACAGACGCGCTTGACTGACATTGTATAGTGTAAAATGCTTCGTTATTATGAAAGTAAAGGCAATAAAACAGTTAGTTTAAACGATTGGTTATGTCAATAGAAATAAAGTATTTCGAGAACAGAAAAGATTGGCGAAAGTGGTTGAATGACAACTTTGAGACTGCCAATGAAGTTTGGTTTGTATTTCCCAGCAAGTCTTCAGGCGAAAAAAGTATCACATACAACGACGCTGTTGAAGAAGCTCTTTGTTTCGAGTGGATTGACAGTACGATAAAATCGCTCGACAAAGAACATAAAATTCAGCATTTCACACCCAGAAACCCTAAAAGTACCTATTCGCAAGCTAACAAAGAAAGACTTAAGTGGCTATTGGAAAATAAAATGATACACCCCAAATTTGAGGATAAAATACGAAATGTATTATCTGATCCTTTCATTTTCCCCAATGATATAATTGAAAGATTGAAGGAAGATAAGACAATATGGGAAAATTATCTCCATTTTTCCGACGCATATAAACGTATCCGAATTGCATACATTGAAGCAGCCAGAAAACGACCTGAAGAATTTGAAAAGCGATTAAACAACTTTATCAATAAAACGAAAGAAAATAAAAAGATCACAGGATTTGGCGGAATAGAGAAATACTATTAATCCCAACTAAAAATCAATGATAATCTAAAATAAAATAGACTGCAAATACTTTCACAAGTATTTACAGCCTATTTATCAGATAGTTAAGTACCTAACCAGCGTATTTGACTATCCTTCTATCGCTGCCTGAGCGGCCGCCAGTCTGGCAATCGGCACTCTAAATGGAGAACAACTAACGTAGTTCAGACCTACCCGATGACAGAACTTCACAGAAGAAGGCTCACCACCATGTTCACCACAGATACCACATTTCAAATCCGGACGGATAGCACGGCCTTTTTCTGTAGCCATACGTACCAGCTGTCCCACACCATTCTGGTCGAGAACCTGGAACGGGTCTACTTTCAAAATCTTCTTTTCCAAATAAACAGGAAGGAAAGAAGCTATATCATCACGAGAATAACCGAAGGTCATCTGCGTCAAGTCATTTGTACCGAATGAGAAGAACTCGGCAGAAGAAGCAATACGGTCGGCAGTCAAAGCAGCACGCGGGATCTCGATCATTGTACCTACTTTGAAGTCAATACTATCTCCTACTTCCTCAAACAATTTCTTAGCTTCCGAGCGAATCACATTTTCCTGCTCCTTGAATTCATACAAGATACCGGTTAACGGAACCATGATTTCCGGATGAGTTTCCACTCCTTCTTTCTTCAGTTCCAATGCAGCACCCAAAATTGCACGTGTCTGCATTTGAGTAATTTCAGGATAAGTATTTCCTAAACGGCAACCACGGTGACCCAACATCGGGTTATGTTCACACAGTGATTCTACACGTTGCTGGATATATTGCAGGCTTACACCCATCGTATCCGCCATTTCCTGCTGTCCCTTCAAATCGTGAGGAACGAACTCATGCAAAGGAGGATCGAGCAAACGAACGGTCACCGGGCAACCAGCCATTGCTTTAAAGATACCCTTGAAGTCTTCTTGTTGATATGGAAGAATCTTAGCCAATGCTTTCCGACGTCCTTCTGCATTTTCCGCCAGGATCATTTCACGCATTGCTTTGATCTTTTCGCCTTCGAAGAACATGTGTTCTGTACGGCAAAGGCCGATACCTACTGCACCGAAGTTACGTGCAACTTCCGCATCATGAGGAGTATCCGCATTGGTACGTACCTGCAAACGAGTATATTTATCAGCCAGTGTCATCAATTCGGCAAAGTCGCCGGAAAGCTCTGCAGCCTTCGTTTCTACCTTACCATTATATACTACACCTGTACTTCCGTTCAAAGAGATATAGTCACCTTCTTTCAGTAGTACACCGTCAATCTCTACCGTACGGTTTTTATAATCAATGTTCAATGCACCTGCACCCGATACGCAGCATTTACCCATACCACGAGCCACAACAGCCGCGTGAGAAGTCATACCGCCACGAGCCGTAAGAATACCTTCGGCAACTGCCATACCGGCCAAGTCTTCCGGAGAAGTTTCGATACGAACCATCACCACACGTTTACCGGCAGCATGCCATTCGGCAGCGTCATCAGCAAAGAATACGATCTGACCGGTTGCAGCACCCGGAGAAGCCGGAAGACCACGGGTCAACACTTTGGCTTTCTTCAAAGCATCCTTATCGAATACAGGGTGGAGCAATTCATCAAGTTTATTCGGTTCCACGCGCATCAAAGCAGTCTTTTCGTCGATCATACCCTGACGGAGCAAGTCCATAGCAATCTTTACCATAGCAGCACCTGTACGCTTACCATTACGTGTCTGGAGGAACCAGAGTTTACCTTCCTGTACGGTGAACTCCATGTCCTGCATATCTTTATAATGATTTTCCAGTTTAGTCTGGAGAGCATCCAATTCTTTATAGATTTCCGGCATTGCTTCTTCCATTGAAGGGAATTTCGCAGCACGAACATCTTCGGTAACGCCAGCCAATACAGCCCAACGTTGAGAACCAATCTTAGTGATCTGCTGTGGAGTACGGATACCTGCCACTACATCTTCACCTTGTGCGTTAATCAGGTATTCACCATTGAAAAGGTCTTCGCCTGTACCGGCATCTCGTGAGAAACAAACACCTGTAGCCGATGTATCACCCATATTACCGAATACCATAGCCTGTACATTGACAGCTGTACCCCATTCATCAGGTATACCTTCCATCTTACGATAAAGAATAGCGCGTTCATTCATCCATGAATCAAATACAGCACAGATAGCTCCCCAAAGTTGTTCGTATGCACAAGTCGGGAAATCTTTTCCGGTCTGTTCTTTTACAGCGGCCTTGAATTTCTTTACGAGTTCCTGCAAGTCTTCCACTTTCAACTCGTTATCCAGTTCTACCCCTTTCGCTTTCTTCACCTCTTCGATGATAGCTTCGAACGGGTCAATATCATCTTTATTGGTAGGCTTCATGCCCAACACAACGTCACCGTACATCTGTACAAAACGACGATAAGAGTCCCATGCAAAACGTGCATTACCCGTTTTACGGATAATACCTTCCACCACTTCATCATTCAATCCGAGGTTCAGGATCGTATCCATCATACCCGGCATAGATGCGCGTGCACCGGAACGTACAGATACCAACAAAGGATTTTCAACATCACCGAATTTAGATTTCATCAACGCTTCCACATGAGCGATTGCTTTTACAACTTCATCTTTCAGCAACTCAACCACTTTATCACGTCCTAACGTATTGTATTCCGTACAAACATCTGTAGTTATTGTGAATCCGGGAGGGACAGGAATTCCGATTAAATTCATTTCAGCAAGGTTGGCTCCCTTACCACCGAGCAAATTCTTCATGTCAGCCTTTCCTTCTGCCTGACCATTACCAAAGGTATAAACTCTTTTTTTATCCATAATATTGTGTTTAAAGTTACATTATGACTTTTTTCTGTTCGCAAATCTAAGGATATTTCGCAAACTTGAAAACTTTTTGCGAAAAAACTTTCTATCAAAATGCAATTTCGACATTACAATCCGGAATATTTCTGTATACCCGAATTTTTTCCAAAAAAAATACCTACTTTTGCAAAGTAATTATTAGACTGGTGTAAAAGTGGCAAGAAAGAAAAAAGAGCTTCCCTTATTGGAGAAGGTAACAATCATGGATGTGGCTGCCGAAGGAAAAGCCATAGCAAAAGTAAACGACCTAGTGATTTTTGTTCCTTATGTAGTGCCGGGTGATGTTGTAGACCTGCAAATCAAGCGTAAAAAGAATAAATATGCCGAAGCTGAAGCGGTGAAGTTTCACGAGCTGTCGCCCAATCGCGCTGTTCCTTTCTGCCAACATTATGGCGTATGCGGTGGCTGCAAGTGGCAAGTGCTCCCCTATTCAGAGCAGATCAGATATAAGCAAAAGCAAGTGGAAGATAATTTGAGACGTATCGGAAAGATCGAACTTCCCGAGATTTCTCCGATTCTCGGTTCTGACAAAACGGAGTTTTACAGGAACAAACTGGAATTCACCTTTTCAAATAAGCGCTGGTTGACAAACGAGGAAGTTCGTCAGGACGTGAAATACGATCAGATGAATGCGGTAGGTTTCCACATTCCGGGAGCATTCGACAAAGTACTGGCTATTGAGAAATGCTGGTTGCAGGATGATATATCCAACCGCATCCGGAACGCAGTACGTGACTACGCTTACAAACACGATTATTCTTTCATCAATCTGCGCACACAGGAAGGTATGCTGCGGAATATGATTATACGCACATCTTCCACAGGGGAACTGATGGTAATCGTCATTTGCAAGATTACAGAAGATCACGAAATGGAACTGTTCAAGCAATTACTCCAATTCGTAGCGGACTCTTTCCCCGAAATCACTTCGCTTCTATACATTATTAATAATAAGTGCAACGATACCATCAATGATTTGGACGTTCACGTATTTAAAGGGAAAGACCACATCTTTGAAGAGATGGAAGGCCTGCGTTTCAAGGTCGGCCCGAAATCATTCTATCAGACTAACTCGGAACAGGCTTATAATTTATATAAGATAGCCCGTAACTTTGCCGGATTAACAGGAAACGAACTGGTATATGACCTCTATACAGGAACAGGAACAATTGCCAATTTCGTTTCACGCCAAGCCCGTCAGGTGATCGGTATCGAATACGTGCCGGAAGCTATTGAAGACGCAAAGGTGAATGCAGAGATCAATGATATCAAGAACGCAATTTTTTATGCCGGTGATATGAAAGATATGCTGACGCAGGATTTCATCAATCAGCATGGACGCCCCGACGTAATCATCACAGACCCTCCCCGTGCCGGTATGCACCAGGATGTGATTGATGTCATTTTATTTGCGGAACCGAAACGAATTGTATATGTTAGTTGTAATCCTGCTACTCAAGCGCGGGATCTACAATTACTGGATGAAAAGTATAAGGTGAAGGCTGTTCAACCTGTAGATATGTTCCCTCACACTCACCACGTAGAAAATGTGGTGTTGCTGGAACTTCGATAAAGAGTTCACCACAGATTACACAGATTATAATAATCAGTAATAAAAATCTGTGTTAATCTGTGGAATCTGTGGTGAAAAATAAATTCTCAAAAGAAAAAAGAAATGAAAAAAAGACCTAGAAGAACTCCTGCTGAAAAAGCACGTGCTCAATATACCAATTATGCAGTCAAAGAGCCCATGGAATTAATGGAGTTCCTGGCTGCCAAGATGCCGGATGCAAGTCGCACGAAATTAAAATCGTTGTTAAGCAAGCGGGTCGTGTTTGTTGATAATGTGATAACCACGCAATTCAACTTTCCCCTTGAAGCAGGCATGAAAGTGAAAATCAGCAAGCAAAAGGGAAAGAAAGAATTTAATAACAGATTGCTGAAGATTGTATATGAAGACGCCTATATCATTGTCGTCGAAAAGATGCAAGGACTTCTATCCGTCAATACGGAGCGTCAGAAAGAGCGCACTGCCTACACGATACTGAATGAATATGTGCAACGCTCCGGACGTCAATTCCGTGTGTTTATCGTTCACCGCTTAGATAGAGATACTTCCGGTTTGATGATGTTTGCCAAAGATGAAAAAACGCAGCGGACGCTACGCGACAACTGGCATGAGATAGTGACCGACCGCCGATATGTAGCCGTAGTGGAAGGTAGTATGGAAAAAGACTATGATACAGTCGTTTCCTGGCTGACTGATAAAACGCTTTACGTAAGTTCCAGTGAATATGATGACGGTGGATCAAAATCTATTACCCACTATAAGACAATCAAACGCGCTAACGGATATTCTCTGTTGGAACTCGATTTGGAAACTGGCCGAAAGAATCAGATTCGTGTACACATGCAGGATTTAGGCCATCCTATTATCGGCGACGGAAGATATGGAAGAGAAGATTCTCCCAACCCTATCGGACGCCTAGCACTCCACGCCTTTAAACTTTGTTTTTATCATCCGGTAACGGGAGATTTAATGGAGTTCGAGACGCCTTATCCGGCGGAATTTAAAAAGTTGTTTCTAAAAAAATAAAACAATATGCTCAAAATAGAAAAGGAGTTATATCGATTGATATAACTCCTTTTCTATTTAAATTATAATTTATTCTATTGCATCTGCAACTCAATATAATCAATATATTCTCCATCAAGATACAAATCACCTTGCAAATAACGACCTCTAACACGAACACCTCTAATCTCACGTAAAGCAAAATCATAACCATAATCAAGATACAATGTTCCATAATCCACCCACCAACGGAATGGCAAATCACCGGCCGGCCTACCATCGTAGTCAAAGACTTGGTAATCTATTCCCAAACCATTGTTATCCAAACGAATACCACTTTCTATCGGATTATTGTTAGAACCGAACCATAAATCACCAACCCAAGTACGTCCCATCAAATCGTCATAAATATCTTCATCGTCTTCACACGAAGTAAAGCCAACCAATAAAGTCAGCATCATCAAGATACCCGCATATCTCTTTATCATTTCCATAATTCTCTAGTTTATTGCGTTTATTAATACAAAATTAGCGTTTTTTATTTACTATACATCACAAGCCACAAGTTTTTTGTACCTTTGCGAAGATAATATTAAAATTTCCACATGAAACTTCTTTGGCTTGATTTAAATAGTTCGTACGCTCATTCTTCGTTGGCATTACCTGCCTTACATGCCCAAATAGCAAATAATACAGACATTGAATGGTGTACCGTCTCCGCTACGATCAATGAAAACACTGGCAGTGTCGTCAATCAAATCTACCGCCATCAACCGGATATCATTGCAGCTACCAATTGGCTATTCAATCATGAGCAACTCCTGCACATTGTTTCACGCGCAAAAGCATTACTACCTCACTGCTGTGTTATACTCGGAGGTCCCGAGTTTTTAGGAGATAATGAAGCTTTCTTATATAAGAACAAATTTGTAAGCGGAGTGTTTCGCGGAGAAGGCGAAGAAGTATTTCCATTATGGTTAAAAGTGTGGAATCAGCCAAGAAAGGAATGGAAATCAATCACAGGACTTTGTTACCTGAATGAATCAGGAGAATATCAGGATAACGGGCTCGCCCGCGTCATGAACTTTTCTGAATTGGTTCCTCCTGAAAAAAGCCGTTTCTTCAATTGGAGCAAACCATTTGTGCAGTTAGAAACTACCCGGGGATGTTTTAACACCTGTGCTTTTTGTGTCAGTGGAGGTGAAAAGCCGGTTCGTACCTTATCTCTCGAAGCAATCAAAGAACGTCTCGACGTGATACACGAACACGGAATCAAAAACGTGCGAGTACTGGACCGTACTTTCAATTACAATAATAAACGGGCAAAAGAGCTATTAAACTTATTCCGCGAATACCCGGACATCTGTTTCCATCTGGAAATTCATCCGGCACTACTTTCCGATAAACTCAAACAGAAATTAGCCACTCTGCCTAAAGGTCTGCTGCACCTGGAAGCCGGTATCCAAAGCCTTCGGGAAAACGTGCTTGAACAAAGTCGAAGAATAGGAAAACTCTCCGATGCTTTGGCCGGACTCCACTATCTATGCTCACTTGAAAACATGGAAACTCATGCCGACTTGATAGCTGGACTCCCACTCTACCATCTATCAGAGATTTTCGATGACGTCCGTACCTTAGCCGAGTATGGCGCAGGAGAAATCCAACTAGAATCTCTGAAATTACTTCCGGGCACCGAAATGCGAAGAAGAGCGGATGAATTAGGTATACAGTATTCTCCACTTCCTCCATACGAAGTACTTCAAACCCGTGAAATCACAGTAGATGAGTTACAAACAGCCCATTATCTGTCACGCCTGTTAGACGGTTTCTATAACACTCCTACCTGGCGAAATATCACCCGTATACTAATTTTGGAGAACCCCCATTTTATACATGACCTACTCGACCATCTGGTCCGGACAGATGTCATCGACACTCCTCTTAGTCTGGAAAGAAGAGGATTAATCCTTTATGATTTCTGCAAGAATCATTATCCCGACTACCTGACACAAGTCAGTATTGCATGGATAGAAGCAGGTATGTCATTAAAAAAAGCTCCGGCAGAAAAAGTAAGAACCAAAAGACAGTTACCTCCTGAAAGTTGGGAAGTAGTATACGGTGCATACCGCGAAAATCTACGACTATGTTTCCTCCCTGTCGATGAAGAAGGACATGGCTACTGGTTTGGCTTTGAATCGGAAATTCAGAAGATACAACCGGTTTTCAAAGCTAGAAAATTATCATAAACAAAAGAAAAGTATTCCCATATTATGTGAAATAATTACTATTCACCAATCGTTCAAAGCAGCATATCCTGTTTTTCACCGTCCATACAATAAACTTTACTAGCACAGTGTATGGACATTCGGAAATATCAATTGAATATTCTTTGTTTATTATTGTTCCCCTTATCCGCAGCAGGGCAAGAATGGAGCAAACAGGACTCATTGAGACTTCAGCAAATGTTGGAATCCGATCAGGAAATCAAGATAAACAGAAAGCTTATCGAAAAAGTAGAGCAAAAAATGTACTTTCGAAAACCATTTGTAGATTTTGATCCCACACTACCCACTTTAAAATCTTCCACAATCTTTTCGAAACCTTCTATTCACCCATACAAGATGTTCCAAAAGCCAGGTTCCACCTTTTTACCCACTTATTCCTGGTTAAGAATAAACAAGAACCTTATCCTGCATAGTAAAAGCGACTTTGCAGAAAATTCCAATCATTTCCATATCCAAAGCCAAATGGAATATAAATTATCTTCCAAATGGTCTCTTGACATATATGGTTCACAAAACCTCGATACCCGAAGATACCGAGGGCTCCCCTCCGAAGTGGAACCAACCAAATTGGGAAGTAATGTCGTTTTCAAAATAAACAAAAACTGGAAAATCAAAACAGGGATGCAATACCAATATAATGCTATACGAAAAAGATGGGAATGGATACCTCAAGTTAGCGTTTCATACGAATGGTAAATCCTATTGATAATTGAGGATCGAAAAGTTTTAGAAAGCAAGAAAGCATATTTTCCATTTATTCTCGTACCTTTGTCATACGATTAAATATGCTATCATAATGAAGAACTTTATCAAGGGATTCCGGTTTACCCCCTCTAATTATCCGGCAGAAATAGAAGCAAAAATACAGAAATACAGAAAACAAGGTTACAAACTTCCACCGCGTAAAGTACTCCGTACCCCCGAACAACTGGAAGGCATCCGGGAAAGTGCAAAAATCAATACTGCACTGTTGGACTATATTTCAGAAAATATTCGCGAAGGAATGTCTACTGAAGAGATTGATGTATTGGTATATGATTTCACCACCAGCCACGGTGCTATCCCTGCCCCACTCAACTACGAAGGATTTCCTAAAAGTGTATGCACAAGCATTAACGACGTGGTTTGTCACGGTATTCCCAACAAAAATGAGATTCTAAAAAGCGGAGACATTATCAATGTGGACGTTTCTACCATTTACAAAGGATATTTCTCTGATGCATCCCGTATGTTTATGATTGGCGATGTCAATCCTGACATGCAAAGATTAGTACAAGTCACCAAAGAGTGCATGGAAATAGGTATTGCCGCCGCACAACCCTGGAAACAACTGGGTGATGTAGGCGCAGCCATCCAGGAACATGCAGAAAAGAACGGTTTCAGCGTAGTTCGTGATCTCTGCGGACATGGCGTAGGTATGCAATTCCATGAGGAACCGGACGTAGAGCATTTCGGCCGACGGGGTACGGGCATGATGATCGTACCGGGAATGACCTTTACCATAGAACCCATGATTAACATGGGAACCTACGAAGTCTTTATAGATGATGCCGACGGATGGACTGTCTGCACCGACGACGGACTCCCCTCCGCCCAATGGGAAAACATGATTCTGATTACTGAAAACGGAAACGAAATTCTTACTTATTAATGGAATTAATTTTACTTATCGTTGTTGCCGCATTAGTGATAGTCTTACTAATACTGTCACTTACAAAAGGTAATAATCAAACGCAAGCGGAACAACTGCAAACAGCTTTGCGTCAACAAATGCAGGAGAATCGCGAAGAACTGAATCGCAGCATCCGGGAGCTCCGCCTGGAGATGACTCAAACGCTGAATCAGAATATGCAGCAATTGCAAGACGTATTGCACAAAAATATGTTGACTAACGGAGAGCTGCAGCGTCAGAAGTTCGATATGATGGCCCGTCAACAGGAATCATTGATTAAATCGACCGAAAAGAGGTTGGATGACATGAGGACAATGGTGGAAGAAAAATTGCAAAAGACATTAAACGAACGCATTGGCCAATCATTTGAAATTGTCCGCTCACAACTTGAGAATGTGCAGAAAGGACTAGGCGAAATGAAATCTCTGGCTCAAGACGTAGGCGGATTAAAGAAGGTGTTGAGCAATGTAAAAATGCGTGGTACATTCGGCGAAGTTCAGTTAGGAGCATTATTAGAGCAGATGATGAGTCCGGAACAATACGACGCTAATGTAAAAACCAAGAAAAGCGGAACCGAATTCGTTGAGTTTGCAATCAAACTTCCGGGAAAGGATGATGCGAACAGCACCGTCTATCTGCCTATCGACGCTAAATTTCCCAAAGATGTGTACGAACAATATTATGATGCTTTTGAAGCAGGAGATACTGCATTGATAGAATCGTCCGGCAAGCAATTGGAAACAACCATCAAAAAAATGGCAAAAGACATTCACGACAAATATGTAGATCCTCCTTTTACCACAGACTTCGCCATTATGTTTCTGCCTTTTGAAAGCATTTATGCCGAAGTAATCCGAAGAACAAGTCTGGTAGAAACTCTGCAAAAAGATTACAAAATAGTTGTCACAGGACCTACTACACTAGGGGCTATCCTAAATAGCCTGCAAATGGGATTCCGCACGTTAGCTATTCAAAAGCGAACGGGAGAGGTTTGGACGGTATTAGGAGCTGTAAAAACAGAATTCAGCAAATTCGGAGGACTACTCGAAAAAGTACAGAAAAACCTTCAAAATGCCGGCGACCAACTAGAAGAAGTAATGGGTAAGCGGACTCGCGCTATCGAACGAAAACTCCGCCAAGTTGAACAATTGCCACATGAAGAAAGCATGAAAATTCTTCCGATAGATGATGGAGACGATGAATCGACAGATTAAAGCGAAATCCGAAGTACGACATATCCCAGTAAGCCGGAAAGTACGGTTCCGGTCAATACACCAAATTTGGCCTGATTCAATAATACAGGATAGTCTACCCCAAAAGAAAGATTAGCGATAAAGAGTGATACAGTAAAGCCAATACCTCCCAACAATGCAACTCCGGAAAGATTCTTCCAGGTCATCCCTAAAGGCATGGGAGTCAATCTTATTTTTATAGCCAGCCAGGTAAAGAAATATATTCCAATAAATTTTCCCAGTAACAGACCGGCAGCAACAGCAATACTGACAGCTCCCACTAATTCGCCTCCCCCACTAAACACAACGCCGGCATTGACAAATGCAAAAAGAGGAAGAATCAAATAATTGACTGTTCCATGCAAATTATCTTCTAATGACTGCAACGGACTAATTACACGGTCGGAAGCCGATTCGACCTCTTTCAACTTGGCTATTTGCTCATTAGTCAGCACAATGCTTTCAGATTGCATTGCCGGAAAACCGGCAATGGTATGACGAATTTTTTCGATGTACTTCCCTACATTCAGACGAGGTTTAGCGGGAATAACAAAAGCAAGAATAACTCCCGAAATAGTGCTATGAATACCGGATTGCAAAAATAAATACCAGATAATCACCCCAATCACCAAGAAGAATACCTTATTTGTCGTTCCATACTTTCCTATAAAATAAAGTAAAATATAAAAGAGTATAGCTACCAAAAGATAGCCATAGGCAACATGTGAACTATAAAAAAGAGCGATCACCAAAATTCCCCCGATATCATCGACTACCGCAAAAGCAGTCAAAAAAATCTTCAAACTCAACGGCACACGGCTGCCTAATAAGCTCAACACCCCCAATGAAAAAGCAATATCCGTAGCCATAGGAATGGCGAGTCCATGTCCGCCTTCACTACCCGGAACACAAATAAGCGAATAGATCATCACAGGCAACAACATCCCACCACAAGCGGCAATGAAAGGCAACGCCGCCTTACGGAAAGAGGAAAGCTCACCTACCAATAACTCACGTTTGATTTCCAGTCCAACCAATAAAAAGAAAATCGTCATCAAACCATCATTGATAAACTCAATCATTCGCAGATTTTCCCCACCATGCGAAAGCAAATTAAAATTTCCTATCTGTAAATGAAGTTCATGCGACAAAAATTCCTGATATACCGGAGCCACAGAAGAGTTCGCAATAATGGCTGCCGAGATAGCAGCCAGGAATAAAAGAATACTCGCCGTGATATTCATAGACGAGAAGTTCCGCATAGTCCGCAAAATAGTCATAACGAAATGTTTTTATAATATTAGTTTTGCAATATACAGAATTTTCTAATTAGTATAACTCCTTAAAGCAAGATTTTTGACCCAAAGTACAAAAATTCCTGTCAAAATCAGATTCAGTACCAAGGTAAGAACAGAAATTACCAACGCCGGACCACCCAAGTTATAGCCCAATGCAATGAAAATGATTCCGGCTCCTACCTCACCACGGGTAAACATACCGATAGAAAGAGCCAGTCGCTCGCTTAATTTCCGGTCACGGTAAAAGAACATCGGGCAAAGCTTTCCTATATTCGACAATAAAGAGACAATCACCACATGAAACATAATCATCCCCCACGACATCATCTCCTGCGAACCGGTGACGGAATAAGCACCTGCATGAGTCTCCGCAAAGTTCACTCCAATAAAATGCGGCATACTCATCCCCACCAGGAACATGAAGAAAAATGAAATTCCGGTAGAAACCTTTCGTTCCACGGGCGTATCATGTTCCTTATGTTTCATAATCATACCCAGCACAAATGCAGGCAGTAGGACTTCAATATGAATACTTCCCTCCTCCCCATACAATTCCTTACTACCGAGATAAAGAATTTGAGTAGCCAAAAATATGATTATTGAATAAAAGAGGATAGCCTTCCAATCCTGACGCCAATCGTATTTATTCAGCCTTTGCCAGCCGATCGATAATAACAGGAACACAATCACCACCACAATAATCAACTGCCAGCGCAGCCCGATCATCATAATCTGAAGAGGAATCATCAAAAGAATCGTATCCAAATCATCGAAAATAGCCAACACCTGTATCTTCTTATAAATCCAACTGGACTTTAGCCCGATAGCCGCCAACATCGTAAACAAAATACCGGCTGATGTCGGTGCGGCAAAACGGCTCAACAGCAAATTCTCCTTCCAGGCTTCCCAACTGTTCCAAAAATCGGGTGGAAGCAATACAAACACATAATAGATGGCAATCATAAACCACGGCAAAGCAGCCGTAGCCATGGCAATAAAATAATCCTGGGCGTAACTTTTCCACCGTGTCTTATCAAGAACAAATTCACGGCCTACATTAATCATTATAAAACTAAGGCATACATAGAGCAATACATTCGATACGGATTTAACAGCTCCATAGCCATCCCCTGCCATCATCGGCAGGAATTGCGAAACGACGAGCCCCAGCATCAGGAAGCCCGAAAAAGACAGAACTTTTCTCATATTTATAGTTGTTTGTTCCTAAAAAATGATTGCCAAGGAAAGCTCTGCAGACAGAAGGCAATCACCTGGTGTATTAAAAACTAACCGCAAGTCAATTTGTTCAGAACATATCTCTGAAAAATTGCTTGCGGCAGTGTTTTTTAATCCAGCTTCAGTACGGCGAGGAAGGCTTTCTGCGGCACTTCCACGTTACCGATTTGTTTCATTCGTTTTTTACCTCTTTTCTGTTTTTCAAGCAGTTTACGTTTACGGCTCACGTCGCCACCATAACACTTCGCGGTCACATCCTTACGAACCGCCTTAATGGTTTCGCGAGAAATAATCTTCGCTCCGATAGCTGCCTGAATGGCAATATCAAACTGTTGACGCGGAATAAGTTCCTTCAACTTCTCACACATCCGGCGTCCCATATCGTAAGCATTGTCAATATGCGTCAAAGTGGAAAGCGCATCCACAGGCTCACCGTTCAAGAGGATATCCAACTTCACCAGTTTAGAAGTACGGAAACCATTCGGATGATAATCAAACGAAGCATACCCTTTGGAAATACTCTTCAACTTATCATAAAAGTCAATCACAATTTCTCCCAAAGGCATATTATAATAGATTTCCACCCGGTTACCGGAGATATATTCCTGTTTAATCAATTCACCACGTTTACCTAAACAAAGCGTCATGATAGGACCGATATAATCGGTAGTAGTAATAATAGATGCTTTGATATACGGCTCTTCGATATGGTCAATCATGGTCGGGTCAGGCATACCACCAGGGTTATGCACTTCCTTCATATTACCTTGCTTATCATATATATGGTAAGAAACGTTCGGCACCGTAGTAATCACATTCATATCAAACTCACGGTCCAAGCGCTCCTGCACAATCTCCATGTGGAGCAATCCGAGGAAACCACAACGGAAGCCAAAACCCAAAGCCAACGAAGATTCCGGCTGGAAAGTCAAAGACGCGTCATTCAACTGCAACTTCTCCAAAGACGCACGGAGATCTTCAAAATCCTCCGCTTCAATCGGGTAAACTCCGGCAAATACCATCGGCTTCACTTCCTCAAAACCGGCAATAGCCTTTTCACACGGACGGGCAATATGCGTAATGGTATCTCCCACCTTCACCTCTTTGGAAGTCTTGATACCGGAAATAATATATCCTACATCTCCCGTACGAAGTTCGTTACGAGGCACCATATCCATTTTCAACACCCCTACTTCATCGGCGTCATACTCTTTTCCCGTATTGAAGAACTTCACCTTGTCTCCCTTGCGAATCATACCGTTTTCGATCTTAAAATAAGCAATAATTCCGCGGAAAGAATTAAATACAGAGTCGAAAATCAAAGCCTGCAACGGAGCCTCTTCATCTCCTTCCGGATGAGGAATCCGCTCAATCACAGCCGCCAGTATCTCTTCCACTCCCATCCCCGTTTTGCCGGACGCACGGATTACTTCCTCCCGTTTGCAGCCCAACAATTCAACGATCTCATCTTCCACTTCTTCGGGATTGGCGCTCGCCATGTCACATTTATTAATCACCGGAATAATCTCAAGGTCATGCTCAATGGCCATATACAGATTTGAAATCGTCTGCGCCTGCACTCCCTGGGAAGCATCGACAATCAGCAACGCACCTTCACACGCAGCAATAGAACGTGATACCTCATACGAAAAGTCCACATGTCCCGGGGTGTCAATCAAGTTAAGGATATACTTTTCACCCTGATAAGTATATTCCATCTGGATAGCATGGCTCTTGATAGTGATCCCTCTTTCCTTCTCCAGATCCATATTATCAAGCATCTGCCCGGAAGTCACCTGAATGGTATGTGTAAACTCCAACAAACGGTCAGCCAAAGTCGACTTACCGTGGTCAATATGAGCAATAATGCAAAAGTTGCGTATATTCTTCATTCTGAATTCTTATTATTTTATCTTTTTGGTGTGCAAAGATACGTAAATGGCGGAATAAAAAAAAATGCGTTGATAACATTATGATTATGTACCAACGCATTTTTTTATTGCTTAAGTGAGTTACTCGCTTAGATCAATTTGATGAAGAGTTCACCTTCAACTTCTTCCACAGAGACTTTGTCTTCTCTCAATAACCAGCCAAGGCCGAGAAACAGATCTTTGTCAACCAATTTAGTTGCTTTTTTAAGCTGCTTGGCAGTCATTCCTTCTGTTTCGTTCAGTGCATTCCAGATAGTACCTGCAATTACACCAGCTTTTTCTTTCAACATTTGCTTTGCAATTTTAATTAGACATGCTTAAAATCTTTCCAGCCAAAAGACTTTCAGATTTTATTTCGGAGGCAAAGATAGTTATTTTTATGTTATATAACACTTTATTGAGCACTTTTTTACCGTTTTTGTAATAAAAAAGCATTTTAGGAGCTCATTTTGGATGCTTTTCGAGATATTCCGACCAAATTCTTGCCGCTTCTTCAACCATTTTTGCACAGGGACGCTTGCTATAATATTGAGCAGTACGCTCTTCCGGAATAGTGGAGACCGGCTCTTTTTTCTTTAATCCCAACAATTCGCCACAAATCAGCGAGCCGTTACGCTTCTTAAATTCAGCCGCCAGTTCTTGCACTACCGCATAATTGGCAGCTTTACCTTCCCGGTCAGTTGCTTCCGTAGCACCGGTTTCCAAGCCTGCCACCAGAAACATGCCGCAGGCAGCTCCACACGTTTCACGCATCCGTCCGATGCCCCCGCCAAAAGAAGCACTCATACGCAATGCCTGTTCCTGTGTAAATCCATACATGTCCGCAAAAGCCGCTACCACCGACTGTGAGCAGTTATATCCACTCCTAAAAAGCTCCACCGCTTTCTGTATTCTATCTTCCATAAACTATTTTGCATTTTTATTTTGTGCAAAAGTATAAAAAAGTATCTTTGTACCGGATAGGGCGTAAAGATTAAAATCAAAAAAAAGAAAATATGAACAAAACTATTTCATATAAAGAATCAACAGCCATTGCCATCCAAGCTATGATGAGCGCAGCCAGAAAGGATGAATATGCCGATAGGAAAAGAAAAAGTAATTTCCCTCAAAACAGAAAGAAACGTGATGTCACTCTTAAGGACATACGTGAATGGAACAAAAGAAGGAATTACAAAGAAGATACAGGAATTACAATCAATGCGATGATGGAATCAGCCATCAAAGATCCGTATGTTGATCTGAATCCACCATCCAAATTTTAAAAGACGGAAATTTATGGCTACAACATTTGATATTCAACTACCTCATTATTCGCGCGGATTTCACCTAATCACGCGCGATATTGTCTCACAGCTACCCGCACTTCCTGAAAGCGGCCTGCTGGTAGTCTTTATCAAACACACTTCTGCCGGACTGACCATCAACGAAAATGCAGACCCGGACGTACGGCATGACTTTCAGACGTTTTTTAATAAACTTGTCCCCGACGGTGCTCCCTACTTCATCCATACCCTTGAAGGCCCTGACGATATGAGTGCCCATATAAAAGCCTCCCTGATAGGAAGCTCGGTCACCATCCCCATCAAAAACCACCGTTTGAACTTAGGTACATGGCAAGGCGTCTACCTCGGCGAGTTTCGCGACGGAGGAGACACCCGTAAATTGAGTATTACCATTCTATAATATTTCCAGAGCCATCGGACAATGGTCGGAATGTACGGCCTCATTCAAAATATACGCCCGTTTCAACAGCGGGCGTACCGGTTCGCTGACCATACAATAATCAATTCTCCAGCCTTTATTCTTGGCACGCGAATTAAAACGATAGCTCCACCAGGTATATTCCTGTTTCTCCGGACAAAGCGTACGAAAAGAGTCCACATATCCCGCAGACAGGAAACGCGTCATCCATTCCCGTTCTTCAGGAAGAAAACCGCTGTTGGTCGCGTTCCGGACAGGGTCATGAATATCAATCGGCTCGTGACAGATATTATAATCACCGCAAAGAATCAAGTTGGGACGAGACTTCTGCAACTCCATCACATATTTCTGGAAATCTTCCAACCAGACCATTTTAAAGGCCTGGCGTTCATCTCCGCTCGTTCCCGAAGGATGGTAAACGCTGACTACCGACAAGTCTCCGAAGTCCGCACGGATGAAACGTCCTTCATTATCGTATGCTTCCATTCCCATCCCATATTCCACATGGTCCGGTTCCCGCTTGGTAAGTATAGCCACTCCACTGTATCCCTTCTTCTGCGCCGAGTACAAATAAGACTTGTAGCCCAATGCTTCAAACACTTCTCCCGGATATTGGTCCGGTTGCAGTTTCGTCTCTTGCAGACAAAGAATATCAGGATTCTCCTGTGCCAACCATTCCGGTAACCCTTTAGATACGGCAGCACGTAGTCCGTTCACGTTATAAGTAATAATTTTCATCATTCTATATTTATAAGTTCATGTTCATTTTATGAAAACAAAAGCATAATGTTCAGTACCGAAACGATAATAGCAATCGAGTACAACACGAACGTACTCCAACGACTATTGACATAATCGCCCATCACCTTTCGGGAAGACGTCAGTCCCACCTGTAAGAACACGGTGAAAGGCAATTGAATACTAAGTACCATCTGCGAAATAATCAATCCTTTAAACGGATCTCCAATAAAGAAAATCAGCAATAAGGCAATTCCCAAAGACAAGAGAACTCCCACCTGCGAGTGACTGTCCTTGATATGATAAGACTCGCCGAAAATACCTGCAAAAATAGAACCTGCCGCCATTCCGCTCGTAATAGTTGACGAAATGCCCGCCATCAGCAATGCCAATGCAAATACAATTGCCGCATTACTTCCCAATAAAGGTTCGAGCAAAGACTTAGCCTGTTGCAGTTCCTCTACCTGAATACCGCTTTTAAAGAAAGTGGCGGCCGCCAGCAGAATCATGGCACTGTTAATCGCCCAACCGACAATCATTGAGAAAAGAGTGTCAAACAACTCATATTTCAATACCTTCTTAATAGAAGCATCATCCTTCTTATTGTACTCGTGACTCTGTATCACCTCCGAATGAAGGAACAGATTATGAGGCATCACTACCGCTCCCAACACACTCATGATAATCAGCATACTACCCTTCGGGAAAGAAGGAGTCACCCACCCCGCCGTTGCAGCCGGCCAGTCTATTTCCACCAGAAACAATTCATAAATAAATGAAAGCCCGATAACAGAAACGAACGCAATGATGGAACGTTCTATCTTTTTATACGAATTAGTGAAAAGCATGATGGAGACAAAAAGCGTAGTCAATACAGCTCCCCATATAATAGGAATATCCAATAACATTTCCAACGCGATGGCACCTCCCAGAATTTCCGCCAGGGAAGTAGAGATCGACGCCAGTACTGCTGTGCCAAGAATAGGTCGTGACACCCATTTAGGAGTGTACTTAGTGGCCGCCTCCGAAAGGCAAAGTCCGGTAACGATTCCCAAGTGAGCAACGTTGTGCTGAAGGACAATCAGCATGATAGTAGACAAGGTAACCACCCAAAGCAAGGAATAGCCGAATTCAGAACCGGCGGCGAAATTAGAAGCCCAGTTTCCCGGATCAATAAATCCTACAGTAACCAGTAGCCCCGGACCAATATATTTAAAAACATCCAGTCCACCCAGATAGCGTTTATGATCTTTCCGTCTTAAGTCTTGAAAAATATTCTTCATTTTTGCATAATAGTTTATCCAGTACAAATATACTTATAAATAACGAGTGAGAATCAATTTTAGTTCAAAATACCGACCAATAAGTAGATGACCTATGGACACAGATGATACACTAATTATGAGAACATTATTATAAAAGGGTTGAGTAAGGACTACTCGAGAAAAGGAAATAAGGACTTTCTGCTAAAAAAATGACCTCCGACAAACCAATTGCCAGAGGTCACAAATCAATATATAATTTACATAAATGAAAAATCAATCAATATCCCATCTCATGCAATGCACGACATAATTGATCGGGACATGAGGTCGGTCTGCCACTGCAACGCACTCCTTCGAGTTTTGTAATCACATCCGCTACCTTCATCCCTCTCACAAGGCGGGAAAGACCTTGAAGGTTACCATTACATCCTCCCCAGAAAGCAACTTCCTTCACCACTCCATCTTCCACATTCAGTTCGATATTCGTGCTGCAAGTCCCCTGGGTCTTATAAACATATTCCATAACCTGTCTTACTCCTCTTCCCCTTCTTCCGGTTGCATGTTGGTATAGACAGTCTGCACGTCATCAAATTCTTCCAGACGTTCGATCATCTTATCCAATGTTTCGCGTTGTTCCGGAGTAACCTCTTTCAAGTCGTTCGGGATATAAGTGAAGTCTCCACCGACATCTTCAAAGCCACATTCTTCCAAATGCTTCTGAATAGCGGCGTAGCTCTTAGGATTACCATAGATAGTAATTGTTCCCTCTTCATCATCTTCTTCATATTCATCTTCCACGTCATAGTCGATCAGATCGAGAATCAGTTCTTCCATATCCAATCCGTCTTTCTTCTTGAAAGTGAACACACATTTGTGGTCGAAAAGGAACGCAAGAGAACCCATTGTACCTAGATTGCCACCGAACTTATTGAATACCGAACGAACGTCAGCCACCGTACGAGTTGTGTTGTCTGTCAATGTGTCTACAAACACAGCAATACCGTGAGGGCCGTATCCTTCATAAGTCATGCTCTTGTAGTCGCTCTGGTCTTTACCCATTGCGTTTTTGATAGCACGTTCAATGTTATCCTTCGGCATGTTTTCACGCTTACAAGTAGCGATCACCGAACGCAGCGTCGGGTTGTTTTCAGGTTCCGGACCGCCTGCCTTTACAGCGATAGCGATTTGTTTACCCAGTCTTGTAAAAGTTTTAGCCATGTGGCCCCATCTTTTCAGTTTAGCGGCCTTTCTATATTCAAATGCTCTTCCCATTGGTTTATATTTTTAATAATGACAATTTTAAGTTTATCTAAGTTTGGCACCCAGTTTATCTTCCAGGTTCTTCACCAGTTTCGACATGATCTTATCAATCATCTTATCATTCAAAGTCTGGTTTTCATCTTGAAGCAGGAAGCTCACCGCATACGACTTCTTACCCGCTTCGAGGTTCTTACCTTCATATACATCGAAGAGTTCCACTTCTTTCAACAGCTTCTTCTCTGTTTCGTATGCAATCTTTTCGATTTCGGCAAATTGTATATTCTTATCAAGCAACAATGCCAAGTCGCGTTTCACAGCAGGGAATTTGGAAATTTCCTTGTAGCTGATCTTCACAGAACGGATGGCTTTCATCAATTCCTTCCAGTTCAAGTCGGCGTAATATACTTCATTGTCGATATCAAATGCTTTCAACAGCTTCTTAGTTACAATACCGAAAGAAGCAAGACGTTTTCCGCCCTTCGTGTTGACAGAGAGTGCGGCAGCAAAAACATCGTCTGTCAGATTACCGACAACCAGATTGTGCAAATCCAGTCCCAGACGCTTCAATATATTTTCTACATAAGCCTTCAATTCATACACCGAACTGTTCTCATCCGCATGCGCCCATGAATTGGAAACCTTCTTACCGGTTACCCACAAGCCCAGGTGATAATCTTCCGAATAAGGAGCCAGTACCTTCTCTTCGCTCTTCTTGTCAGCATTGAAATAATAACAGTTACCGAATTCGAAGAATTTCAAATCAGCGTTCTTACGATTGGCGTTATGAGCAATGCTTTCCAGTCCGCCGAACAGCAAGGTCTGACGCATAGCGTTCAGATCAGCACTCAACGGATTGAGCAACATCACCAGGTGATTGGACGGATAAGCCTCCAACCCATCATAATAAGCAGCACGAGTCAGTGAGTTGTTCAGAATTTCATTGAATCCACAGCCCACTAGTTGCTCTGCAATCAGGTTCTGCAATTTATTCGACTTGTCGTGCTCACCCTTTGTAGTCAGACTGGAGTTCAGCGTAGTCGGAATTTCCACATTATTATATCCATAGATACGAAGAATATCTTCAATCACATCGCAATCACGCTGCACGTCTACACGATAAGGAGGAACAGCCAATGTCAGTCCTTCTGCCGTTTCATTGGTAATCTTCATTTCCAGGCTGGTCACAATGCTCTTGATTGTCTCTACCGGAATCACTTTACCTACCAAAGAATGTACTTTTTCGTAAGCAAGATCGACGATAAAATCCTGTGCAGGAGTAGTGAATACATCTTTTATTTCAGAAGAAATCGTACCGCCAGCCAGTTCTTTCACCATCAAAGCAGCCAGTTTCAAGCAATAAATCACGCCATTCGGATCGATACCACGTTCGAAACGGAAAGAAGCATCCGTATTCAAGCCATGACGACGAGCCGTCTTACGCACCCATGTAGGATGGAAATAAGCACTTTCGATGAATACGTCTGTCGTAGCTTCCGTAGAACCGGAGTCCAGTCCGCCGAATACGCCGGCAATACACATGGCCTCTTCCTTGTTGCAAATCATCAGGTCGCGTTCGTTCAACTTACGCTCCACTTCATCCAACGTAACGAACGGAGTACCTTCGGGCATTGTTTTCACAATCACTTCATTGCCTTTAATCTTTCCGGCATCGAAGCAATGCAACGGCTGACCGAAAGCATGAACGATATAGTTCGTAATATCCACTACATTATTAATAGGGCGCACACCGATCAGGCGCAATTTGTTTTGCAGCCATTCCGGACTCTCCTTCACCGTTACACCTTTCACGGTAACACCGGCATAATGCGGACAAGCTTCGCTGTTTTCAACCTTCACTTCGATATTCAAGTCATGGTTTTCCACTTTAAAGCCATCCACTGACGGGCGTTGTAAAGTTGCCTGACGACCGTTCTGAATCAGATAAGCATACAGGTCACGAGCTACCCCATAGTGAGAGCAGGCATCCGCACGGTTAGGCGTGATATCCACTTCCAGTACATAATCGCTCTTGATATTATAATAATCCTTGGCAAGCGTACCCGGAACAGCAGTTTCCGGCAATACGATGATACCTGCATGATCCGTACCGATCCCAATTTCGTCTTCAGCACAAATCATACCTGTAGATTCTACCCCACGGATTTTTGATTTCTTGATGGTAAAACATTCGTCACCGTCATAAAGTTTCGTACCTAAAGTAGCTACCACCACTTTCTGTCCGGCAGCCACATTCGGGGCCCCACAAACAATCTGTACCGGTTCACCGTCTCCCAGATTAACAGTAGTAATATGCAAATGGTCAGAATTAGGATGTTCCGTGCAGGTCAGCACTTCACCGATCACAAGTCCTTCCAAACCACCTTTAATGGTTTGCACTTCTTCTACACCACCTGTTTCCAAGCCGATAGAAGTCAACGCAGCAGCCGTTTCATCGGGCGTCAGGTCGAAGTTGACATACTCTTTCAGCCAGTTATAAGAGATATTCATATACTTAATTTTTTATTGTTTCTCAAAAAGATTCGCAAAGTTAATAAGATTTTTCGGTTGACCGAGAAGGATCTTAAAAAAGTTGAGAGTTGAGAGTTGAAAATTGAGAGTTGAAAGTTACTATACAGAACTACAAGCCTCCCTAAAAAATATTGCGCAGCCCACTCTCAACCCTCAACTCTCAACTCTCAACTTCTTCAACTAGAACGGCAAAGGTCCATCCCCCGGTGCTCCAAACGGATTGTCCGTTTGTGGCGCAAAATCAGGCGCGGGAGGAGGTACGGAACCTGCATTACCTGTATTCATTTTCGATCCTAACATAGCCCCGGCAGGCTCACCCGGCATCGGGATAACCATATCGTCCTCCGGATTGGAGAAACGGGTAAATTCTCCCTTAAACCGGAGCAACACCTCGCCTACCGCACCATTACGATGCTTGGCGATGACAATCTCCGCCATACCACGCAGGTCATTACCACGATCATCCTGATAAATCTTATAGTATTCCGGACGGTGGATAAAGCACACCATATCGGCATCCTGCTCGATGGCTCCCGATTCACGAAGGTCACTCAACTGCGGACGTTTACCATCAATACCTTCACGACTTTCCACACCACGATTCAACTGCGACAGTGCGATGATCGGAATATTCAACTCTTTCGCCAGTCCTTTCAACGAACGGGAAATGGTACTAACCTCTTCCTGACGGCTACCAAACGCCATACCGCTCGCATTCATCAACTGAAGGTAGTCAATAATAATGATTCTCACTCCATGTTCACGTACCAGACGACGCGCTTTTGTTCGAAGTTCAAATACAGACAGAGACGGAGTATCATCCACGTAAAGCGGTGCATCCATCAGATTCTTCAGTTTATAGTCCAACTGTTGCCACTCATAACCGGCCAACTGTCCGCTCTTGATCTTTCCACTCTCAATTTCGCAGACATTCGCAATCAAACGGTTCACCAACTGAACGTTACTCATTTCAAGCGAAAACAACGCCACCGGGTTCCGATAATCGACAGCAATATTCTTAGCCATAGAAAGGACAAAGGCGGTCTTACCCATCGCAGGACGTGCAGCAATAATGATAAGGTCGGAATTCTGCCAACCGGAAGTCATCTTGTCGAGCTTTGTAAAACCACTCTCAAGACCACTCAAACCGTCGGTTCGCGCCGCAGCCTTCTGAATCAGCTTATAGGCTTCGTCAATCACCGGATTGATCTGCGTATAATCCTTTTTCATGTTCTGCTGCGAAATCTCAAAAAGTTTACCTTCCGCTTCCTGCATCAAGTCGTCCACATCCAGCGTTTCATCAAACGCCTTACTCTGGATATTGCTTGTAAACGTAATCAACTCACGCGCCAGAGATTTCTGTGCAATAATACGGGCGTGATACTCAATATGCGCTGATGAAGCCACCTTACTACTCAATTGAGTAATATAGAACGGGCCTCCCACCTCTTCCAATTCTCCGCGTTTGCTAAGTTGTTCCTTTACAGTCAGAATATCCACCGGCTTCTGATTCACCGCAAGATCGGTGATAGCAGAATAAATCAACTGATGCCGGCGTTCGTAAAAAGATTCGGGACGAAGAATCTCACTCACCAATGAGTAAGCATCCTTTTCAATCATCAAAGCTCCCAGAACTGCTTCTTCCAGTTCAGGTGCCTGCGGCTGAATACGTCCATAATCATTTACCGGTTGTACCTTAGTAGACTTTGTATTGCGGGTATTTCTTTTCTGTTCGGCCATCGAGGTATTTACTATTTTACAATTTACTATTTTGCGACCGGACAGACTCCTTTATAACAGAGTTTTTCCAGTCGGGACGACAAAGATAGAATATAATCATGAAGAATGGATAAGGAAAAATGAAGATTTTACTAACTTTGCTCCCGAATTACATTCAACACATGATTAATTGTCATGTGCGGCACTGCAAATAGTAAATCGTAAATTGAAAAATAGTAAATAACCTTATGCTCGCTTTTCCTAATATCAAAATAAACCTGGGACTTTCCATCACGGAAAAACGCCCGGACGGATATCACAATCTGGAAACCGTTTTCTATCCGGTAGCCCTCGAAGACGCTCTCGAAATCCGTACTTCTTCTGAAACAGAAAAGAAGATTACCCTCCACCAGTATGGCATGGAGATAGCCGGCAATCCGGAAGACAACCTGGTGGCAAAGGCCTATTCATTGCTGGATAAGGAGTTTCATCTTCCCCCTGTCGAAATTCATTTGTATAAGCATATTCCCTCGGGAGCCGGACTGGGGGGCGGTTCATCCGATGCCGCTTTTATGCTAAAGTTGCTCAACGATCATTTTCAGCTGGAATTATCCGAAGAACAGCTGGAGGTATATGCCGCCACTTTGGGAGCGGACTGTGCTTTCTTTATTAAAAACAAGCCGACCTATGCCGAAGGGATCGGAAACCTGTTCTCACCAATCGAGCTTTCATTAAGCGGTTACCAAATCATGATTGTCAAACCGAACGTTTTCGTTTCTACCCGGGAAGCCTTTTCAAATATCCACCCGCACCGTCCGGAATATCCGGTCAAAGAGGCAATCCTGCGTCCAGTTGCAGAATGGAAGGATATCCTAATCAATGATTTTGAAGCAAGTGTATTCCCGCAACATCCCGTTATTGGGGAAATTAAAAGAGAACTCTATCATCAAGGAGCGATCTACGCCTCCATGAGCGGCTCCGGCTCATCCGTATTCGGGCTGTTTGCTCCCGGATTCGTCTTACCGGAAATTGATTGGGGAACTGACATGTTCTGCTTCAAAGGCACATTATAAGAATAACCTTATATCCCCAGTATTATATTAGCGTCAATATTCAGTTTCCGGCTCATTTCACGAGCTACTTTCAATGTAGGCTCACATCTTCCTGTAAGATAATCACTAACACGAGAAGGACTTACACCAAGCAGTTCCGACAACTTAGCTTGGTTTATTCCCATCTCGTACATTCGTAGTTTCATGACATCAACCAAAGATGGAGACTTGATAGGATAATGTTCTTTTTCATACTCCTCTACAAGTCCTGACAATAAATCTAATTCTATAAGATTTCTGTCCGTCAAAGGAGTATCATCATCTACCAATGGAAGAAGTTCTTCTATTCTTTCCATTGCAGCCATATAAGCTATTTCATTTTGAATCTTTGCCATAACTATGCATTTTTAACATCTAACTTATCATAATCAGCATGAGTACCAATAAAGCGAATCAGCACTGTTTTTATAGTGAACTTAATAACAACTACTAACCGATAATTGTTACCTCTAATATTAAACACATAATGTTGGTTACCTACGTTATCAACACTATTGAATGTTTTTTTCATGTCAGCAAAGCAAGTCCATTCCGCTCTTTTTGTTTTATGATACCACTCTTCAAGTGCTACTTCAGCATCCGGATTATCAGTATAATAATCTATTATTTTACTTCTGGCTATTATTCTCATGTACTTTAGTTTATGCAAATGTAGCTATTTGGTTTTGAAATACAAAACATTCTATTATTTTTCAACAAAAAGCACTTAAAATATTCACCAAGCATAAACACAAAAAACGGTACCACGACTCACGTCGTAGTACCGTCACAACACAAACACAAAATAAAACACGACAAAACTACTATGCAATCTTTCCTGTCTATGCCGGGGAGGCATAAGTACTATTTACGTATATTCGCATACTCATAAACAGCTTCAGGTCGATTAGCATCAAATAAACAAATCGCATGCACGATTTGTTTAATCTTTTATGTTCATTTTAAAACAAATCTCTTTTATTGAATCCCTCTTTCACGGAGTTTCAGCTGCCAGTTCCATGCAGAACGTAAAGTATCTTCCAAAGTTTCTACAGCCTTCCAACCCAGTTCCTGGTTTGCGAAATCCGGATTCGCCCAAACTTTTTCAATATCACCAGCACGACGTCCGACAATCTGATAATTCAATTTTACGCCGGTGGCTCTTTCAAAGCCATTTATTAATTCCAATACAGAAACGCCACGTCCTGTACCGATATTGAACACTTCCACTTTTTCTTTTTGTGTCTTTTCCAAGATACGACGGATAGCGATCACGTGGGCTTTAGCCAAGTCAACAACATTGATAAAGTCACGGATACAAGAACCGTCCGGTGTATCATAATCATCACCAAACACACTTAGTTTCTCACGGAGACCGATGGCGGTTTGGGTCAGATATGGAATCAGGTTTTGAGGAACCCCATTAGGCAGTTCACCCAGCAATGCCGTAGGATGCGCACCAATCGGATTGAAATAGCGCAGCATAATCGCATTGATCGGAGCACCTGAAGCTACCGTATCACGAATAATCTCTTCATTGATCTGTTTCGTATTTCCGTATGGCGATTCCGCTTTCTTAATCGGAGCCTTTTCCGTTACCGGTAGTTCATCCGGCTGGCCGTATACTGTACAGGAAGAAGAGAACACAATACCTTCTACTCCATGTTTTGGCATCAGTTCGAGAAGGTTAATCAAAGAAACCAGGTTATTACGGTAGTAAAGCAACGGTTTCTGTACCGATTCTCCTACTGCTTTGCTCGCTGCAAAGTGAATGATCGCCTTAATTCCTTTATATTTTGTAAATACTGCATCAAGACCAGCAAAGTCCAGGCAATCCAGCTTTTCAAAAACTGGGCGAATACCGGAAACTTTCTCTATATTGTCAACAACATCAGCACTTGAATTTGATAAATTATCGATGATGATTACTTCATATCCACTGTTTTGTAGTTCTACAACAGTATGAGACCCTATGTATCCTGTCCCGCCTGTTACTAAAATTCTTTCTTTCATATACTTTATAAAAATGGTTAGTTTCTCGGCTTATCATTGTTTGAGTTACAAATGTATGGAAATAAAATGGAATAGCAATAATTTGCCACAATTTTATTTGCTGAAAAGTAATTTAGGTACGATTGGGTGGCAATCAGGTATAAAAAAGAATTGGAAACTCAAAGCTGTATGTCGCCATACAGCAGAGCTTCCAATCCCCTATTTAATTATCAACTGTAAATCCTTACACCACGCCGGAGAATCCCATGAATGCCATAGCAAGCAAACCGGCGGTAATCAAGGCAATCGGAGTGCCTTGCATTCCTTTAGGTACTTTCACAAGGCTCATCTGTTCGCGCAATCCGGCAAAAAGCACCAGTGCCAGACCGAAACCGATGGCCGTAGAAAACGCGTACACAACACCTGTCAGCAGGTCGTAGTCTTTCTGAATCACCAGGATAGCCACACCAAGAATACAACAGTTGGTTGTAATCAAAGGCAAGAACACGCCCAAAGCCTGATACAGAGCAGGCGATACTTTTTTCAGAATGATTTCCACCATCTGCACCAATCCGGCAATGACCAGAATGAACGTAATCGTCTGCAAATATCCCAGCCCGAAAACATCCAATACAAACTTCTGAATCAGGAAAGTAACGATGGTAGCGATGGTCAACACGAAAGCAACCGCAGCGCTCATACCCATCGCAGTCTCTACTTTCTTGGATACGCCCAGGAACGGACAGATACCCAAGAACTGCGACAACACGATGTTGTTTACAAAGATTGCCGAAATAAATATCAATATATATTCCATATTCTTTTCTTATTTAATTGAATTAGGCTTTCTTGAAACTGTTAATCAGCGCAATGAGGTATCCCAAAGCGATGAAAGCACCCGGAGCCAATACAAATACCAACATTCCATATTCTTCCGGCATGATGGTCAGATCGAAAATCTTACCGGTTCCCAGAAATTCACGGACAGCACCCAGCAATGTCAGGGCAATGGTGAAACCAAGTCCCATGCCGATACCGTCGAACATAGAAGCAACTGCGTTATTCTTGGCGGCGAATGCTTCGGCACGTCCCAACACAATACAGTTCACTACAATCAACGGGATGAAAAGTCCGAGCGTAGCGTACAGTCCCGGCACGTATGCCTGCATCACCATTTGAAGCAAGGTTACGAAAGACGCGATCACCACGATAAACGACGGGATACGCACCATATCCGGAATCAGGTTCTTGATTAAAGAGATCACCACATTCGAGCAGATCAAAACGAACATGGTAGCCAGTCCCATACCCATACCATTGATGGCCGACGAAGTCGTACCCAATGTAGGACACATACCGAGCAGGAGTACAAACGTAGGATTCTCTTTGATAATCCCGTTCATCATTACTTTAAAGTTATTCATATCTGTCTCCTTTCTTATTTAGCACTGACCGAATCAGTAAGTTCAACTTTTATCGTAGCTCCCGTAGCAGTGTCAGAGTCTGCGCCTGTAGCCTTTTGAGAAGCACCGCTGACACCATTCACTTTACCACCTTCTGCCTTATAAGCCTGATAAGCAGCATTTACAGCATTCAAAAACGCACGTGAAGTAATGGTAGAAGCTGTAATGGCATCCACCGCTCCCCCATCTTTGCTGACGGTCAACGGAGCTTCACCCGGATTCATCCCCAAAATAGACTTTTTACTCTCTTCATGAGACACAGCCTGTTCTCCCTTGGCCGGGTCGTATGCTCCGAACCATTTGTCGGCTTTAGAACCCAGTCCCGGAGTTTCCGCGTGAGCGAGTAACGAGTAATTATAGATTTTACCTTCGGCGTTAAAGCCTACCAACACTTTCAGTTCGCCACCAAATCCCATTGATTTAGCTTCGACGGCCGTTCCTACCAATTCTTCGCCGTTCTTAGCCGGATAAACGATAAAGTCAACATTCTTCTTTCCGTCTTTCTCGCTGAAGATCGTATCGCTTTCCGCTACCGGATTATTGGTAAATTCGGGAAGAACCTTTTTCAAAGCCTCGTTCAGTGTCTTCGCATTCGCTTCGGCAATGGGGCCTTTTGTCAGTTCATTTACATAAGCCAGCAACGCTACGGAGACAGCAGTCACGCCCGTAAGTACCAGCAACATATTCTTTAAAGATGATTCTAACTTTTTCATTTCTTCTTCGCTACCTCCCCAAAGCGTTTTGGTTTACAATAGGTGTTAATCAGCGGAGTGAACGCATTCATAATCAGGATGGCGAACGACATACCTTCGGGATAAGCACCGAACAGACGGATGACAACCGTCAGCAGACCGATACATACACCATAAATCAACATTCCTTTCTTACTCATCGGAGAAGTCACATAGTCGGTTGCCATAAAGACAGCACCCAGCATCAGACCACCGGAAAGCAACTGCAATACCGGAGAAACGTATTTTTCCGGATCTGCCAGGTGCATGATGCCTGCAAAGACAAACACAGTAGCCAGGATAGACACAGGAATATGCCAGGTGATGATTTTCTTCCAGAGCATATAAACGAGTCCGATCAGCAGAGCCAGTGCACTCACTTCACCCAAGCATCCGCCATTCTGTCCGATCAACAAGGTCAATGCGTCCGGAATCTGGCTTAAAGCGGCAGTGTCACCGTAAATGGCTTGCTTCATCAAGGCCAGCGGAGTGGCACCGGTGGTAGCATCCGTATAAGCGGTCAACTGTCCGACTACCGGCCAGCTGGTCATCTGCACCGGGAAAGAAAGCAACAGGAACACACGTCCTGCCAGTGCCGGATTAAAAGGATTGCAACCTAATCCGCCGAAAGACATTTTGCCTACACCGATAGCAAACAGTGCACCCAGAATGATAATCCAGATAGGGAGATTAGACGGTAAGTTGAATGCCAGCAACACACCTGTGATGATGGCAGAGCCGTCGCAGATGGTAGTGGTAGGTTTCTTCATTAAATATTTCCCGATCGCCCATTCGAAGAACAAACAAGCTGCAACGGAAGTAGCCGTGACAATCAGGGCACCCAGTCCGAAGAAATAGAGAGACACCAGAAAAGCCGGAATCAGTGCGATCAGCACGCCATACATATTTTTCTGTACGCTGTCTCCGCCATGAACGTGGGGTGATAGTGATACGATTAATTTATTTTCCATATTCGTTATTTTTTAGCTTGACGTGCACGAATCATAGCACCTACTTTGCCTTTGCCCAGACGACAGTAGTCGAGCAGCGGACGGTTGGCAGGACAAGTGAACTGGCAAGAGCCGCACTCGATACAATCCATGATTCTTTCTTTTTCCATTGTTTCAAAATCTCCGTTTTCGGACAAAGCTCCGAGCAAGTACGGTTCCAGTCCCATCGGACAGGCACTCACGCACTTCGCGCAACGGATACAGGTTTGAGCTTCGCCGCGTTTGGCTTCCTTCTGATTCATAATCAGGATACCGGAACTGCCCTTCGCAGTAGGAACCTCGATATTTACGAGCGCCTTACCCATCATCGGACCGCCACCGATCACCTTACCCGTATCTTCGGGCAGACCGCCGCAAGCGTCAATCAACTGTTTCATCGGTGTACCGATACGAGCCAGGAAGTTGGAAGGTTTCGCAACCGACTTTCCTGTCACGGTAATCACACGTTCGAACAACGGCTTATTTTTCTGTACAGCTTCATAAACGGCAAATGCTGTTCCCACGTTCTGCACGACTGCTCCCGTAGAGATAGGCAATGCACCGCTCGCTACCTGACGTTTGGTAATCGCGTCGATCAGCTGCTTTTCACCTCCTTGCGGATATTTCACCTTCAAGGGCACTACTTCGATACCTGCATAGCTGGAAGCCACTTTGGTCATCAGTTCGATAGCATCCGGCTTATTATTTTCGATTCCGATAAATGCCTTGTTCACTTTCACCGCTTTCATCAGGATAGAAACACCCACCATGATTTCTTCCGCGTGTTCCAGCATCAGCTGATGGTCGGCAGTCAGGTAAGGTTCACACTCTACGGCATTGATAATCACACATTCAGCCTTGAAAGAAGGAGGAGGACAAAGTTTCACCTGCGTAGGGAAACAAGCACCGCCCAGACCTACGATTCCAGCATCGGCAATCTTCTTCACGATCTCTTCTGCGGAAAGTTCACACTCTTTCACCAGTGTGGTGCTACGGTCGATTGTCTCTTCCCATTCGTCGCCTTCCACATCAATGAAGATGGCAGGTTTCGCATAACCGCTGGCATCGACTATGGTATCAATCTTCGCCACTTTACCACTGACCGAAGAGTGAATTGCTGCCGAAACAAAGCCGGCAGGTTCGGCAATCCGTGTGCCTACCTTTACCACATCCCCTTTCGCTACAACCGGTTTTGCAGGCGCACCGATGTGCTGCCCCAGCAAAATAACAGCCTTTGCAGGAACTTCCGCTGTGATAATAGGTTGATGTGCCGACAATTTATTTTCGTGTGGATGAACTCCACCAATTGAAAATGTCTTTAACATACAGTTCTGTATTTTTTTCTGTTATTATTCTGTTACTTTCGGAGCTTCTGTAGCCTTTGCAGCAGGAGTTTCCACTTTTGTAGCCGGTTTCGGAGCAGCCGGAGCTTCTTCTTTCGGTTTCCGCGGCGGGAAATTCAACTCGATAATGCTATTCTGCGGACAAACTTCCACACATTTCCGGCAAGATTTACACTTGTTCGGATCGATGTAAGCCAAATTGTTTTCCAGCGTAATAGCCTCGAACGGACAAGTCTTCACACACTTGCCACAGCCGATACAGCTCACTGTACAAGCCTTACGTGCCACAGCTCCCTTGTCTTTATTCACACAAGAGATATACACGCGGCGTGACTTCTTTCCTTGCGGACGGATTTCGATGATCGCCTTCGGGCAAGCCTTCACACAGGCGCCACAAGCGGTACATTTCGCTTCATCCACTTCCGGGAGCCCCGTTTCAGGATTCATGTGGATGGCATCGAACTGACAAGCAGCCACACAGTCACCACACCCCAGACATCCGTAACTACATCCCGTTTCCCCACCATACAGCGAAGCGGCAATAGCACAACTCTTCGCACCATCATATTGGTTGGTACGCGGACGATTGGCACACGTTCCGTTACATCTTACCACTGCTACCATCGGTTCAGCTTCACCGGCTGCAAGTCCGAGGATATCAGCAATTTGTGCCATGACAGGTTGTCCACCTACGGGGCAGAATTTACCATCCAGCGAACCGGCTTTGACGCAAGCGTCGGCAAATCCGCTACAACCGGGATAGCCACATCCACCACAATTAGCCTGGGGAAGCACTTCTCCCACCTGAGCAATCCGCGGGTCTTCATACACGGCAAATTTCTTGGAAGCCACATAAAGAATAGCGGCCAGCACGAGCGCTATAGCTCCCAATGAAATCACTGCAATCAGAATCAAATTCATAATGTTTTTAGTTATTTATTGGTTTTATAGTAAATGAAAATTGTTGTTTGAGTCGCGTTTTATTGAGCCACAAAACGAAATAATAAGGTATAAGGACAGCCAGAGAAAGAAGTGCTGCATACAACTCATTCTCTATCCACGCCATCAAAAGAAACAATGAAAATATAAGAAGTACGAAAGGAAGTACGAAAGCCAATACCACTGCCATCATGCCCATCGACGTTTCGCCGACCACCATCACCTTCTCTCCCACCTGATAGGAAGAAGCCGCGGTATCTATAATATCTATGATTTTGTCCTTACTATCCGCCGAGGAACAATGCCCCTTTGCGCTACAAGCCGCGCAAGCCGATGTCTGGACAATCCTCACCGACAGATGAGAACCTTGTATGTTTTCCACAATACCTAGATGCTTTATAGTATTATTCGTCATTTTGCAAACTCCGCATTACAAATCGCGGCAAATTTAATCATTAATTTGTGAACTACGAAGCATTCCCCCAACTTTTTCTACATAATAAATTGTTATTTTTTGCGTTTACGTTATCGCACACGGAAAAGATATAGCTACCATTTGATATTTTTCAAGAATGGCAAATAGACATCCTAAACAAAAAATCCCAGCCGTTTTATTTCTTCAGCCGGGATTTTCCATCAATTATTTCACAGATTACTCCACTATCCATTTCTCAATATTACGCATTTTCGCGTTAAAGTTCACTCCTATTTTAAATAATCGGCGATTGCCGCCAGCTTCAAAAGGAAGTGCATAATGTTTCTCGTTGATTTGTCGTAAGGCGTCTTCCGCTGTCCCGTCAAGTTTGAATTCTATCACATAAACAAACTTATCAGTTTGCAGAACTAAGTCGATACGTCCTTCACTTGTGTGGTATTCCGCCTTCACATAAAATCCGACCAGTTTAAAGACTATAAAAAGTACATTCTGATAATGCAATTCCAAATCACGGATAAGCTCATAAGGAGTATCAGCAAAGAAACTCCGGAGACGACGGAAAAAAGAATCATAATCTCCAGCTTCTACTTCACGAACAAATTTTTGTATTTCAAACTCCGACTCTACCGCATTGGTGTTTGCATAAAAAGGAAGCAAGAATTTGACAAACCCTTCCTCTACTTCGCGATTCGGGAAACCCAAGCTATAAATGCCAAAACGCTCTTCATACCCTTTGATAGTGAGATAACCGCTCTGATAAATGACCGGAATGGGATTGTCCGATGTTGAATCAATACTGTTCAATACAGCGGCACTCGTTTCCTCATGCGCCATACGTTCCAAGTCATAATGATGTTTTTTCAGCAACTCCACTAGATAAGTAGGAGTTCCCGTTTCAAACCAATAACTACCGAACTCTCTATATTTAAAAGTATTAAGCAAGCTGAACGGATTATATATTCCGATAGAATTGTATGTAAAATGATAGCCATCATAGTACTCCCTCAATCTATTGCACAGTTCACCATAAGTCAGCTCCTTTGCATCCGCCAGTTCATGCAGTTCAATTTCCAAATTATCATGCAATTCTTTTTCAGAAACTCCGCAAATATCCACGTATTGCTTCCGCATTGAGATGTCATCGAGATTATTTAAATCGCTGAACACGCTTACCTTACCAAATTTCGTCACTCCCGTCAAAAATGCAAACTGAATACAACCATCCATGGTCTTCAGCACACTATAAAAAGCTTTCATGGTATTACGGAATTCCTTCTGAAGCTCCTCGTTACCTATTGCTTGTAACATGGGCTTATCATATTCATCTATCAGAATGACCACACGCTGCCCGGTTTGCTCATAAGCCCGTTCAATAAGGCCGCGAAAACGCAATGCAAAAGTTGTTTCCGACGGAGCGGTGCCATATTGCTGTTCCCATTTCTCCAATGTGAAATTCAATATACTATCCAGGCTCTCCCGCGTATCATACTTCTCCGTATTAAGATCGATATGAAAAATGGGATATGTAGTCCAATCCTTTTCCAGCTTTTCCATGGCCAAGCCCTCAAAAAGTTCTTTCTTGCCCAAGAAATACGCTTCAAGCGTAGATATCAACAGACTTTTTCCAAAACGACGGGGACGGCTCAAGAAATAATAACTGCCTGTCTTCACCATCTGATAAATCAAAGCAGTCTTATCAATATAGAAATAACCGTCTTTCCGGATTTTTTCAAAGTTCTGTATGCCAATGGGGTATATCTTGCTACTCATACGCTTCTTTTTCTTAAATTATAAAAATTACCAGACAAATCTTCCATATCAATCTTATTTTTCACAAAGCTACAAAAAAAATCCATTCATAAAGACCGCAGGCGGGAAACTTTTTCCCGCCTGCCGCTTTTACCTTATCTGTTTTTTCACCGTTCTCCTCTCTCCTCCTCTTTTCTTCTCCTGTATCGAAAATACATTCTCCTCCATTCATCCCAGATAACTCCGGCTTCCTCTTCATTGAAGGCATCCAGACAGCACTCCACCACTTTTACGTAATCACTCAATGGGCGTTTTGCCCCTTTTTTAAATCATTAAAAGTAGAGTGACCGATGTGTACGCTCTTCCGTATTTCGTCATTTTTCAAATCCGCACGCTTTTGCAACTCTCCTATGTAAACTCCTAAAGCTACATATAAACCTTTTTCATTTTCCATTCTTTTTTATTGTTAAAATTACACCGTAACGGTTAATTATTTTCACTTTCATCCCAACATGTCGGGACGATGTCTATTTTGCATTTACTAATTTTACGCCGTGTTTTGAAACACACTCATATTTTTTTGCAAAAATAAACATTTTAACTTGAAACAAAAAGAAAATGATGCCAAACAACTACAGAATGTCCTATTTCATGCCACCTATCGCTCCTATCAAAGACAAACAAGGCCGACTGATGACTCCTCCCACGCTTATCCCCTTCTGCGAAGTCTCCATCGAACAAGTTTTCCAAATGATTACTTGCAACGAGAATCTCAAAGCCCTGACCGAACAAGTACGCAACTCCGAAGATATACGAACCGCCAAAGCGTCATTACTACCGTATGTGACCCCCTGCGGCACATTCACCCGCCGTAGCAGTAAGGATTTCGTCTCCCCGTCTCACCTGGTGATAGTAGATGTGGACGGTCTCCACTCTTATCAGGAAGCAGTGGAAATGCGACGTATGCTCTATGACGATCCTCTCCTACAACCTGTACTCACCTTTGTCAGCCCCAGCGGACTGGGTGTAAAGGCATTTGTTCCCTGCCATTATTCCTCCACGACAAATGACATCCCAAATATCACAGACAACATGAGTTGGGCGATGCGGTACGTAGAGACGGCATACAATACGGTAACAGCAGTTTCTTCCGAAACAAAATCCAAAGTAGATTTCTCCGGCAAAGACCTCGTGAGATCCTGTTTCCTTAGTTACGACCCGGAAGCATTGTTCAGAACCACCAACGAATAAATCATAAATCAAAAATCATAAATCAAAATGACCGATATTGAATCTTTACGCCGTCTCACCGAAGCAGTCGAAACGGCAGGAGCGGACATTGCTCCCACTTATCTTGAATACGTACAATTGTCATTCGCCATCGCAACGGATTGCGGCGAAGCAGGACGTGAGTTTTTTCACCGCCTGTGCCGGGTATCTCCCAAGTATCAGCGCGAACATGCCGAACGGGTATTCTCCAACGCACTCCACACCCAACGTGGAGAAGTGCACCTGGGCACCGCTTTCCACCTTGCCGAAGCGACGGGAGTAAGCATCTGCATAGAAGAAATGCCCAAACATCCCACAGGTACAAAAGGTACAGCAGGTACAGCACGCAAATTTCCCCCACACACGGGCGCGCATAATAAGGTGGGAAATGACAATATCTCCGATGATAAAGAAGGGGAAGAAGAACTATTACCAGGCAGTGAACCACAACATCAATTGCCCACTTTTCCGGAAAACGACTGGCCGGAATTTTTGCAACGTATCATAAAAGCCGGGAGCAACCCAATACAACACGACATCATGTTATTGGGAGCGCTCACTGCCCTGGGTGCTTGTATGTCGCGCCACGTGCGATGCCTATATGGCGGCAAATACCATCACCCCAGCCTCCAATGTTTCGTAGTGGCTCCTTCGGCTTCCGGCAAAGGTATCCTTTCTTACATCCGCTTACTCGTGGAACCTATCCACGACGAGATCCGCAAAGAAGTGGCCATACAGATGAAAGCATACAAAAAAGAGAAAGCCGAGTATGATGCAATGGGAAAAGAACGAACCAAAAAGGAGGCTCCACAAATGCCCCCTAACAGGATGTTCCTCATTTCGGGCAACAACACCGGTACGGGTATCCTGCAAAACATCATGGACTCCGACGGAACCGGACTTATCTGCGAAGCGGAAGCGGACACTCTCTCCACCGCCATCGGATCGGACCACGGTCATTGGAGCGATACCCTGCGCAAAGCGTTCGACCACGACCGCTTGTCCTACAACCGCCGCACCGACCAGGAATACCGGGAAGTGAAGAAAAGCTATCTTTCCGTTCTGATTTCGGGTACGCCGTCGCAGGTGCAAACTTTCATTCCGACGGCAGAAGACGGATCATACTCCCGCCAATTATATTATTACATGTGCGGAATCAGTAAATGGATCAGCCAATTTATGGACAACGAGATAGATTGGGAGGAGATATTCACCGCTATGGGACTGGAATGGAAAGAAAAGTTGAGCGTGATAAAATCGCACGGCATTCATACCCTGCAACTCACGGATGAACAAAAAGAAGAAATCGACACCGTCTTTTCCGACTTGTTTGAACGCTCCAGTGTAGCTAATGGAAGGGAAATGTATAGTTTTGTGGCACGTCTGGCTGTCAATCTATGCAGAATCATGTCGGAAGTAGCCGTATTGCGTGCTCTCGAAAGCCCGCAGCCCTACGACTTCAAGACCTCCCCCACCTCTCCTTTCACACCGGACAAAGAGATTCCTGCCGACAACTGCAAAGATGACATCATCACTCGTTGGGATGTATCCATTTCACAGGAAGACTTTCATGCTGTGCTTAGCCTTGCGGAACCTCTCTACTGCCATGCCACGCATATTCTATCGTTCCTCCCCAGTACAGAAGTCAGCCATCGTCCTAATGCCGATCGTGACTATCTTTTCCAGAAACTGGGTGATGAATTTACTCGTACACAGTTACTGGAAGAAGCAGTTGCCATGGGAATTAAGGAAAACACAGCCCTCACTTGGTTGAAACGGCTCACCAAGCGCGGAATATTAGTCAGTATGGACGGTAAAGGGTTGTATGCGCGTGCGTGTGTGTATGAGTGAACCGGAAAAAGTGTACCTACTGTACCCGTTTTACTTACGGATGCAGTAGTCATTTCAATTACCACATCCGTTTTGACTGAAACAATCGTTTGTCCTGCATAAAGCATCGCTTTAGGAGGTGTAAAGCGATGCTTTAGACATCGTAAAGCGGTGCTTTAGACACCATAGAGCGACGCTTTATTTAAGGCTCTCCTAAAGCATCCACAATCACTCTCACCTCCAACGGTGTGAATGAGCGTCGCTTTGATTCGTAGCCTAAGTCGTACAGGCGTTGCAGAAGTCCGGGACACAAGGAGATCCATTTCTTCATCTTTCGATAGGCAGCAATGTCAGTTAGTTGTGGAGAATAGAGTTGCGCCAGTTCCATGCGCCCGTAAGCACGTATTTTAAATTCACTCATGATGGATATATTTCTGATTTACTGTTACAAAAATAACAAAAAACGGCTATATAACCAACGTTTTTCCATTGAATAACCGACTATAATGACAAATAACCGACCGCTACCAGACACAACCGTGCACAGCTGATTTCCGGGAGATCCGGAGTAGTATTTTTGTATCGTCGAAAGGGAAAAGAATCCCCGGACAATATGTTTAACCCTTTAATTTATTGTTTTATGATTCGTTACAAAATTTATCAGAACCAGCAGAAGAAAGGCTTGAATGCGGGTAAGTGGTTCGCCCGTGCAGTAAGCGACGAGACGTTTGATTTGGCAAAGCTTGCCGAACACATGTCGAAGCACAATTCACCGTATTCCGGTGGTGTCATCAAAGGTGTGCTTTCGGATATGGTGGATTGCATCAAGGAATTGTTGCTAGACGGCAAGTGTGTGAAAATTGATGATCTTGCCATTTTTGGTGTGGGTATTCGCAGTAAGGCAGCCGATGCGCTGGAAGAGTTTTCGTTGGAGAAGAATATTAGCGGCATGCGTTTGAAAGCCCGTGCCACCGGTAATCTGTCGGCCAATAATCTGAAACTCGACAGCCAGTTGAAGCAGCAGGCGGAATATCAGAAACCGACAACTGCCGGAGGAGGTTCTGATTCGGGTGACACCCCTGACCCGAAACCGGACGGAGGCGGCGAAGCGCCCGACCCGGCTGCCTAAAAGATTCACCACGGAGGACACGGATTTCCACAGATTATATTGAATTGGTAGTTGCTAAAGTAGTCGATTATTTATCTGTGTGAGTCTGTGTAGATCTGTGGTAAAAGAAAACTATTATTAATTTATTTAAAACCTGTTATTATGAGTAAATCATCATCTCCCCGCTCTGTATGGAGCTTAGTTCTCAAAATCGTTATCACTGTAGCCACCGCCATCGGAGGTGTGTTCGGAATACAAAGTTGCATGTAACTCCATGCGGACTATTACATTAATTATCATTCATTGCAGTGCCACGCCGGAAGGAAAGTCCCTTTCGGCGGAGGCTTGCCGACAGGATCATATCTTGCACCGTGGTTTCCGTGATATTGGCTATCATTTTTACATTACTCGTAATGGGGAGATCCACCGGGGACGTGCGTTAGAAAAGGTCGGGGCACACTGCCGTAATCATAATGCCCATTCGGTTGGTGTTTGTTATGAGGGAGGGCTGGATGCGAACGGGAAACCGAAAGATACGCGTACATTAGAGCAAAAAGGAGCTTTGCTCGCTTTGTTGAGGGAGTTGAAAAGACAGTTTCCGAAAGCGTTGATTGTGGGACACCGGGACTTGAATCCAATGAAAGGATGTCCGTGCTTTGATGCGGTGAAAGAGTATTCTCAAGTAATTTCTTGTCAAAAGTAGCTTCTTATAGATTTCCACCACAGCCTTATTGTATAAAAAAATACCAACGATCTTCACAGACAGTTGGTATTTTTTGGAAATGCAGGGATTCATGTTTGTCACATGAATCTAGGGACCTACATTTTTTCATCTCACTGTAAATGTTCAATTATAACATAGCGTATTAAAAAGCACTTTCAGTACTTCTTATTCATTGTTTTTCATCGTTCAACGAGTATAAGCTCCATCTTTAGCCTCAAAGATGACAGATGGTTCAATCACTTCTACAGTATGCCATGCACCCTTAGGTATCTGACAACCATACTTGGCTTCTGTAGGATTGAGATGGATACGCTGTACTTCCCGATACTCAACCTTACGAGCTACATTTTGTACACTCACCCCCTTCTGAAAATCGTCCGTATCCTTCTCATACGAAACTACTTCCTCATAAATTACTTCGTCCAACTTACCACACAGGCAGATTACTGTTTCGGTAGTATCTTCATGTCGATGGATGGGCACCTTAGTTTCCGGCAACAATGCGTTTAGCATACGTTGACTGGTATCAGCAGGTGAAGTGCGTAGGTCGAAGTTCTGACGCAAACGTGGATTCTCCATAGCTTGCTCAAATAACTTATCTAAAAATTCTTTATCAAATTCCATAATCGTTATTGTTTCAATGATATGAGATATTCTTCATGTAAACGATAGTATTTTTTCATGAACAATATGTAAGCAATAGCCAATACAACTGATACACCCACCAGATATAACCAATGAGCAAACATCGTATCGGGACAAAGATAGATAAATCCTAGAGAAATCACTAACTGCATAACCGTATACAGTAATGAAACTTTTACATGCCCCACTTTCAACTCATTAGCCATAATCTGATAAGCATGCTTACGATGTGCCTCGCCCAAGTTCTCGTGCAACATAATACGATGTACAATAGTCAGACAGCCATCCACACCATATACCAACAGGAATATCAGCCAAGTAATATCCGTTGTCTCGATCATCACATTACCTAACAGAAACAGTATGATAAAAGCAATGCCGATAGAGCCGACATCCCCTGCAAAGCATTTCGCTTTACCCTTCGGACGGAAATTAAAAATACAGAACACCAATGAAGCAAGAATCGTTGATATGATCAAACTCTGTTCTACAAAAACACCATTTATATTCACCAGTGCCAACGGTATCAATACAGCCAAAGAGTAGCCTGCTGTGATACCATTGATTCCATCCATGAAGTTTATCACATTCGTGGCACCGACATAGACTATTAGTGCCAGTAATATTATCCACCACATTGACCAATGCAATATGCCGAGCTGATAGAATGCCATTGCGGCAGCTGCAAACTGAGCAACCAATCTTACAGAGTCCGGCAATGAATGGATGTCATCTACAAAGCTAATGCCTGCTACAAGCGTCAGGCCTGCCAGAAACCAGGGATATTGAAATCCGAAGAAAGCGCTCCAAATCCAGATACCAATTAAAAAGATTATACCTCCGCCACGCAATACAATCGTAGAGTGCGATGAGCGTTCGTTGGGTTTGTCGATAATGTTAAAGTGGTCAGCCACCTTGAAATAGCATAACTCTAATGCCAATAGAATCACAAAAATAATTCCGTAAGTCAAGTATGCATTCATAATCATTCTACTGCTTAAAACTTCTAATAGTGTCCATCAATCCATCCTTCGCTCTTACCGGCATCCGCGTAATGCCAAGAGCAGCCTTGATCTTGGCATTACTCACTACATAGTTTTCTGTGAGCTTCTGCATCCGAAGAGGATTGAGCGGAAGATGAAACCACCCACCCACTTTTGCAACTCCGTTCATCAGACCTTTCGGAATGCACCATATATGAGTTTTCTTACCAAGAGCCTCACAAATAACCTGAATGAGTTCATTAGTTGAAAGAGCTTCATCGTCTCCCATATGGTAAATGCCCGAAGGTACATTCTTAGTTAAAAATCCGTCAATTACTACACAAAGATTTCCAATACTGGTAAACGAACGGCGATTCTCAAAAGCACCAAGAGGCCATGGAATCCCCTTGCTCACTACTCCATAAAGAAGATTGAGGTTACCCTTGTTTCCAGGACCGTGAATCATACAAGGGCGTATAATGTACACATTCTTCCCTTTTACAAGAGAGTCGCCATCATCAAAATTGTGATAAGGACGTTTGAGAGCTTCAGGTGCGAAATGCCCGATTATATAATCCTCCGCTTTAATTTTACTCTCTCCATAAGGACCTACGGGAGTGGGAACGCATTCTTCTGTAAGGAACTCGCCTTCGACCCTATCTGCAGCACTCTTTACTGTAGAGAAGAATATAAATTTCTTTGCAGACTTACTGGCAAGAAACCAGTCAAAAATACGCTGAGTAAGACCTGTATTTACCTTGAAATACACATCCGCCGCACTCTTGTTCCGAGTGTCATGTGCCTTACCAGCAAGATGGATAACAGCATCAATCTGCGGCAAATCAATGCCACCCAGATCATTCCATGAGAAAGTCTTTACTATACCGTCCTTCTCTGGAGCCACAATGTCCAGACCATATATTGTATTCTCAGGCGAAAGCGCTTTCACTAAATTTGAGCCGACGAAACCGTGGACTCCGGTAATGAGGATATTCATTTGATAAATTATTTTATGTTATTCTATTATTTCTTCCAGTACTGATATCCTATACTCCTAAATAGAACTGAATTAAATTCTTATTCTTATGCAAAAAATAACCACCTCATTGGTTTCCTCGCTATAAATTACTTATCCGTCGTCCTTCTTGCTCCATCCACGCAGAAATCCACCTGTCCAATACTGGCACTATCTCGCATTTGAAGTCATTATTTCTGGGAACAAAACCCTCAAGTTTTGGCCATGCTTCTACAAGAGAATAAGTTCCGTCAATAATATATCCGCCATCGCTAAGTTTCTTAACGAGTTCTATTTGATGATTATCGGCCATTTCATTGAATTCATGCAGACGAGCCATGGCTATCACTTTTTTGCCTGCTTTAATACTGTTAAAAAGAGCACCACTACCTGCATGAGAAATCACAACAGAAGCATTCTTGATATATTTCTTGAACTCATTTTCACCGGTAAAGCGTATGGTTGTAAACTTATTGGTCTCGAAGTCGGTATTTCCGATCTGCGCTACAATTTCTTCCGTAATTCCATATTTCCCAATAAGCATCTCTACTTCCTGTAAACAACGAAGAAAACCATTAGGCTGTGTTCCTACTGTTACAAAAATCATATTCTTGTCCTCCTTATACTAAGGTTCCATAATACTCTGCATGTCCCTTATAAACATCAACCATTTCGGGCCACTGGACTATAACCTTGTCTGCAAAGCGTTCTACGATCTTACCTGAAATAGTTTTGTTATACACTTTGGCTCGAGTCTCAATGTACACAAAATGGGAACCATAAAACTTCGCAATAAAACAAAGTGGCACTGCAATATTACTTCCTGTAGAGATAATCACTTTCGGACGATACTTCTTCCATATCGCATGACACTGCTTGAAGAGCTTCCAATAGGCAGACAGATAACTCGCATGAGTCAATTTACGATCTTTATCCTTAGTAAGTTCATCACGTTTATCCGCAAACGCCATCGCAAACTCAATCGCTTTTACATCTTTAAGTGACGGTATTCCTTTATTTGCGCGTTTATTATCGGTGAGTATAACAGAATCGTACTTGCTAAAGAGCTCCTTCAAAGCCATCAGCTGAGCAAAATGCCCTCCTTCATTACAGGCAAAAATTACTATATTATTCAATTTTACCATATGTCACCATTTATCTATTCTTTATTTAATGCATTCACATTCTCAGCCTCTATCAATTCATAATCCTTATAATATAAATAACAGCTCCCTATCATATCAATGCAATATTGTGCCAATTCTTTACTCGTATATAATTTACAAATAAAAGGAAAGCAGACGTTGTACGGATTTGTTCCTGCGTATCTGTCTGCATAACGTTCCGGCTCATTCTCAGGATCACATACACTATTATATGCATTTACATAAAACTCATGCCTACCTTCGGAATCAATAATAGTATGATTACATATTCCCGGATTACCCACTTTCCACTCTCGTTCAATTGTAATCCATTCACCGGCCTTCACTAGAAAAGATGAAAGTTCGTCATTCAAATCATCATAGTTCTCAAGACCAATATTGACATCACAGTGTCTCCTCCGACAAAGTAAATGGAAATAGAGTTCTTTTGAATCAGGAGCAGGTTTTGATATCCCGAAAGAATTGGCAGAACCAGAATACATATCTGTTTTCTGACCTGTAGATGAGCCAAAATTACACCATGACCCTTGAATACTAAACCATGTAATAGCTTTTGGGTATGACAACATAGCTTCTTTCATATCTTCGGGTAGAAAGAACTTGATTCTATCTTTGAAATAAGTTAACGGATACTTTGCCAAAGAAAACTGCTGTCTCATATTTGAGGCTTCTTTGAGTAAACTTTTGCAGTTTATCATCAACACATTGCGTTTTTCTCCTGTTGGGTCTGGTACAAACGAATACATCATCCCTTCAGAACCATTATGGACATCTTGAAATTCCGAAACGTCACAAGACAAGTCATTGGAATATGGCTTATAATGCTTTACATTACGGTCATACTCAAAAAACACTTGTCCTTGTACTACTTTTTCGCAATCATTAAATTGCACTTTCCCTTGTTTGAAAAGAGTATAATTCTCGGGCTTCACTCTTCTACCATTCCGATATATAACCACTTCTGACAAATCCGCAAACTGATCTTCACACTGATATGTATTTTTACCATTGATAGCTTTCTTCAAAGCCTTAGTTTTAACTTTTGTCGTCTCAATCAGCATTCTATTCTTCCGCATATATTGCTTTATATCAGGAGAATTATCAATATTTGTGATATCATAATAATTACAAACAAACGACTTTGAATAAGCGTCAGGTACTTGAGAAAAATCACACTTTAACAGTCCAACCTTGCTTTCAATAATACCTTTATAAGTTTTGGAAGCCGATATTGCCTCCTGATAAGTATCGTAAAGATGAGATAAAATTTCCACATAACCTGAAGGTCCCTTGCTTTCATCACCTATTCTGATATAATTATAATAACGTCCAGTTTTCTTAGACTTTAGTCCAAAACAAATTGTTATTTTTTGCGAATCAAAATTTTCCGGAACATTCCTTACGTAGACCTCCTTAATATACCTATTTACTTCTTTATTATCTGAATATGGCTTTACCCCCTTTTGTATAGCATACAAAGGAAACAGACACAACAACACTATTGCAAAAAGCAAAAATGTAAATACCTGTTGCATCAATAAACTATTTCGTCTGATTTTTTTCCCTATAAAAAACATATCTATATATCTACCTAAAAACATTGTGTATGTTTGATTTTCAATACACTCTCAACACTTAACATGTACATATTCTTCTGATATTTCATTTATTCTGACTTTGCTTCCCATATCCAAAAGAATTTCTGAAGTAAGATAATCCATAAATCCGCCGAGTGAAGTAAAAGTAAGTTCTCCAAAATATATTTTTTCATTTACTTCGTATAGGTCAACACGAAGTATAGGGAACTCTTCAGATAACTTAGATGCAACTTCAAGCATACGTTCAAAACACTTTGGTTTAGGAAGAATTTCTTTACCTTGTCTGTAATGCTCCGTAAATACGGACCACTCCGGATGATAATTCCAATCCAAATCATAGACTCCGGTATCAGCCCCTTCCTTTCCTCTGTTCCAAGCACACCATATACAATATGGTTTACCATTGAGACACCAAACCTTATAATCAATTAGCGAAGAGGTATTGATAGACTGTTTATTAATATCAAGAAGCTCCTCTGCTATGACACAAGGCTGAATTCTGGCATAATGAGGTTCACCCGTAACATCACCATATTTAATTGATACAAGTCTATCATAAGTATCTATAACAGTAGCTTTATCAAGCTTATCTTTATCACGACATATAAGAATATCACCACAACCGTTATTCACTTTTAAGACGAACTGATTGGGAAGCCTGTCCCAATCTATATCACTTGCCTTGTCCCATCGACCATAAAGTTTTACCAATGTATCTCCAAGTCCTAAAGACTGCACATATTCTCTAACCTTATATTTATCAGCTAAGTCAGCCCATCGGCTAGTATCACCATAAAACTTGTTCCAATTAATCTTTTCGTTAATATCGGTAGGATGCTCATAATTCGGCATCTTATGAAACTTGTAGAAGTACTTCAACCGAGCCACTTGTATAGGCTTCAACAAATGAAGTTTACAAAACAAAGCTACAACTGCAAGAATGACTTTCTTCTTCATAACAGTATATTATAAAATATTGATATCTTTCAATAAGTCTTTTGTAATGACAGTCTTTATACTATAATCGTAAATCTGTTGTACATCCAATCAAGAGATTAGCGCAACTCATCCTATCTTATACTACTCGTTTTTAAAATTTTATCATAGCACCCTATTAATTCTTTTTTTATAGCCTCAGGCTGATAGTCCCGACTTATTCTGTAACTAGCTTCACCATACTTCTGCCTAAGCTCTTCACTTTCAGCCATCATTTTCATAGCCAGATATATCTCTTTATCATTTCCGGGAGTGACAAACACCCCACTCACACGATCTTGCACAATAGAAGGAATCCCTCCTACATTAGTGGTTATGACAGGTTTATGATATGATTCAGCCTCAAGAATGGAAATAGGCACACCTTCAATAAATGAAGGAAGAATGTAAACATCCGCCAAATTCAATAAATATTGTTTCTTCTCTTTATCAACCCACCCCTCAAATCTTACTAATGTTTCTATTCCCAGCTCTTTGATAATTGAAAGAAGTCTATCTGTCTCCCCGTTCCCCCCTATATGCAAAACTATCCTATTTTGAAGTTCCTGCTTATGATCTCCTATCGCCTTCAAAACATTGAAAATACCTTTGTTATCACAAATTAGTCCAAGGAATAGAAAATGTACAACTCCATTCTTTTCAACATTCTCAATATTTGGTTCTCTTATCACATTTTTGATAGTCACAATATGCCTACATCCGATACTCTGGAAATAATTATTCCATTCACCGGAAAGGCACACGACACAATCTACTTTTGCTAAGATAGCATCCACTTTTTTAATATTCGAGAGTCTGAATTCTTTAAAGCCACCTCCGTGACAATGAAAAACTACTTTTTTCCCCATCATCTTTGCAATCTTTATTGCATAGTTCTTTCGCCAAAAGCTAGTACCGGAAGCAGAATGAATATGTACAATCTCAATTCTTCGATCAGTGAAAAGTTTCCAAATGAGCAACAAATATCCACTGACAGCATACCATACTTTCTGCACATTGTTCAATTCACCTGCAGCAGTCCTGACAAACTTGAAAGGATGAATAAAAGTAGAATAAGTATTGAGTACACTAGCAATACCTCCTTTGGGGATTTTGTAATCCATTCCCACAAACAGAACTTTCTCAAATATCCTTGATTCAGACATACTGTTTATTCATTAAAGTATTCCACATATTTTCTTGCACACTCAGCAATTGTATAAGGACTGTTGTCCTTCATGCTCATTGCATTTTCCTTAATTGAATCATAATTATCAATGGCTTTTATTAAAGCATTCTTGTAATCTTCCAAACTATGAGATTTACTGAGAAAGCCATTTACACCATCTTTAATCAAATCCACAGCTCCGCACACCGGAGTACTCACAACTGGAAGTCCCGCAAGACTTGCTTCAAGAAGTGTGATTGGCATTCCTTCAAAATTTGAGGATAGGCAAAAAATACCGGCATTTAGCATATAATCAGCCACATTTTTTCGAGGCCCGACAAAGTGGATCCTATTACACGCCATTGATACTATCGACTGTCCTTCCGGAGTATTAAATCCTGCACCCACGACAATCAGATCAATGTTGTAACCCTCTTGTACCAGTATGTTCACTGATTCAATCAGAAGCTTCTGATTTTTTACCGGATGACATCTCGCAACATGAATCAGTAAGAGGGAGGAAGCGTTGTTTTTAAGCAGATTCATCTCATTGCTTACCGCTCCAAATAAATCTGTAGAAACTATTGGAGCTCGTCCATTAGTTATACAACGTATAGGGGTGCGCGAATAAAATGCCTTAAAATCAGCATAGTTCTTTTCTGAGAGACAAGACAATTTAAAACGGCCCAATCTTCCCAAAATATTGCAATACAACCTCAGCAGTCCCTTATCGTAACCATTATGCAAATCACTATGTACGGAAAAATACACTTTCTTCGAAAAAGAAAGCAATCCTATAGCCAATGCACTATATTTAAGGGTAGGAATCATATGTACATGAATCACATCAGGATTGAATGCTTTGAGAGCAGTATATACCCTCCACTGACTAGACAACTTGAGGCCATTCGGAAGCCCTAAATTCACATAATGTACACTATCAGAAATCTCCGATCTAAAAAAATTCCTAACTTCCGTTTCCTTCTTATCATCCAGAATAGTAACAAGATATGTTTCGTTTTCTTTAGCTAACTGATTACTTAAATCGACAACAAAGCGTTCTGCACCTCCACCGGCTAAGAATGTTATGAGTTCTACTATTTTCATTATTACTTTGTTTCTATTTTCTTTGCAGGACTACCCCCGACAATCACAAAAAGCTCAATATCTTTGGTAACCACAGATCCTGCCACAATCACCGCATCAGTTCCAATATTTACTGGCTCTACAATACACACACGAGAATTTATGATTGCATAATCTCCAATGATTGCTGATTTACTGCTGTTTGTTCCAATATTCACATACTCATAAATAGTGACATTACCTATATATATCACAGCAATAACAGTTAAAATATTTCAACAACCAAAAAGGTAAATGCGTCTTTATACCCCCATTTTTTATCTTTTAATCAACCATCGATTTTGAATGTACTCAGGATGTTTATTCTCTCCAATTACTCTACAAGGATTTCCTACGGCAGTACTATTCGAATAAACATCTTTCGTTACTATTGAACCTGCACCAATCAATGAGTTCTCGCCAATATGTACACCTTCTATCAAACAAGTCATAGGGCCTATATATACATTATTTCCAATAATTGCTTGATTACCCTCATTTGTACCTATATTACTCATCTGAGACAAATTAACATTATTTCCAATAATACACCTAATACTAACACACATGCTCATTGCATGCCCTAAATACAAACCATAGCCGATCTTAGATCCGGCATGAACACGACAATCATACTTAAGTTTATAATGTTCATGACGCAATTTACATATAGGATAGAAACAGCCACGATAACTTGCAAATCTCAACCAAAACAAATGTTTAAGTGCCCTATCACGAAATGACTTTAACCATATTACCCCAAGACTATCGACTCGTCCATAAATCCTAAAATAATCACTTTTCAGGAGTTCAAGACAGTCTCTGTAACTTGTGGGAATAGGAATATCTATTTCGCTCCCGTTTCTAATTTTATAGTGTTCAAATTTCATAGCAATTTAGTTTTTTAAAATCCTCTTCGCTAAAACAGCAGCCACATTCACCATTTTACTCGCTAACGGATAACGTTTACCAAGTACGTCAACAACAATCACTCCTTTGTAAGAATTCAAAGTATGAAATGACTGACTCAATTCGAAATGAGGTGATGTCATTCTTCTAACTTCCCTAAAGACCCATTTTCCATCAACAAAAGAGGTTTCTTGCAAAGAGATAGCATGACCATAATTAGTATTACTCTCTTGTGCAGGACGATACACCTTTCCATTAACTTTGAAAAAATATCCAGCCATTCGAGCAATACGCTCTGGAAAAATGCTACTCGTCACATATACAAACTGTTGCTTCGTGTCACTCCACTCATATTGGTCAAGCTGAAAGCCATTTGCATACTCGGCTTGTGTTGTAAATAATTGAGGTTTCCCAAACAAATCTGTAAATACAGCATCTGTTAATGGTTTGTCAGACAATTCATGAATCAATGTCATGTCGTCATTTATAGGATTATACTCGTAGATATTAAGTACACCATCTTCACTGTTTTCTGGATAAACATATATTTTATCATCTTTACGATATATAATAGGAAAACTCAGATGTCCTGGACGTTCCAATATCACTTTCTTCTCTATAACGTAATTGTTCCTCCTGTCAATCACTAACTTCGAGATTCTTCCCTTAGAAATCTTCTTCGTCACTTCCTCCACCAATACTATGATAGTATCATCAGTTACATCAAGAATAAACGGATCGGCAAACCAAGAATTGGGGAAATTATGAGTTACAAGAGTTAGTTTAAGTTTATCACCTCTAACAATACCTTCAAAAGTATTATCCAAGAAACCGATTTCCCAATGAAGAGAAGTCAGCTCTTTATACAATTTCCGCAATGCATTCATAAATAATAGAATTTACAATCGATTCCTAAGTGTTGTTTTGAGTTCTCTAAATAAACTATGCCAAAATGGCTTTTGGTCTTCTTTAAAGTAGGTAATAAAGCATGTTGTACGTCGATAATTTCGCCACCACTCTTTCAATGAGAACTCACGTTTCAGCATGCACTTAAAATAATATATTTCCGGCATTAAATAAGTAGTACTAACAGTGGACACCGACAACTCTTTTTGCCAATCACCTCCAGAATAATACAAATAGTAAATATATGGAATATTCATACCAGCCGATGTTTGACAAATTGCATTTCCATCATTTCTGAAATTTGTTTCTGTAAAATAGTTCTTACCCGTTGACTTTTCTTTCAAAAACTCAATGCTGAAGGTTCCTGAATAACCAACCCTTTTAATAAACTCTTTAGCCTTACTAAGTGTATCTAAGAACTCCGGTTCAACCTGATCAAATTTCAAAAAGAAAGTATTATCTATTCCGTTAGGACGATCAATATGTGTACGCCCTGAGATAATTATATGTTTTCCATTATCCATTGAGCAACCTAAAAACTGAAATTCAAAATCCTTTATTATAAACTTTTGAATCTGTATAATCGGACAATGCTCAGAATTCGCTAAAAATTCCTCCAATTCTTCTCTTTTCTTACAAATTTTAATATTTTTTTTGCTTCCCTCCACACTTGAAATAGCTTTGGTTATACATGGAAACTCAATATCTGCAGGCACTTTCCTATCAGATACCATCCACGTACGAGGAACATCAAGCCCAACCTCTCTTGCAAGATCAGACATATATTCTTTACTCATTTTACGTTCCAAACTTCCTGGCATATTTGTTACTGGAAGTATAAAAAAGGGACTTAGCCGTTGAACAGAAGAATCAAGCACAGAAGATACGTTATCATACGATGAATACACTATCACCTTGTTTTTTGTATCAGAAAAATGTTTTAGCATTTCATCAACCACTTGTTCTGGTGATGAGCATACCCAACCTTCTATTACGTACCTACTTTTAAGTACAAAGCTGTTTATATTTTCGCCAACTATAAGCACATAAGAATTGAGCCCTTTTTGGCCGAGACTCTCAACTATACCAAGAGTATTATGGTGGTCTGCACCAATTACCAAAACTTTATTCTTCATCTGACTCTATTTATTATATATTTCAACATATTCTTTAGCAATTACATTCCATGAACCTTTTCCTAATCTTGCACTCTCAGCTATATTCTCACTCATCTGCTGAAGAAAAACAGGATTATCAAGATATGATTGTATTGCATTGGCAAGAGCATCTACATCCTTAGGAGGAACAATTATTCCTGTCTTACCATCATCAATCATCTCAGGTAACCCACCTACATTGGTAGCAATTACAGGAGTATTCAGGGCAAATGATGAATATACTACTCCACTCTGTGTTGCATCAGTATAAGGACACACTGTAAATAATGCACCACGGATTAGATCAGAAAGTTCATCAAGCTCTATAAATCGATTAAGAATCTTTACATAATCATATTTCTCATACTCTGAAGCATCGAAATACATTTCTCCACTACCTGCAACAATGACTTTTACATTAGGATGGACTTTATGCACCCTCTCCATCGCCCGAAAAAGATATTCTACCCCCTTATATGGAGAAATACGTCCAAAGAAAAGTACATAATTCTCCTTTTTCTTATTTACATCTCCATACATACGAAGCATATCATAATATCCTAAATGCGATGTGAATATTCTATCTTTAGGCACATTGTATCCTTTTGAGAATACATCCACTTCGGCTTTATTGAGAACAATAAACTTCTTGACATACCACTTTATAATCGAACGACGAATATCCTCTTTCCTATCACCTTCCCCTGTATGAGGCTTTCCGTCATGAATTGTAACGACTAATTTATTTCTAAAGAACCACAATGGCACAAAATGGAATAATGATGGTGTTTCAATATATTGAATTATATCATAGTTACCCTTTTTAAAAAAGGACAAAACATTCATTGCTACCATAAAACTACTCCAACCAAAGCGGCCTACTGGGTCGTTTGCTATGTAAATATTCTCAATAGGGACATAAGAAGAAAATATTTTCAGCTCAGAATAAGCTGTTAACGGGAATATGCCTCTTTTAGGAATAATCTGATTAATATTGAACACTGTAGATTTTAAAGAGCGGGGGGTCATAGAATATAACACAGTCACATCATGACCTTGTGCTATAAGTGCTTTTATCAGTGGAAAATCACAATCACCAAAGCACGTACGAGAATAATAAAGTATTTTCATATTTAGACTCTTAGCCTATTTCTAGTGAAATGATAATCTGCACAAGGAATAATCGTCAATAGCATCATATACGGATTAAGATAGTTTGACTCTAAAAGTCCCATTACGAACAAGATAATTATACACATCCTCGATACAAGATTCGTATTACGAAAAAGTATTATATAAAAAAGACCGTATAGCAAAGCACCAATATAACCAAGAGATAGTAGAATAGTTTGTACACCATTAGCGTAAAAAATGAAATTTCCGTCATACATCTCTATTCCAAATCTGTTTCGTGCATCAGGAATACCAATAATCTGTTCATCAAAGGTTAGCTGATCAAACATTAAATAACCTCCGACAACTCGAGTAAAACCACTCGCTCCTTCAGTAGAGAATTCTTCAGTTCGTAAAAGCATCTCTTGTCCCATTTCACTTCCAACATACATATATATTAAAGCAATAATTAATGGAACGAACAGCATAATCATTATAAAACGTCTAATAATATTCGCATTCCAAAATATGCTGAACATTTTCACAGCAAAAAGAATCACCAGTCCGACCATTCCGGAACCAGACTTCAAAGCTACGAGAGAGAAGATGATAAGAATGCCCTCCTTATTCAACCACTTTTCCTGTTTATTAGTTTCAAACCATATCAAAGCCAGATAGCTCACATAGTAATAAGCCATATATGATGGTTCAAGGAATATCGAACATGGACGCGGACCTGACATCTGATGGGCAACAAGTTCTGCATACGACATCCCCTCATAAGTAAATGCACCTGTGAGATTTGGTACAAAACAAAATACATGAGAACCTGTGGCTAATTTCAAAGAAAACTGCACCCAAAACAAAGCAGCCGAAATCAGAACCACCCATCGCATATATCTCTTAAGCAACTGAAAATCAAAAGATAGTACACCTCCTATAAGGGCAAGAAAGAATAAAAAGAAAAGCCATCCACCCGGAGGAATCAGAGTCCATAATTCAAAATGGTGATGATATATCCATATCAGACAAATATACACAAACAAAAGCCAGAATATAATAGGAACCACATTAATTTTAAAATTGTTTCTGACTATAATATATGTTGACAAAAACAATATTAAAGTGTACCCCAAACCAACTGGAAATGGAATCTTATACCAAGCCAGTATCGGCAACAACGCAAGAATCATCATAGATGCTTTGCGAAGCCATGACTTACAGTTGCTTTGTATATTTATACAAGCGGAAATCATCGTTATTTTTTTAATTGATTGAGAACCTGAAGCATCATATTTGAATAACTTTGGTAATACCTTGCAGCAAAAGCCTTCTCCTTAACAGCATCAAAAGATAAAATAGCATCCATGACAGTAGATGCTGATGTAGGAGAATAATCCTGACCAGGTATAAAAACTCGATACTTCAATAAATCAGCTGCACTCAGAATATGATAAATCTTACTTGATTTTCCATTAGCTATAGACATCACAATCAGATACATACTGCTCCTTGCATACCCTTTCGGGAAAGAGGTGCATAACATACTAGAAATAACATTAAAACCTTATTTATGAAAGGTTTATTAATGACTGATTGTATCAAAATATCATCTAATTAAAACTAACAAATTTTCATTACCTTCTCATGTACTAATTTAATAGCATATTGTCTTTCTATTTTCTGCAAGCCAAAGAAAAATACACATACTCCTATTATCAATACATATACTGCAATTGCAACAAGCAACATCCAAAAATCAGATACAACTATCACTCTACTTGATATCCAACATACTAACACAGCTAAAGTTGTAACTACAGAGATTGGCCACATTACTTTAATAAAGTAATCTTTCATTCTCAACTTTATCATAGGATATATCATATATACCCTTACGAACTGCGCAACAAACTCTATAATAAAATACACAACAAATACCATAACAGGTAAAATATGTAGGAACTTCAAACAGAAATAAGCAACAGGAACTACAGACAAAAGAAGTGAACTCTCGACTATCTGTACCTTTTTAATATTGCCTGTGGCATGAAGTGCTGTCATTGTTGGATTCTGGAGAGTATTAATGAGACCCACAATCAGCATAATTCGTACAAAAGCTGCCGTATATTCAGGCACATCCCCTAACCACAATTCAAGAATGTACTGAGTGTGCATGCACAGAGGAATAGTAACCACTAGCATCAAGAAGAACGAGAACCGACTTGACATAAACACAAGAGCGTGCATTCTATCAAAATCCTTTTGGGCATATGACTTGTAAATTTGGGGATTGATAGCCGTTTGAAATCCTACAAAGAACATTCTTGCAGCAGTCTGTACCTGCACAGACACTCCTCGGGCTGCATTGACTATCGCACCAAAGAAAATATTCAGTAAAATATTCAAACCTTGAGTATACCCCATTACTGCTATATTTCCTGTAAGAGTCCAACCCGCAAAAGACAAAACACTCAACGAAACTTTCTTGTTCCATATAAAATGATAGTTACTTTCTTCAAATTTCTTTTTGCAATAAACGGCATAAATCAAACAAACAATCAACTGAATCAGAACATGAAGAACAGCATACAATATCAACCGATCAATTAACGAATAAAAAAGCAAGATAGCTATTCCAAACTTTGCCACTGCATCGAAAATGGATATGACAGCAAAAGCAGACATCTTCTCATGAGCAATAATAAGACCATTATATGGCGAACTGATAATGGTAATTATAGATGAAAGTACTGCACTTTGATAAACCCATATTGCTGCTACCATCCGTTCACTAGGAATAACAAGTTGGGTCATCACAAACCACAAACCTACAGTCTCTGCAAAAATAAGTATGATAACGCCAAAGAGGCAATGAATAGACATAATGCAACCGAATAGCTTCTTTACACTATCTAGATTACCAGAGCCTATCTCCACTGAAACAAACCTCGAATTAGCATTGGAAAGCGACATATTAACAAAATTCAACATTGCCATCACACCTCCAACGACATTATAGATACCGTAATTTTCTATACCTAATGCCTGTAATACAAGACGAGATGTATAAAGTTGTAGTGCCATTATAAAAAACATACGAAAGTACAACACTATCGTATTCTTTGCCAATCTCTTATTTCTAGCTGAATAATCTGACATCGTTTGATTACTATTTTTATATGGTCGACTTACTCAATCGTAAGCGCTCAAATTAGAGTTTCCTCTTAGCTTTGAAACTTTAAAAGCTTCTAAATCGACCCTTGTTAATTAATACGTTTTAATATTAGCTTGCAGCTAAAAAAAATTATAAGTTCATGTTAGCAAAGACACACCCCCCATTAAATATCCTTTGGATATAGTGTTGAGTCTCCAAATGCTTGAAAAGATTCTTCACAAACCCCACTTCAAATTTGTACTTAAAATAAAATCCAACACATTACATTGCTTACATATTTTAAACTTGCAACAAAAATGTTTCTTTTAATCTAAGGTCAAATTTGAGTACTGACAAAATATATTAAAAAGGAGCAGCCAAATAAATTTTGATTGAAAAAACTATTTTAATCTCTACCGAAAATATCGCGTGTATACACTTTCTTTTCTACATCACTTAAACACTCATCAAAACGATTAGCAATAATGGCCTTGCTTAATTCTTTAAAACGAGTAAGATCATTAACGACTTTGGAACCAAAGAAGTTTTCCCCGTTACTAAGTGTAGGTTCGTAGATAATGACTTCTGCCCCTTTAGCCTTTATACGCTTCATAATACCCTGAATAGCGCTCTGTCGAAAATTATCCGAATTAGCCTTCATGGTCAAACGATACACTCCTATAGTGACAGACTCCTTTTGACCATCGTACTGATTGTGTGAATTATAATCGTACCACCCTGCCTTGCGAAGAATGGAATCGGCTATATAATCTTTTCGAGTACGATTACTCTCTACAATAGCAGTTATCATATTCTGGGGTACATCCTGATAGTTGGCAAGGAGTTGCTTGGTATCTTTCGGCAGGCAATAACCGCCATAACCGAATGAGGGATTGTTATAATGTGTCCCGATACGGGGATCAAGACCTACGCCCTCAATGATGGCTTTACTATCCAATCCTTTCATTTCAGCGTATGTGTCAAGTTCATTGAAATAGCTGACACGGAGAGCCAGGTAGGTGTTGGCGAAGAGCTTGACTGCTTCAGCCTCTTTCATACCCATGAAGAGTGTATCAATATTTTCCTTGATAGCCCCTTCCTGCAAAAGGGCGGCAAATATTTTAGCTGCTTCCTCCAACATAGTGACATCCGTGACGGAACGGATCGCCTCATTTTCTTCCGCAAACTCCGGACGGTCGATGATCTTCGGATAACCTACGATGATACGGCTCGGATAGAGATTGTCATAAAGGGCCTTGCTTTCACGAAGGAACTCCGGTGAGAACAGCAGGTTGAACTTCTTTACTCCCTTCTGGGCATATTTTACATAAAGGTTACGGGTATAGCCCACCGGAATTGTCGATTTGATGACCATTACGGCATCGGGATTCACTTCAAGCACAAGATCGATAACTTCCTCCACACGACTCGTATCGAAGTAATTCTTCACAGGGTCGTAGTTTGTAGGAGCGGCTATTACCACAAAGTCGGCGTCAGCATAGGCTGACCTCCCGTCCAAAGTGGCAACAAGATCAAGCGGCTTTTCAGCCAGATACTTCTCGATATAATCATCCTGGATAGGGGAAACCTTGTTGTTCAGTTTCTCCACCTTTTCCGGGATTACATCCACGGCAGTTACATGATGATGTTGTGATAGCAGTGTCGCTATGCTCAGTCCCACATAGCCAGTTCCGGCTACTGCGACCCGAATCTCTTTGAAATCACGCATATTATGTTTGATTTGGTTTTATCAATAGCAGTTTATTTACCCTCCCGACTTGTATGCTGCTCTCCATAACCATAGCCATAACCGTAACGCTTGCCATAGCCATAATACTTGCCGTATTTACCATAACCATAATAATAGCCGTACTTCTTTTTCTGAAGATCCAAGCCGTTAATGGCGATACAGAGGTTAGGCAATTTGTTGTTTTCAGAAAGCTCATTAATCAAAGTAAACTCTGCCTTACGGGTATAATCGGCACGGCATACGTATACCGACAAATCAGCAGTACGCCCTATCAGCAAGGTATCAGTTACCATACCCACGGGGGCAGTATCCAGAATCACATAGTCAAAATTAGCCTTCAACGTTTCGATAGCTTTTTCCAAGCCGTCACGGGCCAATAATTCCGTTGGATTGGGAGGAACTGATCCGCCCGGAAGAATAAACAGATTCTTGTTTATACTGGAAGGCTGTACCAAATCCATCAGATTTTTTGTCGGATTGGTCAGAAACTGGGTAATACCATGTTCCTTTTGGGAAATATTAAAAACCTTATTCAAGCCAGGCTTGCGAATGTCAAGACCAACTATCACAACTTTTTTACCTAATAAAGAAAGACTGATGGCCAAATTGGATGATACGAAAGACTTACCTTCACCACTGATGGTAGATGTCACCAGAATCACATTCTTGCCATTTTCAAGCATAAACTGAAGATTGGTACGTACATTACGGAATGTCTCACTCATCAGGTTATTATGATTCTCAAATACAGCTATAGAACCGGACTTTTCATCCGCCAACGGGATATCGCCAATAACAGGAAGAGAAGTTAGTTTTTCAACATCAGCACGGCCCTCAATCTTGAATTTGGTCAATCCAATCAGATAAATAATACCTACCGGAAATCCTACTCCTAACACCAAGGCGGCAAGATAGACCATCATCCTCTTAGGAGAAACCGGATTGTCGTCCGCTAACGCTTCATCAATAATCTTGGCATTATTTGCTGTAGCTGCCAAAGTGATGGCATTCTCTTCACGTTTTTGAAGTAACATCAAATAAAGGCCGGCCTTAATTTCCTGCTGCCGGGCGATACTTACGAACTGACGTTCCTGGGTCGGAGCGTCATTAATGCGACGGGAATAGCGGTTCGCCTCACGGGCAAGGCCTTCTTTGGTTATCTGCAATCCTTTCAATGTAGCATCCAGCGTAGCCTGTACATTGCTCCGCATCGCACGGATACTAGTATCCAAATTTATGATCGTCGGATTATTCTCGGTTGATGTACGGAGCAAACGCTTTCTTTCAACCAACATTTCATTATATCTGTCTATTGCACCAGCTGATGCCGCATCCTGTAATCCAATATTACTTGGTAAGACCTCATATTCATTACCTTGCATATAGCGTTGCAAATCCATCACCAAATTGATTTGAGTCTGGTTTTCCACACGCTTCTTTTCATATTCAGCATTACCGGTTAAGGCTATTTGAGCCTCACTGCTCAAATCTGTAATTCCGGCACTACGCTTGAAATTCTCCAAGTCTTGTTCGGTACTTCCAAGTTCCTTGGAAATAATGCCGATACGGTCGTCGATGAATTCTGCGGTTTTCTGGGCTACCTCATTCTTGTCATTATTGGCATTGATATTGTACATCTCAAGGAGTTTATTGATGAAGTCCCTGCCACGCCGGGTATTTGAGTTCTTCAACGAAAGAACAGCTACAGAAGTGGTTTTTGATGTAGGGGCTATCGACAAGGACTGGATATATCCTTTGGCCACAGACATCGGCCGGTTTATAAAAGCTTTTATATGACGCTCTTTACTTTCCTCCTTAGCCTGATTAACCGCCAATGTATCCTTGCTTTCAAAAAAGGCGACCGTCCCCTCATCGGTCGGAAAAACAGCAGGTAATTTATCGAATTGTTTCCGATACTCTTTGTCTTTCACTGTTATCAATACATCCATCCCACCATTGGGAAATAAAGTCATCTCCACTTCCATTGGTGCAGACAGTTTTTCCGCCTCTTGTGGAGTCAAGCTCACCACTACGGGCGAGGTACGGTAAAGTTCCCTATTAGGAAACTCATCTTCATCCTTATAAGTCACAAACAGCCCCAAATTGTTGACCACTTCACGGGCAAGAGACTTTGATTTCAACACCTCGATTTCATTGTCTACGTTGTTCGACGAGGAAACGAAGCCGTCCAGCCCCATCTTTTCCAGTTCGGAGGACATGCTCGCACCACCGCCTTTCTTGTCATCCTTGATCAAGACTGTAGCGGATATATTATAGACAGGAGTGGCCAGACGCAGGTAGCCCCATGCGCAGACGATACAGATTATTACAGAAACCACAAACCAGGGCCAGTGGATCAGGTAACGGAAAAGGATTTCCTGAATATTCACCTGCTCTTCCGGTTGCTCACCCCGGTTCTCTCTTTTTTCCTCAATCATATCTATATTACTATTTGAAGATTGTTACTAATAAACTTGCCAATGATACCAGAATAGAAGTAGCGGAGAACCACAAGCTGGTACTATTACCTATATCAGAGTTACGAGCTTTTGCTTTATTAGGAGTCACATAGACTATATCATTCTGCTGTAACCAATAATAAGGAGAAAGAATTGTCTCCGCCTTGTTTAAATCCAATGTTACAATTTCCTGTTTGCCATCAGCACCCTCACGAATCAGTTTCACATTGTCACGAACTCCCCAGACCGTCATGTCACCGGCCATGGCAAGAGCTTCCAACAAGTTGACTTTCTCATTGTTGATAGTAAATGTACCCGGACGGGCAACCTCACCTAATACAGAAATTTTATAGTTTACCATACGGACAGTAACTATCGGAGTCTCCTTTATGTAAGGTTTCAGTTTGTCTATTATCAGTTGTTCAGCTTCTCTTTTCGTCAATCCACCCACTTTCAATTCACCCAGAACAGGAAAATTGATCTTGCCTTCATTATCTACCAGATAAGGTTGTAAGACAGGCTGGGTAGTCAATTGGGTGCTGGCAGTAGCCGCATTAGCAGGAGTTGCCACCGTCAAGTTGAACGGAACTGCAAGTTCCGGACTAGTACATGAGACTACGATAGTAAGTAAGTCTTTAGGCATTATCTTGGCATCATATAAATTTTCCTGTTGATTGGTGTCCTTTACAACTCCCGCATCCTGCAAATAAGGTACTTTCTTATAGGACTGGCAGGAAGCAAACAGAAATACCGCTATCAGACAGGAAAACAAACTTCCATACAAGCTTCGTACATTCAAATGCGTGCGCAATGATTTATTCATATTAAATGATAATTTATTTATAGAATCTTTTGTTGATTATTCCCTATTTATTCTTTATCCAGTACTTCAAATCGCGGAGAATTTTTTGATTTGAACTCCGGAACTATTTTCTTCATCAACCGCACGGTATCCATGATCTTTACCGCACGCGACAACCTTTCAAACTCTGCATAAGTATCAAAAATATCAGCATATTCATACCGACGAACTTTGGCGATCATGATTTTCTTATTCTCTGTCGGAATCGTATTTTCTTTATCGCTCAATACCTCTTCATAAAGCTTCTCACCCGGACGTAATCCCGTGAATTCTATTTTGATGTCTTCACCCGGACGATAGCCAGCCAATTCGATCATACGAGTCGCTAGATCAACAATCTTCACAGCTTTTCCCATCTCAAAGACAAAGATCTCATTACCCTCACCCATGGTAGCAGCCTCCATTACCAGACGGCAAGCTTCGGGAATGGTCATAAAGAAACGGATGATATCAGGATGAGTAACAGTGACAGGACCACCATTCTCTATCTGTTCTTTAAAACGAGGAATGACAGAACCGTTACTACCCAACACATTACCAAAACGGGTAGTGATGAATTTGGTATGACCTTTCACTTTTCCTTCACGGATAGCACATCCCAGACTTTGAACATAGATTTCAGCTAAACGCTTGGAACAGCCCATTACATTAGTAGGATTTACAGCTTTATCCGTAGACACCATAATCATCTTTTCAGCACCATATTCCACAGCCATATCAGCCACCTGACGAGAACCGGTCACATTGACAAGTACAGCCTCACAAGGATTTTCCTCCATCAAAGGCACATGTTTATAAGCAGCAGCGTGAAAAACAATTTGAGGATGATACGATTCGAATACCATACGAACACGTTCCTTCACACGCACATCACCAATCACCGGAACAAAATCTATAGTAGGATATTTTTTCTCAAACTCAAGACGGACATTATGCAAAGGTGTTTCTGCAGAGTCGAACATGATAAGTTTCTGAATTCCCATCTGCACTAATTGACGGCAAAGTTCACTACCAATACTGCCTGCCGCACCAGTCACCAACACCACTTTTCCCCTGAATTCTTCTGCAACCTGACGAAGGTTGATATTAATTTCGGCACGACCCAACAAATCCTCAATCTTAATAGGACGTACCCACTGATGAAAGTTTCCATCAGAATCCGCCTCACTGATAGTAGGAGCTATCAATGTCTTAAGTTCATTGTTTTTACAATATTCCAGAAGGCGTTTTTCTTCCAGGCGGGTATCTTCATAACGGGCAAACAGAATCCCCTTAATTCCGCGCTTCCGCATGATATAATCAACATCCGATTCATTTTCAAAGTAATAAACGGGAAGATCTGCCAATCGGCGTCGGCTGTTATTTTTACCATATACATAAAAACCGGTTACTTTATAATGTGCACTATCCCTAAGACGTAACTTCAAGGCTACACTCTCTTCATTAGTACCATAAATAAGAATACGTGTGTTCTTTTTATTCACCCAATCCAATAAAAAATCATAGACGATTATCAATGATACACGAAAGGTCGTCAAGATCACTAAAGTCAATAAACCATCAAATAGAAGATAGGATATTTTATAATTATATGGCAATTGGGTCTCATATATAACTCCAAAAGAAATAATGACCAAACAGGCTATTTTAAATAAAACGGCACACATGATACGCCAAAGTTCACGTGCCTGTGAGAAACGAATTGTATTACGATAAGTATGGAATAATAAAGAGCCCGCAACACTTGCCACCAAAGAAACGCAAGCAAATTTACAGAGCATCCAGTCGGTCATTGGAACATGCGCCATATAATGAATTACCGCATAAGCGACCAACGAACATAATACAGAAATTGCCGTGTCAATACCTAAAATAACCCAATAACTGAAATAATTTTTGCGGACATATTGCACTATGTCCTTCAATGTTTTTTCCATTATAGTATAAATGAATAAAATAATATTTCGAAATTTGATTTATCTGATTGATTATGATCAGTACAAGGACTATGACTACGATTTCCATGTTGGTGTAGCCCAACAAAGAATCCCTTCATCTTTCGATACGTACATACATTTCTACACTATATCTTTTGTAAAGATATAATTCATAATACTTTATGGATTTTTATTTTTGAGAGAGGTCATCGATAAATATATCCACTGTTTGGTTACCGATGTCAGATAGACTGCCTGCTATTTTACAGACTTTCATTACATTTTTGCAGTAAAATCCCCATACCCCTATAAAATAGATTGATTACTCAATCACGTAAATCCCCATTTTCAGATACCGGCTCTACACACCCAGCCGGTATATCTACACATGCACACCCTAACATTGTCAATCGAACAGCAACTTTCGATTTCCCATTCACATGTACTAATTCCCCTTCCAATCCTGCCAATGGTCCCTTGATTACCCGTATTTTCTCTCCCGGAGCCAATGGCGATGTACTCATGCTAATCGTCTCATCCGAGTAATCGAGCATAAACTTAAATCGCAACATTTGTTGATCAGGAATAACAGCCGGAGTACTCTCCCCACGTAATACCATGTAACGGCTGATAGAAGATAAAGTCAGGACTTCTTTTTGTTCTTGCAGATCAACGTGAACGAAAATCATCATCGGAAGTAGTACCCGGTCGACAACTTTACGACGGTCGCTCCATTGATGGACTTCTTGTTGAATTGGAAGGAAATTTTCGATCCCCATTTTCGTAAGCCGCTCGCTCGTTTTTTTCTCGTGACAGATACGCACAATGGCTACTAACCAACGTTTTGAGCGTGCTACGCCTCTGCCAATCACATCTGTTGGCAGAAGATCTCGATCGTCATTTTTCTTAATGATCATGTATTTTTACCCCTCATTTTTCCGTTACTTCCTAGGTAACGGATTGAATTCGGTGGCAAAGATAGACAAAATTATAAATAATAAACAAGAAAAATGCTCTCTTTTTACTCACAAATCTCAATACTTTACAGTTCGAATGAAGCAAGCGTCACAATTACTACCATCATCCGCATCTGCAGCACCATTCAAAAAACCTTCAAACCCCATAGTAAAATAGTTTATATCAAAAGCACTTGATTCCTTTACATTTTTTATTTCATTCTTAAGCAATCTGTTACGACAATGATAAATAGCACCAGGACGCTTAAACAAATCATAAAATAACGGCAAATATTTTATATTTCCAGGACTGTCATTCTTTGTATAATAATCAGAACGTCCTGCATAACGTAGCCTTCCGGCTTTATCATTCGGATTACTTTTAGTATCCGGACTTCCTATCCGCCTTCCATAACCTGATTTACCAACCGGGAAAAATATATTCCGTCCATTATTTATATTATATACAAAACATCCACGCATACCCTTCTTGGAAGATTCAGGGTCTTCCCCATGATCATATCCCCAAGCTATTTCTACGGATGATTGCGTTTCTGTAGCACCATCCCCATAAAGCACACCATATCCTTTATTAATATTACTATGAATCAAGGTGGATTCCAAAGTATAAAAATCCTCAATTTTAGCAATACGCTCATTATTTCCTGCAATACTCCATCCTGAGACAAGCTTGTTGTTCGTCAATGACGGCTGAAGCCCTCCCCATGACAACTCTGACTCTGCCGTTTTTCCTTTCTCTAATACTGTGAAATTTCCATCCGGGCCTTCACCAAACCTAAACCCAGCCCGTTCATTATTGGAAGCGAGAATTGCTGTATAGTTGCCACGACGAAATAACGACCCTTCTTCCAAAGGAGAATTTGTGTAGACAGGAACATCATTATCGGCAAAACGATAAACATTAAAAGAAGTCCATGCCGGATTCGTTTCACTCTCCGCATTTCCATCCAAAGTAATAGGTGCATATCCTTGACGTACAAATATAGAATGTTCGCAAGTATAATTGTGATAACGTACACGTACAATGGCACAACAAACTTCAGTATCTTTTATAGTCCCGTTAAACTTTATTTTAAAATCTACCAAATGTTCACTTGCACCTTCTATTCTTTTCGAACTACTATTCACAATCCCTCCGCTCCCTTCAGAAGTTGCTTCCAATGATATAAAGTCATCTCCCCCCTCCATTATTTCCGCTCTCCATGCCCCTTCTGATTTGAAAGTAACATAAGATGCTGCATCGTCTTTTGGTAGGCGCATAAGTGTCACATGGAAATCATCCTTCCTGCCTGCACTACGCCATACTCCCTTCGGATTTTCTACGCGACGTACCTGTATCATATCAAGATAAACCGGCTCTCCCACTTGATTTCCGTTGTCATCCTCTATTGTAAACTTTATCTTCTCTTTACGAGGATATGCTACATACGGATTATTACCTGTAAAACCTGTTTTTGTAACAAGTTCCTTAGCACGAGTATATAATGGAATAGTAAAAATATGTTCACTTCCTTTACTTACTATTGTATATTTGCCATCAATATCATCACCTCCACTACCGTTCTCACTCCACACATATTCTCTTTTCCCCCTATCTTTTCCATCAATCATTCCCTTATAATATTGATAGTTGTAATACGACGCATCAACAGCATCAATTTCCCACGATGCTTTATTCGCCCATTCAGGTTTTTCAACCTTTACAACTGAAGTTTTTCGCAAAGATAAAAAACTGTTCCAAGGACCATCATTATAAATTTCACCCGTATAATAAAAATCGTTAGTAACCCAAGGAAATGCAGTTGTTCCATTTCCCCATGGCTTCCAACCTGTAAATTCCGGATCCACTTCATCATCTTCACCGGAAGGACGGCCTGCAATACCATAACTTTTGGTATTCTTTGCTAAGATTTTTGCCACAAGCTTATACCCTTTTTTCATCTCTCCAACCACTTTTACCGTAGCATTCATGTCTTTATTATAAAGGTATGATATATATTGCGGAGTTGTTACATATATGCCGGGCGGCTCTTTATATTCGATATGCCAGTCGGCATCATTGCCGTAGCCCTTGAATTTAAGAGTCAGTTTATAATGGGTATTCCGTTCGGCATTATAATCCGTTTTTATATCTTTTCCAAGCATAAAGCGAAACTTGATCGGTCCTGCACCCAGATGTTCATTCGAAGCTATACAACGATAATAACCATTCACCTCCACATAGGTACCATAAGGCTTTTCATCTTTCCAACCGGTACCTGGCGTATTTTCATCCGGATTCGGCTTCCATATCGAATGACCACCATCGTTCGACTGATATTTCAACTTCCCTTTCCCCTGCATATTCTCATAGAAAAACAAAGACTTTGCTGTATGGGCATGACGATTGGTTATAATATTGGAATCGCCACCATCTTCTCCAATACCCAAGTAAGGATGCTTTGTTTTACACACATGTTTATAATTCTCCGGAGTAAGCGTTTGGAAATCTACATCAGGGAGTTCTTGAATAATGATAGATTTACCTTCTTCACGCAGTCCGTTCGAAACCGAATAACGTTCAGAACGTCCCCGCATCCTATCATCCCATTCGATTCCCGGATCCATATAATCACTTAACGGATACACTTTGTCCGCATCAGCCTGTCCGGGTGTATTCGGATTGCCTAATGAACAGGTTTTAGGTATATCCTTTATCACAATATTTTCAATATATATCTGCACATTTTCATAAAGATCAGTACCGTCGAACGCAACCGTCACTTTAGAAGCTGCACGACGTAACCAACTATGGAGTTGCACGACAGGAGAATTGATAGTGACAGGTTGGTCATCGCCCGCATTACGATCCGGTTTAAGGCTGAATATACCAAACATTTCACTGTTCTTGGCTATCTCATCCTCCCATGTAAGAGAAATCGCTTTCAGCCCTGCACGAGTCTTTATCGCATCAGAATAATCTCCTAGATCATCCATATTAGCTACAGCATAAATATAGTACCGTCCGCGCTTTATCGAACGAAGTTTAAAAGTGGCCGAACCCGTCTTATCGTCCTCAAACTGACTACCATCTTCATTTTTATCCTCATCAATACGATTGTCTTCCAATTTACAATTCCAATTAGTAACATCCGGATCGGGAGTTTCATCATTATTACGAACTACATAATTATGAACTAATTCACCTGCTTCATTATAAAATAGCATACAAAGCGAATTGATATTCTGAATAGCGTCTCCATCTTCACCACCCGTCTCTTCTTGCACTTCTCCGACACGGGTCTTACCTAATACTGCATTCTCCTGATTAAAATATAAAGATACAGAAATGGCAGCATTTCCTTTGCCTATTTCTTCTGCCATGAAATAATCGTCCCGACAACTCGTCGTCAACACGAATTGCAGCATAAGCAAAGCAAAATAAAATAAAGCTATTGTCTTTCTCATACGACACATCATTTTCAGGTTTAATTGTTAGAATTAGATTCTGGCTTTAGACCAAAATCGGGTTCAAGTTCGACCTCCGCATACGGTACTACCTGTACAGAAACATCTATTTTATCAATGTATGTTTTCGTCACATTGAATTTATAATAATAATTGCGATGGATGTCGAAAGGAGTACCTAACGCCACATCTTTGGGGGCATTGTCGTAATACTTAAAATCAATAATATGTATTTTATCACTCTCGGCAAACTTCAAGTGAATCTCGGCTGCATCCGTAGCTTTATTGCCGTTGAGGAGATTTTGATATTCGGGAATATAAATCACAAAACGACTCCCTTTCGACAGTTCCTCGAACTGTATATTTTTATCATCACTGTCATTCTTTCCGTTCGGCAAATGCAAATCGTCTACATAATCCTTATCATAATCACCTTTTATATAATCGCTTTCCATAAATACATTATCCGGAGCACAATATCCCCGACTGTTGTAACGATGTAGCGTAACAGACTCTAAAGTATAATCGGAAATATCGTCGGACGTTTCGGAAGCGATATAGTTAACTTCTACTTTTGACATCGCACGAAGCATGTGGAGCGTACCTAAATAGGTACAATTATTAGAGTAGAATTTCACATTCTCGAAAAGTTTCACGCCATACATAGGGATGAGACAGTCTTCAGAAAGATGAAACAAAGAAGGAGTAACATACGAATATTGGCTACCCGGACTTGTGCAAATATCTTTGATGGTAGTTTGACCCACAACCATTTCATTGTTTTTGGGATACTCCCTCCAGTTGGCAAGCATTACTACCTTGAATATAGAAGGAAGTGGATTTCTAATGCTACCCACTACATCATAATACTTCGACCGATAGCCGGCATTGCCCACAAGCATAATACCCTCCAACTGAAGCGTAGAAATATATTTATTATCTTTATCAAAGAAAAGGATACTGAAATTCTGATTCTCAAAATCAATGTAGTTTTCAAAATCAGTTTCCATTCCGCTGTCATACCCATCCCGGTCGACTCTTGTCACAGCCCGGGCATCAGAAAGCTCATCAAACGCAATATGAAAACTGACCTGCATAGCCTCCCCTTCTTCTTCCTGCCAATCAGTTGAAAGGTATTCTCTCTCCGAACTGCACGAGAAAAACAAGATACAGAAAGAGAAGAACAAGCAAGAAAGTAACAATATGCTTTTACCTTTTCTCATCATATACATTTTTTAAAGCCCGGTCTTCTGAAGGACAACCTTCCAAGAATTTATATAAATATGAGAATCCACCCAACGATCATCCTCATCGAGGAAGAAAACCATGTTGTATTCATCTTGCCGGTCAAGGTATTCTTGATCGTCCATTGGACGATTGTATTCTCCTTTCACCAACAAGGCATAATCTATCAATGGGATGGAGAATACCGTTTCTCCTTCATCATTCATCACTCGCAGACGGGTATTTTTCCCTTTTACCAGACGCGCCATAGTGAGCTCGGCAATAGCCGCACTGTAAGAAGAAATAGTGCGACTATTTACGTCCTCATCTTCAATCCCTGCCGTTCCCGAATCCGTATGCCAAGCATAGTAAGTCACAGATTCGTCGGGGAGTAATGCGTTGTTCCAATCCATATATCCGTTTTCATCGGTAATGGAAAACGTAAATTTATCCTTATCCACCGGCTCACCGGAAAGATGCTGTAACACGACACGCACATTGTTGGTATTCTTCATGAGCGGCACCACAAATGTGTAAGAACCTTCCACCTCACTGAAAGCCTGGTTCTCTACATAGCCATGGTACAGTCTGTTTAAATCTTCATCAACGTATGCAACATCATCGGCAGTATGTTTACGTTGCAAGATGCATTTCAAGTCTTCTTTCTGCGATGAAACAGGCACAACGAACGAATTGCCTCCTGCCAGCCCACACCACGCTAACAAACTATAATTACCCGGAGCTACGTCTACTTCCATTACATAGCCTTCTTTTGCAAGAGCATCCCCCTGCTCGGAACCTTGCCACACTACATTATTCTGCTCATCAAGAACATAGAGTGTAACCGAAGTTACCTCATGGGCGAAAGCATCTGCAAACTTCATGTTCATGTCATAACGGAACTTCACAAAGTAATGAACAGAGCAATCTCCTTCATCTTCGTAAATTCCATCGCAAGCCGCTATCACCCAAAGAACAGACAGCAGCAAAAGCACCGGTAACTTTGTTATTGTTTTATTTATTTCTTTCATATAAACTAATGTATTCATCGTTTATATACGCCGATTATTTCTCTCGTTATATATATTGTCTACGAACATACATTCGTAGTGAATTTTCATTATTAGGGGGAAAGATATGACTGTCATTCTTTCCAAAGCCGTCCTCTCTTTGTACCGGAACGGAAGTACTTTTTATAGATTCCGGGAGAGCAGTTTTTTAACACTTTCCTCTCCCGAAATACTTATCACATTATACGGGATGGGAAAATTATAAACCTACATTCTGGCTGACAACTTTCCAAGAAAGAATATTGATTGTAGCACCTACGTAATAGTTCTCTTTTTCATCATCTTCGTTCGGAACAATTACTTCATCCGGATCATAAACGCCCTTGCCCAAGTTTTCCAACTTGTTTACTGTAAGTTGATAGTAGTGGTTACGAACAACACCATAGTTAGCTTCGAATGTTTTCACTTTTGCTCCTTCTATTGTTTCAGTTTCGTTATTCAAGTGTTCGATAGGAATGTTATAGTACATCAAACCACCTTTATAACCAATTGCAGGAGATTGGCTTTCAAAGTTTTTAAATGACAAAGCAGTATTTACAATATCAATATCAGTAGTTTCAGCAGGTACCATTGCACTTTCGACCTTTTTATAAAGAGTTGTAATAGCATCCTCTGTGTCCTTAGTAAGCGCAACTTTTACTTTACCATCGCCCATGTTGACCAATTCTACATAAGTATTATTGATTTGCTTGTATTTTTTATCATCAGTAGCATCCTCATCTACACCAGCAACTTTATAGTACAAATTAATCTTTTGTGTATTAAGCACATAATTGAGATATGATTTTTTCAAATAAAGGAGTCCATTAAAACGAACTAAATCATCTTCCAAATCGTTACCGTCCTTGTCACAAATACGAGCTACCAAAATTACACTTGTACGAGCTGCCCGAGATACAGCATAATCAGCCGTATTTGTATTTTCAGCACAATAAGCAACATCCTTATTAATTACCCCATTACAGTTTTCTGCAGAGATGAAATTCAAATAAGTTGAGTTATCTGAATTATGGAATACGGTATTACCATCTTTATCTTTTTCTTCAGTAGCAACATCTGCAGCAGAATTTGCAGAAATCTCATGACCATAAGCAAATGAAGTACCCCAATAACTACGAAAATAGCTGTTTGCATCCCACTCGAACCCTACGTAAGTGTTTTTATCTGCAGGATTTGTATTCTGCCATGCTGTCTTAATACCTTTCAGCAAATAAGAATCTTTTGCTGTAGCATTCAGTCCCCATCCTACAAATTCCACATAAATATCTGTTGCACCAGCTTTAATTTCATCATCAGTTGCATCCTCACCTACACCTGGGAATACAACTTTTCCCTCATCATTTTCTTCACCTGCGATAGAAACATTCAACTTATAAAGAGACACTTTGTCGTCCCCCTTCATATATGAAGAAGCTTCTGTAAGCGTTGTTCTCAAAGCAACTTTTGCAGCCAAACGTTCTACGTATACTTTTACAATTTGAGCGTCCTTCAACTGTTCTGTAGATTTTGCAAAATTTTCTGGGGACAAAGTTGTTACACAATAATATGGAGTACCATCTTCTCTGACGTAACTTGTCGTACTCATGACAAAGTTTTCACCATTTTTATAAACGCCTTCTACACCATTGTTCAACGCCATCAAATTTTTCTGTGCTTCTTCTAACGTAGCTCCTGCCTCAAAATTAGTAGGTGCATTTAATACAGTAAGCATATAGTTCGGAAAATTTGTTTCTGTAAGACCACGCAAAACAACAACTGTCTTACCATCAAATTCAATGTTATCCGGATTTGGAGCATGAATATTTCCGCCATCCCATACATCATTTTTCAACACAAAAGCACCCGTTGCATCATAAAAATAGAATTTGGCATTCTCCACTTTGCCTTCTTTCGTGTTTTCATCAGCAAATTCAAAACCTGTTGAATCATCTTTAGTTGTAGCTCTCGTCAAAGCACCCGCTTCCGAAATTCTCACGTTTATATACGCTTCGCCATTCGGAAAAATAACGGTATTACCATTATCGACATCCGTCACATCTTTACCTTCATCAGAACATGCACATAATGCCATACATGCACAAATTCCCCAAATAAACTTTTTCATTTTCATAATTAAATAATTAATAGTTATAATAAAATTATCTCCTAATATCTTAGTTTTAGTTCTGCCGGCCAATCCTATCATATTAGCAGTCACATCTTTCTTCTAATAATGTTAATGAATTAATAATTTATTTTTCGCTTTCTTTATTTTATCTATCTCAATAAGAATAATCGCGGCTTCCTCTACTCCCATCGCCTTCGCATCGTTCAAGAATCTTCGCGCATCATCATACTCCTCTACTCCAAAAGCATATACCCCACGAGCATATACAGCCTGCGATGAATCTCCTGCTTTGGAAAGATAACGCTTTGCGCTTTCAAAATCCTTACGCTGCATAGCAGAATTCGCCGCATTCAAATTGGCAGTCTCATCATCAGGATACATTCTCACGGCTGTTTCGAATACCTCATTAAACTCTACGCTTCCCGGTTCGTATGTCCGCGCCACGAGATAGAACTCATTGAGACTAAGTTTTTGCGGTTGTGTCCGCATGATGCGTTTGATCTCTTCCACATCACTGAAGCTGCGGATAACATAATCTATGCGATAATCGGTGTGGCGTAAAGCCGGATAGCAGTTTTGTAATAAGAAACGGTATTCTTCCGGATAAGTCTGCTTGATCTTCGTTTCCTTAGCATCCGGTTCCATATCGCTGTCAATCATAGCCAGTATTTCCGTACGATGCGCAAGGTTCGTTTTTTCAACATACCGGCGCAATCCTTCCCAATCCTCCGGCTCATAGGCTGTAGTTATTACACTATCTTTGAAATGATACAACTGATTGATATAATTTTTTAATGCCGCTGTACGGCCTATTGCCAAATCGCGGTTATGAGAGTACGGACTTTCAGGCGAAGCATAACCTTTAAGCCATACTGAAGTGATGGTTATATCTTTATCATTACGGACAGAATCAATAGAAGCCTGAATTTTACCTAACTCGGAAGTATTCCGACGATACTCGGGATATATAACCGTCTTGTCGACCGGGAAATCGATGAAAGCCGAACCGGAAAGCGAACGACTTTTGATTGTTTCCGCCTGCGGGTACACATAGAGTAACTGCGGAGAGAACGGTTCTATTTCGGCATATCCGCCTAACGGTTCGATACATTCTGCCAATAGTGTATTACAACATCCGTAATCGCTACGATAGAGCTCCAGTGCAGAACCGTTCATCCATTTATAATATGGAATAATGGCACGATACGCCACATCTTTGGGTTTGGAATGTGCTCTGAATGTCATCTCTTTCTTACCGGAGAGCATGCTTTCACCATTGCGCACATAATAATAATAACGACGACGCCCATAAACTCCTACCGAAGGAAGCTCCAACGTATCCGTAGGGCACACAAAGCGAGGAGTGAGCAACACTGCTCTATTGCCATCTACGTCAAGAGGAGACAGCCCCATATTCATATCGACTACTATATATTCACCGTTCCGTTCGATTTTAAGACTATCAGTTGTCACCCCAATTGTTTGCTGGGCATTTAGCATGCAACCGGCTCCCAACAATACTGTTATAATAAAAATAGCTCGTTTCATAACTAAACGCTTTTAGAATAAATAAACTAAATTCACTGCCGCTTTAGTAGGACCAAAATAGTTGTGCGGCTTGTTCTCCTCCACCTTCTTTCCACATCCGGCACACCTGAAACGATCATATCGGGTATAGGAATAGCCGATACCTATTTCAGCTTCGATATTCCAATGACGTCCCAAGATCCAGGCATAACCATAAGCGACACCACCGCCAACAAACCATCCTTGATAACGGGTGTCCTTAAGAGTCGAAAAATCTGTACCCAGTAATTTAAAATCAGTGTCAATACCGCCTATATTATATTGTCCACCGTGGAGATGAGCTCCAACAAAATGGCCAGCAAAGCGATCGCAAAACCAGTAACGTACTTCAGGTTGTACCGCCCAGTGTTTCCACCGGCGATTATGTGATAAAGTCCATGCGTTGAAATCTCCGGTAATATCCAATGTCCACCGAGGTGCAAGTCCGACCTCAAGACCGGTATTTACATTCATGAAAACATCGGACAAAACATTGGTCTTTAGTGCCGCTTTCTGCGCATTTATAGTATAAGCCACGCCATTCATGGCTACTATCAGAAAAAAAATCCTTAGTTTCATCATTTATGTGTGTTCCTATGCCAAATAATTGTTACTATTTCTCTTTAAGTATTACCTCAAACAAACAGCAATAAACAAATTAGCATTTACTGATATTCTAAAAAAATATCTCAACCTTAATATTTCCCCCACAAATATGTTTATTCCCTAATTCTATTTGCTTTATGGCTCAATTCAATACTTCTCTTATCAAGAAAAGTACCGACAACGATATTGCCTGATACAGATGCTTCTGAATTATATTGAAGTGCTTTTCCAATTAACATTTTACAAAAAATGCTAATATTTTTTGTTACATAATAAAAAAAGTTGTTTGATATAATACCATGTAGCCTATTTTTTATAATTTTGCATCATATTAATACTTCTCTTGATAAGAAAAGTACCAGTTCAGCAATATATATTCATTTCTTCTTTATTATAAAGAGTTAATAATAAGACTATTAGCATTATCTACAGCTGAAGTATCTAATGATGCAAGATAAATTTTTGTAGTATTCTCCGAGTCATGTCCCATAGCCTCGCAAATAACAGAAATAGAAATATTTTTGCTTCGGGCTATACTGGCCCAAGCATGGCGGGCAACATACGTTGTCAATGTTACATTCAAATTCAATAGTTCTCCGATCATTTTTAATTTCCTGTTTATCAAATGCGCCGCATTTATATATTGTCGCCTTTCATTTTTACCAATATTCTTTATTATCGGTAACAGATAAGGTGTATCTACCGTATTATACTTGTTAACGATCTCTTGCATAGGTTTTTCCCATTTAATAAAAAGCTGCTGATTTGTCTTGTGACGCCGATACGACAAGATGCCATTCCTAATATCTTTCTTTTTAAGAAATGCCATATCTACAAACGACATTCCACGAGTATAAAACGAAAACATAAAGATATCTCTAGCATAATCCATTGAAGATGAAAATCTTAGTTCCAAATCCCTAATCTGACGAATGACCGTCATTGACACAGCACGCTTCATTGTCTTATCAATTCCAGTATACACATGCTTGAACGGACTATGTTGTACCGTCAACCCCTTGTCAACAGCACGGTTATAAATCGCACGCAAATTTCTCATATAATACGAGGAACTGTTAGGGCATACTCCCGTTGATTTTAAAAATGTTTCATACTCAACCATAAAAGCAGAATCCACTCCTTCAATAAGAATATCACCACGACTTCCCATGAAACGTTCTAAACTATTTAAAGTTACCCTATAAGTTTCAGCGGTACGTTCTTTACCTATTTGCTCTAACTGCACAATAAGATTCCGTCCAAATGACAGGAATCCCTCAACGAGAGGTACTTTATAAGCTTTCACTACATCTTCTGAAGTAAAAGCATGCGCCGACTGCTCAAACCGCCGAATAATTTCTTTAAGCCGACATTGATCTTCCAAAATGCATTTTCTTATTGTAACAAGATGGTGTGCACGATCTTCATTATCAGTAAAGGTAATGACTGAAGAAAGCCGATTATCCCATTCCGACGGAAAAATCTTGTAACATGTACCTATTCGCTTCACAACTCTATTATGAGTCACTTGATAAAATAAAGTCCCCTCTTTTTCACAAACAGAGGAAGGATGAAATTTCACTTTTACTGTTGCCATATAAGTTATATTTTAAATTATAATTAGTGATATAACAAATATATGGATCAAAAAAAAGACTGAATAACATTTTACTGTTAAACAGCCTCTTCTATTTCTTTTGGGAAATTTTAAATTTCTTACCACTTATAATTGATACCGAAGCTAAGCAATTCTTTCAACTGGAAGAAGCTGTCTCCTTCAGTCGGTTTCGAGCTGTCGTCAAAACGGGTATGTATATAGAGCTTGGTAGAAAGATAACGGTTTAATACGAAATTGAATGTGTTTTCCCATTCTACACGTGCCCAATGGTAGTTGGTCAGGTAATTGAGACGAGACTCTAAAGTTACTGCAGAAATGATGGTCCAGTTCAATGTCGATTGCAACTGGGAACCGAAGTCATTTTTAGAGCATTTTCCTTTGTCTAAGCCAAACTTAGTTTCATTCACTTCAGAATCACCTATATAACGCAAGTTATAAGTCAACGGTGCCATAAACACGGAAAGATTAAATTTCTTCTTACTCAATTTATAATCCATACCGACACTGACTGCCAAATCTGCCGGAGACATGAAAGACGAAACCAATTCTTCACTATTAGCTTTATAACCGTTGAAGAACTGTGTCTTAAACTCGGAAGAAATGGTATAGTACCAATTCTTGAAAGCCCTCAAACCTAATTTATTATATAAGCGGAATTGGTCGGTGTTAAAAAGATATTTATGATATTCATCTGACGGAGTGGAGGTCATACCCACTTTAGCTTCCAGTTGATTCTCAAACAGGACTTTTTCATTATCATTATAGTTGGCAAAAATCTGAAAAGTCGCTAATCCGGAGAAGTTACTTTCACCTCCCTTATACCAGTTATCCGAAAGGTGGTTCTGACTGATCTGCAACGATCCGTTACCTCCGGTCACCCACCAGTTAGGCCTGCTAATCTTCATATTGGCCTTTCCTACATTATCATCCATGTTTTCCGGTTGGAACAGATGAATAACGTTTGCTTTGGGAGATATTTTCGGCTTCACATCATGACGGAACACGTCACGACTCATGATACGATCCTCCGTAGTGACAACTAATTCCGGACGCTCCAAATAAAGATCCATCAACGCGCTGTTGACTATCTTCCCGGCACGTTGAGTTTTGGTAAATACCAGGGTATCGTATGGCAAAAGCTCTTGCGTCAGTTGAGGAGTGGTATCCAATTGCATGGGTTTCCATTCCAGCTTCGAGTATTGAGCCATCGGAGCATAATAATATGCCAAAGGTGTAAACAGACGAAAATAATCGGGATCGGACGGAATATAACGTGGCGGCACAGACAAATCATTCAAATAATCCAATTGCGCAACATACCTATTATATAAATAAGAAACAGTATCCAATTTCGGAGTCGGACCTGACAGATTAAGTTTTAGCATTAAATATTTCTGAAGCTCTGCCGAAAGCGTATCGGCTTTCACAACTCTGGCCTTTGCCACAACTGCCGAAGGTTTGACCGTTTTAGCTGGTTTAATCACTTCAGGGGCAGGCTGCAGAGAGTCAGTCGGAAGTGAAGCAGCCTCGACTGGTTCCTGCGCAAAAAGCGATAACGATAAGATTGACAGGATAAACGCTGAACATAAAGTAGTAATTCTCATCATATTTGTCTATGGTTTAGGCTGCAAAGCTACATTATTTTGTTCAGAAATCATAGGATTCTTTCAAAATTGCATTTTTTAATAAAATTGTAGAGACGAAAGTCTGCAATCTTCCTCTTTTTTTTATAATTTTGCGCTTTTTAAGTTCGTAAGATTACTACTAAGTAAACAATTATTAAAACAGTTATAGCTGTGGGAGAAACAAAGTATATTTTCGTCACCGGTGGTGTTGCCTCTTCATTAGGAAAAGGGATCATCTCATCATCCATCGGTAAGTTGCTGCAAGCAAGAGGTTATAATGTAACCATTCAGAAGTTTGACCCGTATATCAACATCGACCCGGGAACATTGAATCCATACGAGCACGGAGAGTGCTATGTAACCGTAGACGGACACGAAGCCGACCTCGACCTGGGACACTATGAGCGATTCCTGGGTATACAAACGACAAAGGCGAACAACATTACTACGGGACGTATCTACAAGAGCGTCATTGACAAAGAACGTCGTGGAGACTATCTGGGTAAAACGATCCAGGTGATTCCTCACATCACAGACGAGATCAAACGGAATGTAAAACTGCTTGGTAATAAATACAAGTTTGATTTTGTAATCACTGAAATCGGTGGTACGGTAGGTGACATCGAGTCACTCCCCTACCTCGAAAGTATCCGTCAGTTGAAATGGGAACTCGGAAAGAACGCTCTTTGTGTACACTTGACTTATGTTCCTTACCTTGCTGCTGCCGGAGAGTTGAAAACAAAACCGACGCAACATTCTGTAAAGGAGCTCCAAAGTGTGGGTATCCAGCCGGATGTACTGGTATTGCGTGCCGAACATCCGCTAAGTGACGGACTGCGCAAGAAAGTGGCACAATTCTGTAATGTAGATGATAAAGCCGTTGTGCAGTCTATCGATGCAGAAACAATTTACGAAGTACCTATCCTGATGCAGGCGCAAGGACTGGACAGCACTATCCTTGAAAAGATGGGACTGCCGGTAGGAGAAACTCCGGGATTAGGCCCATGGCGTAAATTCCTGGAACGTCGTCACGCTGCAGAGACAAAAGAACCGATCAATATTGCACTGGTTGGAAAATACGATTTGCAGGATGCTTATAAGTCTATCCGCGAAGCTTTATCGCAGGCAGGTACTTACAATGACCGCAAAGTGGAAGTTCATTTCGTAAACAGTGAGAAACTGACAGACGAAAATGTAGGTGAAGCTTTGAAAGGCATGGCAGGTGTTATGATCGGTCCGGGATTCGGCCAACGGGGTATTGACGGCAAGTTTGTCGCTATCAAATATACACGTACGCATGACATTCCGACTTTCGGTATTTGTCTGGGTATGCAATGCATCGCCATCGAATTTGCACGCAACGTACTGGGATACGCTGATGCCAACTCACGTGAAATGGATGAAAAGACTCCGCACAACGTGATTGATATCATGGAAGAACAGAAAGCAATCACTAACATGGGTGGTACGATGCGTCTGGGTGCTTACGAATGTGTATTGCAGAAAGGTTCGAAAGCATATCAGGCTTACGGACAAGAACATATTCAGGAACGTCACCGTCATCGCTATGAGTTCAACAATGACTATAAAGACCGATATGAAGCTGCCGGCATGAAATGTGTAGGTATCAACCCGGAATCGGATTTGGTAGAAATCGTTGAAATCCCGGCTTTGAAATGGTTTGTCGGTACACAATTCCATCCGGAATATGGCAGTACGGTACTGAATCCTCATCCGTTGTTCGTGGCATTCGTGAAGGCTGCCATCGAAAACGAAAAAACAACGGCAAAAGGCTAACGATACACGGTAAACGACCGGTAGTTTGTAATTTTATAATTTGTAATTAAAATAAGAATGGATAAAAACACCATCACAGGTCTCGTTCTAATAGGCATATTATTGGTAGGATTCAGCTTTTTGAGTCGTCCAAGCGAGGAACAGATAGCTGCACAAAAAAGATACTATGACTCTATTGCCGTAGTACAGCAGCAGGAGGAAGCGCTGAAGGCGAAAACAGAAGCTGCGCTGGCTAACAGCCAAAAAGAGGTTGCATCGGCTGCCGATTCTTCTGCTTTGTTTTTCAATGCCTTGCATGGGACCGATTCTAAAATCAGCATCCAGAATAATGTAGCGGAAATTACTTTCGCAACAAAAGGCGGACGTGTCTATTCAGCCATGCTGAAGGATTATATGGCACAGGATAAAAAGACACCGATTATGTTGTTCGACGGCGACGATGCTTCGATGAACTTCAACTTCTACAACAAAGCAGGAGCCATCCAGACCAAAGATTATTTCTTTGAGGCTGTAAACAAGACGGATAGTAGTGTTACCATGCGTCTGGCTGCGGATAGCGCAAGCTATATCGATTTCATCTATACGCTGAAACCGGATAGCTACCTGATGAACTTTGAAATCAAAGCGACAGGCATGGAAAACAAGTTGGCAAGCACCAAGTATGTGGACATCGACTGGTCACAACGCGCCCGCCAACTGGAAAAAGGATTCACCTATGAGAATCGTCTGTCGGAACTGACTTATAAAGTAACAGGCGACAATGTGGACAACTTATCTGCTGCCAAAGATGACAGTCAGAATTTGCCGGGACGTATCGACTGGGTAGCTTTCAAAAATCAGTTCTTCTCTTCTGTATTTATTGCTGAACAGGATTTCGACAAGGTTTCCGTAAAGTCAAAAATGGAGCAGCAAGGAAGCGGATATATCAAAGATTATTCTGCTGAAATGAATACTTTCTTTGATCCGACAGGCAAAGAACCGACAGAGATGTATTTCTATTTCGGTCCGAACCACTTTAAGACGCTGAAAGCGCTGGATAAAGGCCGCGACGAGAAATGGGAACTTCACAGACTGGTTTACTTGGGCTGGCCGTTGATTCGCTGGATTAACCAGTTTATCACAATCAACGTATTCGACTGGTTATCCGGTTGGGGATTGAGCATGGGTATCGTACTGTTGATTCTGACCATCATGGTGAAAGTCGTGGTTTATCCGGCTACCTGGAAAACATATATGTCTTCTGCCAAGATGCGTGTATTGAAACCGAAAATTGACGAAATCAACAAGAAATATCCGAAGCAGGAAGATGCAATGAAGAAACAGCAGGAGGTGATGGGCCTTTACAGCCAATACGGGGTAAGCCCGATGGGCGGCTGTCTGCCGATGTTATTGCAGTTCCCTATCCTGATGGCTTTGTTTATGTTCGTGCCGAGTGCTATCGAGCTGCGTCAACAGAGTTTCTTGTGGGCGGACGACCTTTCTACTTATGATGCGTTCATCACATTCCCATTCCATATTCCGTTCCTGGGTAACCACCTTAGCTTGTTCTGCTTGCTGATGACGGTGACCAACATCTTGAACACGAAGTATACGATGTCTATGCAGGATACCGGAGCGCAGCCACAAATGGCGGCTATGAAATGGATGATGTACCTGATGCCGATTATGTTCTTGTTTGTCTTGAACGACTATCCGTCAGGTTTGAACTATTACTACTTCGTGTCAACGCTGATTAGCGTGGGTACTATGATTCTGCTTCGTAAAACGACCGACGAAACTAAATTGCTGGCTATTCTTGAAGCGAAAAAGAAGGACCCGAAACAAATGAAAAAGACCGGATTTGCTGCCCGCCTGGAAGCGATGCAAAAGCAACAAGAGCTACTGCAGCAGCAAAGACAGAATAAAAAATAAGGAATTATTCCTGAATCATATTCTAAGAAAGCCGGACACCCTATTTTGGTTGCCCGGCTTTCTTTCTCTAAACAATATAATAAGATGAAAACTAAATATTCGTATAAACAAATCTGGACGATCACCTTCCCTATCCTGATCAGTCTGATTATGGAGCAAATGATCGGCATGACGGACACGGCCTTCCTGGGACGTGTAGGAGAAATCGAGCTGGGTGCTTCTGCTATCGCAGGGGTATACTATCTTGCTATCTTCATGATGGCATTCGGCTTCAGCATCGGCGCACAGATCTTAATCGCCCGCCGCAACGGAGAAGGAAACTACAAGGAAATCGGACCGATTTTCTATCAGGGCATTTATTTCCTGCTTGCCATGGCAGTGATTTTATTCACATTCTCCATCGTATTTTCACCATATATCTTAAAGAATATCATTTCGTCTCCTCACATTTACGATGCAGCCGAAAGTTATATTCATTGGCGTGTGTATGGGTTCTTCTTCTCTTTTGTCATGGTCATGTTCCGCGCCTTCTTTGTAGGTACGACACAAACCAAAACACTGACGCTGAACTCTATCGTAATGGTGCTTTCGAACGTGGTATTCAACTATATCCTGATCTTCGGTAAATTCGGTTTCCCGCAACTGGGAATTGCCGGCGCTGCCATCGGTTCGTCACTGGCCGAAATGGTATCGGTAATTTTCTTCATCATCTATACATGGAAACGAATTGACTGCAAGAAATATGCGTTGAACATATTGCCCAAATTCCATGGAAAAACACTGAAACGCATACTGAATGTTTCTGTGTGGACAATGATTCAGAATTTCGTTTCTTTGTCTACCTGGTTCATGTTCTTCTTGTTTGTGGAACATTTGGGAGAGCGGTCATTGGCGATTGCCAACATCATCCGCAACGTGTCGGGGATACCGTTTATGATTGCAATGGCATTTGCTTCCACCTGCGGTTCGTTGGTAAGTAACCTGATCGGTGCAGGCGAACAGGATTGTGTACGGGGAACTATCAAACAGCATATCCGTATCGGATATATCTTTGTATTGCCGATCCTGGTATTCTTCTGCTTATTCCCGGATCTGATTCTGCGCATTTATACAGACATCCCGGATTTAAGGGCGGCATCCGTACCTTCACTGTGGGTACTATGCTCTGCCTATCTGGTACTGGTGCCTGCCAATGTGTATTTCCAATCGGTATCAGGAACAGGAAATACGCGGACTGCATTGGCTATGGAACTTTGTGTACTGGCTATCTATGTCACATACTCTGCATATTTCATTATGTACCTGCGGATGGACGTCGCTTTTGCCTGGACAACGGAATGTGTGTACGGTACTTTTATACTGTTGTTCTGCTACTGGTATATGAAGAAAGGAAACTGGCAGAAAAAGAAGATTTAAATCCTTTTTTCACTATCTTCGCAAGAAAATAAACATTTTATAAAATATATGAGACAAGCTAATTTATTTATGATGTCGGCAGCAATGTTGTTAGCTGCCTGCGGAGGAACCAAAGACGCAGGCAAAACAGATCAGGTGCTTATCGAGAAATCGGATATTAAGATCGAAGGGAAGCGCATGACTCCCGAAGCACTTTGGGCTATGGGACGTATCGGCGGATTCGCCGTATCGCCCGACGGAAAGAAAATTGCGTATACGGTAGCGTATTACAGTGTACCGGAAAACAAGAGTAACCGCGAAGTTTTCGTGATGAACGCAGACGGAAGCGAAAACCAGCAAATCACTCATACCCCGTATCAGGAAAATGAAGTGACATGGATTAAAGGAGGTACCAAACTTGCATTCTTAAGTAATGACAACGGAAGCAGCCAGCTCTATGAAATGAACCCGGATGGTAGCGGACGCAAGCAATTGACCAACTACGACGGAGACATCGAAGGTTATTCCATTTCGCCAGATGGCAAAAAGCTACTGTTTATCTCACAAGTAAAGACGAAAGAAAGCACTGCTGATAAATATCCGGACCTGCCGAAAGCCACAGGTATCATCGTGACCGACCTGATGTACAAACATTGGGATGAATGGGTAACGACAGCTCCACATCCTTTTGTTGCCGACTTCGACGGTAACGGTATTTCCAATATCGTGGATATCCTGAACGGAGAACCGTATGAAAGTCCAATGAAACCTTGGGGTGGCATTGAGCAACTTGCCTGGAATACAACTTCGGACAAAGTGGCTTACACTTGCCGTAAAAAGACAGGACTGGAATATGCGATTTCTACCAATTCGGATATTTATGTCTATGACCTGAATACTAAGAAAACAGAGAACATCACCGAAGAGAATAAGGGATATGATACCAATCCGCAATACTCTCCGGACGGCAAATATATCGCCTGGCAGAGTATGGAACGTGACGGTTACGAAGCCGACTTAAACCGTCTGTTCATCATGAATTTGGAAACCGGAGAGAAACGTTTTGTGAGCAAAGCATTCGAATCGAATGTAGACGCTTTTGTATGGGGAGCAGATGCAAAGATGATTTATTTCACAGGTGTATGGCATGGAGAGTCACAGATTTATGCGCTTGACCTGGCAAATGATTCGGTAAAGGCCATTACTTCAGGAATGTACGATTATGAAGGTGTAGCTCTTTTCGGGGATAAACTGATCGCCAAACGTCATTCAATGAGCATGGGTGATGAAATTTATACTGTGGCACTGGATGGCTCTACTACTCAACTGACGCAGGAAAACAAGCAGATCTACGACCAGTTGGAAATGGGTAAAGTGGAAGGTCGCTGGATGAAAACAACAGATGGCAAACAGATGTTGACATGGGTAATCTATCCTCCGCAGTTTGATCCGAACAAGAAATATCCGACTTTGCTGTTCTGTGAAGGAGGTCCGCAAAGCCCGGTAAGCCAGTTCTGGTCTTATCGCTGGAATTTCCAGATTATGGCAGCCAATGATTATATCATTGTTGCTCCGAATCGTCGCGGCTTGCCGGGATTTGGCGTGGAATGGAACGAACAGATCAGTGGTGACTACGGTGGCCAGTGTATGAAAGATTATTTCACTGCTATCGATGAAATGGCAAAAGAGCCGTATGTAGACAAAGATCGCTTGGGATGTGTAGGTGCCAGCTTCGGAGGATTCTCTGTATACTGGTTGGCGGGACATCATGACAAACGATTCAAAGCCTTCATCGCCCACGACGGTATCTTCAATATGGAAATGCAATATCTGGAAACTGAAGAAAAATGGTTTGCCAACTGGGATATGGGAGGCGCATACTGGGAAAAACAAAACCCGGTGGCACAACGTACGTTTGCCAACTCTCCTCACCTATTCGTGGAGAAATGGGATACGCCTATCCTCTGTATTCATGGAGAAAAAGACTATCGTATTTTGGCTAATCAGGCAATGGCTGCTTTCGATGCTGCCGTGATGCGTGGTGTTCCTGCAGAGTTGCTGATTTATCCGGATGAAAACCACTGGGTATTGAAACCGCAGAATGGGGTTCTATGGCAACGCACATTCTTCGAATGGCTGGACAAATGGGTGAAGAAAGCTCCATCTAAGTAAAATTTTAAAGCACGGATTATACGAATCTCACAGTCATTTGATTCACTAAAACTGCATATTTCATATAATCTGTGCTTAACGACTTTCCAATAAAGTAAAATAAAAGAAGGCTCTGTTCTCAATCTACTTGAGTTCAGAGCCTTCTCCATTGCATCCATCATAAATCGGCTAAATCTTACTCCGAATAAATATTTTCAATTTCTACAATATACATCTTGTGGAAACCGCCATGAGCACCACCGTACCACTTTTCCAATGATTCCTTATCCAGAAAACATTCCGGTTTGATACCGTCAGCATAAAGCTTCTTACACTCCAGGCTCAATCGTGCCTGCTCAAACAACACATTGCCATTTTCTGTAAACACTGGTTTCAATCCAGTCTCTTTTACTTTATCTATATTACGTCCCGACTTGGAGCCACAAACAGCGTGAATCTTCTTATTTTCTTCTCCTAAGAAAGAAAGAGTCAGGTGATCGTTCTTCTCTATAAATTCATACGTATACCGTTCGGGACGGATAAAAACGAAAGCAACCGGTTTATTCCACAACCAGCCAACGCCACCCCAACTTGCTGTCATCGTGTTAAACTTCTCTTTTGTTCCCGCCGTTACCAGCATCCACTCTTTTCCGATCGCTTCGAAAAAGTTTTCTTTCAGGTCTTTTACTTCTAATTTCTTCATCTCTTTATTCGTAAATATGTATTCATAATTAGTTTATATAATAATTTAGGCACGGATTACACAGATTAACACGGTTACTTTGCAACAATAACAACACTAAAAACCGTGAAATCCGTACCTAGAAAAATAACGATTAATTCATGGCAGGTACTTATCTAATTATTTCTGTTTTTTCAATTTTACAATCTCTCCCAAATAGGGAATCTCCACAGGAATCTTCCGTTTCTTTGCTTCTGCTGCAAAAACCTTTGGAGGATCGTGCAAAGGCTCGTCAGACAAGTCGAATGTGCCATAATGCATGGGAATGGTAAGACCTGCATTCATTTCTTCGGCAGCAGTCAATGATTCGTATGGCGATATATGGTTGGGACGCATAAACCAGCGAGGTTTGTATGCACCGATACCTAACAAAGCATAATCCGGTGCTCCGAACAGATCGGGAATCTCACGAAAATGGCTGGAATAACCCGTATCACCACTATAATAAAGAGAAATCCCATTTCCTTGCAGCATAAAAGCTCCCCACAGTCGCTGACCGCCATCACGTACGGAACGTTTGCTCCAGTGTTGTGCCGGCAGAAACGTGATCTTCAATCCTTCATCTTCCATTTGTTGATACCATCCGGCTTCAATCACTTTCATTTCAGGGAACCATCCCTGAATCAGTTCACCGGTTCCCAAGCCGCAGAAAAGTTTCATTTGCGGGTTATTCTTCAGTAAGCGGGCTATACTCTGTTTATCCAAATGGTCAAAATGGTCATGGCTGACAAGTAGATAATCAATCTCCGTAAATATATCAGGATTAGCAGGAAATTCGCTCTGTCTTTTCACAAAAGGAATACTGCCGAACACCGGATCGAACATGATTCGTTTACCTGCTAATTGAAGAAAGAAAGAATTATGTCCGAGCCATATCAGAGAATCTCCTACCATCGCATCCAATGAGCGAAGATAACAGACTTTCGGGTCCCATTTCACCGTCTTCTTCTCTTTGCGTTGGGGATTGGGCGAAAGACGCCATTTCAACACGCTGCCCATCCCCGGACGGAAGCGATGCTGCCTGTTAAAAAAACGTCCGCGCACCATCGGATTTCCTCTCCAATAAGGATTGACTGTCGCTAAACGTTCGTTTCTCCTAAAACATATATGTTCACCCATTTTATTTCCTGAATACGTATTTACAAACTTACTAAAAAATCTCGATTTACGATGAATAAGGGGAAACAAAAAATGTACCCCGGACACACTATCGGGGTACATTTACTTATAAAAGAATAAATATTATCCTTTTTTAATAGAATGAGGCTTAGTTAACAGCAGTGCAGCCCATACAGAGGCAGTTGCCAGCCAAGAGCAGAAAGATTGATAACCATAATGACCGCACCCAATATCCATAAAATCAGTAACGACCATTTCAAACCTGTTCCCATTGGTGACCAATGGAATAGCTGGCGCAAGATGGTATACAAAAAAGCTCCTAATGGAATACCAATGAGGGCAACTCCGGCAATCGTACCTAATAATGTCATCATAGGAGAGACGGAAGCAACCGGCATCCAGTCGATGGCAGGCAACAATTCATAAAGTAAAGCTCCTCCACTGACTGCCACAGCAATTGCCGCAAATACCAACGCTACCAATACGACAGCCAATACGAACAAGACAGGGCAACAAAGAATGACAAGAGCTACCAAAAATATCTTAAAGAGAACGGCAGCAATGGAAACAAATACATCGCCTATCTTTTGAAGAAAGGTACGAGGTTTACCGGAGTTCACATAATTATTAACCCCATCTGCTACCCGTTCGAAGCCGTCTGTCACTGTTTTGCCAATATTCTCAATGGTTACCGCTTCTCCACGCATACTTAACTTTTCTGCGGCGGTACGGGCTTCCGGAATAACGAGCCATCCGATAATATAAAGGATAATCATCGGGCAATAAGGCACAAACACCAGAATAATCATCAGGATACGCACCAATGTGATATCCCAACCGAAGTAAGCTGCCAGTCCTGCTGCCACACCACCCAACAATTTATTATCCGGATCACGGAACCAGCGACGTTGGGCAGAGGTTTGCGTATTACTTTGATTAGCGGACGATGCTTGCTCCGTTCTTTTCTGTGAATCTGTATCCTCGTCAGCAATGCCAAAATCTTCCGGTTTGCCTACGCGAGCGATAATTTCTTCTACATCCGAAACTGTGATGACCTGTTTTCCTTCAGTTACTTTCTCGGCAAACAGTTCAGCAATACGCATCTCAATATCGTCTACAATTTCTTCCGCACCCTCCTGTTTACGAAAATAATGTTTCAAATTAGACAGATAATTGTCTAACAGTCGATAGGCATCGTCATCTATATGATAAACGACTCCTCCTAAGTTTATGGTCAATGTCTTTTTCATTTTTATTTCTTCTTTTTCGGATTATCTATTGGCTATATGATTCACTGTGTCGTTAAGTTCTTTCCAGGAAATTTCCAGTTCTCCCAAAAAGGTTTCTCCTTGTTCAGTGAGTTTATAGTACTTGCGGGGAGGTCCCTGGGTAGATTCCACCCACTCATAACTTAACAGGTCATCATTTTTCAGACGGGTCAGCAACGGATACAAGGTGCCTTCCACTACAATCAGCTGGGCTTCTTTCAATTTCTGAATAATATCAGAAGCATAGGCAGGCTCTTTGTGCAGCAAAAGCATGATGCAATATTCAAGCATGCCTTTCCTCATCTGTGATTTTACATTGTCTACTTTCATTATTCACTTCTTTTAGATGGCACAAATATATGCATTACTTAAGTACCTTGCATTACAAAGTACTATAAATTAATAATAATTAAAACATTAGAGAGTGCTTACCTTATTATAAAAAGAAATAATGGCTATATTTGTGCCCGTTAAACCATAAAATAGAAAGTACGTATGTTTACAATTCGAAAAGCAACGGTAGCCGATTGCGAGCTTATTCATACGATGGCAAAGGAGGTATTCCCCGCCACCTACAAGGATATTTTATCTCCTGAACAACTGGATTATATGATGGACTGGATGTATGCTCCTTCCAATGTGCGCAAGCAAATGGAGGAAGAAGGGCATGTGTATTCCATCGCCTATAAAGAGAATGAGCCATGCGGATACGTCTCTGTGCAGCAACAGGAAAAAGATGTATTCCATCTTCAGAAAATCTATGTTCTCCCCCGCTTTCAGGGTACGCATTGCGGCAGTTTCTTATTTAAGGAAGCAATCAAATGTATCAAAGAGATGCATCCGGAACCTTGTCTGATGGAACTCAACGTGAATCGTAATAATAAAGCCTTGCAGTTTTACGAATACATGGGAATGAGAAAGTTACGGGAAGGTGATTTCCCGATTGGCAATGGGTATTATATGAATGATTATATTATGGGATTGGATATTTAATAAACCAAAATGCCCCGGAACAAGTATCGTGAATGTTCCGGGGCATTTTGTTATTTAGTCAATGACGGGATTCTATTTCGCTACGCGTTCCAACCATTTTACCATTGAAAGCATTACAATCATAGAAGCACCTGTTGCGCCTACAAATACTAACCAGCAAGCCCAAATAGGAACAGTGGTATAAAGAATACCACCGATAAACAGCAGTGAATTACCCACAGCTGTTGCAGCCAACCAGCAACCTTGCATTAATCCCTGCAAATGAGGAGGAGCAACCTTAGATACAAACGATAATCCCAGAGGAGAAATGAACAATTCGGCAACTGTAAGGATGAAATACAGACCGATCATAATCCACGGAGTCACACGAATAGCATTTATTTCAGCAGCACTCATAGTACCCAACACCTCTTTCGAAGGCAATGTAAAGGAGAATACCATCAAGAATACATACGCCAATGCGGCAATACCCATACCGATGGCAATCTTCATCGGGGTAGAAGGTTCTTTACCATTCTTTTTCATTGAGCCGAACATCCACATGATAAATGGAGTCAGGAATACAACGAAGAACGGATTAACGCTCTGGAATATTTCAGCTCCCTTGATCTGCGTAAAGCCTAAGTCGATATTAATCACACTCAAATCCACATAGTCACGGGCAAAATAAGTCAAAGAATAACCATTCTGGTGGAAAGATAACCAGAAGAAAATAACAACACCGAATACTGCAAACAAAGCATAGATACGTTGTTTGATTTCAGTAGCGCTCATTTGGATTTCTTCCTTATTCACAGTCGCAGTGCCTTTACTGGTTTCCAATTTAGTCGCAGGATCCGGGAAGCGTTTCTTATTTGCCATATAAATAATCAGCGAAACAAGCATAGCACCAATAGCAGCCATAAAAGCATACTGAAAACCACGGTTAAACACATCAAGGTAGTTATTAACAAACACACCCATATCTGTTACAGGAGTTCCGTCAAGAACAGCACTCTTAGCCAAAGTTGTCAGATTCTCCATTGCTTGTGGAGCCATATCATTTCCTTTTTCTAAATATTGATGGCACAATTCAGGTAAAGTGGCATCATAATCAAAGTTGTTCACCTTCAACCACCAGTTGCGCACACCAATAGCAATAAACGGTGCAAAAACAGCTCCAATATTGATAAACATATAAAATATCTGGAAACCGGCATCACGTAGGTTTGAATATTTAGGGTCATCGTACATCTGGCCTACCAAAGCCTGCAGATTTCCTTTAAATAAACCATTACCAAAAGCAATCACCAAAAGTCCGAAACAGGTTAATCCCAAGTAAAGAGCCATACTAGGAACAGGGGTCGGAGTAGGAATGGCAATAATCAAATAACCGATAGCCATTAATATCAGCCCTACTAAAATAGTGCCTTTGAAATTTTTCGTCTTATCAGCAATAACACCTCCCGCCAAAGCTAAAATATAAATGGAAGCATAGAACGCGGAATAAATGTATCCGGTAGTTGTCTCGGACAATCCAAATTTCGCTGAAATAAACAATGTCAAAATCGCCATCATAATATAGAAGCCAAAACGCTCTCCCATATTAGCTAAAGCTGCAGCAATCAGACCTTTAGGGTGTTTACTGAACATAGATATAAGTTTTTAGAATTAATAAATGATTGATTTAAATAAATATTTCTTGCAAATATATACTTTTTCTTGAGTTTTTGCACAATGATTTGTTAAACTACTCCTCAAATAAACGACAAATTTCTGCTCTGGATTCACGAATCAAATCTTCCGGAGCTATTTTTATCTGAAGTCCCCGTACCCCGGCACTTACATAAATATACGGAAACTCCCGGCTGGTTTCATGAATATAAGTAGGAAAATGTTTCTTCATGCCGATAGGCGAACACCCTCCCCGGATATATCCGGTAAGTGGCAGAAGTTCTTTTACGGGAATCAAATCACACTTCTTATTACCCGATGCTTTAGCTGCCAGTTTCAAGTCAACTTCATGTTCTCCCGGAATGACACAGACAAAATATCCGCTTTTATCGCCATGCAGGACAAGAGTCTTAAACACTTGCTCAATGTTTTCTCCTAAATCTGCTGCTACATGAACAGCACTCAAGTCGTTTTCATCCACTTCGTAGGGAATCAGTTCATAGGCTATCTTAGCCTTATCTAACAGCCGTGCGGCATTTGTTTTATTGATTTTCATTTTCGTTGCATTTATACTTTCTATATCTGATAAATAAAGAATTAGCGGGAGACAAAGTCTTCTATGACTTTTATTAAGACACGGATTACACGGTTCTAATTAAATAAAAACCATGTAATCCGCGCCTTAATTAATATGATTAGAGACAGTTGACTTTATTGGGGGAACGCCCTCACTCTATATTTCAAATTAGAGCCCCAGCTCTTCGCGAAGAAACTTAGGTGTATATCCCTTAGGGCTCTTCGCAACCTCTTCCGGTGTTCCGTAACTAAGGAGTTCTCCCCCGCCCTTACCCCCTTCAGGGCCCATATCGATAATATAATCCGCCATTTTAATCACATCCAGATTGTGTTCGATGACAATAACCGTATTCCCTTTATCCACAAGCTTATTCAGTACTCCCATCAGTACGCGGATATCTTCAAAATGAAGTCCGGTAGTCGGTTCATCAAGGATGTAAAGGGTCTTGCCTGTATCTCTTTTCGACAGTTCCGTTGCCAGTTTCACACGCTGGCTTTCTCCACCGGAAAGAGTGGTAGAAGATTGTCCCAACTTTATATATCCGAGTCCGACATCCTGCAATACTTTTATCTTATTCAAGATTTGCGGAACGTTTTCAAAGAATTCTACGGCACGGTTGATTGTCATATCCAATACATCGGCAATCGACTTTCCCTTGAAACGTACTTCCAGTGTTTCCCGGTTATAACGTTTGCCGTGACATACTTCACAAGGCACATATACATCAGGAAGGAAATTCATTTCAATTGTCTTATAACCATTTCCCGTACAGGCTTCACAACGTCCGCCTGAAACATTAAAGGAAAAACGTCCCGGTTTGTAACCGCGAATCTTAGCTTCCGGAAGACCTACAAACAGATTACGAATATCAGAAAACACACCGGTATAGGTAGCTGGATTGGAACGTGGCGTACGTCCCAAAGGTGATTGATCGACATTCACTACCTTATCGATATTTTCCAATCCTTCAATCGAATCGTATTCCAAAGGATCCTGCAAAGAACGGTAGAACTTCTGCGACAGAATCGGTTGCAGAGTTTCATTAATCAAAGTAGATTTTCCGCTTCCTGATACGCCTGTCACGCAAATTAGTTTACCTAACGGAAACTCTACATCGACATTCTTCAGGTTATTCCCTTTTGCTCCTTTCAGCCAGATAGATTTCCCGTTTCCTTTTCTACGCTTGGCGGGGATTTCTATCTTCATCTTTCCATTCAGGTATTGCGAAGTCATCGTATCGGTCTTCAGCATCTCCTGGGGAGTTCCTGCAAAAACAACCTCTCCACCGAGACGTCCGGCTTTCGGTCCCATATCGATGACATAGTCGGCAGCCAGCATCATATCCTTATCATGTTCCACCACAATCACGGAGTTTCCCATGTCACGGAGTTCTTTCAAGGAGTTGATAAGACGTAAATTATCACGCTGATGCAGACCGATACTCGGCTCGTCGAGAATATAAAGCACATTCACCAATTGAGAACCAATCTGTGTAGCCAAACGGATACGCTGGCTCTCACCACCGGAAAGGCTGACAGAACTACGGTTCAACGCCAGATAATCCAAACCGACATCCAGCAGGAACTTTAAACGTGTACGAATCTCTTTCAGAATCTCCACTGATATTTTCTTCTGCTTATCGGAAAGGAACTCATCTACCTTCATCAACCAGTCATACAGCTCGTTGATGTCCATGTTTGCCAATTCATTAATATTCTTATCGTGGATGCGGAAATGCAGAGCTTCCTTATTCAGACGAGCCCCTTTACATTCAGGACAAACCGTTGTTTTGGCAAATTGTTCCGCCCATTTCTGCGCTGTCGCAGAAGCATCTTTCTCCTGCAACATCTGAATATACTTCACCACTCCTTCATAGGTAACAAAGTAATCGGATGAAGTGCCGATCAGCGAACTCTTGATTTTAATCCGTTCGTCAGAGCCATACAACACTTCATCAATCGCATCGTCCGGCAACTCCTTAACCGGTGTTTTCAACGTTACATCGTACTTCTCAAGCAAAGCACCGATTTGCCAGAAAATCATCGCATTCTTATATTTTCCCAAAGGAGCTATCGCACCTTCGTAAATGGAAAGTTCACGATCGGGAATCACTTTGTCCACGTCAATCTGATTGACTACTCCCAACCCTTTACACTTCGGACATGCGCCTTGCGGTGAATTGAATGAGAAGTTATGCGGAGCAGGTTCACGATAAGACAACCCGGTGACAGGACACATGAGTCGCTTACTATAATGCCGGATACTTTCGGACTGGGCATCCAAAATCATCATCAGCCCGTCTCCCTGACGCATAGCAGTTGCCACACTCTGTTTCAGACGCCGGTCGTCTTTCTCTGCAACCACTAATTTATCGATAACCACTTCTACATCGTGGTTCTTATAACGGTCGAGCTTCATACCATGCGTGATTTCACGCACTTCTCCGTCCACCCGTACATATAAATATCCTTTTTTACGTATCTGTTCAAAAAGTTCTCTATAATGTCCTTTACGTGAACGTACCAATGGCGCCAGCAAATATATTTTTTTTCCTTTATAATCTTTCAGAATCAAATCCAGAATCTGCTCTTCGGTGTATTTCACCATTTCTTCCCCCGACAGATACGAATAAGCGATTCCCGCACGGGCATACAACAAACGGAGATAATCGTAGATCTCGGTAGTTGTTCCTACGGTAGAACGGGGATTTTTATTCGTTGTTTTCTGTTCAATGGAGATAACCGGGCTCAAGCCTGTTATTTTATCGACATCCGGACGTTCCAGATTGCCCAGGAAATTGCGGGCATAGGCTGAAAAAGTTTCGATATAGCGGCGCTGTCCTTCGGCAAAAATCGTATCGAAGGCTAAAGAAGATTTTCCACTACCGCTCAATCCGGTGATAACAGTCAAGCTGTTACGGGGAATCTCGGCATCAATGTCCTTCAAATTATGCACGCGCGCACCGTACACATTAATATATTCTGTTTCCTGCATATTCATATCCTTCCATAAATGTTGCAAAATTAATGTTTCCGCCCGAAATATGCTCCTAAAAAAGCACAATATTATTTTCTTAACTCAAATCTTATGAAGATATAGGGCATTATTTGTACCTTTGTTCCTTGATTTCAAGAACCAATAGTTATAATTTGATGAAACCGATAAACCGAATATTCTTATTTCTGCTTTTTATAAGCGTTTCATACGCTATCAGTTATGCACAGGAAAACCAATCTTATTTCTTGCATACCATCGAAAAAGGACAAAGTTTATACTCCATTTCCAAGATGTATAATGTCACTACGTCAGACATCATACGTCTGAATCCTGGTTGTGACGAAAAAATCTATGCCGGACAGACCATCAAAATCCCTACCGGGAAAGAAAGCCAGAAGGGAGAAACATTCCATACGATCCAAGCCGGAGAAACATTGTACAAACTGACAACGATGTATAATGTGTCCGCCAAAGATATTTGTGAAGCAAACCCAGGTTTGAGTGCCGAGAATTTCCGTATCGGACAAGTTATTCTGATTCCGCAGAAAAAAGAAGAACAAACTAACGCCGTAGTTCAAACGCCTACTGAACAATCGACTATTCAAGGTCCTGTCGTTCCGAGATGCAAAGATATGCATAAGGTAAAGCGCAAAGAGACTATATTCAGCGTGAGCCGTGAATACGGAATCAGCGAGCAGGAGTTGATTGACGCTAACCCGGAACTGAAAAAGGGCATGAAAAAGGGACAATTCCTTTGCATCCCCTACCCGGCAGCAACCACCGTACAACCTACACAGAAGGAAGATCCATACGCTGTTCCTCCCAGCAATAGCGAGCTTTTCCGCAAAAATAAGGAGACTCCCCAAAAGCTGTCTACCATTAAGGCTGCCTTGTTGTTGCCTTTCCAGGAGGACAAACGCATGGTGGAATATTACGAAGGTTTCCTGATGGCAGTAGACAGTCTGAAACGTACGGGCGTTTCTCTTGATTTATATGTATATGACAGTGGAAAAGACATTTCTACATTAAATACGATTCTTGCCAAAAACGAGATGAAGAGTATGAATATCATCATCGGTCCGATGCATCAGAATCAAATAAAACCATTGTCAGACTTCGCGGAGAAGAACGATATACGCCTGGTGATCCCTTTCTCTCAAAAAGGAGAAGAGGTATTCAAAAATCCTGCCATTTATCAGATTAATACGCCTCAATCTTATTTATATTCAGAGGTTTATGAGCATTTCACCCGCCAATTCCCTAATGCGAACGTTATTTTCATCGAACCGTCGAGTGCTGACAAGGAGAAAGCGGAATTTATCAGCGGCTTGAAACAAGAGTTGAAGAGCAAAGGAATTCCTATGAGAACCGTCAGCGAAAGCGCAACTAAAGAAACATTGAAAGCAACACTTCGCAGTGATAAAGAAAACATTTTTATCCCGACATCGGGCAGTAATGTTTTACTGATTAAGGTACTTCCTCAACTGACGTTGTTAGTCAGAGAGAATCCTGCAGAAAAAATTCACCTGTTCGGCTACCCGGAATGGCAGACTTACACTAGAGATCATCTGGAAAATTTCTTTGAGTTGGATGTATATTTCTACTCTTCATTCTATACGAATACATTGTTCCCGGCAGCCGTGCAATTCACCAACGCTTATCATAAATGGTATAGTAAAGATTTGGCAAGCAAATACCCCAATTACGCAATGCTTGGCTTCGATACCGGTTTCTTCTTCTTGAAGGGATTATCGCTCTATGGCTCGGAATTGGAAAACAATCTGCCTAAGATGAACCTGACGCCAATCCAGACAGGATTCAAATTCCAGCGCGTGAACAACTGGGGAGGATTTATTAATAAAAAAGTGTTCTTCATACGTTTCACTAAGAATTTTGAATTAGTAAAACTTGACTTCGAATAATACGAAAATGATAAAGATAAAACCATTTTTGATTGCAACACTCCTACTTACGGGATTTGCTCTTCCTGCCACTGCCCAAATTGGAGAAGCACGCAGCAATTTATCAGTAGGTGTCAATGGAGGTGTCAACTTAAACAGTGTTTCTTTCACTCCCAGCATCAAGCAAAATAGCTTGATGGGAATTACCGGAGGGTTGACGGCACGTTATATATCCGAGAAGTATTTTGCCATGATTTGCGGTGCACAAGTCGAATTGAATGTATCACAAAGGGGTTGGGACCAATTGTTTGAAACGGTATCATTGGACGATAACGGATATGAAGTCACCTCGAAGGATCCGAGCAAAACTTATACCCGCAAAATGACCTATATTGATATTCCTTTTCTAGCCCATCTTGCTTTCGGACGAGACAGAGGATTACAATTCTTTGTTCATGCAGGTCCTCAAATCAGCTTTCTGATAAGCGAATCGGAAACAATAAAAGGTATTGATATGAACACCTTATCCAATACACAGAAAGCGGTGTATGGAGTTAAGATTCAGAATAAATTCGACTACGGTATTGCCGGTGGCGGCGGTGTAGAACTCCGAACAAAGAAAGCCGGTAGCTTCATCGTTGAAGGCCGTTACTATTTTGCGCTGTCCGACTTTTACAGCACCACAAAGAAAGACTATTTCGCCCGTGCAGCGCATGGAACAATTACCATAAAGCTCACGTACCTATTTGACTTGAAGAAATAAAATCCTCTCCCTCCTCCCTTTCGAGAGAAGGAGCTTGAATATCTACAAAGCATCGCTTTAGGGATGCTCTTTAAATAAGTAAGGCAACTAACTCGCAATGAATTAGTTGCCTTATTTGTATCTTTAAAATAGGGATATTCAGTAAATGCACCGTTTTAGGGATGCTAAAGCATAGCTTTAGAGAGCAAAAAGCACCGCTTTAACTCTTATAAAGCGATGCTTTTCATTAATCATATTAACGAATTACCCAGATATAGGGAAAAGTCTTATCTCAATCTATCCGCAGCCTTTACCATCACCTCATCGCGTCCAATAGCACGAACAGCCAATATATTCAGAATGATGGAAATAAGTGGTAAACACAATGCCCAACCTACCCGGAACATATTTGCATCATTCTTCAACGCAAAATAAAAAGCAAGGGCAGCAATGTAATAACCGACCAACAACAAGCTATTGAAAATCGTCATGCGAATCTGCAACATACGGTTCTTATATAAAAAAATGGTAGCCACGGCAACGATAGTACTAAGCATCAGAATCCCGAATAAACCCCATGTAGACTGAAAAGCGTCGTTTATTTCCAATCCTAATGCCTTAAAAGGATGTTCGCCCATTGTATCAATGAAGTAACCTATCGGCATACACATAGCTGTAATCAGTAATCCTGCAACAATCAATAAATAAACAGTTTGAATTCGTTGAATCATAAGTATTCTAAAGTAGTTGAGTTAAACAATAATAGCCAAGCAATAAGGAGTAGGGATAATCATCCCACTTACTACTTGACTATCAAATTCTTCGTCAGAAAATAAATTACTGAAGTTTTTCTTTCTCCTTAGCCGGATTTCTATAATATATTTTCCCTTCGATGTATTCTTGCGTAGCAATCAAGTCCGGTTTCGGCAATTTCTCATAATAACGAGAAATTTCGATTTGCTCTCTATTTTCAAACACTTCTTCCAAGTTGTCATTGTAAGAGGCAAACTCTGCCAATTTCTTTGAAAGATCGTTTTTGATTTCTACACTGATCTGATTAGCACGCTTGCCAATAATGGCAACAGTTTCGTAAACATTACCTGTATCAGCACAGAGTTCCATCATGTCACGGGTTACTGTTGTAGCAGGAGCATTCGTTTTTTTGTAGTCCATAAATCTATTTAAATTTAGTCTTTAATTACTTTCTGTGATTCATTGAATATTTTCTCGGCTTCTTTCAAATATTTACTTTCAGGAAATTCATTCTTGAAAGCATAATATTCGTCCACTGTTTCGCGGTAACGATCCATCTTCTTGTCTTCTACACTATAGATAGCCATTTCGTGTCTTGCACGCAGAATCAAGATAGAAAGTTCTTCACGATAGTCAGTATAAGGATAATCTTTCAGTGCATTTTGAGCTGTGATTACACAAGACTCATAGTTATTGCCTAAATAATTACCCAGATTATAATATAATCTTGCAGAATAAAGTTCTTTCAAAACCAGCTTATCCTGCAAAGCAAAAATCATATCCTGTGCTTCCTGCTTCTTTGTGCTGTTCGGGAAATATTCCATGAACATCTGCAACTGCTGGATAGCCTGATAAGTGCTTGATTGATCCAAACGTGGTTCCGGGGTATCCAGGAATAAAGCTTTACCTGCATGAAAACGTGCCAGTTCGGTAAAAGTGCCACGGGGATACGTATTGAAATAGGTGATAAATGTCTGGGCAGCTGTCTGATAATCTTTCTGATTATAATAACTCATTCCCAACATATACAAAGACTCTTCCGCTTTATCGGTTCCTTTCAGAATGGTTATCAACTCATTCAGCAACGTAGCTGAACGATTATACTGTCCCTTCGCAAAATAGTTTTTGGCGGCTTCGTACTTGTATTCGTAATCGGTGCTTTTCAGCAATTTATTGTACTCTCCACATGATGTCAGAGTAGCCGCCGCAAGCAAAGTTATAATGATATTTTTCTTCATCCTATTTAAAAATAATGCGCAAAGTTACTTATTCGCTGGGAATTTAGCAATTAATCTGTGTTTTTTAATACATAAAAGGCGTTAAACATCGACAAAAGGAGAGAAAATGACGTCGAATTGCAAACGCCAAACTGTAAACGGCAGGTAATAAACGAATCACACAGAAATCATGATTGACATAAACCTGACGAACAAACGTCAGATTCCTTGTTATAAGAGAGAAAAAAACTTGTTATAAGGCAGAAAAAAAATAGTGACGGTATATGCCCGGGATAGTGACGGTATCGGTGAAGTATACCGTCACTATCCACATCGGATAGCGTCACTATTTTTTATAGCAGAAAACGGCAAACAAATGTGTTATCCCATTCAAAGACAACACAGCTATTTACCGTTCCCTGTTTATCGTTTACTGCTATATCTACAGCTTGTACAAATCACTTGCAGCCAGCAGATCGACTTTCTTTTCTTTCAATACCTCGATACATTTATCCAGATTGCTGGGGCGAATTACCACATTTGCAATATTGTTATTGGCAAACGAATACATATATTCAATAAATACACCCTCATCTGATAAATATCCCAGCACTTTTGCCAAAGCACCCGGTATATTGGGACAGCTTATACCTACTACATCAGTCACATTCACTGCAAAATGATTATCTTTTAAAGCTTTGTATGCTTTATCCGGATCAGATACTATTCCACGCAAAATACCAAAATCAGCATTTTCGGCAATGCACAAGGCAGAAAGATTGATATTTTCTTTCGCCAGCACTTCAGTCACTTCCGTCAAACGGCCTGACTTATTTTCCAAAAAGATAGAAAGTTGTTTTGCTACCATATTTATTAAAGTATTAAGTAATAAGTATTAAGTAACAAGCATTAGGTATTAGGCAACAAGTATTACCGTAGTTCCAAGATCACCCGCATGGTTAATACTTAATACTTAATACCTAATACTTATTTATATTTTTCTATTATCAATCACACGTTTTGCTTTACCTACGCTACGCTCAATGCTGCGAGGCTCTACCAGTTTCACGTTGACTCCCAATCCAAGTACGCTTTGCAAACGTCCTCCCAGCTTTTTCTTCAAAGCCAGCATTTTGTTGATCTCATCAGAATAGAATTCCGGACGTACTTCAACCTGGAGCTCCATCGTATCGGTATTATTTTCACGACCCACTATCAACAAATAATGCGGTTCAAATTCTGCCATTTCAAGGATAACGGATTCAATCTGTGTCGGGAATACGTTTACACCACGGATAATCATCATATCATCACTGCGTCCCAAAATACGATCCATACGTACTAATGTACGACCGCAAGAACATTTATCATGATGCAAGGCAGTCAAATCACGCGTACGGTAACGGAGCAATGGCATACCCTCTTTGGTGAGGTGGGTAAACACCAGTTCGCCCGTTTGTCCCGGTTCAACCGGTTGCAAAGTATTCGGATCGATAATTTCCGGGAAATAATGGTCTTCATTCAAGTGAGTGCCGTTCTGACATTCGCACTCGTAACCGACACCCGGTCCGGCAATTTCACTCAACCCATAAATATCGTATGCTTTGATTCCCAGTTTCTCTTCAATTTCATGACGCATATTTTCCGTCCAGGGTTCCGCACCGAACGCACCGACTTTCAGTTGAAATTCTTCACGTGGCAAACCGGAATCTTTGATTGCATCTGCCAGGTAAAGCGCATAAGAAGGAGTGCAACAAAGCACTGTCGATCCGAAATCATGCATCAAGGTAATCTGTTTTTCAGTGTTGCCACTGGACATCGGAATAACAGAAGCACCGATATTCTCGGCTCCGGCATGTGCTCCCAGTCCGCCCGTAAACAGTCCGTATCCGTATGATACCTGAAAAATATCAGAACGGCCCGCTCCGTAAGCGGTAAAAGCACGTGATATACATTCCGCCCAGGAGGCCAAGTCCTTACGGGTATATCCGACAACCGTCGGCTTTCCGGTCGTTCCGGAAGAGGCATGAATACGTACAATCTGGCTCATCGGCACGGCACAAAGTCCGAACGGATAATTATCTCTTAAATCATGTTTCGTGGTAAACGGCAGTTTTACAATATCATCGATACTATTGATATCATCGGGGGTTATTCCCATTTCCTGCATCTTCTTTCGATAGAAAGGAGTGTTGTGATAGACGTAATCTACAATTTTCTTGAGTCGTATGCTTTGAATCTTGCGAAGACTTTCGCGGTCCATACACTCAATGCTCTCATTCCAAATCATGTGTTTCTGGTATTACTAGTTGTATGAATCTGTTTTTTGATATTAATATGTTGCAAAGTAAAGGATTTATTTGGAAAAATGATTTGTTATCTCGATTATTTTACCGAATATTGCTCCACTTTTTAGGATTTAACTATGAATTATGAACTAACATCAGCTTACAAACCTACCGGGGATCAGCCGGAAGCGATAGCACAACTGACTGAAGGGGTACTTCAGGGAGTTCCCGCACAGACTTTACTGGGAGTGACCGGATCGGGAAAAACATTTACCATTGCCAATGTGATCGCCAATATCAACAAACCTACGTTGATTTTGAGCCATAACAAGACATTGGCTGCCCAGCTCTATAGTGAGTTTAAAGGTTTCTTCCCCAATAACGCGGTAGAATATTACGTTTCTTACTATGACTATTATCAGCCGGAGGCCTATCTCCCGAGCAGTGATACTTATATAGAGAAAGATCTTGCCATCAATGACGAAATCGACAAACTTCGGCTCGCGGCCACTTCTGCCCTACTCTCCGGACGAAAAGACGTGGTAGTGGTTTCTTCCGTTTCTTGTATCTACGGTATGGGAAATCCTTCAGACTTCTACAAAAATGTCATTGAAATAGAACGGGGACGGATGATGGACCGCAATGTCTTTTTACGCCGTCTGGTAGACAGTTTGTATGTCCGTAATGACATCGACTTGAACCGTGGAAATTTCCGCGTTAAAGGTGATACTGTGGATATCTATCTGGCTTATACCGACAATCTGCTCCGTGTCACCTTTTGGGGGGATGAGATTGATGGTATAGAAGAAGTAGATCCTATCACAGGAGTCACTATCGCACCATTTGACGCCTATAAGATTTATCCGGCTAACCTGTTCATGACGACCAAAGAGGCTACTCTCCGTGCTATCCACGAAATAGAAGATGATCTGACCAAACAAGTGGCATTCTTCGAGTCTATCGGTAAAGAATATGAAGCCAAACGACTATATGAACGGGTGACTTACGATATGGAAATGATACGGGAGTTAGGGCATTGCTCCGGAATTGAGAATTATTCCCGTTATTTCGACGGTCGTGCTGCCGGTACCCGTCCTTATTGTCTGCTCGATTTCTTTCCGGATGATTTTCTGATTGTCATTGACGAAAGCCACGTAAGTGTACCTCAAATCCGTGCGATGTACGGAGGAGACCGTGCACGTAAAATCAATCTGGTGGAATATGGTTTCCGATTGCCTGCGGCTATGGATAACCGTCCGTTGAAATTCGAAGAGTTTCAGAAAATGGCGAAACAGGTAATTTATGTCAGTGCCACACCGGCAGATTATGAATTGATTCAGTCTGAAGGTATCGTCGTAGAGCAGGTGATTCGTCCTACGGGACTGCTTGATCCTGTCATCGAAGTGCGCCCGAGCCTTAATCAGATTGACGACTTAATGGAAGAAATCCAGCTCCGCATTGAAAAGGAAGAACGCGTACTCGTCACCACACTAACCAAACGAATGGCAGAAGAACTGGCAGAGTATCTTCTTAATAATAATGTAAGATGTAACTATATCCATAGTGATGTAGATACATTGGAACGTGTGAAGATTATGGATGATCTCCGGCAAGGAATCTATGATGTGCTTATCGGAGTCAACCTGCTTCGTGAAGGACTCGATCTTCCGGAAGTGTCGCTCGTTGCTATTCTTGATGCTGACAAAGAAGGATTCCTCCGCTCCCACCGTTCCCTGACGCAAACCGCAGGACGTGCTGCCCGTAATGTAAACGGCAAGGTAATCATGTATGCGGACAGGATGACGGATAGCATGAAACTGACGATTGACGAAACCAATCGCCGCCGGGAAAAACAGTTGGCATACAATGAAGCAAACGGAATTACTCCGCAGCAGATTAAAAAGGCCAGAAACTTGTCGGTATTCGGTAATGCAAAAGAGGCGGATGAACTGCTAAAAGAAAGACATGCTTATGTAGAACCTTCTACTCCGAACATTGCAGCAGACCCGGTAGTGCAGTATATGAGTAAAGCGCAAATGGAAAAGAGTATCGAACGTACTCGCAAACTGATGCAGGAAGCAGCCAAGAAACTCGAATTTATTGAAGCTGCACAATACCGTGACGAGTTGTTGAAACTGGAAGATTTGATGAAAGAGAAATGGGGGTAAAAACTCCCATTCTTCATATATTACATGAGAATTGCCAAGGGATAAAACTCTTAACAAACCTGTAACACAGGATTTAATCTATTAATTAGTGTTATAAAAACACCAATTAGCAGCTTATAATTTGCAAAGTTGCCAAAACTCCGTATCTTTGCACTGTGTTTTTCATAGTATTAGATTTAAGGTTAACAAAGGTTGGAGCAAGGCGTTGCTCCTTTTTTTATGTCTATACGTCATCTAAAACCTTTTCAACAACTATATCCATAGAAGTGCACATTCACAATAAATGCTGCCCAACTTGATTATCAGACAGCATTTATATTTCAAAATTTACATCAATAAACCTTAGAGTGCTTTCTCTATCGCACTCTTAATCAACGGCTCCATAATATCATACCCCTCGCCTGTCGGATGAACTCCATCTTTAGTATATTGGGGATTCAAGGCCTGATTTTCATCCACCATTGCCTTATAATAATTAACAAACGGAATTTTATTAGCTTTTGCATAAGCCTCTATCCGATCATTTAAAGATTTAATTTTCTGTGGAACATCTTTTATTTCCATTCTCCATTTAAATGCAGCGGCAGGCAATACGGAAGTCAGAATCACTTTTATCTTATTTGCTTTTGCCAATTCTGTCATAGAAACGATGTTTCCGAATGTATAATCTTCATTATAAGTTTGTGTATTTTCGGCGACATCATTTGTTCCGGCATTAATCACCACTAAAGCAGGAGAAAGATTAATCACATCTTCCCGAAAACGCAACAAGAATTGATAGGAAGTCTGCCCACTGATTCCACGGCCGATATAACCGTTTGATTTGAAAAAGTCCGGATGAGTACGTACCCAGCCCTCCGTAATGGAATTTCCCATAAAAATAACTCGTTTGTCTTTCTTCGTCGCCTTTGGAAGTGCAGCATTTTGTTTTGAATAACGAGCTAAATTTCCAAAATCATTTTTCTGTGCATAGCTTTCTCCTATTGAGAAACTCAAGCAAACAACAGCCAATAACATCCATTGGCTTAATCTTCTTTTATCCATGTTTATATTAAGTATTAGTAATATGATATTTTGCGCAAAGATAAAAAAAACTCCATACATAGACGCCCAAAATATCGAATAACCGTTAAGACGAAAGAAGTTTTTCTTAATCTATGTTATATAACATGCTATTTTACTTGGATTATTTGCTAATTTCCCAAGAGTCCGTATCTTTGCACTGTGTTTTTCATAGTATTAGATTTAAGGTTAACAAAGGTTGGAGCAAGGCGTTGCCCCTTTTTTTATGCCTATATATTAGAAGTGAGTTTAACATACCTTGAATAAAAAGTGATATACATTTCTTTATTCCCAAATATAACTTTACCTTTACTGAAAAATCAGAATATGGCAAAGATTACAGTTCAGACCACAGACGTTACTATCTTAAAGATCAACGATACAGATTATATTTCTTTAACCGACATAGCTAAATACAAGACAACAGATGCTAATACTGTTATTGCCAACTGGCTACGTAATAGAATGACTATTGAATATCTAGGATTATGGGAAATATTATATAACCCCCATTTTAAACCCCTCGAATTCGAGGGGTTTAGAAAAGAAGCAGGTTTAAATGCATTCACTCTTTCTCCTCAAAAATGGATAGAAACGACCTGTGCTATTGGACTCATATCCAAATCCGGAAGATATGGCGGCACTTTTGCTCACAAAGATATTGCTTTCAAATTTGCAAGTTGGATTTCTGTTGAATTTGAGTTATATATAGTAAAAGAATTCCAACGTCTCAAAGAGCAAGAGCAAGCTCAAATTGGTTGGTCAGCGAAGCGAGAACTATCTAAAATTAATTATCATATTCATACTGATGCAATCAAGCAGCATCTTATCCCTCAAGAAATCACCCCACAGCAAGCATCCATGATTTATGCCAGCGAAGCTGATATCCTTAATGTAGCTATGTTTGGAATGACAGCCTTAGAATGGCGTGATACACACCCTAATTTAAAAGGTAATATTCGTGATTATGCCTCAATCAATGAACTTATCTGCTTATCAAACATGGAAAATTTAAATGCCGTTTTCATAAATGAAGGTTTGACACCCAAAGACAGACTTATCAAATTAAATCAAATAGCAATTCAACAAATGAGCATACTAGAAGATATCAAAAATAAAAAGTTATTGAAATAATTTATGGAACAACAAATTCAACTCAACGACCACAACAAGCAGGAGTATCCTCCTATGCATACAGCAGAGCATTTACTCAATGCAACCATGGTAAAAACCTTTGGCTGCCCGCGTTCTCGCAATGCCCACATCGAAAGAAAAAAGAGCAAATGTGATTATATACTTTCGTCATGTCCGACAGCGGAACAAATCCAGTCCATTGAAGAGATAGTAAATGAAGCAATTAGTCAAAACCTACCTGTGACTGTTGAGTATATGACACATGAACAGGCCAAAGACATCGTAGATTTAAGCAAGCTACCTGCTGACGCAAGTCCTACCCTTCGCATTGTCCGCATTGGAGATTATGACGCCTGTGCCTGTATCGGATTGCATGTATCAAATACTTCTGAAATGGGAACTTTCAAAATCATTAGCTATGACTATGACGAAGAAAGGCAAACATTAAGAATGAGATTCAAACTAATCGAGAAGAAATAGACATATTATCAAATTAATATCTATCTTATATAAAATAAATAAAAACAAAATACATTTTGTCATCATTATTGCAAAATTGGCATTATTATAATGACAAATAGACAATTTTAGTCTCAAAAATCACTTGGCATAAGGTTTGCACTTATGGAAGCGAACAACGGTTCGAGAGCAGACGATGGAAACCGGGACAACCGGTATCATCAGAAGTGAAAAAACCGAAGTTCAAGAATAATTAACTGAATGTTTAACTTAAAGATAGGAGACTAAAATTATGATGCCTGTTAGAAGAACTCAAAGTTGGTTACCAAGTATCTTTAATGATTTCTTTGATAACGATTGGATGGTAAAAGCAAATGCTACTGCACCTGCAATTAATGTTTTGGAAACAGAAAAAGAATACAAAGTGGAATTGGCTGCTCCGGGTATGACGAAGGATGATTTCAATGTTCGCATTGATGAAGATAATAACCTCGTTATCAGTATGGAGAAGAAGACAGAAAACAAGGAGGAAAAGAAAGACGGTCGCTATCTGCGTCGCGAATTCTCATACTCTAAGTTCCAGCAAACTATGATTCTACCGGATAATGTAGACAAAGAGAAAATTGCTGCATCTGTAGAACATGGCGTTCTAAATATCGAACTTCCGAAACTCTCTGAAGAAGAAGTAAAGAAGCCAAATAGACAAATCGAAATAAAGTAATACAGTAACCACTTACTATTCACCGGAGACGGTGATGAAAAGGATCAAAAACAGCTCTCTCCCTTAAAGGGAAACGAGCTGTTTTTTTATTGTCTTTGCAGGCAATGCCGCCTTATTAACATAACATACCCACAGGGTTTTCGGACTGCCCCCTTATTATCTTCAGTTGTTCTTCCGATAGCTAATTACCGCCCAACTATTAAACACGACTGCAAAAAGCAACAATATTCCGAACTGCGGCAGCAAATCAAAGAAACCACTCCCCTTCAGATATATCATTCGCATCACCTCCATAAAATACTTCAAAGGATTGAATATCGTTATTATTTGTGCCCATTCCGGCATGCTGCTAACGGGGGTAAACAAACCGCTCATCAAAATCACCACCAACAAACAGAACCACATAACAAACATTGATTGCTGCATCGTTGCTGAATAGTTGGAAATGACTAGTCCGAAGCCGGACATCACCAGAACAAAAAGAACCGCGAAAAAGTAAATCAACAGAAAATGCCCGACAGGTACTATGCCATAAATTAACCAGGCTAATATGAAACACACCGTCAGCACCAGAAAACCAATCAGCCAATAAGGCAAGAGCTTTGCCAGAATAAAGACAAACTTCGGAACCGGAGTCACATTGATTTGCTCTATTGTCCCCACTTCCTTCTCGCTAACCACATTCAACGCAGGCAGGAAACCACAAATCAAAGTCAGCAACATGACCATCAATGCCGGAATCATATAGAGCTTATAGTTCAGATTCGGATTAAACAATCCCTGCGTATCAACCTGTATGGAAGGGAAAGTGCCAGAAACGGTAGCTGCTTCGGGATGTTCCGAACGTAGTTCGGCTGCATAATCATTAATGATAGAAGACAAATAAGAACTGCCCAGACCGCCTTTCGTTCCATTCACGGCATTAGCTGCTATCAATACATGAGCATCCTCTCCATTCATCCAATCCCGTTCCAAATGCCTCGGAATTTCCATCACAATATCAGCCGTTCCAATTTCAATGTTTCGAAGACCTTCTTCATACGAAGCCGGTACTTCTACCAAGCGAAAGTAAGTGGAGGCAGCAATCTTATTCACTAAACGTTGTGAAATAGCCGAATGGTCATTATCCACAATATTCAGCTGTATATTCTTGATTTCCAAATTTACCGCCCAAGGCATCAATAGCATAATCATGCATGGAAATACAAGAATCAATTTCGGAAGAAACGAATTGCGAAGCAATTGTTTAAACTCTTTTTCTATCAGGAACTTTATCATAAATAATTCTTCAATTTGCTGATATGTTTATATGTCAATGCCATGTAGTATAACACAGCCAATTGGCACATTAACATATTATTCTTATCTACTCCAATCTATACTTGAATTTCTTGATACTAACCGTAATAAGTACCGTCGCCATCAATAATAAGATACCAATCTCCTTATATACCAATACAACAGGCACTCCTTCAATCATCAACTTTCGCACAGCCTGAATATACCAACGTGCCGGAAGTATATCCGAGATCCATTGAAGTATCAACGGCATACTCTCAATAGGGAAAATCATCCCCGATAAAAGCATCGTGGGCATCATCAACATCAAACCGGAAACCAGCATGGCCGCAACCTGTGTACGCGTGACTGATGAAATCAATAAGCCCAACGCCAAGGATACGAAGATAAACAACAAAGAGACGGTTATCAACCAGAACAAACTTCCTACTACCGGAACATCCAGCACAAAGACCGAAAGTAAAAGAATTGTTATCAGATTGACAAACGACAACACAAAATAAGGCACAGCCTTTGCCAAAATAATAAATAGTGGCTTCACAGGCGAAACCAGTAATACTTCCATGGTCCCCGTCTCTTTTTCACGAACGATGGAAATCGAGGTCATCATAGCGCAAATCAGCATCAAGATCAACCCCATTACCCCCGGAACAAAGTTATAAGCACTCTTCATTTGCGGGTTATACAACAATTTTATATCCGACGTTAAACGGGCAGCCGACATATTGGGCGGCATCATTTCCTGACCTACCATAGAAACAATTCCCGTTGCATAATTAACCTGCGAAGTCGACATATTCGGATCTGTCGCATCTACTACCAGCTGCACACGAGCATCACCCGTATAGAGATCATCTATAAAACGTTCGCTAAAAACAATAGCCATATCAACCTTATTCTTCAGAAAAGCAGCTTCCATTTCCTGGGGCGAATGAAAACGCGTGGTAACAGTGAAATATTCACTGGCGTCCAAACGATCAATAATCTTTCGTGTCACCACATCATTAGAAGGATCGAGTACCGCCAACCGGACATTTTTCACCTCTGTACTGATGGCAAAACCGAATAGTATAATTTGTACAACCGGCATCCCCAACAAAATCAGCATGGTTCGCCGGTCACGGAAAATATGATAAAATTCCTTCTTTACAAAAGCTATAAACTGTCTCATAATCAATCTGCTTTGCGCACCGCACCGCGGGCTAATTGCTGAAAAACATCATCCATCGTTTCTGCACCGAATTGTTGCTTCAGACGGGCAGGTGTATCAAGAGCTTTAATCTGACCGTCCACCATGATAGATATCCGGTTACAATATTCCGCTTCATCCATATAATGGGTAGTGACAAATATGGTGATTCCCTGGTCGGCTGCCTGATAAATCAATTCCCAGAACTGCCTTCTCGTAGCGGGATCTACTCCACCCGTCGGCTCATCCAGAAAAACAATTCTCGGCTCGTGGAAGATTGAAACTGAAAAAGCTAATTTCTGCTTCCACCCCACCGGAAGGCTCTTCACCAAAGTATCCCGCTCGTCAGCAAGCCCCAGGCGATCCAACAATTCTTCTGTCTTCCGCTCTATTTCTTGCTCTTTCATCCCATAAATCCCGGCAAACAGACGGATATTCTCCCACACTTTCAAATCTTCATACAGCGAAAATTTCTGGCTCATATAGCCGATATGCTTCTTTACTTGTTCAGCTTCCCGGAAAATATCATATCCTGCCACCTTTCCTATGCCTGATGTCGGTTTGCTCAATCCACAAAGCATGCGCATGGCTGTAGTCTTTCCGGCACCGTTAGCACCCAGGAAGCCAAATATCTCTCCCCGGTTCACCTGAAAGGAGATATGATCTACCGCTGTAAAATTACCAAAACACTTTGTCAACTGCTCCACTTCAATGACCGGAGCGGTTTCATGTCTCACCTCCTCCCGTTCCAAAGAAGGAGGACAAAGGATGGATGCAAATTGCTGAAGAATACGCTCGGGGGTATCAATGCCATGAATCTTTCCATGATTGATAAAAGCAATCCGGTCACATTGCCGGGCTTCATCCATGATGGGAGTAGAAACAACAATAGTAATACCCTGTTCCCGCAAGTTACGAAGCATTTGCCAAAATTCCTTGCGCGACACAGGATCCACTCCGGTAGTGGGTTCATCCAGGAATAAAATATCCGGTTTATGAATCAAAGCGCAACTCAATGCCAGTTTCTGCTTCATACCACCCGACAAAGCCCCTGCCCTTCTTTTCCTGAACGGTTCTATCTGCTGATAGATATCTTTAATTAAATCATAGTTCTCCTGAACAGTCGTATGGAATACGGTAGCGAAAAACTCCAGATTCTCCTCTACTGAAAGATCCTGGTAAAGTGAAAAACGACCGGGCATATATCCAACCTTCGTACGAATCTGTTTATATTCTGTTGCCACATCCAGTCCGCCAATCGTGGCCGTTCCCTTATCTGCCAGCAGCAAAGTAGTCAGAATACGGAATAAGGTACTCTTACCGGCACCGTCAGGACCTATCAGCCCAAAGATCTCTCCCCGTTCTACCACAAAAGAAACCTCTTTCAGCGCTTCCACCGTTCCATAGCTCTTGCCGACTTCTTTCACAACCACTATGGGTACATCCTTCTCCATCTCCCTGACTTTAATTTTTAATCTTCATTCTTTAATTTTACTCCGCCATACATACCAATCTTCAACGCTCCGTCATTCTTCACCGCAATCTTCACTGCATATACCAGATTAGCACGTTCATTCTTCGTCAAAATTGTTTTTGGAGTGAATTCCGAACGATCGGAAATCCAAGTCACTTCCCCCGGATAAGCTTTCTGCTCCGAGTTGCCATAGTCAGCATACACAGTCACTTGATCTCCCAGTTTCACTTTTGATAACTGTTCGGAAGTGATGTAAGCCCTCAAATACATACGATCCACTTCGCCCACCTTAAATAAAGGCTTGCCGATAGCCGCCAATTCACCGGCTTCCGCATATTTAGCCAATACTATACCTGCGATAGGTGACTGAACATGACATTTAGCTAACTGATCCTCCACTTGCGCTACCTGTATAGCAACCGAATTGCCTTGTTCTGTAAGGCTATTCGTACTATTACGCAACGATGATTCCTGTGCAACGAGCTGCCGTTCGAGTAATTTGACTTGCGCGTCCCAATCATCCAGTTGTTTTTGATTGGCCGCACCTGCAGCAAGCAAGTTTTCCACCCGTTTCCTCTCACGCTCTGCCGTGACAATTTGCTGCTTGGTAGCGGCAATCTGTTTGGCAAGATCAGGACGCTGGTTTTCTACCGATTTCATACTGGCTTCCAATTGCAGTTTTTTTAAATACAATTGTACCGTATCTACCAACCCGATCTCCTCACCCGCTTCCAGCTTTGTTCCCTCTTCTACTTCCAGTCGTAGCAATTTTCCGGCAGCCTCGGCGGACACTATTACTTCCGTAGCTTCAAATGTACCGGTTGCGTCATAATCAGGTGTTCCATTTCCACAGGCAGATAACATCATCAGCGTTATCCCCCACATTCCTATTTTTGTTATTCTTTTCATATCCGGAGAAGTTATATTAATCATTTATTGTATATTTCAATTGATAAATTCCCATTAACCGTTGAATCTCATGCATGGCTTTCGACTGACGCGCCAAGCTCTCATTAGTCAGTTCACGTAACATTTCAGTCACGGTCAATGTTCCATTTGCCACCTTTGCTTCGGCAGCTTTACGGATATTTGTACGCAACCGGATAATTTCATCATCATCCCGCATTTGCTTCTCCAAAGAATGGATAGCCTGATCCTGCTGCGTTATTTCCAGTCTTGTATTGAAAAGGAATACATCCCGGTTATTATCCAGTTGCTGTCTTTTCTTCTCGATCACCCGACGGTCATTTTTCAAAGTATACAGACTACCGAAATTCCATGAAAGCCGGACACCTGCCATATAATAAGGAGAGAATTCATTCTTCAGCATATTCAATCCGGGATTTCCGTATGCCCCCTGTACAAACAGTCCGAACTGCGGAAGATGACGCACATTCAAAGCCTTCTCCTGCACTTGCAGTCCGGCTCCCTGTGCATCAAACAAAGCCAACTCCGGCCGACGAATCTCACTGACAGCCGAAACCGTACTTTGAGGTACAGGTTTCTCCAGCACCGTCTCCGGAGACAGTGCTTCTCCTACCAACAGCGAAAGCATTTTCAAATAAGCTGCCCGTGATGATACTAAATCAATTCTTTTCTGTTTTGTATTCAACTGCTCCACTTTCACTGCATCCAAATCAGCTTGATTGGCTATTCCATTTTCCACATAAGCAGTAATCTGACGATAATTTCTCTCTAACTCATCTTGTAACAATGTATTCTGTTTGATTTGCTCGTCCAGCAGGAGAATTCCAAAATAAAGATCATTCACACGGTCATTCAGCGCATACATATCTACATTCAGTTTTTCTTTCTCCACTTCAGCCTCTGCAATCGTCTGCTTCTTCTGCATACGGATTCCTCCCCCGTCCCATATCTTCTGTTGCAACTCCAACATGACCTGATATTGGTCTTTGGGCAATCCTTTTAAATCTACTCCGGGAAGTTTTACCGGAATTTCTGTGACATCACTTTGATAAGAGGCCTTAGCCGAAAGAGCAAATTGAGGTAAATATCCCTTGGCTGCATTTTCCAGATTATATTCCTTTGTCTTCTCCACTAAACCATACTGATGTACCAGCGGATAATTGTCCTGCGTCTTCCGCTGACATTCTTCCAATGTTATCTGCGCATACGCTCCTGCTACATACAGTAAAAAGGAGAAACTGAAAATCATTCTTTTCATATCCATTATTTCTTTGGTTTCTTCGAAAGACAAAGATAGGGATTTCCTGAATACAGTCACTCTCTATGAGTTGGCAAAATGTTCTGAAGAGATAATGGATAAAATGATGAGAAAAATTAAAGAAAAAGTAGCCTAAAATTGCTTTTATGTAATTTATAAGTTACCTTTGTAAAATGAAAGTAAGAGAAGTCATAACATATAAAGAATATTTTGATGATTTTTTCAAGAAACAACCACAGAAGGTTCGCGATAAAATCATCAAAGTGCTAGATATTATCGAGCAGATAGACCGAATCCCAACGACATATCTAAAATACATAGAAGGTACTAATGGACTATTTGAGGTTCGCGTGCAACTAGGCAATAATATCTTCCGCATTTTTTGTTTCTTTGACGGTAATAAATTGGTTGTTTTGTTAAGTGGCTTTCAGAAAAAGACACAAAAAACACCACCAGAAGAAATAAAAAGAGCAGAACGGCTTATGACCGACTATTATAAAGAAAAAGAAAAGGAGATTTTAGAATGAATACAAAGACATTAGACCAAATTAAAAATGAGTATTACGGTGAAGTTGGAGCACCGGAACGAGACAGGCTTGAGCGAAAACTTGAGGCTTTGCGCATTGGCTTTAAGATACGAAGTGCCAGAGAAAAATTAGAGATGACACAAGCAGAGCTTGCAAGTCGCATTGACAAGAAACGTACATTCATATCAAAAGTTGAAAACGATGGAGAAAATATTACTCTCAAAACATTATTTGATATTGTAGAACGTGGACTTGGTGGAAAATTAAATATCGAAGTGCAATTATAAAAATAATGCCGGAGTGCTTAACTCCGGCTTTCAATTGAATATCAAACGAATGACAGGAATGACACCACACGAATATCAACAAACGAAATAATCTTTATTTCGAGAACTCTTTAATCCGTTGTTCCTCTTCCAGTTTACAAATCAGTAATGTATTATCTTTCTCTGCGATGATATATCCATCCAGTCCTTGAACAACAACTCGTTTTTCTTCGCTGGCATGCACAATACAATTCTTACTGTCATACAAACGTATATCGGTTCCTACCGTAGCATTTCCCGATTTATCCTGTGGTAAAAGACCGCGAAGTGCTCCCCATGTGCCTAAATCCGACCAGCCGAAAGAAGCCGGTAACACGTAAATTGCCTCCGCTTTTTCCATCACCGCATAGTCGATAGAAATACTTTCGCAAGTCGGGAACAACTTTTTGATTGTTTCATTTTCTTTTTCCGTATAGAAATCCGGGAAAATACGGTCAAAAATCTGTGCGATACCCGGAGCATATACACGCATCACGGAAGTGATAGTACGCACGTTCCACACAAAGATTCCCGCATTCCAGAAGTAATTACCTTCCGCCAAATACTTTTCTGCTGTCTCTTTATCGGGTTTTTCCTTGAATGCGTCTACTGTATAAATTTCTTTATCTGTTTGAAGCTGGTTGGCAGCAGCAATATATCCGTAGCCTGTCTCCGGACGAGTCGGTCGAATACCTATTGTGACAATAGCACTGCTATCATCCGTAAAACGAAGTGCTTTCTCCATCACTCTACGGAACTCGCCCGTATCGATGACTAATGCATCCGAAGGAGTTACTACAATGTTAGCATGGGGATGCTTCTTTTTGATTTTCCAGCAAGCAAATGCGATACAAGGTGCAGTATTTCGTGCACAAGGTTCCGCTAAAATATTACTTTCCGGAATTTCCGGCAACTGCTCCCGAACAATATCAATGTATTTTTCAGAAGTTACCACCCACATATTTTCCCTGGGGCAAACACCATCAAACCGGTCTGCCGTCAATTGAATCAGTGACCGGCCACATCCCATTACATCAATAAATTGTTTAGGACATTCCGGAGTGCTCATCGGCCAGAAACGGCTCCCTATGCCACCAGCCATTATTACAACATGATTATCCATACCTATCATCCTCCTGTAAAAAAAAATATTATTTAAATAAGCGCGCAAGTTACATTAAAATGTCCAAAACAGCAAATAAAGACCAAGAGTATTTAATTTTCCAACTGAATAATCGAAAAATTGTATTTCTACAATAATAGACAAAGGCCGCTCTCGAATAATAAGAACGACCTTTGTCTTTTCATTTCAATAGAATATAATCATCTTATTTATATTCTGCCCAGCTCTTGATAGCTATATCATCCACACTCATTGTACAGAAAGCATTGATAAATGCACTAGCCAGACGAGCGTTCGTAATCAATGGTACATTCAAATCAATGGCAGCGCGACGGATTTTATACCCATTACTTAATTCTCCGGCAGTCAAGTTCTTCGGTATATTGACTACCATATCTATTTCCTTACTATGAAGCATCTCCAACGCCTGCGGATGTCCCTCTTCACTCGGCCAATAAACATGAGTACTCTCAATACCGCTCTCGGCAAGCGCTTTATGTGTACCGCCCGTCGCAAAGAGTTTATATCCCTTATTCACCAACATACGGGCTGCATCCATCATATCGGCTTTCTGTTTCATGGTACCCGTGGAAAGCAAGATATTCTTTTTCGGAATACGATAGCCTACAGAAAGCATTGCTTTCAATACGGCACAAGAAGTATCCATACCAATACAACCTACTTCACCGGTGGAAGCCATATCTACTCCCAACACCGGATCGGCTTTCTGCAAACGGTTGAAGGAGAATTGGGAAGCCTTGATTCCCACATAGTCCAGTTCGAAAAGATTCTTTTCCGGTTTTTCGACAGGCAGGCCAAGCATAACTTTGGTTGCCAGTTCAATAAAGTTGATCTTCAGTACCTTGCTGACAAATGGGAAAGAACGACTGGCACGCAAGTTACATTCAATCACCTTGATATCATTGTCTTTCGCCAAATACTGAATATTAAACGGACCAGAGATATTCAAAGCCTTGGCAATCTCACGGCTGATACGCTTAATACGACGAACAGTTTCTACATATAGCTTCTGTGGCGGGAACTGAATAGTCGCGTCACCGGAGTGTACTCCTGCAAATTCGATATGCTCACTAATAGCGTATGCCACAATTTCGCCATTCTGCGCCACGGCATCCATTTCTACTTCCTTGGCATGTTCAATAAACTGACTTACTACTACCGGATGTTTTTTCGAGACATTGGCTGCCAGTTTCAGGAAACGTTCCAGTTCTTCCTGATTGGAACAAACATTCATTGCAGCTCCCGAAAGCACGTATGACGGACGGACAAGTACGGGGAAACCTACTTCTTCAACAAACTCCTGAATGTCATCCATAGATGTTAATTCACGCCAACGGGGCTGATCCACACCGATACGGTCGAGCATGGCAGAGAATTTCTCACGGTCTTCAGCGTTGTCAATGCTCTTGGCACTTGTGCCAAGGATATTGATATTCTGTGCATCCAGACGCAAAGCAAGATTATTTGGAATCTGACCACCGGTAGATACAATTACCCCATGCGGATTCTCCAGCTCCAGAATATCCATCACACGTTCAAAAGTCAATTCGTCAAAGTACAAGCGATCGCACATATCGTAGTCCGTAGATACAGTTTCAGGATTATAATTAATCATCACGCTGCGCCATCCTTCTTTACGAATAGTATTCAAAGCCTGCACACCGCACCAGTCAAATTCTACGGAAGAACCGATACGATAAGCACCGGACCCCAATACGACAATGGATTTATGGTCGCCCAAGTAATGAACATCATTTGCCACGCCGCTATAAGTAAGATACAGATAATTGGTTTGTGCCGGATATTCGGCTGCCAAAGTATCAATCTGCTTCACTACCGGAAGAATACCCGCCCCTTTACGATGTTTGCGGACATAAAGAATACCATCCTCCATATCACCTTCGTAGCCGATGGCACGGGCAACCTGGAAATCAGAGAAACCTTGAACCTTGGCTTTACGAAGCAGTTCGTTTGGCAGATCGGCTATTTGTTTGTGATTATTTCCCCAGCTATGCAGTTCTTCGGAAGTCTGCATGATATTCATCAATTTCTGAAGGAACCATTTATCAATCTTAGTCAGTTCGTGTACCTGATCGATGGTGTAGCCGGCACGAAAAGCCTTCGAGATAACAAAAATACGTTTATCAGTCGGTTCGCGCAAAGCCTTGTCGATGTCGGAAATAACTAGCTCCTTATTTTCTACAAATCCGTGCATTCCCTGTCCGATCATGCGGAGCCCTTTCTGGATAGCTTCTTCAAAAGTACGACCGATAGCCATCACCTCACCGACAGATTTCATAGAAGATCCCAATTCTTTATCTACACCGTGGAACTTACCCAAATCCCAACGTGGAATCTTACATACAACATAGTCCAGTGCCGGTTCGAAAAAAGCAGAAGTAGTCTTTGTTACAGAGTTCTTCAGGTCGAAGAGTCCGTAACCCAGTCCCAATTTGGCCGCAACGAAAGCCAGCGGATAACCCGTTGCCTTAGATGCCAAAGCCGATGAACGGGAAAGACGGGCATTTACTTCAATCACCCGATAATCTTCGGATTCGGGGTCGAAGGCATATTGTACATTACATTCGCCCACAATACCGATGTGGCGGATGATACGTATTGCCAGTTCCCGAAGTTTATGATATTCTTTGTTAGTAAGCGTTTGTGACGGAGCAATAACGATAGATTCACCGGTATGAATACCCAGCGGGTCGAAGTTTTCCATATTACAAACTGTGATACAGTTGTCGAAACGGTCGCGCACCACTTCATATTCCACTTCTTTCCAACCACGAAGAGATTTTTCCACCAATACCTGCGGAGAGAAAGAGAACGCTTTTTCTACAAGAATATCCAGTTGCTCTTCGTTATCACAGAAGCCGGAGCCCAAGCCACCCAATGCATACGCCGCCCGGACAATTACCGGATAACCCAGTTCTTTTGCTGCGCGACGGGCATCTTCCACATTTTCTACGGCTTCACTCTTAATGGTCTTTACATTGATTTCATTCAATTTCTGAACAAAAAGTTCACGATCCTCGGTATCCATAATGGCTTGTACCGGAGTACCGAGTACTTTTACATTATATTTTTCAAGAATACCTTCTTTGTACAATGCCACTCCACAGTTCAAGGCTGTCTGACCACCGAACGCCAGCATAATGCCTTCCGGTTTTTCTTTCTGAATCACTTTCTCTACGAAATACGGAGTCACCGGAAGGAAGTAGATTTGATCCGCCACTCCTTCGGACGTCTGTACCGTAGCAATATTAGGATTGATAAGAATCGTTTCAATGCCTTCTTCTTTCAAGGCTTTGAGTGCCTGCGAACCGGAATAGTCAAACTCACCGGCCTCACCGATCTTCAGGGCACCGGAACCCAACAACAATACTTTCTTTATATTTTCTTTCATTGATTCTACTTTCTAGTTCACCACAGATTACACAGATTAACACAGATTTTTTATAATCCGTGATGAATATGGGTTATAATAGTTTTACAAATTCGTCGAACAGGAATTCCGTATCCGTAGGTCCACTCGCTGCTTCCGGATGGAATTGTGCAGAAAACCAAGGGTTTCTTTTATGCTTGATTCCTTCGTTAGAGCCATCATTCATATTAATAAATAACGGTTCCCAATCTGCACTCAACGTATTATTGTCTACGGCATAACCGTGATTTTGCGAAGTGATGAAGCAACGTTCAGTGCCTACCATACGCACCGGTTGGTTGTGGCTACGGTGACCGTATTTCAATTTATAAATCTTGGCTCCTCCGGCTTTCGATAGCAGTTGGTTACCCATGCAGATTCCGAAAATAGGCAGTTTCTCGTTTACCATTGCCTTGCGGATATTCTGCACCGCAGCATCACAGGTATCCGGATCCCCAGGTCCGTTAGAAATAAACAGTCCGTCAAATTCGAGTCCGTTATAATCATAATCCCAAGGTACACGAATCACCTCAACATTACGTTTCAGCAGACAACGAATGATATTAGTCTTCACACCGCAATCTACCAAAACAACTTTTTTTAATGAAGAATGAGGAATGAAGAATGAAGAATTAGCTGCGCTGTGGCTGCTTGTTCCACTAGGGAAATAATGAATAATTTCTTTACAGGAAACCTGGTCTACATAGTTTATATCGCTATAAGACGGAAATTCTTCATTCTTCATTCTTAATTCTTCATTTTCAAATACTATTTTCCCCATCATTACTCCATGTTCACGAAGAACTTTCGTCAACTCGCGTGTGTCAATGCCCGTGATACCAGGAACCTTTTCGCGTTTCAACCAGTCACCGAGGCTCTCCACAGCGTTCCAATGGCTGTATTCATAAGAATAGTCACTTACGATAATCGCTTCCGCGTGGATCTTCTCACTTTCCATGAAAGTGGCAAGTCCATTCGGCTCGATAGTAAAAGGAGGAACACCGTAGTTACCTACCAAAGGATAGGTAAGCGTCATCAACTGTCCGGCGTATGAAGGGTCAGTAAGGCTCTCCGGGTATCCGGTCATGGCAGTATTAAACACTACTTCGCCCGCCACCGGCTTCTCGTAGCCAAACGACTTACCGGAAAACCGGCTCCCGTCGTCAAGGATTAATGTCACATTTCTCATTCTTATTATTGAATCGTTGTATGGTTGTTAGAATTGATACATTTGTTCTATATAGTCGATGAACGCCCGGTTCACCATTTTCACACCACCCGGTGTAGGGTAGTTACCGCTAAAATACCAGTCGCCTTTATGATGCGGACAAGCCTCGTGCAATCCCTCCAACGGTTGATAGACGATTTCCACTTTCGCCTTGGTTCCCTTGGGTGTCAGCAGTTCTACCATTTTGGCAGAGATTTCCTCATCAGTGAACGGAGCATAAATGTCTTTCACATAGTTTACCATCTGCTCTTTCGGCAGTCCTACCTGCTCTTTCGATTTACGGTAGGCGGCCGCAATCACATCTTTCATATCGCGTTCCTTTAAAAGTTCGACAGCAGCCCTGAAGGCGATAAACTCGCTCATCTTTGCCATATCAATACCGTAATAGTCAGGATAACGCACCTGCGGAGAAGAAGATACGATGACAATCTTCTTCGGACCGAGACGGTCGAGAATACCGATAATACTTTGTTTCAGCGTAGTACCGCGCACAATGCTGTCGTCGATAATCACCAGATTATCAACACCGGGTACAAGACTTCCGTATGTAATATCATACACATGGGCAGCCAAATCATTACGGCTGTTTCCTTCGGCAATAAACGTACGGAGCTTAATATCCTTGATTGCCACCTTTTCGCTACGAATACGACGGGAAAGAATAACTTCCAACTCCTCCATATTCGGGTTATGCCCCAATACAGCGATCTGCTGCACTTTCTCCTCATTCAAGTAATCATCCAGTCCCTGCAACATTCCGTAGAAAGCAACCTCCGCAGTGTTGGGAATAAAAGAGAAGACCGTATGATCGATGTCATTATTGATTGCTTTCAGTATTTTCGGAACCAACTTTTCGCCCAGCCGTTTCCTTTCTTTATAAATATCGACGTCACTGCCACGGGAAAAATAGATACGTTCGAAAGAACAAGCCTGATTTTCGCGCGGCTTATTGATTTGCGAAGTACGTATCTTACCTTCTTTGCTAATCAACAATGCCTGCCCCGGTTGCAGTTCCTTGATTTCCTCAAACGGAACATTCAAAGCTGTCTGGATAACCGGACGTTCGGAAGCAAGAACAGCTATCTCGTCATCCTGATACCAAAATGCAGGCCGGATGCCCCACGGGTCACGGATAGCGAAAGATTCACCGCTTCCGGTCAATCCGCAAATAACATATCCCCCATCCCATTCGCGACTGGAAGTACGCAGTACGTTTGCCAAATCAATATGTTCTTCTATATAATGCGTGATGCCCATGCCCGTAAGCCCTTCGGCTTCGGCAAGATTGAATACACGCTCCACTTCACGGTCAAGACGGTGTCCCACCTGTTCCAACATGATATATGTATCGGCATATTTACGCGGATGCTGACCAATGGCAGTGATACGGGCAAATATTTCGTCCACATTCGTCATATTGAAGTTTCCGCAAAGAGCGAGATTCTTGGCACGCCAGTTATTTCTTCTTAAGAATGGATGCACGTATGAGATTCCGGATTTTCCCGTAGTGGAATAACGAAGATGCCCCATATATACTTCCCCGGCAAAAGGCAGGACTCGTTTGGCATACGCAGCATCATGCAACTGTTCGGGAGTGAGCTCCTTAAAGTTGTTTTGAACATTTTCAAAAATCTCCGTAATAGCTCCGGAGCCTAAAGCACGTTCACGAAACATATATTCTTCACCCGGATTTGCTTCCAGTTTCACACATGCGAGTCCCGCACCTTCCTGTCCACGGTTATGTTGTTTCTCCATCAACAGGTAGAGCTTATTAAGACCGTACATCCATGTTCCGTACTTTTTCTCGTAATACTCCAACGGTTTAAGCAAGCGTATCATGGCAACGCCACATTCATGTTTCAATTGTTCCATCTATACTATTTACGATTTGACGATTTACTATTTACGATTTAAATTACTACCTGCCAATCAAACAACTTACTATCTATCATTGATTCTTCAATCGTAAATCGTAAATTGTCTAATTGTAAATCACATTACTCTACCGTTACCGACTTTGCCAGATTTCTCGGCTGGTCTACATCCATCCCCTTACATACCGCAATGTGATAAGCAAGAAGTTGGAGAGGTACCGTAGTAATTAACGGATCGAGACACTCTATTGTTTCAGGAAGTTCGATACTACAATCGGCAATCTTACTAATAACCGTATCTCCCTTCGTAACGAACGCAATCACTTTTCCCTTCCTCGCCTTGATCTCCTGAATATTACTTAGCACTTTTTCGTACAGTCCATTCTGCGTAGCAATCACCACTACCGGCATTTCCGCGTCAATCAAGGCAATCGGTCCGTGCTTCATCTCGGCAGCCGGATAACCTTCGGCGTGAATATACGATATTTCTTTCAATTTCAATGCACCTTCCAAGGCAACAGGATAACTATATCCGCGTCCCAGGTAAATAAAGTTATGCGCATACGTGAAAGTTTTCGATAATTCCGCCAGGGTATCATTCAGTTTCAGCACTTCTTTCATCTTCTCCGGAATATGATTTAATTCCTGTACTATTGAAAGATAATGCCGTTCGTCAATTGTTCCTTTCGCTTTGGCAAGCGTCAATGCCAGCATTGCCAACACAGTGACCTGTCCGGTAAACGCTTTGGTGGAAGCGACTCCGATTTCCGGACCTACGTGGATATACGAACCGGTGTGAGTAGCACGGGGAATAGAAGACCCGATAGCATTGCAAATACCATATATAAATGCTCCGCGGCTTTTTGCCAATTCCACAGCAGCCAAAGTATCCGCAGTCTCACCACTTTGGGAGATTGCTATCACTACATCCTGTCCGTCAATCACCGGATCACGGTAACGGAATTCGGAAGCATACTCCACTTCCACCGGTATGCGGCAGAAACTTTCAATCAGATGCTTACCAATCAGTCCGGCATGCCAGGAAGTTCCACAGGCAACGATAATAAACCGCTTGGCGTTCAGCAGCTTTTCCCGATGATCGATCACAGCGGAAAGTACCACATTGTCTGCTTCCACATTGATACGTCCGCGCATACAATCATGAATACAATCGGGCTGTTCGAAAATCTCTTTCAACATAAAATGCGGATATCCCCCCTTTTCCAGCTGGCCGAGATTAAGCTCCACCTTTTTAATTTCAGGTGTCATTTCAACATTACTCAAGTTGACCACCTTCAATTCTTTTCCCAGATGGAGAACAGCAATTTCTCCGTCTTCCAGATAAACCACCTTATCTGTATATTCTACAATCGGAGTGGCATCCGAAGCAAGGAAGAACTCGTCCGCTCCAATCCCCACTACCAGCGGGCTGCTCTTACGGGCAGCAATAATCTCATCGGGATGCTCTTTATCAAGAATCGCAATCGCATAGGCACCAATCACTTCTCCCAACGCCAATTGAACGGCTGTCAGCAAACTGACTTGATTAGTGACTTTCATGTATTCTATTAATTGAACAAGGACTTCGGTATCTGTACTACTTTTAAAAATATAGCCTTTGGCTTGAAGTTTTTCTTTGAGAACGGCGTAGTTTTCAATAATACCGTTATGAATGAGAGCGAGCTTTTCGGAAGAAGAGTAATGAGGGTGGGCGTTAGCGGAACAAGGTTCCCCGTGAGTAGCCCAACGAGTATGGGCAATTCCGATTGTACCGGAAATATCTTTTTGTATGACGAAATTTTCAAGATCGGAGACTTTTCCTTTCGTCTTATACACATTTAACTGTCGGTCATCACTGATGATTGCTACCCCCGCGCTATCATATCCACGATACTCCAGTCGCTTCAGCCCTTTTATAAGGATAGGGTAGGCTTTTCGTTTACCAATATAGCCTACTATTCCACACATATTATGATATTTTTATTTCGACTGCAAATATACACATTACAAATAACATAAAGACAACAAAAAGCATATTTATTTGACAGAAACGCATAAAAAAGTTGTAAACACATCAAAAAGTTAAATAATATATTATTTTTAGCTCAAAAAGAAACAAATTACAATTAGCTCACCATTAACCCAAAAGAGCTAACAAATTAAAAGTAAATCTCCTTCTTTTAATTACAAATTAGAAGAAGACAGGCTCTTCTTTTAATTTCGCGTTACAGAAAACTTATATTTTACTATCATTTTGAAATTAAACCACTAACTTTGCCGAACAAATTGACACTTCAATTAGGTATTATCATACAATAAAGCTAGTAAGAATGAAGAAACAAGAACTTTTTAACAACGTAACAGAAGGATCCCCTTACCAACGACAGCCCAAACAGATGGGCTTGTACAATGCGGCATACGAACACGATGCCTGCGGTGTTGGTATGCTGGTAAACATTCATGGAGAAAAGTCACACGACATTGTTGAGTCGGCTTTAAAGGTATTAGAGAACATGCGCCACCGCGGCGCCGAAGGTGCGGATAACAAAACCGGCGACGGTGCAGGTATCATGCTGCAAATTCCGCATGAGTTTATTTTATTGCAAGGTATTCCTGTACCCGAAAAAGGACGATACGGCACAGGATTGCTATTTTTGCCGAAAAATGAGAAAGACCAGGCAGCCATTTTAAGTATCATTATTGAAGAAATTGAAAAAGAAGGACTCACATTGATGCATCTGCGCAATGTGCCCACCTGCCCTGAAATTCTAGGAGAATCTGCTTTGGCAAACGAACCTGACATCAAGCAGGTGTTTATCACCGGATTTACAGAAACGGAAACGGCCGACCGGAAGTTATATCTGATCCGGAAAAGAATCGAGAATAAGGTCAGATTGTCATCCATTCCGACAAAGGACGATTTTTATGTTGTTTCGCTTTCTACAAAAAACATTATATATAAAGGTATGCTTTCGTCGTTGCAACTGCGCAACTACTATCCGGACCTGACGAATAGCTATTTTACCAGCGGACTGGCACTGGTGCACTCCCGTTTCAGTACCAATACATTCCCTACATGGGGATTGGCACAACCATTCCGCCTTCTGGCACACAACGGTGAAATCAACACGATCCGTGGTAACCGCGGATGGATGGAAGCCCGCGAAAGCGTACTCTCCACTCCTACCTTGGGTGACATAAAAGAACTTCGCCCGATTATACAACCGGGCATGAGCGACAGTGCTTCCCTGGATAATGTACTGGAGTTCCTGGTGATGTCGGGGTTGAGCCTGCCACACGCTATGGCTATGCTCGTACCGGAATCTTTCAACGAAAAGAATCCCATCAGCGAGGATCTGAAATCATTCTACGAATACCACTCTATCCTGATGGAACCGTGGGACGGACCGGCTGCACTTCTCTTCAGTGACGGACGATTTGCCGGAGGTATGCTCGACCGCAACGGTCTGCGCCCTGCCCGTTATCTGATTACTAAAAACGATATGATGGTAGTGGCTTCGGAAGTTGGTGTGATGGATTTCGAACCGGGAGACATCAAAGAAAAAGGTCGCTTACAGCCCGGTAAAATTTTACTGGTAGATACAGAAAAAGGTGAAATTTATTATGATGGCGAACTGAAAAAACAGTTGGCTGAAGCCAAACCTTACCGCACCTGGTTATCTACGAACCGAATCGAACTGGATGAACTGAAGAGCGGACGCAAAGTACCTCATCATGTAGAAAACTACGACTGTATGCTTCGCACTTTCGGCTACTCCAAAGAGGATATTGAAAAACTGATTATGCCAATGGCAAGCACCGGAGCAGAACCGATCCATTCAATGGGTAATGATACTCCGTTAGCTGTACTTTCGGATAAGCCGCAATTGCTTTACAACTATTTCCGGCAGCAATTTGCACAAGTGACCAATCCTCCCATCGACCCGCTCCGCGAAGAACTGGTAATGTCATTAACTGAATACATCGGGGCAGTCGGCATGAATATCCTGACACCCAGCGAAAGTCATTGCAAAATGGTCCGCCTGAATCATCCGATTTTGAGCAACACACAACTGGATATTCTTTGTAATATCCGCTATAAAGGCTTCAAAACGGTCAAACTGCCCATGTTATTTGAAGCAGCGAAAGGGAAAGCCGGATTGCAGGAGGCACTGAACAGCCTCTGTAAAATGGCGGAAGAATCTGTGACGGAAGGCGTAAACTACATTGTCCTGACCGACCGTGACGTGGATATTACCCATGCCGCTATTCCTTCATTGCTGGCAGTAAGCGCCGTTCATCACCACCTGATTTCAGTTGGCAAACGTGTACAAACAGCATTGATTGTAGAAAGCGGTGAAATACGTGAGGTGATGCACGCTGCGTTATTACTGGGTTTCGGAGCAAGTGCCCTGAATCCTTACATGGCATTCGCCGTTCTCGACCGCTTGGTTAAAGACAGGGATATTCAGTTGGATTATGCCACTGCTGAAAAGAATTATATCAAATCCATCTGTAAAGGCTTGTTTAAAATCATGAGTAAAATGGGGATCTCTACCATCCGCTCTTATCGTGGTGCAAAAATCTTCGAAGCCGTCGGTTTGAGCGAAGAATTGAGTAAGGCCTATTTCGGGGGACTCGGTTCGCCCATCGGAGGTATTCGCTTGGAAGAAATAGCCAGAGATGCCATTGCTTTCCACAAGGAAGGAGTGGGAGAAGTTGAGAATGGAGAGTTGAGAGTTGGGGGTGAGGAGACGCAAAGGAACAAAACACAAAAAAAAAAACAATAAAAAAATAAAAACAGGTTTTATTAATTAAGGGAAGAAGGAGA